>PVBE010207635.1_pt1 | contig 40752 bp, 39 predicted proteins | sample 1631181 | NCBI WGS metagenome assembly PVBE01 (sample SAMN08397723, study PRJNA350692) | Marine metagenome, whole genome shotgun sequencing project. | isolation source: water | place: Pacific Ocean | collected 2012-04 | reverse complement strand
GGTCAACTTCAAGACGATCAAAGGGGCCAATGTCGAACAGAATCTGAATGAATTGGACCTTGCCATCAAATCCGCAGGACTGGATTTGGAACTGGTTCGTCCGGAAGCCAAAGGGACCGATGGTAACCTACCCCAAAACATCACCCTGCGTCATAAACAATATGGTAGTGAGCATGAATTTCAGGTGGCCAGTAATACACCAGGCCTTCTTTCTGCCCAGGCGGATGTTCCATCACTAGTCCAGAATGGTGTGGACATCGCGGGTGAAATTGCAGGTGAGGAATCTACAGGAAGAGGGCAGGTTTTAACGGGTGGTCCTGGAGCAGGGGTTGCAGAGGGCATACAGGTTCGTTATACGAGTGAAGCTCTCCCTGTTGGCGGAGGCGGTCCCGGTGGCGCCTTTGCAGGTACCGTGACCTTCAAGCAGAACTCCATGAATTTCCATGTAGGTGCCAATCCGAACCAACAGGTCGGGATGTCTTTCAGAAGCATGAAAGCAGCTTCCCTTGGATCTGGTGTACTGAATGAATCGCAGTTCGCCAATCTTCAAGATGTGAGTTTACTGGACGGGCCAAAAGCCCAGGATGCCATGCGAGTGATTGACCGGGCCATTGAAGAGGTTGCCATAACCCGTGGTGAAATGGGAGCATTTCAGAAGAATACGCTGGAAAGCAACCTGAATTGGTTGAGAATCGCCCATGAAAATGTCCAAAGTTCTGAATCCGTTCTGAGAGATGCGGATATGGCTCAGGAAATGGCTGAATTCACAAAGAATCAGATTCTGATGGATGCGAGCACTTCGATGCTGGCCCATGCGAATCAAAAACCGATGAGTGTGCTTAAACTTATCGGCTAGATCATATTTCAAATCTGGTTTTGTGACCCTCTAAGACATAGAGTCCGAACGGTCGTAGGAATTACGGTACCAAGTACCGAGAAGAATGAACTTCCGTTGGGTAGATAAATATCTGAGATGATCTTTATCTGCCACATCGGGTAATGATGAACCTATTTATCATGAAAACAATATATTTATGAATATATGTGATTATCAGGGATATCCGGAAAAGCATTCCGCATATCAAATCCCATGGGACAAAAGATGTTCCGTTTCATTTAACATTAGCCGCAAGGAGTCATAATGCGTATCAATGTCAACACATCGGCGGTGAACACTCACCGCATCATGACCCAGAACAGTCAACGTCAGGACAAGAATCTTGAACGGTTGGCTTCTGGGATGAAAATCAACAAAGGGGCAGACGGTCCGGCCCAACTTCAGGTTTCCGAAAGGCTGAGGGCCCAGTCTGCAAGTCTGGGTCAAGCCATCGATAATTCTGAAAATGCTGTTTCAGTTTTGCAGACTGCTGAAGCGGCATTGGATGAAGTTTCAAGAGCTTTGGTGAATGCCAGGCAGTTGGCGGTTCATGCGGCCAACGAAGGTGCAAACGATGAATTCATGCAACAAGCAGATGAATTCGAATTCCAGAACATCGTCGATTCAGTTAACCGTATCGCAGCGAACACTCAATATGGTAAGAATTATTTGCTTGATGGAAGCAGAGCCGGCAACGGAGTGACCACGGGTGCAAATCTGGAGTTTGTCGACGCAACAGAGGACGCCACGAGTTCGGGCCTTGGTGGTTACGATGTGACCATCAAGACAGCTGCAAGGCGTGCAGAACATTCCGGAACAGTTCAATTGAGTCAAGCCGTCATCGATTCTGAGGAGCAGATTACCATCTCAGAAGGAGGAAGGACTGTCAATTTCAGGACTATCAAAGGTGCCAACGTCGAACAGAACCTGAATGAACTGAACCTTGCCATCAAGTCGGCGGGGCTCGATTTAGAACTGGTTCGTCCTGAAGCCAAAGGGACTGATGGGAACCTACCCCAGAATATCACCCTTCGTCACAAGCAATTTGGAAGTGATCAGGAATTCCAGGTTGCGAGTAATACTCCCGGTCTTCTTTCTGCCCAGGCAGATGTTCCTTCGCTTGTGCAAAATGGTGTGGATGTAGCTGGAGAAATTGCCGGTGAAGAATCCACTGGTCTTGGCCAGGTACTTACAGGTGGTCCTGGAGCAGGGGTCGCTGAAGGCATTCGTGTTCGCTATACCGGAAACACTCTCCCTCCTGGAGGCGGTGGTCCGGAAGGAGCTTTTGCCGGAACCGTAACCTTCAAGCAGAATTCAATGAATTTTCATGTGGGTGCGAATCCGAACCAGCAGGTGGGCATGTCTTTTAAGAGCATGAAAGCAGCTCAACTTGGTACAGGTGTCCTCAATAATTCTGAATTTAAATCACTTGAAGAAACCAGTTTAATGAGTGCAGACAAAGCTCAAGATGCAATGCGCATCATTGACCGTGCGATTGAAGAAGTTGCGATTCAGCGTGGTGAGATGGGCGCTTTCCAGAAGAACACCCTAGAAAGTAATCTGAACTGGTTAAGGATCGCACACGAAAATGTGCAAGGTTCCGAATCGGTTCTTCGTGATGCTGACATGGCTGAGGAGATGGCAGAATTTACTAGGAACCAGATCCTGATGGATGCGAGTACTTCAATGTTGGCCCATGCCAATCAGAAGACGATGAGCGTCCTTAAACTGATTGGTTAATCACTTGATCTCGGGAAGGGTGGCCGGACCATCCTTCCTGGAAAGTCCAGACCTCGAACTGTAAAGGAGGGCTAACGTCCTATGTTTCTGTAGTATTCGAGAGTGCCATTTTCGGTGCCTATCACCATGTCCAAATCCCCATCAAAGTCCATATCTTCAAAAACCGGAGCTCCGCCCACAGGAAGCTTCAGTTTGTCGAAATATCCGCCCTTGAGTTTCCATTGCATCGCATTGACGGCCTTTTCCTCCGTGTTAGGTTGGAAATTGACAAGTCTTCCATGGTCTGAACCGATGACCAGATCCGGAAACGAGTCATTGTTCAAATCCGCGACACGTGGGACGGCCCCAAGACCGACATCCAGATTAAGAAACTGCCTTCTTTCAAGTTTGAAGTGAGGCGCATCACCATTATTGATCTGATGATATTCACGAATGTGTCCTAAAAAATTTCCAACCAGCAAATCCATCTGGCCATCCTGATTCAAATCCAAAACACTGGGGACGGAATTCCGGCCTCCTGTGACACCAATGAAGGGTGTGGGATTTGGAATGAGGTCTGGAAGCTCAAGGCTTCCCTGATTTTCCCAATAAAATATCTTTCCTCTCTCCGTACCAACCAACAAGTCACGATCACTGTCACCATCGAGGTCCGTGAAAACGGGTGAAGCATTGCGGCCTCCCTGGTAACCCAAGTAGGTTTTGGTTTCCAGCAACCATTCCCCGTCTTCCGAACCGGTTTCATGGAGATAAAGTCTTAGTTCGCCTGCATGGTTGCCTATCACCAGATCTAGATCAGAATCTCCGTCGAGATCCAAAAAGGCAGGTACGGCTCTTTTCCCAACATCAAGTCCGCCGTAATTGGTCGTGACCAGTTCAAAATTCGGATCAAATGCAGAATCGTCTCTTTTCGCTTGACTCGCCTGGACAACAACTGCTGCAGTCTCCTCAAGTGCAACGGGTTCCTCTTCGACAATGTTCTGGGTCAATACCAGTTCTGATTCGGGAATTTCTTCAGTTTTCAGAACCCCGGTATTTTCCAGCAGGATAAGATGCCCTTCTTCGTCACCCATCAGCAGGTCGATTTTTTCGTCGCCATTGAGATCCGTAAAATAAGGAGAACTGAATGAAGGCACTCTCAGATCCTGCCATCTATCGGACTGAGTTTTCCAACCTTTCATAACCGAAGTGCCCGCAGCAGCAGTGTTAGTGTGAAGGCCTAAAAAACCCTCACGACTGCCCACCAGGAGATCATTTTGGTTGTCGGCGTTCCATTCAAAAAAAGCAGGCACCGCATGCCCCTTAGTGTTGACTCCAGCGAACCGGGTGCTTCGGATAACGAACATGGAACTTTCCTTGCTGCCCTGGTTTTCATAAAAGATGACCAGGCCTCGGCTGTTTCCCACGAAGAGATCCAAATCCCCATCGCCATCAATGTCAAACAATCTGGGAACGCTGTAGCTGCCCACATCGATCTGGGCCAGGTTGACGTCGGTCAAAGTCCATTCTGGTTTTTCAGCTGTGCCACGGTTTTCCATCAACTCAAGTCTACCCTGACGGTTTCCACTGATGAGGTCCAAGTCTCCATCTCCATCAAGGTCTCCCAGCGTTGGAGCACTATAACGTCTTTGATTTGGAGCAAAGACTTTCTGTTCCAGGGGCCACCAATCCGGTTCCTTCTCTCCCCGGTTTTCAAATGCGTAAAGGCGTCCTGAAGCACTTCCAAGGATCAGGTCGGATTTGCCGTCTTTGTTCCAGTCTGTCGAAAATGGAATCGCATGTCTCTCGGAAGCGGTCAGCCGATGGAGGCCCAGGAAATTCCGTGTATTGAGCCAGAGTTGATTGCGGGTGATCAACTGATTGGGTTCCTTTACCTCTGGTTCTGATGCTTCCACGGTAGTATTTGCTTTGTCTTTGCTCTCTTCTTCTGTTGTTTCAGCGGGAGCTTCTGAAGATGTTTCTGCAGTAGCATCTTTTTCAGTATTGGTATTGGCCTGCATAACAGGCTTTTTTTTCGCTTTCCCCTTAGTTTCAGCGGTCTCCGATTGAGCTAAAGGAGTGGAATTTAAACTCGTATCAGGACGCAACAGATAAGGCAGCAGCTGATCAAGTTCAGCAAGTTTTGATCCAGGTGGAACATCAAGAGCTGCGCCAAGAGGGAAAAGACATTCAGGCATTCCTCTCAGTTGTTCGCAGGCTTCTTTGAGGATTCTTTCAGGCCCATCTGTGGGGTTAAGAAGAGTCAGGTCCATAGTTTTGATGGCTTTGAGACGGTCAAAGACCAGTTCACGATTTTCATAATAAATGATACCTGAAGTGGAGGTGCCGACGAATAGTTCGGGATAACCGTCTCCATTCATGTCGTGGAATGTAGGAACCGAAAGTCCTCCCGAATCAATGAACTGGAAATGATTCGATTCCAGATGCCAGTCTGGTTCGATCGGATTTCCTTTGTTCCAGAAAAAATCGAGTTTGCCGTTTGATTTTCCGATAACAATATCCAGATCCTTGTCAAGGTCCCAGTCCACTATGGCAGGACTGGCATCTCCAAGTGGAGATATGTTGGTGAGCATCAAAGGCTGGTATTTACAACGTTTGTCCGGAGGATTGAGTGGTTCAAATTCCTTGCAGAAGAGGGCATTGGTGGAAACACCTGAATTAAAAAAAATCATTACCCTCCCGTCTTTCAATCCAACGACCAGATCCTGAACCAGGTCTCCGTTCAGGTCGGCAAAACGCGGGACGCTGTTTCCAACAAAGTTCAAATTCATGTAAATCGGTGTCACCCGGAAGAATTTGGGCAAGAGTTTATTTCCTCGATTTTCAAAGAAAAAAATCTGACCGTCGGAGGATCCGACAAAAAGATCCATATCCCCATCGTCATCGATGTCAGACAGTTCAGGAGCAGCGTTCTTGCCAACATCTACAATTCGGTTCAGATACATCAATTGCTGGTTTGCATCTTTTTCTTCATGGATGACCTCGAAGTCTTCTGTTTCCAGACGAAGGCGTGGTTGCTTGGGAGTACCTTCATTTCGAAAAAAAGCCAGTCTGCCGTCTGCCTTTCCGATCAGAAGATCCTTGTCCAGGTCTCCGTCGATGTCGACGAATTTCATCTGACTTCGAGCAAAACTCCTTGCATAAATCAGCCGTTCCTGACCTTCCACCGAAGCATAATATTTTGGTTTCCAGAGGTAGGTAAGTGGCAGTTCGGATTGGGCTGAAAGCTGGTTCCAGGAAAAGGAAGAGAAAATCATCAACAGGAAAACAAGAAGGCTGATGATTTTTCCAGAGGATCGATCCTGAATCATGAATCCTGTTCGAAGAATAAAAGTTTCACGAATCTCTGCTCCCTTTTAAAAAACAAGAGCGGAGAAATTGTGTAAAAATCACTATCGGACTTGCAAACAGCAGGCCGATATCGGTGCTTTTGGTAAAGGTTTTGATTCAGAAAATAAAAAAATAATCCCTCAGGGAGGCCAATATAATCCATGATGGAGGAGGCATCTTTTTTTCGCCCCTCAACACTGCCGAAAATTGATGGTCCCTAGAGTTGGAAAAGCGTTATTCAGGAACAGTCTAGAGTTCCGGAGTAATTTTTTCCTGAAAGGATGCCCAGTTTTTTGTTGAAGGGCAGGCTGAGCAACAGGTCGAGTTTGGAATCGTTATCGACATCACGAATCAAGACATCTGCAGGGGGAGAACCTCCAGCCTCAAGGGTGGAAGCGAAACGTGTTTCTGCATCATATACAACCTGGTTGCTGCTATCGAGTGTCGACTGGCTCAGAAGAATACCGATATCTCCAGTCAGCAAAGAAAGGCTTGAAGTGCTGAAATAGAAACGGTGAGCGATGACAAAATCCATCCTGCTGTCATTGTTGAAATCAGCAGCAGCAATACTGGCCGGGCCTTTTCCAATGCTGATCGTCTGGGGACTGGAAAAAAATGCACCACTGCTTTGACCGTAATAAAGCGACAAACTGTTTCCCAAAAAATCGGCTGTGGCCAGATCCAGGTAGCCATCGCAGTTCCAGTCTCCGCTGATCAGGTCCCTGGGAGAACTTCCGGTAGTGGAAGGCTGAGTGGACTCTTTAGTGAAACTGCCACTACCGTTGTTTGTCCAAATTTCTATCTGGTTATCAGCTGATGCAAGTATGGCCAGATCTATGTCGCTGTCATTATCCCAATCCCCGCTGACGTTTTTCAGAGGTGTGTCTCCCACACTTAAATTATCGAGGCTGGTAAAACTTCCATTATCATTTCTGAGTAAGCTGATGCTGTTGCCTCCCCTATTGACCACACTGAGATCGGTATCGTTGTCCTTATCAATATCCAAAGATTCGAGGTGGATTGGAACATCACCCACGCTGACCGTTCCATTGTCAGTGAAACTGCCTGAGGAGTTGAGCAGGAATTTGACCTGGTCGAGATTTGCTTCAGCAGTAGCGAGATCGGTGAGATTGTCTCCATTAAAGTCGATAGCGATCAGGTGCTGCCTCCAGACTGTGGTTGCGGGAGTCAGGCTGGTGGAACTGAAAGGAAACTTTGTGCTCAGACTGGAGTTGTCCAAAAACTGGTAAAGCGTTCCGTCTACCAAGCTCGAGGTTCCTGATTGTTTTCGGGGATTGAGTACCATCAGGTCAGTCCGGTTGTCATTGTTCCAGTCCCCACTCTCGATGGTGGTCGGATTTTCTCCTGCTGAATACTCTAGTGGATTTTCGAAAACAGTCCCCATTGTCTCAGAGGGGGTTTCAGAAGTTGTTTCCTCAATACTTTCTGATTTGCATCCGCTGAGAATTATTATCACCATCATCGACTGAAGGACCGGAAAGGAAATCCAGGAAGAAATCCTTTTTCTTCGTTTCAGGGGATTCAGAATTTGGAGAATCATCCTTCAGAGGCCTCAATTTGGGAGACAAGCAACCCCTGGTAAAACAGCCCTTTTTCCACTTCATGATAATCCTGGATCAGTCCAAAATAACGATCCCAGGGAGGAAGAGGGAGCCGTTCCCTGCTCTGCTGGTAAAGAGCGGTTTCGGAATTACGCCAACGTTCCTGAAGGAAGGATTTGAGCTGGCTCTCATCACCTAAGCCCTCAAAGACGATCACAGGTGAACCCGCGCCATGGGCATAGAGTTCGAGGTGCAGAAGGATCTGTTCTCCTTGACCTTCCCTGAGCCGCTCCTCGATTGAAGCTGTTGCCTGAAAATCGATCTTGATCCAGTCCGCGAGGTCCAGAAGTTTTTGATGAACCCTTGCGTCCATTTTGTTGGTGTCATCGAGTACGAATCGGATTCCTAGATCTTCCGCCAGGGTACGAATGGTTGTCACATAATCTTCCGTAAGCAGTTCACTGACTTCAAAATGGAACATCTGCTGGCATTCGGGAAACAGTTGAAGCAGATTTTGCAATGCTCTTGGATAGTTCAGGTAATCGCCATCCACATTCTGAGTGAATACCAAAGAGGGAGCAGGGAAACCATCTTCTTTCATCTGTTTCAGTAGAAGACGGACGGTGAGAAAAGTAGCAATCAGGGTTGAAAAACGGAGCATGACAGAAGGGATTTCGAGTTCCTTGCTTTGCTCGGAAATTTTCACAAATCCATTTCCTTCCCGGTTGATGGCAAGCAATTCGAAACCTCGTGTAGGTGAATCAGATGATTCTGGAAGCAGAGAGTCGATTGCTTCGGCCTTGACTGAAATCCACTTCAGAAAATTCCTCCCACGCTCATTGAGATCTTCCCACTCGAGTGGCATCAGATGTTCGAGCAGTGCTCCGATCACTTCCGGGAAACAGGGGATGGGAAGATAAGGAGGAGCGAAGGCCACCACCGTTTGTCTCAGGTTTTCAGGGTTCAGCATCGCAGATAATTTTTCTGCGGTTGGTTCCTGGTTGAATTCCTGGTTCACGAAAGTTTTTTGGATTGTTGAAAGCTCGAGAGCGATTCAAGGCATGGTGGGGTCACTGCCCAGGGCAAGGTTGGCGAACTTGGTGTATTGACCAATAAAAGCCAGTCTGCAACCGCCTATCTCTCCGTTACGGTGTTTGGCCAGGTTGATTTCGGCAATGTTCTTGTCTTCGGTTTCCGAATTATAGATTTCATCACGGTAAATAAAAAGGATCAGGTCAGCGTCTTGTTCGAGGGCACCGGATTCCCTCAAGTCAGCCATCATCGGCCTTTTGTCAGCACGGCGTTCAAGATCACGGTTCAACTGGGAAAGGGCAATCACCGGCAGATTGAATTCTTTGGCGATGGCTTTCATCGACCGGGAAATGTCAGCGATCTCCTGTTCACGGGAATTCTGCTGACGGCTGCTCTGCATCAACTGCAGGTAATCGACGATGATCATTCCCAGTTCGGGATATTCCTCCTTGGCCTGACGTGCAACCTTACGGATGTGGTTGGGACTGATTCCGGACTGGTCATCGATCAAAAGAGGCGCTTCCATCATCCTGGAAGTTGCCTCCAGAAGTTTGTCCCAGTCATCCTGATCGAGATCTCCGACCATCATTTTCTTGTTGTTGACACTGGCTTCACTGCAGATCAATCTCATCGCAATGTGTTCCTTGGGCATCTCGAGACTGAAGATCAATACCGGAACGGCATGATGGGCTGCAGCGTTGAGTCCGATATTCATCGCCAGGGCGGTTTTTCCCATGGAGGGGCGTGCTGCCAGAATGACCAGATCACTTTGCTGAAATCCTCTGGTCATGTTGTCGAGGTCGATGAAACCGGAAGGGACACCGGTGATGAGCTGGGGTTGATCAGATAGTTTTTCAAGCAGCTCGAACTGGGTGAGTAGGATCTTCTTCAGGGGGTGATAACTCTCGTCTCGATAGCGAGAGTCGATGGACCTTAATTTTTCACTGGATTCAGCAATGAAGTCCGAAATGCTTTCTGCGCCCTCCTGGCCCTGTTGGGCAATTTCATGGGCGGTGGTGATGATGTCCCGTAGCTGGGCTTTTTCTCTGACGATTTCCGCATAGCTTTCCGCATTTTCTGCAACCGGAGTGGTTTCTGCAAGTTCCAGGAGGTAGTCCACACCTCCAGTATGTTCAAGCAGCTTTTGATCTTCGAGCCATCGCGAAAGGGTTAATTCGTCGATAGGTGCTTCATTTTCAGAAAGATCACGCATCCCGGAAAAAATCCTGCGGTGGGACATCGAGAAAAAATCCTCATCCCTGAGTATGTCCGCCATCTTGGGTAACACGGAATTATTCAGAATGACGGCCCCCAAAACAGCTTGTTCGGCCAGTCGGTCATGGGGCAGAAGGGCCTCGAAATCGGGTTTCCCTCGAGCTCCCCGCTGCCGGGATGCATAGGGTGCATTCCGTTGTTCGGAATCGCTGCTGGATTGAACGGATTTAGGATCCAGAGGCATGTACACACGGATAAGGTGATCATCCCGGGGCACTTCTAAAGAAAGCGCAGGGATTTGTTGAGGATACGATGTTGGAGGCAGATCTTCGTTTGAACTGCCTCTCACATCAATTTGTGAAGGGTATCACCTGTTTGTTTCTGAAGAAAGACTCTTCGGAAACAATTTATTAAAGAAACCTTCAAATCGCATTCCTTTTTGGAATGAAAAAGGGCAGGTTCCAGGAAACTTCGGCGCTTAGATCAGGCGCTGGCTTCCGTTTCCACACCGGTTTCCGTTTCTTGAGATTCTTCTGCGGAAGCTTCCACAGTTTCCGGATTTTCTTCTCCCGTTTCTGTGTCTTCGGAGGCTTCGGCTGTTTCTTCAGCAACCTCAGCAGCACCCGGTTCTATTTCTCCTATCACCTTGATACTCAGTGAGACTCGGACTTCGGTGTGAACCCGGATGGTCAGTTCATGACTCCCGACGTTTCGGATCGGTGCATGGAGAGTGACCACCTTCCTGTCGAAATCATAACCCTGATCTGTCAGCATTTGAAGGATGTCACGGATGGTTACCGAGCCAAAGAGGCGTCCGCCCTGTCCCGCTTTGCGAACGACTTCAAGTTGCAGTTCTTTGATTTTTGCTGCCTGTTCCTGAGCAAGAGCGATTTTCCCCTGACGAAGTTTTTCGAGATGGGTCAACCGATGCTGGAGTTCCTTGGATGCCCGGTTGTCGGCCAGCAAGGCTTTTCCCTGAGGGATCAGGTAATTTCGCCCATATCCTGCTTTGACTTCGACAGCATCCCCCAGTGAGCCCAGGTTGGCTACATCTTCGGTGAGGATCAATCTCATCTCGCCTCCCTGTGTGCTGGGTTGAACCGCTGGACTCGGGTGGATTCAAACTGTGGGACATAACCTGCGGTGTAGGAAAGCAGAGCCAGATTACGGGCCCGTTTGATGGCCAGCTGGAGTTTACGCTGATAAGAGGTAGAGACTCCGGAAATCCGGCTAGGAACGATCTTTCCCCCTTCTGTGACGTAGGGCTTCAGCAATTCCACATCTTTGTAGTCGATGCGCGTGATGCCGGCTTCCTTGAAAGGGCAGGATTTACGTTTTCTACGCAACAGGATACTGGCCGGTATTCGATTACGCCTCATTCTCAATTTTTTCTTTTTACGTGCCATGAGTTCTCCGTTATTAGGTTCTCAATGAAATTATGCTTCTGTTTTTTCAGTCTGGGTGGATTCGGATTTTTCTGAATCATCTTCCTTCACGGAGTTTTCCTGATCCTTTTCTGCAGAAGGTGTCTCTTCCGTTTTTTCAGTTTCTGCTACCGGTTCCGGACTTTCTTTTTTATCTGAGTCCGCATCCTTGTCCTTGTCCTTGTCTTTGTCTTTGTCTTTGTCCTTGTCCTTGTCTTTGTCAGGTTCAGAATCAGCAACTTTGGGAACTTTACGTGCGGCTTCTTCTTCTTGCTGAGTTTTCAACATTTCACTGAAAAAATTTGATTCCTCTTCAAGATCCTCGACCCTAACTGTCTGAAAACGGATGACTTCATCGCTGTAACGGAACTGGGTCTGGAGTTCATCAAGCATCGTTCCGGAACCTTCCAGATACCAGATGTGGTAAACACCGTATTTCTGGTTGGCAATGGAATATGCCATCTTTCGACGACCCCAAAGGTGTTCATGAACAACCTTTCCCTTGGCTTTTTTGATGAGGTCTTTGAATTTCTTCAGAGAAGTCTTGAGGACATCTTCCTCAAGATCCGGGTGGGTGATAAAAACGGTTTCGTAACCGATCATGATGGTTCCTTTCGGTTAAAGCCCGCAAAAACGGGCAAGGAAATGATAACCGGGGAGATTCCCGGTATGTTTGGACTTCCTCCTTGACCAGAGAAGGACGCCGGTCTCACTGAAATGTCAGCGGTCCTGGATTCACACCGGCATGCTGCAATGATCCTAAGTTTCAGTACCTTGAAGGTCAAACTTCAAAAAATGCTTCTGAAAGAGATTAATCTTATACATTGAATCGAAAGTGCATGATGTCTCCATCCTGTACCGTATACTCACGTCCTTCCAGCCTGAATTTGCCGGCCTCTTTGACCGCATTTTCTGTCCCCAAGCTGATCAGGTCGGAATAATGATAAACTTCAGCCCGAATAAACCCTTTTTCAAAATCTGTATGGATCTTACCTGCAGCCGAGGATGCCCCTGTCCCTTCCTGAATTTCCCAGGCCCGTACTTCCGGGGTGCCTGCCGTGAAATACGTGATCTGATTCAGAAGTTCATAGCCCCTCAGGATCACCTGGTCCAATCCTGTTTGTTCGATGCCTAGTTCTTCGAGAAATTCTCTTGATTCCTCTTCATCCATTTCACTCAGTTCGGCTTCCAACTTGGCGGATACGGGAATCACGGTTTTTTCCTGCTCACATGCGTATTTTTCCAAAGCCCTGAATTGAGGACCTGGTTTTTCGAGTTCAGCCTCAGCGAGGTTCGCCACATAAAAAAACGGTTTGGCCGTCAGCAACTGCAGTTCACTGATGATTTTTTCCTCATCTTCATTCAGTTCCAGACTTCTTGCCATTTTTCCAGATGCCAGGTAATCGTGCATCTTCTGGAATACAGCTGTTTCATCGATACCCGCCTGGCCCCCCTTGGCGGATTTTCCTTTCATCTGTTTATTCAGCCGTTCCAGTTTCCGTTCTATCTGCGCAAGGTCAGCTAGAATCAGTTCCGTTTCAACGATCTCCAGATCATCGAGTGCACTTGGTGAACCGGTCACATGAGCGATGTTTTCGTCTTCAAAACAGCGTACCACATGAGCAATCGCCTGTACTTGCCGGATATGGCTGAGAAACTGGTTGCCCAGTCCCTCTCCTTCACTGGCACCTTTGACCAATCCTGCGATATCAACAACCTTCAGGGTTGCCGGGACACATTTCTGAGGCTGGATCAACTCATTCAGTTTCTGCAGCCGTTCGTCCCTGACGGGTACAATGCCTACATTCGGTTCGATGGTGCAGAAGGGATAATTGGCCGCTTCCGCTTCAATTCGTGTCAACGCCCGGAAAAGGGTTGATTTGCCAACATTCGGCAGTCCGACGATTCCGAGTTCCAGTCCCATTTGTTCCTGAATGGCTTCAGCCTTAACCTGTGGTCGATATTTCAGGGCCTGGAATACTGATCGAAGTACTCTGGAAATGAGAGTAGCGTACAAACCGGACCAGCATTTCCACCACTTTCTCCATCGCCTGCAGGCAGAGTTCCGCCTTCGTTTCTTCCATTTTTCCTAGCACATATTTTGTCACGGAAGCCTGTTTCCCGTTGTCGAATGTTGAAGGCCTGCCGATGCCGATTCTGGCACGCAGGAATTTGTCCGTACCCAGACATTCCATGATCGACCGAAGGCCGTTGTGGCCCCCATGGCCTCCGGAATCCCTCAATCGTGCTTTTCCTGCAGGAAGGTCAAGATCATCACTGATGACCAGGATCTTGTCTGGAGGAATTTTGAAATACCTGGCACATTCGGCAATCGCTTCTCCACTACAGTTCATGAATGTTGCAGGCTTGAGCATCAGAGTGACTTCGCCGTTTTCGTTTGTTCGGAAGAATTCACTGTTGAATCGTCTTTGAAATCCTTCCAGATTCAATGCATCCATCAATTGGTCCAAGGTTCGAAAGCCAATGTTATGAGGATTGTCACGGTATTTTTCACCAGGATTGCCCAGCCCTGCAATCAACTGCATGGAAAAATCCTCTCAATTCAGGGATATGCTGAAAGTGGAACTTAAAGGGAAGTGACTTTTTTGATGATGTGGATAATGGATTCCTGGAGCAAAGCCCGTGTTCCAATCAAATTATGCTTCAGCTTCCGTTTCTTCCGTTTCTTCTGCTTCCTCTCCTTCTTCCAAGGATTCATCTAGACTTACCTCTTCGTCCAGAGACTTGGTGCGCCCAACCACTGAAATCACAGGGAAATCCTGTTTGGTCTGCAACTTGAGCTCTTCGGGAAGAGGAATTTGCTGGACCTTCAGGGTCTGCCCTAACATTAAATTGGAGACATCGACTTCGATGAAAGAAGGAATTTTGTCCGCCATGCAACTGACGGGGATTTCCCTGACCACATACTGAAGGACTCCTCCCTCCTTCACTCCGGGGCATTCTCCCTTCTCTTGGATCTGTATTTTGATATTCAAGGGTTTATTGGCCGAAGGTTCGAGGAAATCCAGATGGATCAACTTGTTCTTGTAACTGTGTTTTTGGATTTCTTTGAGAAGCACCTTACCTTCCCAGGTCTCTCCAGTTGAACTGTCGATTTTTAGATGCACCAGTTCATGGGCATTATTCAGTTTTCCCAGAGTCTGACGGGTGGTTTCCTCCTCCATCTCCAATGAGAAATTCCCCCGTGGTCCATAAAGTACCGCAGGAATATTTCCGTTCCGTCGAATCAGCTGGGTTGACGACTTTCCCTGGGTCGTCCGAAGTGTTGCGTTGAGTGTGTTCTCAGACATGCTGCCAACCATTAAAATTAAGATTTCTTAAAAAAAGGCACACACTCTTTATAACTTTTTTTATGAAGTTCGTCAATGGCTTTATGTTGCCGAGACGGAGATTTCAATGTGAGGGCCGGTTTGAAAAAACCGCATGTTCTTCGACTCTCCCGGAAGAAACTACTCCTCTCCTACAGCAATGGGGCGTGATGGATCACTGATCCATTCACTCCATGACCCGGGGTAGATGGAATGGTTGTTGAAGCCTGCTTCCTTGAGGGCAAAAAAAGTGTGACAGGCCGTTACTCCGGAACCACAGTAGATGACACATTTTTTCTGCTCCAGTTCCGGAAAGCGTTCCAGATACTGTCGACGTAAGTCTTTTCCTTTTTTCCATAGTCCATTGCTGTCGAGATTAACCTGGAAGGGTTCATTTTTCGCTCCAGGGATGTGCCCTGCAATGGGGTCGATGGGTTCTTTTTCTCCTCGGAAACGTGAACTGTTTCGAACATCCAATAAAAGAATCTCCCCGTTTTTCATCGAGGGACTGATTTGTTCTGCATCGAAAATCCACGGTTTTGGGGATTTGGCATTGAACTCGCCCTTGCGTTCGGACTCCCTTTTCCCGGAAAAGGGCCGTTCTTCATGTTTCCACTGCTCCCATCCTCCATCAAGCAGCATTGATTTTTCATGTCCCAACCATTGGAGCATCCACCAGAGCCGTGCAGCGATTGCTCCTCCGCTGTCGTCGTATGCGACCACTTGTTTTCCATCATTGATACCTAAGGATGAAAAAGTTTGAATACATGTTTGAGGATCCGGTAGAGGATGACGTCCACTTCGTCCCTTTTGTACCGGTCCTGCAAGATCCCGGTCGAGGTGGACATAGAGGGCTCCAAGAATGTGTTCTTCCTGATAATCCTTTTCTCCCTTTTCAGGAAATATCAGATTGAACCTGCAGTCGATGATGATCCAATCCGGATCTTCCATATGCTCTGCAAGCATTGAAGTTGTAACAAGGTTTGAGCTCTTCATGATTTGATATGTTAGGATCTTCAAAATTTCGAATATTCTACCCATTCTCTTCTAGGAATCCAATGCCCTTTCTGATGATTTCCATCATTGCTGCTTTTTTGAATGCAGCACAGATCAAGCATTGTGAGATCCAGGGTTGGGATGCGAGGGTGGTGATCACTTCCAATTACATCAGTGCTTCGTTGATGGGATGGTTGTTTTTTGGTTTTGGGGAAGATCACCAGATCGATGCAACATCCTTCTGGCTAGGTCTGGGAGGGGGACTACTCTGGCCCTCAACCTTTTTGATCCTGATGCAGGGGATCAGGGATTACGGTCTTTCACTGGCAGGTTCTTCATCCAGGCTTTCACTGCTGGTACCCGTGCTTTTTGCTATGCTCTTCCTTGATGAAGTCCTGACCCTGAACACACTCATCGGGATCCTTATGGCCATTGGTGGATTGCTGTTGATGAGCAAGCTCAAAAAAGCGGACACAGGAAAACTTGATCTTCGTGCCTTGTGGTTCATTCCAGTGATGGTGTTTTCGCTGGGATGTGTCAACCTTTGGGTCAATCTCTTCAATACCTATGGGACGGCTTCACAGCATCATGCCTTCATTACCCTGGTTTTCAGTTTCTCTCTCCTGTTCTCCGTAGTTTATTTGTACTGGTATCGTATCCCCGTAACTCGTGGGGCAATGGGCCGCGGAATTCTATTGGGAGTGTCTAATTTCTGCATGTTTTTCTTCCTACTTCAGGCACTCCGGCATGAGGACTTCAGCAACGCATCCGCAGTGGCATACACCCTTCATGCAGTGATGAACATCATCCTTGTCAGTTGTGCAGGATTCCTGATTTGGAAAGAAAGGTTGGAGCGAACAGGCTATATGGGAATCCTTTTGGCCATTGCAGCAGTATTTCTTCTGAATTTTCGTTGAGCCGGAAAAGCCTGAGAACCTTTTTGAAGCCTTGCTTCTGAAAACCTGAAAATAACCCGAAATGATTCGAGAGGATTCAGGAATAATTCTGGCATCACCAGATCGTGTCCGTGCAGATTAATTTTTCTTTTGCATTATGAAGATTGTCTGCTTGTCATCGGAGTCATAATCTGTTAAGAAGAAATGAGGCTTAAAAAAGCTTCATTATCAGGAACCCTGTTCATAACCGGAGCAATATGCGCATCATCATTCTTGCTATCATAGGCCTTTTTTCCTACCTGATTATTGCCATCCCGGGTTATTTTTTCCTGGTTCCAAGGAATGATGCCATTGATGAACAATTAGAAACGGTGACCGAACAGATTTTGGATGAACCGGGAAAGGAACCAAAAACCGAGTAAGATCCTAAAGCTTTCATTGAGGCTTAAGCCCAAATACCGAAGCCATTCGGAATACTCTTTCAACTCCAGCCAAGGAAGCTATGTCACTTCATCTCACTTTTAACAACATGCGTCAATCGGAAGCGGTTTTAGACCACGTTCATCAGATGTTTAATGAACTGATCAAAATCACGGACAACAAATACCCTTTTCACGTCAGGTTGAATAAGGAGGAGGATGAAAAATATCATGTTGGTATCAACTGCAATTTCCAAAGCAAGCAGTTGGTGAGCAACGTTGATGATGCAAATCTCTACAAAGCGTTGGGAAAAAGCATCGAATCGATAAAAAACCAGGTCCTGAAAAAATCACACAAACTGCGTAAGCCTGTTCGATGAGGGACTGCCTCTATTTTTTCCTTATGGAAATGGCACCTCATTGAAAAGAGATGGATCGTTTAGATTCAGAAAGTTAATCTGAAATCTTACGATACTCATATGACATTCATATGGATAGGGTCCAGGCAGATTATTTCATTTTCCCAATTCAGCATTCGAAAGAAGCTAAAATCCTGGAACACTTTGAGAGAGAGTTTTTACCTGTGGAACAACCCATATCAGGATTGAGAGCCCCAAGCAGAAGGCTCAAGGCATCCGTGTTGGGTTCGCTAAGAAAGTGTCTTCTATTGATGCTGCTGATTTCGTCTGGTGCAAACCTCCATGCAGCATGTACCGGGGAGGGTTTCATGGGCGTCACATCCAGGGATCCCGTGATGTCGATGGTTGATCTCACATTTTCGCCGGTTTATTCGAGTTCCACCACGTCCGGGACCTCCGGATGCCAAAACTGGGATTTTGCTCTTTTACTTCTAAAGGAGAGGGAGAAGTTTGTACGCATCCGGCATCAGGGGCTTCTGGAACAAAGTTCGGCAGGTCAAGGGACACTGCTTGAAGCTTGGTCGAAATTGATGTCATGCCCAAATGAAGTTCAACCCCGATTCAATCGCGTGCTGCGGAGTCATTTTCCTGAGGCCGTTGAGGTGCTGAATTCCCCTGAAAGAGAAAAGGATTATCCACGTAGGGTCCAGGGTTGGATCCTTCAAGATCCGGTCCTGCGTGCTGCCTGCAATCAAGATGAACTCTCTTAAGTTGAAAATGCAGATTCTAGTACCGCTGGCACTCAGTATCCTGTTCCTCCAATTCTGGACGGACCCGATTCTGGCCTGCAACCGTGGGGGGCCGATGGGGCTTGCCAGCAAAGATCCAGGGATGCTTTCGGTGAACATCACCTTCAGCCCTACCTTTGCAGGAGCCAGTACCTCCGGGACTTCAGGGTGCAAGAAATGGCATTTCACCGCACAAGTGCGCAAAGAGTTTGTTGAACAAAATTGGACCCAGCTTCGTGAAGAAAGTTCAAAAGGCCGCGGGGAATACCTTGTTGTTTTTTCTGATGTGATGGGGTGTGGAATAAAAGGGCGCATTCCCTTCGGTCAAATGCTTAAAGAGCACTATCCTATGCTCTATCTAGAGAGGAACGGTGAAATTTCAGAATTCGAAGGACTGGAAGGACTAGAAATAAATGCGGATCAGTTTTTGGAAGAAGTGCAAATGCTGATTCGTGAAAATCAACAAATCAACTGTACCGGTTGAATCAGGATTCGACCCAAGATGGAAGACCGGATGTTTCTGCTCGTGATCATAGGAGGGATCTTTCTCCTCGTGTTTGTTGTAATGAGACTTTTCGGAATTGGTTTGTAATTCAAATCCTGGTTTTTTGGGAAGGGGTATCTTTTCTGAGTAAGGCCTTTCTTGCCTGTATCAGACACTCTTCGAGAAGTTTTGCCGTGTAGAGATCCGTTTCCCTCCCAAGGGCAAGGCTTTCCAGTTGCCGTAAACTGTTGGAGGCCTGCTTTCTGCCACCGGTCTGCAATTCCAACATGCATTTCCAGAAAAGAACCCGAATCCGGTTTTCTTTGCCATAGCCCGAGAGAGGATCTCCGATTCTTTTTAGGCATAGGGCCTTTTGCTCCCTGGTGTCTCTGGAACGCTCAAGTTGTTCCAGTGCATTGATACGAAGCAACCCAAGGGTCAGGAGTTCCATCACTATTTCCTGATCTTCCTTTAGCTCAAGGAGTTTTTCCAGGGATTCGATCGCAATTTCGAAAGAAAGCACGGCTTCTTCAAGGGTTCTCGTATGGGTTCCAAAACGGCTTGGCAGTTCATGCAGGGTTTTTTTCAATTCAGGGCATGAGGAATCCCAAAGCCTCCTCATCAAAATCCGGTCATTCATGTAAGAACTCCTGGAATGGATGATGAAATCCTTGAGCCGGGATGATGCAAAGAAGCACCGAGGACAGACAGTGACCCGCAATCGCTGGAAATCACATTCTTCATATCCGGGGTAGGGAGAACCATAAACCGGAAGTCCGAAAAGGTTCCTGCTCTCCCGAACTGTACCGGGTTTTAGGGACCAGAAGGGAAGACGCGTTTCGTCGCAAAGCGGGCAGCCGACCAGTTTCAGTTTCAGGGATCGACTGGGGGACGGAATGTCCCCATATTCCAGAAATCGATCGGTGTTCTGGGAAGTTGGTTTGAACCGTTCGAGAATGCCATGTTTTTCTTCAAGCATTTGCTGGAACTCCACTTTTACAAGGTATTCTCCCTTTTTCAGCGGATTTGTCGTGACCTTCTCAACGGTGGCATGCAGTGGCGAATGATACTCTTCGGTTCTGCAGTCTTTTTTCAGTTCCAGCATGATGAAAACCCCTCGCACCAGCGGTCGATGGAAATGAAACAGTGCATGATCTTCAGTACAATCCAGCAACTCGGTTTTCACATAATCATGGGTGGTCTGAACGGCAATCTGAGGCTTGCCTGCAAGCTGATGTAGCCCCAGCTTTTTCATCCATTTCGTCTGTTGATTCGGGCTGAGTTCAAGATCCTCCATGGATTTCTGAAAGATCCGAAGTGCTTTCCGTTCCAGAGGAAGGTCACGGGTTACAAAACGGGCCAGTTCGTCCAGCAGCCGATGCCGAATTTGAGGAGTGGTTGAAATTCCTGATTTTTTTCTTGCATTGACGTGATCAGAAGATGTTCCTGGAAGTTCCTTGGAACCCGGAAAGAATTCCTCTAGTAATGGTTTCATCAATTTCTGGCAACTGGGGGCAGAGCGGGAATGGGAGTCGATCAACTCCATCACGCGATTGACAAGCCACCATTTCTGATCCAAATCGAGGTGATCGGAGAGGAATCCTCCTGAGATTGTAGCGTCTATAAGTCCAGGTGGAGTGTTGCTCATGCAAAAGGAAGTGTATCCAGATGATAAGAATGAATGGTGATACTTGATGAAGTCTTCATCCAGAATTCAAGGAAAGGTTGAACTCCTGTCCTAATTGATGTAATTTGAATCTTCGTAATTGTATATCCTATAAAAATTCTATGCCAACAACATGGAGTTGTGTATGAACCGCTTTCATCGGATGATTCTAGTCGGTTTACTCGCCGCGATCTTCTTTATTAACCTTCAAAGCCATGCCCGTGCCCAAGCACTGGAAATCGTCTTCAAAAACAGTCTCTGGGGAGCTGCTATCGGCTCGGTAGTAGGATTGGCATCCTGGTCCCTTCAAGATACTGATAAAGATGATAAACTCTTCAGTAAATACATCGTTCGTGGAGCTGCATTCGGTGTTTTCATTGGGATGGGTTATGGCGTCTACGATGTCAATGCTGGAGGTGACGCCTTCATGAGCAAAAAACATGAAGAAGGCCTGTTGCATTATGATTCTGATAGAAAACAGCTGGTTTTGCAGCCACTGAAATGGGTGCCGAAGCTAAAGCACCATGAAAATCAATACGGTCTACATATTGATTTGCTGAGTGCATCGTTTTGATGGATGGTCATCCTGATCACCGGGGGTGCTGGTTTCATCGGTTCCAACCTGATTCATTACTGGCTTGAGAAACACCCAGACGACACCCTCGTCAATTTCGATGCCCTTACCTATGCAGGCAACCCAGCCAACCTGGCTGGGGTTGAGTCCAACTCGAATTACCATTTCTTCCACGGTGATCTAAGAAAAAAGGAACAGCTCGACGAGGTTTTTGAGCGCTATTCTATCGATGCAGTGATCCATCTTGCGGCAGAATCCCATGTGGATCGCAGCATCAACGATCCCTCTCCTTTCATCGAAACCAACATCAACGGGACCTTCCATCTGCTGGAGGTGGCCAGAAAACACTGGCAGGATGATTTAAAGTCTCACCGGTTTGTTCATGTCAGTACCGATGAAGTCTACGGTTCTCTGGGGAAAGACGGTATTTTCACGGAGGAAACTCCCTTTGCTCCCAATTCGCCTTATTCTTCCTCGAAGGCTTCCAGTGATCACCTGGTGCGGGCCTGGCATCACACCTTCGGCATGGACATCCTGGTCACCCACTGTTCGAATAATCATGGGCCCTTCCAGTTTCCTGAAAAATTAATCCCACTCATGATCCGCAACTGCATCCATCAGGATCCTCTTCCTGTATACGGAGACGGATTGCAGATCCGTGACTGGCTTTATGTGGAAGATCATTGTGAGGCCCTGGACTTTGTCTTTCATAAGGGGGAGTCTGGTGAAACCTACAACATCGGAGGTCTCAACGAATGGGAAAACCTGAGTATGGTCCGTCATCTTTGTGAGGTGATGGACTCCGAACTTGGAAATTCCCCGGAGAAGTCCTGCCTGAATCTGATCCGACATATCCGTGATCGACCGGGACATGACCGACGTTATGCGATTGACGCCTCGAAAATTTGTAAACAGTTGGGATGGAAACCCCGTCACCAAATCAGAGAAGGGCTGGAAAAAACCCTCCGCTGGTACCTCGATCATCAGGATTGGGTGGAACAGGTCACTTCCGGAGCCTACCGTGATTATTATCGGAAGCATTACGGAACAGACTGAAGTTCCAGGTTTCCATTCATCCCCTTATCCCTGATCGGGCATACACATTCTTAGAATTGACTGACCGCATGCACCAGCCATCAGATCTCCTGCTTCTGGAAGATGCATTGATCGATGGACGAGATGGTTTCGTTTGTTGTGGAAATCATCTTTGGCATCACTTCCAACGCTTTCCATGGGACCTGAAAAGACCTGAAGCCAACCCGGCCTATGGAGAACATTTCAGGCAGATCCGTTCACGCATCACTCAAGGCATTCCGGAAAGGAAGTCTGCGAAATACTTGCGTGGAGAGTATCATCTTGGTATCTCTCCCCACATGGACAGTTATTACCATTTGATCACCGATCTCCTGCCTCATCTGATCAGGAGTGATCGTCGTCCGGTTCTTGTTCCGCAATGGATGCCGGAGCCCTTCAAAGCCTTTTTGCAGACATGTGGATTTGAAACAAAGGTTCTTGGCGAAGGGATCTTTCAGGTGGAACACCTCCAACTTCCGGCGATGCCGGTTCCTGCCTGGAACCTGGAAAAGTTCCAACAGGTCCAGGATTTCATCAGGAAACACCTGCTGAAACATGAAAAAAAATCTCCTGCATCAGAAAAATGGAAGCGGTTCTTCCTCTCCCGCAGGCATGTGCGCAGAAGACACCTGGTGAATGAGGAGGAATTGATCCCCATTCTCGAAAAGCATCGATTCCGGGTTTTGGTTCCTGAAGAACGCAGCATCTTCAAACAGATCGCCCTTTTCAGTCAAATCACCCATCTGATCACACCCCATGGGGCAGGACTCGTGAATGGTATTTTCTGTCCGAAGGAAACCAGGATCCTTGAAATCCGTCCGATCATCTCCAGTGGAGATTTTTGTTTTGATGCCCTGTTCGACTGCGGAAATTTTCGGCACGAGGTGCTCGTCCCGAAAAAACGCGGACTTTTTTTGTTGGAACCAGAACTGCTGGAAAACATTCTTATGCGCTGGGATCAGGAGGAACGTCAAACGGTGGAGGAAGCATGCGCATGAAAGTTGTCATCGTGGTCGGTCTGCCCCTGATCCTCATGATCATTGGTACTGTCGGGTACCGTTGGGTCGAAGGCTGGGCTTGGGAAGAATCCTTCTACATGACGGTGATTACCATCTCCACGGTTGGTTACAGTGAACTGCATCGATTGACCGAGGCAGGCAGGATGTTCAGTGTTCTGCTGATCCTTGTCAGTTTCGGTTCATTGGCCTATTGCGGATCGCTGATCTTCGGCTTCATCCTGGAAGGCGGAATTGTTACTTTTATGAGAAAAATGAAAATGGAACAGCAAATCAACCAACTCCAACGGCACTTCATCGTCTGTGGCTTCGGACGCAAGGGAAAAGCCGTCTGCAGGCATTTTGCCATCCACGCCATGCCTTTTGTGGTCATTGAAAAAAATCCGGAACATATCGAAACGGCCCGGGAACTCGGATACCTGGCGGTGTCTGGAGATGCAAGTGAGGATTTCGTGCTGGAGAAAGCTGGAATCCAAAAGGCAGTGGGCTTGATTGCCATCCTCGGTGTGGATGCCGAAAACGTCTTCCTCGTCCTTTCCGCCAGACAGATGAAACCGGAAATCCAGATTGTTGCCTGGGCGACCGTGCATGAATCTGAAAAAAAACTCTATCGGGCCGGTGCCGACCGGGTGCTTTCCCCCTTTGAATTGGGAGGATTCCAGGTCGTCCAAAGCCTGATCCGTCCCAAAGTGATGGATTTTCTCAACCGGGCCCTCGATATCGAAAATGAGGAACTGCAACTGGACCAGATCCTCGTCCAGGAGGATTCTCCGATTTCAGGAAAAGCCCTCAAGGATTGCCAATTCAGAAATTCCCTCAAGGTGCTTGGCATCAACCGGGACGGAAAACACCACTACCACGTCAGCGGCAATGACATTTTTCAGACTGGAGATGTCTTGATCGTGATGGGCGAGCCCCAAGATTTGAAAATGTTTCATTCCAAGTTCGACTGATCCTCATTCAATTCGCGGTATTTGTCTTCGTTTGAATGCCTTTTTGATGCTTCTTGGTATATCTGAGGGATCGGGGGTTCCAGTTTTTAAACAAATGATAAATCAATGGTGGAGACGAGGGGGATCTATGTGATCACCCACTTTTGGTCTTGGAACCACTGGTATCAGTGCTTTAGGAATTTATTTTGTACCAGAATCTGGATCAAGTAGGACAAGTGCAGGAAAAGAGATAATAGAGAATCCCTCCTAGACCACTCATAAAAGCCATCTGCATACCTAGATTGCCATCAAGCCTGAGATTGAAGGTCTTAGACTGAGTGGTTTCTTGTTCTTTAGAAACTTCTATAGTGGTGTTGATTGCTTCTGTTTGCATGCTTCAAGTTGTATCTGTTTAAAACTTTTACAATACTGCAAATCTAAATTGAAGCAAGTCATGTTTGCTCATTAAAAGGCCTTTGTTGGACTAAAGGACCCCAGGTATACATGCTTTACCAATACATGATGCTGAGTGGCGGGTAGGGCTTGGGTGGATATGTGTAGAGAGTTGATGGAACAAGAGTTTCTTGATATGACTCAAGTGGAGTCATGGGTTCTAGTAAACTAGGGATATGATGATATGAATATCTATAGAGAAGACTAAGGTATCCTATAAGGTTTACCAACCTTTCCCTTAGTGGGCCTCATAACTATTGGGTAACCATTTTGCTCAAGTTAAATCAAATGGAATACTTTGGCTCTACTAGTAGTTACTTAATAGTCCTATGGCTTGTCAGACCTGTAATTGAAGACAGAGGATGGAAAAGGGTTAGGAGCATGGAGTACCTTGGTTATGGAAGAGGGTAGCTTTTGGTACGTGGGTGAAGGGTGTTCGAAGGTGGATCAGTTGCCTGTTGGTAAGTTTCCCATTTAATCTGGTGGATAAATTTTTTTTAAAGGTTTAATTGGAAGTGAGAATTATTGTTTAAAATCGATATGTATAAGATATAACATCTATAGAATTTGCAATCGAAGAGGTTTTAATTTTTTGTTGATTAAAGTTTTTTAGATTAAATTCACTTGAATCTCCACCTATAGGTCCAGAAATATCAAAAGAAACAAATTTCCATACTGATTCTTTAGTAAAACTTTCATAAACTGTTACATGAAGTCCTACACTACCGATAGGCCCTTGACCATGAATTTCATCAATCTTTGTTTTTCCATTACACTTACCATTATGAACATCATCCAGCTTCCCATCATCTTTATATGATAAAGAAAGCACATAATTTGTGCATAAATTGATTGTCGCATCATAAAATCCATATCCTATTCCAACTCCAAGACCTATCTTCATCCAACGATTTGTTTCACTGCTTGGATAAAAAACACCCCACATATATCCTAAAAACACAGCTGATCTTTTGATATCAGAACTCAAGGCCCAATTAGTGTTATTATTAATAAATAACAATCGGGCCGTATTTCCATTAAATAAAGTATCTTTAATAAATGACTGTTGCCATTCACTCTGTACTAAATAAATTGTCCCAGTTCCAGTAGCCTCAGCAGATGTAAGTTTTGATTCAAAGTCTGGATCGTCAGGAGGAAGATCATTTACTTCTGAATAAGGGACATAATCAAAGTACATTTGTCTGAATGACCATGAATTCATAAGTGTTTCAGGAAATGAAATCGCCAAAGGAAATTTGTCTGTACTTCCTGGAGGACCCATTCCACCTAATTTTTTCTGGTTAATTTTGGTATTAGACTTAACGAATGAATCATTATCTAAAGTAAGACTATCTGTTTGTGATGTGTATCCAATTCTTAATGTAATTCCATCTAGCCAGCCTTTTTTTTCAGCTTTAATTACTGAAACTGATAATTGCATCAGGATACAAAAAATCAGGAAATACTTCATAGAGTTATTCTGAAGTTGGTTGCAAAAGACTTTATGCAATGCATAATGGGTTCCTAACAAAAGTTTGACATGTTGAATGAAATCTATGATTCAGCAATTTTCTGTGTTATCAACTATTTCAGGCCAAAAACCTGTGCCCCATTAGTATACCAACGTCTCCCGACATTCCCCCTTATGGGTGACATGAGTGTCAGAGATGAGTTAAAGGAAGGTCCTGAAGGGACTCGTGTGGAACATGGGTTTTGCTGATGTAGTGCCTTAAGATCTCGACTAAGGAACTTGTTATTTATCTTTGTAAATTCAAAAAATAAGAAAAAATGAAAAATTATTTATAGCATCTAAACTGATTGTTTGATTGTTATATTTTTTACTGTCTAATTTGATCCACATAAATTCTCCAAAATAATTAAAAAACATCTTTTTTGATAATTGATAATTTATTCCAAGATTGAATCTATGCATATTTACTTTTGTTTTTTTATCTAAGGTTGAATCTAGATCTTCGTTTTTCATAATCATATATGAATTACCCAATGAGTACCCATAAGATATCTTTGCATCAAATGAATCAAATATTGGTATTGATAAAAAATCTAATTGTGCACCTTGAATAAAGAATTTAGGAGAATTTAAGTTATAATCATATGTATCTTTATTAATGTTATTAACAAGCAGTACAGGTTTTTGATAAATTAGATCAAAATATGAAATTCTAGAAGGGATTTTTAGAAATGAAAAATTCCAGGATATGTTGATTTCTTCAAGTACAATATCCACATAATAATCAGTATCTGGATTAAGATTGATAGAAGATGTGCTGTTATCATAAGGGATATATTTAATAGGTTTAGTTGATTTTACTTTAATCATACTGTGAAAGTAATCCTCTCTGAATGAAATAACTAATTCTGGTAGTTGACCAAATGGAGCTATATCTGAAGAAAGTCTTTGGATTGTAGCTTTTTTATCTTCAAAATTTGATTTTGCACTAGATTTACCTCTTTCATCAAATGGATTTACACGCTGTGTCTCATTTATATTTTCTAATGGATTATAATTTACTTCATATCTGAAACTTTGTATTCCTCCAATTTTTTTACTTAAAAGTACTTCAGTGTAACAAGCACCTACAGGTGTTCCATCTATACTAAGAGCTTCGCCTGTTACGTTTTCTATTGAATTAAGAACATAAACATCATCATAGCTTCCAATGTAAACTCCTCTACAGCCAACACTAGTTGTATAATCATCTAAATTAATTAAATTTTGAGCAAGAAGATTAGACAAAGAAGGTATTAGGAATAAAATAGGAATAAATGTGTATAGTACTGTTCTCATCGGTTCTTTTAGCAATTCTTCAAAATGCTCTTTCAATACTTGATTCAATACTTGAATAGACCTCTATTCTGTATCGGCAAGAACTTGAGTAAACTTTAGTTTAAAATAAACAAACCATTTTAATCCCATAAGGGATAAAGGGTTTTATCCATTGTGGAACCCAAGTATCTCATCAAAAAATCTGTGTCCCCATATGTAATACCAACGTCTCCCGACCTCCTCCCTTATGGGATACATGGGAGCCTGAGATGAACTAAAGGTTCCTAATGGAGGGACTGATGTGGGACTTGGATTTTACTGATGTAGTACCTTAAGAACCGAATGAGGAACTATGGAATCTTGAGGAGGATAGGAGGGAGGCTAATTAGTTGAAACGTACACCTTAACCTGTCATACGTATGATTTAATGGATACCTATAATACTTTGGAAATAAATGGATTAAGAGACAATTAGTGGAGTAACGGAGACGAGTCGGATCGAACCCCATATTCATCTGGTTTTTGGTTTTTGTTTTTTGGTGAATCCATCCTGGAAAAGGTTGGATTCATTTTTTGTTACCCAGGACCTTCTTTCTGAAAATCAAATTCGACGTAATTTTTTTAAAAAATTAATGCTTGCTAAAATCAAATAGGCTCGAACACACAGTTCATCATCACCTCCGGGATGGCAGACTCGTTATCGAGTTGGAGCAGGGAACTGACCATCAATGCCAAGTCCTGAGGACGGGACATGTTTTCCTGGGGATAGGAAGGTGCGTTTTGAAGGGTCATGTCGGACTGGACGAACCCCGGGCAGATGGCGGTGACACGGATTCCATCCTCCCACCCCTGCATTCGTGCGGTTCGTGAGGCCGCCAGGGCCGCATATTTACTCATCGAGTAGCCGACCCAATTACCCTTCACCCGTTTTCCGGACATGGAAATGATATCGATGATCCTGCCACGACCGCTTTTGCGCAGATAGGGAAACGCCAAACGCGTCAGCCGTAAAGGGGCTTTTGCGTTGACCTCCCACATGTCATCAAGCAGGGTTTCCTTATCATCTTCCAATCCCATCGGATGGAGGATTCCCGCATTGTTGATCAACCCGTCGATTCTGCCGAAACGTTCGACCGTGGAATGGACCCACGATTCAGCATGATCCGGGTTGCGTGCATCATATTGTTGAAGATGCAGAAGGTTCGAATCAAAAGGTGTCATGGATTTCTGCAAGTTTTCAGGATTCCTCACCCCCAGACTTAGCAGGTTCCCCTCTTCCAGGAGTTTTTCCATGATGGCTTTCCCGATTCCACGGTTGGAGCCGGATATCATGATCACTTTCTGAGTTGTATTTCCCATTGCAAATGGATTTGATTTTGGTGTATTACCGTGTTTACAAAATTGAATGGTTTTGAAATGCCCAAGATCCGGCATGAACTGGAAAAGATCAATCGATTGTTTTGAACAAATTCAAAGCTGTTGGGAAGTGTTCCGTAGGATGAGTTGTAGAAGAGGGAGTGGTTGACCATGAATTCGTCCTCATTAGGGACCAAGAGGAATAATGTCTGAAGGATCCAGTTCCAGGGGCGGTTACAAGCCTCAGCAATCGATTGAGCTACCTCCTTTATATGCAAGGCCTCCAAGGCCCGTTGCTGCTGTTCGCTGGCTCCTGTTTGAGTTGCTTTTCCCCTGGGGTTTTGTCTGGATCGGGCTGGCCTTTTTTTCATGGCATTTTCTGACTCCTTCAGAACAGACCATGGCCGTTCTGGAACCTGGCTGGATCTTCCAGATTTGGGTCCGTAATGTATGCCTGCTTCTGTTGCTTGCAGGCGGTCTACATGCTTGGCTCTATCTACGACGAGCACAGAAACGTGAATATAAATACAATACCCGTTGGCCATCCCTTGGCAGCCGAAAATTTCTTTGGCAGGATCAGGTCAAGGACAACATGTTCTGGAGCCTCGTCAGCGGTTGTTTTTTCTGGACTCTTTTTGAGGCCTTGACCCATTGGTATCGGGCATCAGGGAATATGGTGATGCCGGGATGGTCTTTTTCAGAGGGCTATCTGGTTCTGATGCTCTACGCAGTTTTTTTCTGGAGCACCTTCCATTTTTATCTCATCCACCGATTGCTGCATTGGCCACCCCTTTACAAGGCCGCCCATGAACTGCACCATCGCAATGTCAACACAGGGCCCTGGTCAGGCATCTCCATGCATCCTTTGGAACACCTGATCTATTTCACGCTGTTCCTGCTGTGGTGGGTGATTCCCGTGCATCCGGCCATCGTCATCCTGACCGGTTTTTTCAATGGATTGAGTCCGGCAGTTTCTCATTCAGGCTTCGATCGGTTGATCCTCTCGGAATCTACGAATGCTGTCGCCGGAGACCATTTCCATCACCTACACCATAAGCATTTTGAAGTCAATTACGGCAATACCCCGGCACCCCTCGATAAGCTTTTTGGAAGCTGGCATGATGGCTCGCCTGCTGGACAGGCTTTGATGAAAAGCAGAAAGAGGGGAATCCAGAATGTGGATTGAAGATGCCTGCCTGAGAGCCTCAGGAAATTCTGAAGAAGATTTGAATTAGGAAAGGTTGATGATGGACCTCCGGGACCAGCTGACGATATGCTCCTCCAGTGATTCAATGGCCTGGTCAATCTTGCCCTGGATGATGAGATCCGTGATGGCCAAATGGTTATCTAGGGACTTATCAGTGGCTTCATTTGAAATCGAAATATAATGACGCATCGTCTCAATCATGGAATTGATGCTTTGGTAATGACGATCCAAAAAACTGTTGTTGCAGGCTTTGAAAAAAGCTTTGTGAAACATGGTGTCCAATGAGAGGTAATCCTCCCTGTGCTTCTCGTTCTGAAATTTATTCATCTCTTCCACGATACCTTTGAGCGCTTTGGTCAATCCCTTTTCATCGCGTTCGATTCCATAACGTAAAGCTTGTGATTCCAAAGTGAACCGGAGCTCACAAAATTCAATGAGTTCATCCTGATTCATGGTGAAAACTCGATAACCTTTGTGAAGGACGGAAACCACCAACCCCTCTGCTTTGAGTAGCGAGAGTGCTTCTCGAACTGGGGTGTTGCTGATTTGGAGGGGGCGAGCCAGCGATGCTTCTTTCAGGGGTTGTCCCAGTTTCAATTCCTTCTGGGTGATTCCCTTCCTGATGGCATCCTGGGCAATTTGTACTAAGGATTTCGGTCGGTCTGTGATTTGGAGTGATGAGATTTCCATCCTTGGGCCGTTAAAAACTTGTTTTTCCTGAAAATCATGTATTACATTTTATGTTTAATATTTCAACTGGGAAAAAATCAAGCAAGACTTGATTCAGTCAGCTTCTGCATCAAATAATTCATGGGTTCATGATAAGGTGGGTAATTCTGGAAAAGAATGAACGGAGGAAAATATGTCTATCGCTAAGATAGGAGTGGTGGGAGCAGGATGGTGGGCTTGTGAATTTCACATTCCGCACCTGCTGAAGAATCCCAATGCAGATTTGGTGGCTGTTTCGAGACTTGGTGCAGAAGAACTGGAAAAGATCAAGAACCGTTTCAAGATCCAGTTTGGGTCTGAGAATCATCTTGAGCTCTATGCGCATGATTTGGATGGAGTGATTGTCGCTTCACCTCACGTTTTGCATGAAGAACATGCTTCTGCAGCCATCAAGAATGGTTGTCATGTTTTGGTCGAAAAACCAATGGCAACCGAAATACAATCTGCGAGACGTCTGCATGCTCTGGTGGGGGGTTCCGGTAAAACACTTATGACTCCCTATGGGCTGAACCACACGCATTACATGGAGAAGGCAGCAGATTGGGTGAAAGAGGGGAGAATTGGAGAGGTAAAGCACATCATGCTGCACATGTCATCGGCCTTGCTGGACCTTTTTGGCGGCCAGCCGATGCTTGAAACAGCAGATCATCTTTATCGGCCTCCTCCATCCACATGGGCAGATCCTGGTCGTGCAGGAGGTTATGGTTGGGGGCAGATCTCCCATGCTTTAGCTGCATTATTTTGTGTATGCCCCATTCAACCTCTTTCCGTCAGAGGCATTTGTAGCAAATCCCCCACCAAAGTGGATTATTTTGATGCAGCGATTGTTGAATTTGATCAAGGCGCAACGGCTTCATTGTCAGGAGCAGCAGGGCTTCCTAAACATTCTCCTCCACAGTTGGACTTAAGGGTTTATGGCAGTGAGGGGATGCTCCTGTTGGATGTAGAAGAGGGAAGGGAGCGATTGACTTTGAGCCGATTCGATGGAGAAGACCTCATTCATAAGATTGAACCTGGAGGAGGATACGGATCATACAGCACCGAAGAATCTGTCAACCGGTTTGTTGAAATATGCCGAGGTGAGAATGCCAGGAACTGTGGTGATCATGAGATAGGGTTGAAGTCAGTTCAGGTGTTGGATGCAATGTATCAATCATTTGAATCCGGGGTAAAAGAGTTGTGCCGATGATCGATGTTTCAGCATTGAAAGAACAATACGACGAAGATGGATTCGTCCTGGTCGAATCACTTTTTGAAGCATCGGAAATTCAGAAACTTCAGCAAGCCACTGAAGAACTGATTGAGATTTCAAGGAAGCATCAAGTTTCTGATCAAAGATTTGATCTGGAATGTGACCACACGGAATCCTCCCCCAGGGTCCAAAGAATCAAAGTGCCCCATCAACAGCATGAATCTTTTGCTGAGTTGGTGAGAGACCCTAAACTGCTGGAGATCCTCAGAGTACTTATTGGGGAGGATGTCCGTTTTCGTAACAGCAAGTTGAACATCAAGGCTGCAAAAGGAGGTGCATCGGTTGATTGGCATCAGGACTGGGCCTTTTATCCTCATACCAATCCGGATCTATTGGCCGTCGGAATCATGTTGGATGATATCGATGACGAGAATGCACCGTTGATGGTTTTCCAGCAAAGTCATAATGGAAAAACCCTGGATCACCATCATCGCGATGTCTTTTGTGGATCGGTGGATCTTGAAGTGGAAAAGTTCGATGCATCCCTTGCCAAAAAAATCACGGGTCCAGCAGGAAGTGTGAGTTTCCATCATGTCAAGGCGCTCCATGGATCCGCTCCTAATTATTCTGAACGTTCAAGAAGACTTCTGCTCTATGAGTATGCAGCTGCTGATGCATGGCCTCTGATCGATTTTGAGGTTTATGGAGACTACAAGGAATTCGAACAAAAAGTAGTTTTGGGAAAAAGTACACTTTCACCACGATTTCAGGAGGCGGATGTCCGCATGCCCTTTCCACGGCCTCCCAATCCTGATTCCATCTATAGAATTCAGGAATATCGTACAAGCGGTTTGGAATTTAAAAACACCCCCAAAGACTCATTTTAAAAGAGGATAAAAGTTTGGACTCAGGATCTGCAGTTTTGGATGTCCAGAATCTTTCGAAACGCTTTGATATGACACAGGCACTGGAGGATGTGTCAGTGGATTTGAAAGCAGGAGAAATCCATGCGCTTGTCGGAGAAAATGGAGCTGGAAAATCAACATTGATCAAGATTCTGACTGGCATTCAGCAGGCTGACCAGGGTGAGGTCTTGCTTCAAGGAAAACCGGTCAAGATTTCTAATGCTCAAGAAGCACAATCATATGGAATTGCTGCGATCTTTCAGGAACCCATGGTGTTTCCAGATTTGGATGTCGCTGAAAATATTTTTATCAGCCACAGGGATCGGGGTTTTTTTGTTCGCTGGAAAAAAATATACCAGGATGCAGAAACCATCCTTGAGGATCTTGGCATTCAACTGGATGTCCGTTCTCCTGCAAGCGGATTGACCCTTGCGGCACAGCAGGCAGTTGAAATTGCAAAAGCCATTTCGCTCAATGTCAAAGTGCTCATTATGGATGAACCAACAGCTTCGTTATCATCCCATGAAGTTTCTCAATTATTTAGTGTGGCTCGCAGACTGAGAGACGAGGGAGTGGCGGTTTTGTTCATCAGTCACCGTTTGGAGGAAGTTTTCGAAATTGCTGACAGAATCACGGTTTTTCGTGATGGGCATAAGATTTCCACCAATCCTGTTTCCGAGGTGACCCGTGAAAGCCTCATCCAGGAAATGGTCGGAAGAGAGGTTTCTAAATTCTATAAGTCTCATGAAAAAACGGTTCAAGGCAAACGCATCGGTTCCATTAAGAATTTAACCAAACAGCCAATATTTTCTGAAATCAATTTTGATTTGCATGAGGGAGAAATCCTCGGTTTTGCAGGTTTGGTGGGATCTCGGAGAACCGATGTGGGACTGGCCATATTTGGTGTGACTCCTGCGGACTCAGGATCGATTGAAATAGAAGGAAAAACCGAACTCATTCATTCTCCTCAGGAAGCTCAGAAATTAGGAATTGCCTACATGACTGAGGATCGGAGAAAACTCGGTTTGGCGATGCCCATGAGTATCACTGAAAACATCACATTAGCATCACTGAAAAAATACCTTGGATTACTCGGCATTGTGGAAAGCTCAAGGGAAGAACAAACGGCTGGTGAATTTAAGGAACGACTTGATATTAAAACACCTTCCTTGACCCATGAAGTGGGTAAACTTTCTGGAGGAAATCAGCAAAAAGTGATGTTCAGCAAATGGCTGAACACCCAGCCCAAGATCTTCATTCTGGATGAACCGACTCGGGGCATTGATGTCGGAGCAAAGGCTGAAGTGCATCAAATGATCAGAGAATTGGCGAAACAGGGGATCGCCATCCTTTGTATCTCGTCAGACCTTCCCGAAGTGCTTGTTCTCAGCGACCGGATTCTCGTGATGCGAGAAGGCCGGCAAATGGGAATTTTGGAAGGGGCTTCTGCAAATCAGGAGTCTGTGATGGCTTTAGCCATGGGTCAATAAAGGATATGTGATGGTCAAATACTTGAGCCAGGTCAGACCTGAAAAACAAAGGGAGTTGGTCCTGTTATTGTTGATTTTGTTGGTCGTCATTTTTTTCGCAATGATGATTCCAAACTACCTCAATGCAAGGCTTTTCAACCGTGTTTCAACCAGTGTTGCGATCATGGCCGTTTTGGCGATTGGTCAAACCCTGGTTGTTCTGACACGCAACATAGACCTTTCGGTTGGCTCTATTGTGGGCTTTACAGCTTATTTTGTGGGGCAGCAGCTTTCACACAACAATGAAATTGAACCTATGGTTGCTGTCCTGATGGCAATCGGTGTGGGAGCTTTGATGGGAGGCTTCAATGGGATTTTGGTGGCTTATTGTAGAGTCCCTGCGATCATTGTCACTTTGGGGACCATGGCTCTGTTCCGTACTTTATTGGTTGAATATTCAGACGCGCAGACCGTGTTAACGGTCAATCTTCCTCAATGGTTATTGGACTTTCCGAGATTGAACGTCCTGAGTCATGGAAGACTGCACTTAAGGTTTGTGGTGGTGATCATGCTGGCAGTCGTGGTCTTGTTTCAGCTCTTTCTGAGATTCAGTTCTTTTGGCCGTAAGCTTTATGCCATCGGCTCCAATCCTGAGGCGGCGAACAATGCCGGTTTTCCAACCCAGAGAATTGTTCTCATCAGTTTTCTGCTTTGCGGTGCTTTAGCAGGACTCACGGGTTTTTTGTTCCTTGCCAGGTTTGGAAACATCACGGTTGTTGCCGGAATCGGGTTTGAACTCAAATCAGTTGCTGCTGTGGTGGTGGGAGGAGTCAACATCTTCGGTGGTTCCGGGAGTATCTTGGGGGCAACATTGGGGGCGATATTAATTGATCTTCTTGAAAACAGTCTGATCCGCTGGTTACAAATCAGTGAGTTCTGGAGAGATGCCCTTCTTGGTCTATTGATCCTTACCTCTGTTGCAACAGACAGCATTTTCATGAAACGTATTCGCCTCTATTGGGCCAAACGGCATGCCGCTTCTACCAGCTAATATGAAGACCCGATGTCATTAAAATTAAAAAAACTCATGGGTTGGGAGGGGTTCCTTTTGGTGGTTCTTCTTTTGATCATTTGTGTGAACTCTTTTAATTCATTGGCATTTCTGACGGTCGAAAATCAAGTCAACCTTTTTGTCTTATCGGTTGAAAAGATCATCATTGCTTTGATCATGACCTTCATCATTCTTAACGCAGAAATTGACCTTTCTGTTGCTTCCATGATGGGATTGGCTGCATGCGCCCTGGGATGGATGGTCGAATCAGGTACTTCAACCAGTACAGCGATTGGGTTGTGTCTGATCATCGGCTTAGTGGGGGGTGCATTCAATGCCTACTGGATCACGATTGTGAAACTGCCATCGCTGGTTGTGACTTTAGCCATGCTGATTGGTTTTAGAGGACTGGGAAGGGTCCTGATTGAAGACCGCTCGATTCGGGTCTTTCCACCTTGGTTTGAAAATCTTGGCCAACAACCGATTTTGGGCCCGTTGCCTTTGTCGATCCTGATATTCCTGGTATTACTCGTGATTGCTGTTGTGATCCTTCAATATACTGGTTTTGGTCGCTATGTATACGTGATTGGAATCAGCCAGGAAGTTGCAACTTATTCGGGGGTCCGAGTTGCTAGGGTTAAGACCATTCTTTTCATGGTGTCAGGGCTGATCTCAGCCTTGGCTGGGATTCTTTTTTCCGCTCGGCTAGGATCGGTTAGAGGAGATATGGGATTGGGTTTTGAACTGGATATCATCACCATGGTTCTTTTAGGAGGAGTCAGTATTTTTGGTGGTGCAGGGTCGATTTATGGAGTCATTCTTTCGATCTTGATCGTTCTTTACCTGAGAAATGGAATGTCACTGAGCAATGTGACAGGTCACATCCAAACTGGGGTCATTGGTGTGATCCTGATCCTTTCTGCAATGATCCCCAATATCAAATCATGGCTTGAAAGCATATTTGATAAAAAATATGCTCCCTAAGCTTTAACTCTTTTGGAGTTTGCCTATGAACTGAATTTATCTGGAATCACTAATTTTCAACTCGAATTTAAGGAACAAAATGCACAAAAAAATCATTTCGATTTTAACAGTAACAGCACTCCTTTTTGGAGCTACGGTGATGGCTCATACCATTGCCAAAAAAGGCATGAGAGCAGATTTGGTTTTGATGCCAAAATTTTTAGGGATCCTGGTTTTTGATCAGGCGAACAATGGTGCACAGGAAGCACACAAGGAATTGGGTAATCCAGGAAAATTGGAATTCCTGGGGCCGACTCCTGAAAACAGTGTTGCCGGTCAGATTGAAATATTGACCACTGCCACCACTCAGGGGCAGGATGGAATCATGATCTCAAACAATGCAGGAGATCAAATCGCACCTGCTGCTAAAGCAGCAAGAGCAAAAGGGATGACGGTAGTCACATGGGATTCTCCTATTCCTTCTGCTGATGGAGAACAATTGTTCATTGCCCAAGTCGATTTCAATGAAACCGGGATGGTGATGGCAGACATGGCATTGAATATCATTGGGCCTGGAGGAGGTGAATTCGCCGTCCTGTCAGCCACCCCTGATGCTGCCAATCAAAATGCCTGGAATGCTTCCATGAAGGAACACCTCAAAGACCCGAAATATTCAAAAATCAAATTGGTGGATTTGGTCTATGGGGATGATCAATCAGAAAAAAGTTATAATCAGGCTCTGGCTCTGGTCGACAAGTATCCCAATCTGAAATTGATCATGGCTCCAACCACGGTAGGTATTGCCGCTGCAGCAAAAGCCATGCAGGATGAAGGAATGTGTGATCAGGTTAAAGTCAGTGGACTTGGATTACCTGCTGAGATGGTGAGTTATACCCTCAACGGATGTGCACCAGAGTTTGCACTCTGGAGCTTTGTTGATTTGGGATACCTTTCCTATTATGCCACTTACATGATGGCGACCGGTCAAATTGAAGGTGTCGCAGGAGAAACATTTAAGGCAGGCAGAATGGGTTATTACACCATCGAAAAAGATCCCACCCGTGATAAGGGACTTCGTGTCAAGATGGGACCTTTCAGCGTCTACAACAAAGACAATGTAGAAGCTGCATCTAAATAAACTCAAAAAATGCCCATTCCCCTTTTGGAAAGCATCTCCATTCAAGTCTACTAGGATTCATAGGGTTTCAGGCCCTGTTGTTTCTTTTGGGGAAGGTTTTCAACAATCAGGGAATGGGCATTAAGCTTTAAGACGTTCGGAACAAGAGAGAATTCTTAACCTAAATCTAATAAGATATGGAACAGATCGCATTTAAGATGGAATTGCAATCCGGTCAGCGAGAGCTTTATCAAAAAAGGCATGATGAAATCTGGCCAGAACTGGTTCAATTACTCCATGATGCTGGTATTTCCGATTACAGCATCTTTTTGGATGAAGAAACATCGACCCTCTTTGCCGTGCTTCGAAGAACAGAAGACCATAAGATGGAGTCACTTCCGGAACATGAGGTGATGCAGCGTTGGTGGAAGTTCATGGGAGACATCATGGTCACCAATTCTGACGGGTCCCCCATGGTCAAGAGTTTGGACCCGATGTTCCACATGCCTTGATGGCTTTGGGTTTGTACATCAAATCTTTTTGGACCATGTCGATGATGGAGGCATCATGAAAATTTGGGATCCCCACTTTCATATCTGGGATGTTTCACAGACCACCACAAGTGGTCATGATCCAGAGCAACTCTTTGCGCCCGAAGGAAATCCTGTTTATACACTCGAACGCTATGAAAAGGATATGGCGATTGAGGGCTTCGAACTGGCTGGAGGTGCTTTTGTCGAGGCCGTCAGTGTTTGTCATGTTGATGATGATGGACCGTCCTTCGAAGCATGCTGTTTGGCAGAAACGAGTTGGACTTCCAAAGAGATGGACGGGTCAGACCTGGAATATCGGATCGTGGCATCTGCCTCCCTGGAGAGTCCGAATGTTGAAAACCTCCTGGCTTCCCTCAAACAACATCAAAGAGTTTGTGGGATACGGCAAATCATCAACCATGAACCTTCATGGCCCAGGAATCAAAAAAGAGGGAACTATCTTGAAAATCCTTCTTGGCGCAGTGGATTTGCGAAACTGGAGGATTTTGGAATGTCGTTTGATCTCCAGTTGAACCCTCATCAATTCCATGATGCTTCAGTGTTGGGGGAGAGTCACCCTAAAATTCCATTGATCATCGGGCATTTGGGGAGTCCGACCCTGGCAGACCTCGAGGAGGGTCAAGTGTACTGGGATGGAATGCGTCGACTCGCTGATCTGGAACAGACTTCCATCAAGCTTTCCATGTTCTCCTACCTGGACCCGGATTGGGATGGGAACCCTCTGGTCATAGAGACGGTGCTCAAAGTAATCGATCTTTTTGGAAGCGAGCGTTGTTTCTTTGCATCTAATTTTCCGGTCGAACAACATCAGGGTTGGTCTGCGTCCAAACTTTATTCCGCATTTCTCAAGATGGTGGAGTATTTAAGCGAAGAAGAACAACAGAAGTTGTTTTCTGAAAATGCCAGGTCCGCGTATCGCCTTTGATCCGTTTAAAGCTGAATTGAAACCAGCCCGTTTTCCTGTAAAAGATTCAAAAATGTTTAATGGGTTGAAGTTGACCCATCCTTCCTGGTTTCTTATTTCAATATCAGGGCATTACACAAGTCCTGAGATTCTGGTTTCTTCAAACAAATGCCTAAAATGAGACAACCAAAATTCCATCTTAGTGTTGCTTTTTTTGCAAGTGTGGTTCTTTTTTCATTCGGATTTTCCAGTTTGAAAGCAGAGGATGAAAAGATTTTCTCTTCCGGAGACCATTGTCTCGCTTACAGGACTCCCAAGAAGATGTTTTTTTTCACCGATGTGATCGTCATCGGAAAGAGTTGCCAGGTCAATGCTTCAACAGAAATGGAAGGAACCAAGAAGCGCTTCATCGTCGCTGTTCCTGTGGAAAGTTTTGATTCAGACAGCAACAGAAGGGATGAGGTTGTCATGGAAATCCTTAAAGCAGAGGATCATCCCGATCTACGTTTTGAAACCGATTGGATTTCAGATTCCGTGATAAGAAATCTTCTGGAAACCGGAAAAGGAAGCCTTAAGGGTATTTTAAGCCTTGCAGGCCGTAGTTATCCGGTTTCATTCCAGATGGATTTTTTCAGTGAAGGCGGAAATTACCGGATCGAAGGTCATCTGGACACCAACTACACTGCCTTTGACATGGAGCCTCCAGTGGGAGGCCCTGGAGGTTTGATTGCAATAGTCAAAGATAAGCTGGAGTTGTTGGCTCACCTGCAAAGTGCTCAGATCACTGGATTTGAAGAAGCCATTAAATAGGAATCTTGAGTGTTAAAGGACTATTAAAAGTCCTATTGAACGACAAGTCCCGCTTTTTCAGGATCCCATTCCGGAGCATCCCTGAGGGCAGGAATCAGTTCCTGGGGTCGATCGACGAGGGTCCACATTTGCAGATGTTGCTGATTCATAAAACGTTCATCTGCGGCCTGTTCCATCATCCGCTGAAAAGCATCGTAATAACTTCTTGTGTTCAGCAATGCAATGGGATTGGTGTAGAGAGCAAGCCTTTTCCAGGTCAGTGCTTCGAGCAATTCTTCGAAGGTTCCTGATCCCCCTGGCAGGGCGATGATGCCATCGGCTTTTTCGATCATCTCCAGTTTCCGTTCGTGGAGGCTGGCGACAATTTTCAGTTCACTTACTTTGCTGTGCCCCCACTCGAGTTCCTGCATGAATTCCGGCAGGACACCGATCACACGGCCGCCTTCTTCCAGGGCTCCGTCAGCGAGAGCGCCCATGGAGCCCAGGCCTCCTCCTCCGTAGATGATCTCGCAGCCTTCACGGGCCAGCAGCCTTCCGGTTTCACGTGCTGCATCCCGATATTCCGGATCGGCTTGGGTGCTGGACGCACAGTAGACACAAATTCTCTTTAGCTGACGTTTGTTAGAATAGGAAGCGGGAGGGTTCATGGTAGTAATGCTTTTTGGAATAAGTTTGGAAGTGGTTGGTTAAAGTAAACGGTACATGACGAAGGCATCAACGGGACCCTCTTCCGGATGGCGGAATGCTTCAGGCAGGGTGCCTGCAATGGCAAAGCCCATCGATTTCCATAGATGAACGGCGTCCTGGTTGGTCGATACTACCAGATTATACTGCATTGCTTCGTATCCCATTTCCAGTGCGGTTTCCAGGGAATGAGCACACATCCCGCGGCCGATGCCCTTGCCCCGTATATCTGGATGGACGATATAACCTGCATTGCAGACATGGGATCCGCCCCCCTGCTGGTTGGTTTTCAGGTAATAGCTTCCTGCGACTTCACCCTTTTCCATGGCAACGAAACAGGCTTTTGGTTTTGCCATCCAGAGTTCCTTGAGTTCCTGTTCTCCAGCATCGGGTTCGATGGCGTAGGTGTCCCCCTTTTTAATGATTTCGCTGAGGATCTTATAAATCCCATGCCAATCCTGTTTTACGGCTTTTCGGATCTTCAACATTTCATACAATCAGTTTAGGGATCAGGAATGATGGATCTGCATCATGCCAGGACGGGAGGTTTCCTGGCTTTGGAGGCATTTTCAAATGCATGAGCACAACGCAGCAGAATCGTTTCGCTCCAGGCAGATCCATAGAAGGAAATCCCGACCGGAAGTCCGGAAACGAATCCTGCAGGGACACTGATTCCAGGATAACCGGCGACTGCAGAGGGCGTGAAACTGGTTTCGATGCTGATCGGATCTCCGTGAATGAAATCCGTCAGCCATGCAGGTCCGGAAGTCGGAGCAATGAAGGCATCGAGTCCATGTTGCTGCATGAGGGCGTTGATTCCCTGCTGCCGTGAAAGCCGCCGGCATTCCTTGAGCGAGTCC
>PVBE011229491.1_pt1 | contig 40774 bp, 39 predicted proteins | sample 1631181 | NCBI WGS metagenome assembly PVBE01 (sample SAMN08397723, study PRJNA350692) | Marine metagenome, whole genome shotgun sequencing project. | isolation source: water | place: Pacific Ocean | collected 2012-04 | reverse complement strand
CGATTTGGCCGAATCCGATTCGGATCCGCCGAAGCTCTTGGCCCACACCAGGTCCCCGGACGAGTCCAACTTCGACACGAACACGTCGGAACTGCCGTTCGCGGTGAGGTTGGTAGTGCCCGCACCCGGGTCGAAGTCGACCGTGTCGTTGAAGTATCCGGCGGTGTACACGTTGCCCGACGAGTCGACCGCCACCGAATAGCCATAATCCGTGCCGGATCCGCCGAAGCTCTTGGCCCACACCAGGTCCCCGGACGAGTCCAACTTCGACACGAACACGTCGCCGTTGCCGTTATGGGTGACGTTGGTAGTGCCCGAACCCGGGTCGAGGTCGACTATGTGGTTTTCGTTGGCGTGCCCTTCGAAGCGACCGGTGATGTACACGTTGCCCGACGAGTCGACCGCCACCGAATAGCCATAGTCTTTGCCGATGCCGCCGAAGCTCTTGGCCCACACGTAGTTACCCGACGAATCCAACTTCGAAACGAACGCGTCAGAATGGCTGATGTTTTTCGCGGTGAGGTTGGCGGTGCCCGGTCCCGGGTCGAAGTCGACCGTGCCGTTGAAGTATCCGGTGGTGTACACGTTGCCCGACGAGTCGACCGCCACCGAATAGACTTCGTCCCCTTTGATACCGGGGTAGCTGCTGAACACGGCGACCGCTCCGTTATCTGACGACCACGCACCGGCCGGTGGCCCAGACACCCACACCAGCGTCGAAGTGGCTAGAGCGAGTATCGCGACAAATGGCAGTACACGCCGGGTTGTAAAGGCGAAACGGGCAGGACGAGGCATGGCAGGCTAGAGCCTACGAAAGCCGCCTCATCCGCCCTACCAGTCGCTTGTCTTTGTGCCGATGAACCGGGAACCTGGTGGTGAGTTCTGTGGTACGCCCCCCAGGAAACGCAAGAACTTCTGGAACTCCGAGTACGTGTATCACGAAGCCATCGAGGCGGTCACCGATCATGCGCTTGTTTTGGCAGGGCTGGTGGTCGGCTCGTAGCTCTTATCTGTCACGCCGGCCAGAATCATCCCAGCCGCCGCGACGGCCATCGCTAGCCTGTTGCGATGGACTCTGAGCCCACCGTGACGCCCCCCCGCCACCTGGCACTGGTCGGCCTGATGGGGGTCGGTAAGACGGCTGTCGGAGCCTCGGTGGCCTCTCGTCTGGGTTGCCGCCACGTAGACCTGGACCGAGCGGTAACTCAGTTGGCCGGACGCTCCATCGGTGTGATCTTCCACGAAGGCGGAGAGGAATCCTTCCGCGACCTGGAAGAGCAGGCCCTGGGCCTCCAGATGCAAGCCGTGGACCCCATCGTGTTGTCCACCGGTGGAGGCGTCCTGGGCCGGGAAACCAACCGGGCGGTCCTAGCCCGGGAGGCGACCGTGGTGTGGCTCCGGGCCACACCCGAGACGCTGGCCGCCCGGGTAGGCGACCCATCGAGCCGCCCCCTGCTAGCCGACAGTGACCCGGTCGAAGCACTGCGACGTCTGGCTTCCGAGCGGACCCCGGCCTATGAGACAGCTGCCGACGCGGTGATCGACACCGACGGGTTGGATGTCTCGATGGTCGGCACCCTCGTGGTGGACGCCTTGCCGGCCACCGACGGAGCTGTCCAATGATCCGCCTCGAGGTGACACTGCCCGAAGGCCGGTCCTACCCCGTGCTGGTCGGCCCGCAAGCAGCGGAGGAGCTGGCTTCGGTACTGCCATCCGGGGTCCAAAGGGTGGCCATTGTCACCCAGCCGGACATTCCCGTCGCCGTGGACCCGGGCGTAGACCACCGAATCTTTCCCATCCCGGACGGCGAGACCGCCAAAGCACTGTCCACCATCGAGGAACTCTGCCGGGCCTTCGCAACCTGGGGCCTGACCCGCGGCGACGCCATAGTCGGCGTAGGCGGAGGGGTGGTCACCGACGTGGCCGGCTTCGCCGCCGCCTCCTACCACCGCGGCCTACCCGTGGTTCACGTCGCCACCACGCTGCTAGCCCAGATCGACGCAGCGATCGGCGGCAAGACCGGCGTCAACCTCCCGGAAGGAAAGAACCTGATCGGCGCCTTCTGGCAACCGGCAGCCGTGCTGTGCGACACATCCACCCTGGACACCCTGCCCGCACGCGAGATGCGCTGCGGTCTGGGCGAAATGGCCAAGTACCACTTCCTCGGAGGCGACGACCTAGCCGACCTGGCCTTCGACCAGCGGGTGGCCCGCTGCGTGGAAATCAAAGCCGACATAGTGGTCGCCGACGAGCGAGAAGCCGGACGAAGAGCCGTCTTGAACTACGGCCACACCCTCGCCCACGCCATCGAAACCACCGGCCACTACGACCTCCGCCACGGTGAAGCGGTAGCCATCGGCCTGGTCTATGCCGCCGAACTTGGCCAAGCCCTCGAACGAATCGACAGCGACCGGGTAGCCGAGCACCGAAAGATCGTGGACGGCTACGGCCTTCCCATTTCGCTACCCGAAGGCGCCGAGACCGACGACCTTATGGCCGCCATGGCCCGCGACAAGAAAGCCGTCGACGGCCTGACCTTCGCCCTGGACGGCCCAACAGGCATCGAGGTGGTAGCCAACATCGACCCGGGCCTCGTACGCGACACCCTCGACGCCGTCCGATGAGCAACAACCGGCGACCGGACCAGGCCGCCGTCGTGGGAAGATGTCGACTATGAGCGACCGCATCGTGCTCCTCCTGTCGGGACCCAACCTGAACCTGCTGGGCGAACGGGAGCCGGACATCTACGGATCAGCCACCCTGGACGACCACGTGGCCGACGCCACGGCAGCCGCCACCGCCCACGGACTGGTCCTGGAACACGTCCAGTCCAACCACGAAGGCGAACTGGTGGACGCCATCCACGATGCCCGACGACGCTGTGCCGGCATCGTCGTCAACCCGGGGGCCTTCACCCACTACGCGTGGGCCATACACGACGCCCTGGCGGCCTTCGACGGCCCAATCGTGGAACTCCACCTCTCCAACCCGGCAGCCCGCGAACCATGGCGCCACACGTCGGTGGTAGCCCCGGTGGCCGCCGGAACTATTGCCGGCTTCGGAGCTGTCGGCTACCGGATGGCAGTCGAGGCGGTAGCCGACCTCCTAGACAGGTGACCAACGGAACCGTCGACGGGTTGCCGCCGCTAGCCGTAGCCGATCGACTTGACGCCCTACGCGCCCTGTTCGACGACGCCGGGGTCGACGCCCTGCTGGTCACCGGAACCACCAATGTCCGCTACCTGACCGGCTTCACGGGCTCCGCAGGAAACCTGTGGGTCGACGACCGGCAAGCCGTACTGATCACCGACGGGCGATACAGCCAACAGGCTCCAACCCAGATAGCCGATGCAGGCACGCCAGTCGACGTCGAAGTACCCGCAAGCAGCGACCAGTCACCGGTCACCGCCCTGGCCGCCGGATCAACCCGGATTGGCCTGGAAGCCCGATCGGTCACATGGTCCGAACAACAGCGCCTAGCCAAACTGCTGGACGACGACCCGGTAGCCACCGACGGCCTCGTCGAGGCACTGCGAGAAGTCAAGGACGACGGCGAAGTAGCACGAATCGCCACCGCGGCAGCCATCGCCGACCGGGCATTTGCCGAAGTGCAACCAACCATGGTCGCCGGAACCACAGAGGCCGACCTGGCCCTGGCCCTCGACCACGCCATGCGGACCGGCGGCGCGTCGGACCGAGCGTTCGAGACAATCGTGGCCGCTGGCCCCAACAGCGCCCTGCCCCACGCCCGACCCGGCTTCCGACCATTGGCCGACGGAGACCTGGTGGTATGCGACTTCGGGGCGGTGTACGACGGCTACCGATCCGACATGACCCGCTCCTTCCGGGTTGGAGGGTCGGGCTCCGGCCAGGAAGCCAACCTGCTGTCCGCCGTCCTAGACGCCCAAGAAGCCGGACTGGCCCTGGTGGCCGACGGCGTGCCGCTAGCCGAGATAGATCGGGCGTGTCGTGACATCCTCGTGGAGGCAGGTCTAGGGGAGGCCTTCTCGCACGGAACGGGCCATGGCGTAGGCCTCGACATCCACGAGGGCCCGGCCGTGGCCTCCACAGCCAGCGGTAGCCTCAGGGCCGGACAGGTGGTCACCGTTGAACCCGGGGCCTACGTCGCCGGGATTGGCGGCGTGCGCTGGGAGGACACGGTGCTGGTCACCAGCGACGGCCACCGTCCACTCACCGGTTACCCGAAGATCCTCTGATCCACCGATCGAGTCCGCTGCCCCCGAGTCCGGAGCGACCATGCCCACAATCACCACCAATGACCTGAAAAACGGGATGACCCTCGAGATCGAGGCCGACCTCGTTCAGGTGGTCGAGTTCCAGCACGTGAAACCGGGCAAGGGTCACGCCTTCGTCCGCACGACGTTGCGAAACGTCCGTACCGGGTCGGTGGTGGATCGCACCTTCCGGGCCGGCGAGAAAGTGCAACGGGCCATGATTGACAAGCGGTCGATGCAGTTCCTGTACCGAGATGGCGCCGACTATGTCTTCATGGACGACCAGACCTACGACCAGATGCAGGTCGCACCGTCGACCCTCGGTGACGCGTCGAACTACATCGTGGAGCAGGCCACGGCAATCATCCTGCTGTTCGGCGAGGAGGTCATCGGTGTGGAACTCCCGGCATCGGTCGACCTGGACATCACCGAGACCGAACCTGGCCTTCAGGGCGACCGGGTGTCCGGAGCCCGTAAGCCGGCGACCCTGGAAACCGGGCTGACCGTTCAGGTGCCGTTGTTCATCGAAAACGGTGAGCGCGTCAAAGTCGATACCCGTTCGGGCGAGTACCTCAGCCGGGCCTGAGACTGCTGAACAACGAGTCGAGCAGAGGGAATAGGCGAACAGTGGCAGCGGATCCCGTCGACGCAATCGGATCGCGCCGAGAAGCCCGCGAGACCGCCCTGGGCGTGCTCTACGCCGCTGAGGCGCAGGGCCGCGACCTACTCGAGGTGCTGGCCGACCGGCCGGTGGCCCCGTCGGAGTACGCCGTAGAGATCGTGCAAGGGGTGGCTGCCACACTCGACGAGCTCGATGAACTGATCGGACGTCACGCGGAAGGCTGGCGGACCGACCGGATGCCGGCCGTGGACCGGGCGCTCCTGCGGATGGCCGTCTACGAGTTGTGCCACCGTGCCGACGTTCCCACGTCAGCCGTGTTGTCCGAAGTGGTGGACCTGGCGGGCGACTACTCGACAGATCGCTCGTCGCGTTTCGTGAACGGTGTCGTCTCGGCGGTAGCTGCCGTGGCCCGTCCCGAAACCCGTTCCAAAGTTGGTTCCGAGTCGGACGACGCGACATGACTGACACTCAGGTGTGACCGGGAGACATCGACTAGCCGTCCCCGATCCACCGCTGGTGGTCGACGGCCTGGAGTTGCGGCGGTGGGCGGTTGGTGATCGGGACGACCTAGTTGAGGCCTGGGCAGATCCGGAGGTTCGACGTTGGACCGCCGTTCCCGACGACGTCGATTCGGATGTCGCGGCACGGTGGATAGCCGGCGAGGAACGGCGCCGAGAAGCTGGCCTGGCACTGGACCTGGTCGGTGTGGCGGTCAACGACGGCCGGCTGCTCGGAGAGGTGGGACTCTCGGCCTTCGATATGCAGCGCGGCGCGGCCCGAATCGGTTGGTGGGTGGCGGCTTCTGAACGCGGACGGGGAGTGGCCACGTCGATGGTCAGGGTGTTGACCGCCTGGGCCCATGCCGGCCCGCTCGCCCTGCGTGCCGTAGTAGCCGAAGTGGACCCGGCGAACCCGGCGTCCGCTGCCGTGGCACGTGCAGCCGGATTCAGGCTTCTCTCATCAAGCCCCGAGGCCCCCATGACCACCGACGCTGCCCCACCACGGTTGGTGTTCGCGTCGGTCAGACCTGACTCCGAACCCGTCACTGGAATAGAGGGCCCTGTGGTCCGAGCCTCTGAAGACCTGACCTCTGAAGATCGGCCGGACGCGTGACATCGACGCGCGTGTAGGATCCCCACTCGACCGTGAAGCGGGTCCCGAGAGGCCCGTACGGATCGAGGAGATGAGGCTGATGGACGAAAGAGAACGAAGCCAGACGCCCCCGTTCGGGGGCGTTTTTGTGTCCCACGCGCGGATCATGACCGCCGATGACATGGGCAGGGCCATCCGTCGTATGGCCCATGAGGTCATCGAGCGGAACCATGGACTGGACGAGATCGTCGTGGTCGGTCTCCAGACCGGTGGCGTGCCGGTGGCCGAACGCCTCGCCGAGACCCTCGAGGAGATCGAGGGCATCCGACCGCCGGTGGGCACCCTTGACGTGGCGTTACACCGCGATGACATCGGCATCCGTCCGGTGGTCGCTGAGGCCACCACGGACCTCTCGACCGACCTCGATGGTCGGATCGTGATCCTGGTCGACGACGTCCTGTTCACCGGTCGAACTATCCGGGCCGCACTCGATGCGGTCTGTGACTTCGGTCGACCCCGATCCATCCAGTTGGCGGTAATGGTCGACCGCGGCCATCGGGAGCTGCCCATCCGGCCGGACTACGTGGGCAAGAACCTTCCGACCCGGCGAGACGAGGTGGTCGATGTACACGAGGTGGGCGTCGACCTCGGAGTGATGGAGAAGTGACAGTCACCACGATGAGCCCGACGGCCGGACACCTGTTGGGAATCGACGGGATGTCCCGGTCCGAACTCGAGGAGTTGCTCGAGTTGACGGACACGTTCGCAGAGGTCGGACGTCGGCCCATCCCGAAGGTGCCTGCCTTACGGGGCCGCACAGTGGCCACCGTCTTCTTCGAGAACTCGACCCGGACCCGCATGTCCTTCGACACCGCGGCCCGTCGTCTGTCTGCCGACACCATCGCCTTCGCCGCCGGCGGCTCGTCCCTCAGCAAAGGTGAGAGCCTGCGGGACACGGTCGAGGTAGTGGCCTCCTACGGTGCCGACGCACTTGTGGTCCGCCATCCGATGGCCGGGACCGCCCACCGGGTGGCCGGATGGACTAATGCCTCCGTGATAAACGCTGGTGACGGCTGCCACGAGCACCCCACTCAGGCCCTCCTCGACTGCTACACCCTCCGGGATCGCCGTGGATCCCTAGATGGCATGCGAATCGCCATCGTGGGCGACGTCCGACACTCCCGGGTGGCCCGCTCCAACGTCCTGGCGTTCACTGCGTTGGGGGCCGAGGTGGTACTCGTGGCCCCGGCCACGCTGCTGCCACCTGCCGTGGATGTCTGGCCGGTCACGGTGAGCCACGAACTGGACCCACTGCTGGCCGGATTGGACGCCATCTACCTCCTACGGATGCAGAGCGAACGCATCACCGAGGGGCTGATTCCGTCAATGCGCGAGTACGCCACGGACTTTGGACTCTCGGTCGAACGAGCGGCCCGCCTACCTGACGATGCCCTGATCCTGCATCCCGGTCCGACCAATCCCGGAGTCGAGATTTCTGCGGCCGCCGCGGCCGACCAACGATCGGTGATCCTCGACCAGGTGGTCCACGGGGTGTCGGTCCGCATGGCGGTCCTGTTCCTGCTCCTGGGCTCGGGCCGAACCCCAGCACCGACCGGTAGTTCAGAGACCGGTATTTCAGCAACTAGCGGTTCAGCATCTGACGACGAAGGGGTTCGACCATGAGCGTCGTGCTGCGAGGCGGCCGCATCATCGACGCCGATGGCGAACGGACCCTCGACGTCGAAATCAGCGAGGACGGAACGATCGCCGCAGTCGGCACCGGGTTGATTGGCGACCTCGACCTCGACGCATCGGGGTGCGTAGTTTCCCCCGGCTTCGTCGACCTCCACGCCCACCTCCGTGAGCCGGGCCAGGAAGAGGCCGAGACCATCGAGACCGGCGCAAGGGGTGGATCGCTCGGTGGCTACACGGCACTGGTGGCCATGCCCAACACCGATCCGACCACCGACTGCGTGGCCGTGGTCGAACAGGTCCGGGCCCTCGGGCGGCGGTCAACGTGCGAGATAGTGCCGTCGGCGGCCATGACGGTGGATCGGGCGGGCACCGACATGGCGCCCATGGGCGAGTTGGTGGACGCCGGGGTTGGGATCTTCACCGACGACGGCACCGGCCTCCAGGACCCCCGCCTCATGCGGCGGGTCATGGAATACAGCACCGGTCTCACTCGCCGCCTGGGTCGACCGGTGATGCTGGCCCAGCACTGCGAGGTATCGGCCCTGTCGGCCGGCGGCTACATGCACGAAGGGGAGTGGTCGTCGCGGCTGGGCATTCCCGGCCAACCGGCGGAGGCCGAAGAACTAATGGTGATGCGAGACATCGCCCTGGTTCGACTCACCGGTGCCCACCTGCACTTCCAACACCTCTCCACGGCCAGTTCGGTGGCCATGGTGCGTGGCGCCAAGGCGGCCGGCCTTCCGGTGACCGCCGAGGCGACCACCCACCACTTCACCCTCACCGATGCGGCGTGCGCCACCTACGACCCGGTGTTCAAGGTTCACCCGCCGCTGCGGACCGATGCCGACGTTGCCGCCATCCGGGCCGGCCTCGCCGACGGGACCATCGATGCGGTGGCCACCGACCACGCACCGCACGCACCGCACGCCAAGGAGCGAACCTTCGACGAGGCCCCCCCAGGAATGCTGGGCCTGGAGACGGCCTTTGCCCTCACCCTGAGCGAGTCAGGACTAGACCTTCCCGAAGTACTAGCTGTTCTCTCATGGAGGCCAGCGGCCATTGCCGGCATCGCGGATCGGCACGGCGTGTCGGTGGTACCCGGTGCCCCGGCGAACCTCTGTGTCGTCGACCCCGATGAGACATGGACGGTGTCCGGAGCGGCGATGGCCAGCCGGAGCAGCAACACCCCCTACGAGGGGGACACCCTGCGGGGGCGGGTACGCCACACCATTCGCGCCGGTGAGCTGGTCGTGGTCGATGGAGAGGCCCAACGTTGAGCGAATCCACCCACGAACCGCATCGGAACCGTCGGCATCGCCCCCCCGAAGCGGCCCTGGTGCTGGCCGACGGTGAGGTCTTCGAGGGTGAGGCAATCGGTGCCGCACCGCCCAACGGCGTGGCCAGCGGTGAGGTCGTGTTCAACACGGTGTTGTCGGGGTACCAGGAGGTCATCACCGACCCGTCCTACGCCGGTCAGATCATCACCTTCACGGCCTCGCATCTAGGGAACTACGGGGTCAGCCCCCACGACAACGAGAACCGGCGACCGTTCTGTCGTGGTGTGGTCGTCCGTGACCTAGCCAGACGTCGCAGCAACTGGCGGGCCGAGGACGACCTCGACGGACTGCTTCGGACCCATGGCGTGGCGGGTATCACCGGAATCGACACCCGGCGCCTCACCCGCCACCTGCGCGACGCGGGCGCCATGCCGGGCGCCTTCGGAACGGCGGACCTGGCCACGCTCACAGCGGCAGCGAACGTCGAACCGGGCACCGACGGCCTCGACCTGGTGTCGACGGTGACCTGCGACGCGCCGACCACCGTGGCGTCGACCGGTGGTGGTCGACGCATTGTCGCCTTCGACTTCGGCATCAAGGCCACCATCATCCGGCATCTGGCAGGGCTAGGAGAGGTCACGATCGTGCCGGCGTCCACGTCGGCGTCCGACGTCCTAGCCATGGAGCCCGACGGCGTGTTCCTCTCCAACGGTCCCGGCGACCCGGGCCCCCTGGCCGACGTCCGCACCCAGATCGGCGTCCTTCTCGGCGAGGTGCCGGTGTTCGGGATCTGCCTTGGACACCAGTTGCTAGCCGGAACCATCGGCGCCGAGACCTACAAACTCCCGTTCGGCCACCACGGAGGCAATCACCCGGTGCGGAACCTGGCCACCGGAGCCGTCGAGATCACCAGTCAGAACCACAACTACTGCGTGGCCGAGGGATCCATCCCCACCGCCGAACTAACGCATGTGAACCTCAACGACCAGACCGTGGAGGGCATCCGCTGCCTGGACGTGCCGGCGTTCAGCGTCCAGTACCACCCCGAAGCCGGCCCAGGCCCGCACGACAGCCGGTATCTCTTCGATGAGTTCGAGGACCTGATGGCACGAGTTCGGGGTACGGCGTCGGTGGCCTCACCGGGAGGGGCAGCCTGATGCCCCGCCGCAATGACATCGAGAGCATCCTGCTGATCGGCTCGGGGCCGATCGTGATTGGTCAGGCGTGCGAGTTCGACTACTCGGGAACCCAGGCCTGTCGCGTTCTTCGCGAGGAGGGCTACCGGGTCATCCTCGCCAACTCGAACCCGGCGACGATCATGACCGACCCGGACTTTGCCGATGCCACCTACGTGGAACCTCTACGACTCGACGTGCTGGAGGCCATCATCGCCAGGGAGCGACCTGATGCTCTCCTACCCACCCTGGGCGGACAGACGGCATTGAACCTCTCTATGGAACTGGTCGAAGCCGGTGTGCTGGACCGCTACGACGTGGAGCTCATCGGCGCCGACGCCGACGCCATCGCCACGGCCGAGGATCGGGAGCGATTCAAGGTGGCCATGCAAGAGATCGGACTCGCCGTGCCGCCCTCCGGCGTGGCCCACGAGATGGACGAGGCCCGAGCCGTAGTTGCCGAGCTCGGACTACCAGTAGTCATCCGGCCCGCCTACATCCTGGGCGGCCGGGGGACGGGCATCGCGTCAACCGCCGAAGAGTTCGAAACGGTGGCGGCCAACGGCATCGCGGCCAGCCCCATCTCCGAGATCCTGATCGAGAAGTCGATCGCCGGCTGGAAGGAATACGAACTCGAGGTGATGCGGGACCGCGCCGACAATTGCGTGGTCATCTGTTCGATCGAGAACGTGGACCCAATGGGGGTACATACCGGTGATTCGATCACCGTGGCGCCCGCCCAGACCCTCAGCGACGTCGAGTACCAGGAGATGCGGGACGCAGCGTTCGCCTGCCTACGTCGGGTCGGTGTCGAGACCGGCGGATCAAACGTGCAGTTCGCCGTTGATCCGGCCACCGGCCAACAGGTCATCATCGAGATGAATCCTCGGGTGAGTCGATCCTCCGCGCTGGCGTCGAAGGCCACCGGTTTCCCGATCGCCAAGATTGCCGCCAAGCTGGCCGTCGGATACACGCTCGACGAGATTCCCAACGACATCACGAAGAAGACGCCGGCCGCCTTCGAGCCGACCATCGACTACGTGGTCACCAAGATTCCCCGGTGGGCCTTCGAGAAGTTTCCCGGAACATCGGGTGTGCTCGGCACTTCGATGCAATCCGTGGGCGAAGTCATGGCCATCGGGCGTACGTTCCCCGAGTCGCTCCAGAAGGCCATGAGGTCACTGGAAAGCGGCCGCTTCGGGCTGAACGGCGACCCGGCGGAAGCGGCGCTTGAAGAACTCGACAACGACGCACTGCTGGCAAACGCGGCGATCGCCACCCCCGCCAGGATCACCCAGTTGGAGGCCGTGCTACGTCGCGGTGTGCCCTTGGAGACGGTGCACGAAGCGACGAAGGTCGATCCGTGGTTCCTGGACCAGATCCTGGCCATCTCCGAGGAGCGGCTGTTTCTCGAGGGATTGGCCCTCGAGGGGGGTGGTGGCTCAACCAGAGGCCTCGTGCCCGACCTGGACCGGCGGGACTGGCGCCGGGCCAAGCAGTTGGGTTTCGCCGACACCCAACTGGCCCACCTCTGGCGGTGCGGGGTCGACGAGGTTCGAGCCGCCCGTGAGGTCGCCGGGGTGTTCCCGACCTACAAGACGGTCGACACCTGTGGGGCCGAGTTCGCGGCGGAGACGCCCTACCACTACTCGGCGTGGGAGGACGAGGACGAAGTCCGACCGTCGGATCGCCCCAAGGTCATGATCCTGGGGTCCGGCCCCAACCGCATCGGCCAGGGCATCGAGTTCGACTACTGCTGCGTGCACGCCAGCTTCGCCCTACGCGAAGCCGGGTTCGAGACGATCATGGTCAACTGCAACCCGGAGACCGTGTCGACCGATTACGACACCAGTGATCGGCTCTACTTCGAGCCGCTGACCGAAGAGGACGTCGCCAACATCGTGGCGGCCGAGCAGCCAGTGGGGATCATCGTGTCCCTCGGCGGCCAGACGCCGTTGAAACTGGCTTCGACCCTGCCGCCCGAGCTAGTGGCCGGAACCAGCCCGACCTCCATCGACCTCGCAGAGGATCGCGAACAGTGGAACGCCCTGTGCGACCGCCTGGACGTACCTCAGCCGCCGGGAGGCACCGCGGTGGACGCCGTTGGTGCCCGCGCCATCGCGGCCGAGGTCGGCTACCCGGTCCTCGTTCGCCCCTCGTACGTTCTTGGCGGTCGGGCAATGGAGATCGTCTACGACGACGACCAGTTGGACCGTGCCATGGCGGCACTAAGCGCCTTCGGAAGCCTGGGCATCGAGGGCGGCCTGTCCGCCGAGCGGCCGGTTCTGGTGGACCGTTTCTTGGAGGATGCCACCGAGGTCGACGTCGACGCGGTGCGTGACCACACCGGCGAGGTGGTGATCGGCGCGGTGGTGGAACACGTCGAGGAGGCAGGCGTCCATAGCGGTGACAGCGCGTGTGTGATTCCGCCGCCGCACCTTTCCCCCCAGGTGGTGGCCCGGATCGAGGGGCACACACGCGACATCGCCGAGGCTCTGGACGTCCGGGGTTTGCTCAACGTGCAGTTTGCGGTCAAGGAGGGCCCAGACGGGGCGGACGTCTACGTCATCGAGGCCAATCCACGGGCCTCGCGAACGGTGCCGTTCGTGGCCAAAGCCACCGGCGTGCCACTAGCCAAGGTGGCCAGCCGGGTGATGCTGGGAGCCACGCTGACCGAACTACGAGAAGAGGGCTTGCTGTGCGAGCGGGTGGTCGGTAACCACGTGGCCGTCAAGGAAGCAGTCCTGCCGTTCAACCGATTCCCGGAGGCCGACCCGGTCCTGGGCCCGGAGATGCGCTCCACCGGTGAGGTAATGGGCATTGACCTGACCGCCGGGCTGGCCTTCACCAAGTCCCAGATCGCCGCCGGAGGAGCACTTCCCGACGGAGGCACGGTGTTCCTCTCGCTGGCCGACCGGGACAAAGTGGTGGGCTTGGAGGCAGCGCGCGGGTTTGTCGAGCTGGGTCTCGACCTGGCTGCCACCAGTGGAACCGCCGCCCACCTACGGGCCAACGGCGTGCCGGTTTCGACGGTGGTGGCCAAGCTGGGCGAGGAGGGCACCGATGCCGTCGAACTGGTGCGATCCGGCGCCGTCCAACTGGTGGTCAACAGCCCCCGTGGGCGAGGCCCGCGCTCCGATGGCGAACACATCCGTGCCGCGGCGGGGGCTCAGGACATTCCGCTTCTGACCACCGGAAACGCTGCGCTGGCCGCGGCCCGTGGACTGGCCGACTGGAGGACCTACCCGCTGGCTGTTCGCACCCTCCAGGAGTACCACCGCGGCATCACCCTGCGTCCCGAGGTGGACGGCTCCAAGGAAGCCAACCGGTCGTGAGTCGCCGGACCGCTACCGTCGACCTGACGACGCGCATCGGTTCGGTCGTGCTTCCCAATCCGGTGCTCACAGCATCGGGAACCGCCGGCCATGGCCACGAACTGGCCGACCATCTGGACCCGGCCGCGTTGGGTGCCGTGGTAGTGAAGTCGCTGCACGCCGAGCCATGGGCCGGCAATCCACCGCCCCGGGTGCACGCCACCCCATCAGGCATGGTCAACAGCGTGGGTCTGCAGGGGCCAGGTGTCGAGTCCTGGCTGGAAAACGACCTCCCTGGCCTGGCCGCCACCGGTGCCCGAGTCGTGGCCAGCATCTGGGGGCGGACCGTCGAGGAGTTCGCCCGTGCCGCCGAACTTCTGGCCGACGCTCCAGACGTGGTGGTGGCCGTGGAGGTCAACGCCTCGTGTCCCAACCTCGAGGATCGGCGTGCCCTCTTCGCCCACTCGAGGTCGGCTACCACCGAGGTTGTCGATGCGGCCGGCGCGGCCGGTCGACCCCGATGGGCGAAGTTGAGCCCCAACACCCCCGAACTTCCTGACGTGGCCGCCGCGGCGATGGCCGCGGGTGCCGAGGCGGTGACGGTGGCCAACACGGTGCTGGGCATGGTGATCGACACCGAGACCCGGCGCCCGCTCCTCGGTGCCGGACGGGGGGGACTGTCGGGGCCGGCTATCCGACCGGTGGCCGTGCGTGCGGTGTTCGACACCAGAGAGGCGTTGGGTAATGCCCCGATCATCGGTGTAGGTGGGGTGGCGTCGGCTGACGACGCCGTCCAGTTCCTGCTGGCCGGCGCCTCGGCGGTCCAGGTAGGGACAGCGACCTTCGCTGACCCACGGGCCCCAGCCCGGATTCTGCGTGACCTCGGTCGATGGTGCGACCGCCAAGGGGTGGCTCGTCTCGATGAACTGATCGGAGCAGCCCATGGCTGATGTGGAATCGACGACGAACCGTTTCAGGGATTCGGCTCCGCCGTACATCCGTGAGTCGCTCTGCCTGGTGCTCGACGTCGACGACCTAGTGGCCGCTCGTCGGACCGCAGCGGCACTGGTTCCGTGGTTCGGCACCGTCAAGGTGGGCCTCGAACTCTTCTCGGCCGCCGGGCCGGATGCCGTGGCGAGCTTTGTGGAGGACGGATTTCAGGTTTTCTGCGACCTGAAGCTCCACGACATTCCCAACACGGTGGGCAGCGCAGCCCGGGTGCTGGGTTCGTCGGGGGCCCGCTGGGTCACCGTGCACACCGCTGGCGGCGAGGCGATGCTGCGGTCGGCCGTGGAATCCATGGCCGACGGCGCGTCCCGGGTCGGAGCTGAGACCCCAGGCGTGTTGGGTGTAACCGTGTTGACCAGCGATCAGACGGCCGGTCGAGAGGTACTCGAGCAGCGTTGCGATCTAGCGGCGTCGACCGGTTGCGCGGGCATCGTCTGCGCTGCTCCCGATCTGCCGGTCACCGATCCGTGGGCTGATCAGCTGGTTCGGGTCGTGCCCGGTATTCGGATGCCCGGCGGCGATGTCCACGACCAGGCCCGGGTGGCGACGCCCCGAGACGCCATGGCCGCCGGGGCCGACCTCCTAGTAGTCGGCCGAGCGGTAACCGCTGCACCTGACCCTGTGGCGGCCGCGGTCGAACTGGTAACCCACCTGGCTGGTCGCGGGACCTGAGACGGCGAACCTGGGCGTCTGGCCATCGAGAGTCGGCCATGGGCATCTGACGCCACTAAGGTCCGGGACATGGCAGGACTCCCCCAACTCACTGACGAACAGCGGCGTGCCGCTCTGGCCAAGGCAGCCGAGGCTCGAAGGGTCCGTGCCGAGATCAAGAACCGACTCAAGATGGGGTCGCTCTCGTTGCCCGAACTACTGGAGCAGGCCGATGACGACATCATCTTGGCCAAGATGAAGGTGCTGGCCGTGCTGGAGTCCCTGCCCAAGTTGGGCAAGGTCAAGGCCCGGCGGACCATGGACGAGGTAGGCATCAGCGACAGCCGCCGACTGCGAGGCCTCGGAACCCAGCAGCGCGCCGAACTGGTTTCCCGCTTCGGCTGAGCCGGCTCACCGAAGCCTTCCGGATCGCTCGACGTCGACGTGCTGGTCGTCGTCCTCTCGGGACCCGGCGGTGCCGGGAAGGGGACCATTGCCCGTGCACTCGTCGACGGTGATGCCCGACTGTCCCTGAGTTGTTCTTGGACCACCCGTGAACGTCGGTCCGACGACGCCGAGGACGCCTACGTGTTCGTGTCCCGTCCAGAGTTCGACAGGCGACTCGAGGCCGGCGGCTTCCTGGAATGGAACGAGTTCCTGGGATGCGCCTACGGGACCCCGGTGCCCGATGCGAACGCCACCCAAGATCTCCTGTTGGAGATCGACGTGGCGGGAGGCCGCCAGGTGCTCGAGCACACGCCCGAGGCACTCGTTCTCTTCGTGGATGCCCCAGACGATGCCGAGTTGCGTCGTCGACTGCTGGGCCGGGGCGATGCACCGGATCGAGCGGAACAGCGCGTCGTCGAGGCGGCTCGGGAGCGCGACGAGGCCGAAGCTCTCGGCTACCGACGGGTGGTGAACGACGTGCTGGAGGAAGCGATCGTCGAGATCCGTGATCTGATCGACGCTGCCCGGTCCAGTTCCTGACCGGAACTCCGGAACGGCCTGGTCGGGCTCGGGAACGGATCCCGGACCGTTTCCGTTGGCGGGCCCGCTCGAGGGTTCATGCAGGCTCGGTGGTACCGTGGAGGGCCGATCGGCCCGTGTAGAGGGACCGATTTACCGCCCGTTTCATTCTTGGAACCGGGCATCGACTTAGACGAACAACGGATAGAGGATTCCCCGGTGCAGCGTCACGACAGCATGGTCAACCCGCCGATCGAAGGTCTCCTAGAGGCCGCCGACTCCAAGTTCCGTCTGGTAACGGTGAGCGCCAAGCGCGCCCGTCAGATCAACGCGTACTTCGGCCAGTTGGGCGAGGGCCTTGGCGCCGCCATCCCACCGCAGATCACCTCCACGTCCCGCAAGCCGCTCTCCATCTCCTTTGAGGAACTTTCGGTGGGCAAGATCGAGGCCATCGAGCCGCCCGATGAGCCTGAGGATGTCGATGCCCTGCTGGATGCCATCGACGCCGAGATGGCCGAGCATCAGGGCGATGAACTTCCCGAGGGTGACGTCACGGTCACCGATGGCGCCGAGGGCGCCTGATCCGAACTCCGGTCGTCCTCGCGGACGGATGACCCTCATGGGACCCCTCGCCGGCCGTCGCATCGTCCTCGGTGTCACCGGTGGGATAGCTGCCTACAAGGCCGTTGAGGTTTGTCGCCGATTGGTTGACGCCGGCGCACACGTGGCGCCCGTCATGACCGAGGGTGCACTCCACTTCGTAGGACGGGCCACCTTCGATGCCCTGGGCTCCGAACCCGTACAAACCAGCCTCTGGGATGAACGCCATCCCATCCCACACACCCGTCTAGGGCAGGGCGCCGACCTGGTGCTGGTCTGCCCGGCCACGGCCCGGCTGTTGTCGGACTACCGAACCGGCCGGTCCGATGATCTACTCACCGCCACCCTGTTGGCCACCAGGGCGCCGGTTGTCGTGGCGCCGGCCATGCATACGGAGATGTGGGAGCAGCCCTCGGTGGCCGAGAACGTGGCCGTGCTGGCCGACCGTGGGGTGACCATGGTTGGTCCGGTGGACGGCCTTCTGGCCGGCGGGGACGTAGGTGCCGGCCGTATGGCTGAACCGGCTGACATCGTGGCCGCCGCCTTCGAGGTGCTGGGGGCGACGGATGGAAGCGAACCGGCAGGGGACCTCGCCGGCCTGACCGTCCTGGTGACCGCCGGCGGTACTCGGGAGCCCATCTGTCCGGTCCGCTTCATCGGAAACCGGTCGTCGGGCAAACAGGGCCACGCTCTGGCTGCCGAGGCGGCAGTCCGCGGGGCGAAGGTCCAGTGCATCACCACCCAGTCGGCGTCGGCACCCGATTGCCCGGGTACCGAGGTTGTCGCCGTGGAGACGGCCGCCGAGATGGCTTCCGCCGTCCTGGAACGCTTTCCGCTCGTCGATGTGGTGCTCATGGCCGCAGCGGTGGCCGACTTTCGCCCTACCGAGGTGGCCGACCACAAGATCAAGAAGGGCCGAAACGTGCCCGAGATCCGTCTCGAGCCCACCGTTGACATCCTCGCCCAACTGGGTCGGACCCGGGCCAGTTCGCAGGTCCTGGTGGGGTTCGCCGCGGAAACCGACGATCTGCGACAGAATGCCGCGCAGAAACTGCAGGCCAAGGGCGTCGATCTCATCGTGGCGAACGACGTGTCGGCTCCTCAGGTGGGGTTCGAACACGAGACCAACGCCGTAGTCCTGCTCGGAATCGATGGCGGGATCACCGAGGTGCCCCTGTGCGACAAGCGGGAGGTGGCGAGGGTGGTCCTCGATGCCGCCCGCGACATCCACCAGGCGAACTGTGAACAGATGAACGATGACGGGGCCGACCGGGCATCGAACGGAGGCGACACGTGAGTGACAACTGGACCTTCACCTCCGAATCGGTGAGCGAGGGCCATCCGGACAAGATGGCCGATCAGATCTCCGATGCCGTGCTCGACGCGATGCTGACCGTGGACCCTGAGAGCCGTGTGGCGTGCGAAACGCTGATCACCACCGGCCTGGTCGTGGTGGCCGGCGAGGTCACCTGCCGCGGCTATGTCGACATCCCACGGACCGTCCGGAACACGATCTGCGAGATCGGCTACGACCGTGAGGACTTTGGTTTCGATGGTCACACCTGCGGTGTGATGGTCACCCTCGACGCCCAGTCCGTCGACATTGCCCAGGGCGTGGACGCCGCCGAGGAGGTCCGCTCCGGCACGGCAGGCGAGGACGATGACCTGGACCGCCAGGGGGCCGGCGATCAGGGGATGATGTTCGGCTTTGCCTGCGACGAGACCGACGTGCTCATGCCGTTGCCCATCCACCTGGCCCATCGGATGGCTGAACGCCACGCAGAGGTCCGCAAGGCGGGAACGGTGCCGTACCTCCGACCTGACGCCAAGACCCAGGTCACCTTCGAATACGAGGGAAACACCCCGGTACGGCTCCGGACGGTCCTGGTGTCGACCCAGCACAACGACGGGATCGACCGGGATTCGATGATTCGCCCGGACCTGATCGAGCAGGTCATCCGACCGGTGATCCCCGAGCAGTTCGCCGACGACGACTACGAGGTGCACGTCAACCCGACGGGCCGGTTCGTGATCGGTGGTCCAGTGGGAGACGCCGGCCTAACCGGTCGAAAGATCATCGTGGACACCTACGGCGGCATGGCCCGCCACGGTGGTGGCGCCTTCTCAGGCAAGGATCCGTCCAAGGTCGACCGCTCAGCGGCCTACGCCACCCGATGGGTGGCCAAGAACTTGGTGGCGGCGGGAGTGGCAACCCGTTGCGAGGTCCAGGTGGCCTACGCCATCGGTATGGCCCGCCCGATCTCGGTACTGGTCGACACCTTCGGTACGGCCAACGTAGACCCGGAGCGGATTTCGGCCTGCGTGCAGGAGGTCTTCGACCTCCGTCCGGCGGCCATTATCCGCGACCTAGACCTGAAGCGCCCGATCTACGGTGAGACCGCGGCCTACGGGCACTTCGGCCGGCCCGGACTCCCCTGGGAGGCCACCGACCGGGTGGACGACGTCCGTTCCTTCCTGGGCCTGGGCTGAACCGGAAGTCGTTGACCCGGTGAGTGTCGGGTCGATCGGAGAGGCCGGGCCGGAGCAGGGCCGACTGGCGTTCGACGAGGTTGAGCCGGCTTCGGGGGAACCAGAAGTGGATGTCGCTCCCTACGAGACCGCGGGACCCGACGAGGGGCCGAAACGTGTGGTCCGGGTCCTACCGGACGTCGCTGCGGTCTCGAAGGCCTTCGACTACCTGGTTCCCGAGGCATGGTCAAGGGACGGTCGGGGTGAGCGCCTCGGCATCGGAAGCCGTGTCCGGATCATCCTGCACGGCCGGCGGGTGGCCGGATGGGTGGTGGACGATCAGGTCGAGCCACCACCGGGGGTTGCCCTGCGGCCGCTCTCACGTCTGAGTGGTCTCGGCCCCAGCGTCGAACTGATCGAGCTCGCCCGTTGGGCGGCCCACCGCTGGGTCGGCCCAGTGGCCGGTCTGTTGTCCACGGCGTCGCCGCCCACGATGGTCGAGGCGCTCGGATCGCCACCCCACCCGTGGACCGTGCCGACCACCGGCGATCGGTGGTACGACGAGGCATGGCGGGTGGATCCCGATGGTCGGCCGTCGGTGGTGCGACTCCCGCCGGGTGACGATGTGCTGCCGCTGGTGTTCGAGGCGGCCCGCCTCGGTGACGCGCTGATCCTGGCTCCCACAGCCGAGGCCGTTCGACGGCTGGCCGGTCAGCTGCGGCGAGCGGGCGTCCCGGTGTCCGTGGCCCCTCGGGACTGGGCCCGGGCAGCGGCCGGGGGCGTGGTGGTGGGAGCCCGAGCGGGGGCATGGGCACCAGTCCGGGATCTTCGGGCGGTTCTGGTGCTCGACGAGCACGATGATGCCTACCGGGAGGAGCGGTCACCGACCTGGAACGCCCGCGACGTGGCTGTCGAGCGGGCTCGACGGGCAGGGGTGCCCTGTGTGCTGGTCTCGGCCAACCCGAGTGTCGAATCCCTCGAGGTGGCCAGTCCGGCGCGGGTGTCGGTCCCGTCCCGGTCGGCTGAGCGGATCGGCTGGCCGGTAGTCGACCTGATCGATCGTCGGACAGACGACGCGGCGCGAAGCGGGCTGTTCAGCCCCCTACTGGTGCCGGTCCTGCGCGGTGACGGTGGCGACCCTGTCGTGTGCGTCCTCAACCGGAAGGGTCGGTCACGGCTGCTGGCCTGTAATGCCTGTGGTGTGCTGGCCCGCTGCGAGGTCCACGACGCGGCGCTCATCGAGGACCGGCCGGCCGGAGTCGATGAGATGCCCGGGTTGCGTTGCCCAGTGGATGGTGCCGTACGGCCGGTGGTGTGCGACAGCTGCGGCGGCACACGAATGCGAAACCTCCGGGCCGGGGTGAACCGGGTACGCGAGGAACTCGAGGCGCTGGCCGGTCGACCCGTCGTGGAGGTGACCGCGGAAACCGATCCGTCGGCGTTGGACGGCGTCCATGCCGGGCTCTTCGTGGGAACCGAGGCGGTACTCCATCGGATTGGCCGTCGAGTGGCCCGCGTGGTCTTTTTGGATTTCGATCAGGAGTTGCTGGCGCCACGGATGCGGGCCGCCGATCAGGCCATGGCCCTGTTGGCCAGGGCCGCCCAACTGCTGGGGCCTCGGTCGGCTGGCGGACGCCTCATTGTCCAGACGCGCCAACCCGACCATGAAGTCCTCCAGGCCGTGCTCCACGCCGACCCGGGTCGGCTGGCCGTTGCGGAGCGCGAGCGTCGGGAGATTCTCGGCCTGGCGCCGTTCGGGGCGTTGGCTCGTATCTCGGGTGCCGTGGCGCCAGCATTCATGGAGCGACTGGCTGCAGCCGAGGGTCGGACGGGACCCGGCATCGAGGTGATGGGCCCCAGGGACGACGCCTGGTTGGTCCGGGCACCCGATCCCGGCGCCCTTTCGGACCTCCTCCGGTCGGTTGAACGCCCTTCCGGACGACTCAGAATCGAGGTCGATCCGGCCCGGGCCTGAATGGGAACAACCGGCAACCGTTCTACCAGCGTCGACGGTTCAGCTCGTAGAGGGCGATGCCGGCGGCGGTGGAGACGTTGAGGCTCCCGACCTTGCCGAGCTGGGGGATGAACGCCACGGTGTCGCAGGCATCAAGCACGGTGCTCGAGAGACCCCGGTCCTCATGGCCGAGGGCTAGGCAGGTCCGGTCCGGGAATGCCACGTCGTGGATGGGGAGAGCACCATCGGCCAACTCGACACCTACCAGCCCGTACCCGGCCGACGCGATAGCTGCCAACGCCTCGTCGGCCTCCTCGCAAATCGTCCACGTGAGGTACCGGCCGGTCCCGAGGGCCGTCTTGGCCACCTTGGCGTGCGTAGGTGGACTGGTGGCCCCGGCCAACCAGAGGTGGGACACCCGGTAGGCGGCGGCCGTCCGCAGGATGGCCCCCACGTTGTACGGGGTCTGGACGCTGTCGAGCAGCAGGGCCACGTCTGGTTCGCTTCGGCGGCGCCATTCGCGGTGGAGGCGTTTGAGTCCGGTGCCATCGAGGTTCTTCATGCGGAGCTCTTCATGTCGGGTTCCTGACGTCGGGCTCCACGCGGGCCACATCCAGCAGACGGAATCCCTTGCGCGACCCCCTCCGGGTGGTGGTCCAGCCCGCTCCGTCGAGCCATCGGGCGAGGGAGTCGGCCCCCAGGTGGCGTTGGACCACCAGGTGAGCCGTCCCTTCGGGGGCGAGCCGACCCAGCCAGCGGTTCAGGAGGTCGTGGAGGGCTTCCTTGCCGATACGGATGGGCGGATTGGACCAAAGGCCGGCCAATGACAGGTCGTCAGGGACCTCGTCGGGCGCCACCACCCGTACGCCGTCCAGGCCGGCGTTGGCGGCATTAGCCCGGCACAGGTCGCGGGCCCGTTCGTTCACGTCGACGGCCCACACCGTGGCCTCGGGGTTACGGGTGGCCAGTGCACAGGCGATGGGTCCGTAGCCACAACCCAGGTCCATGAGAGCAACTGGACCGGTCGGTGGCGGCGGCCCCTCTAGCAGCAGATACCGGGTTCCGCGGTCGACCCGGTCGGCGGAAAATACCCCCCGGTCGGTAGCCAGCGTCAGGTCGACGTCGGGAAGTAGAAGGGAGACCTCGCCCGGTCGCGACACCGCCTCAGGTCGATCCGACCAGTAGTGCTGGTCCTTCCGGGCGTCCACGGTGGCGACGGTAGCCTCGTCGCCGTGTCCACCCACGAGATCAGGGTCATTGGCGACCCCGTCCTTCGCACGCCGGCTGCCGACGTGACCAACGTCGACGGCGCGCTGGCTCGGTTGTGCGAAGACATGTTCACCACCATGTACGAGGCGCTAGGCATCGGACTGGCAGCCCCCCAGGTCGGCGTGCAGAAGCGTTTCTTCGTATACGACCACGGCGAGGACTCCGGCGTGGTTCTGAACCCGCGGATCGTGGAGTCCGACGGCGAGTGGGCCTTTGAGGAAGGGTGTCTCTCTGTGCCCGGCCTGTCGTGGGAAATCGTCCGCCCGAAGACGATCCACCTGGTAGGCGTGGATCTCGACGGCAACGAGCTCTCGATCGAGGCCGACGAGTTGGAGGCCCGACTCTTCCAACACGAGATCGACCACCTGGATGGGGTTCTGCTAGTCGACCACCTCGATGACGAACAGCGGCGAGACGCCCGTCGTGCCCTAAACGAGTTGACCGTGGCTCGCCCGAGCCAGCCTGGTGGGTCCTTCCCAATGGACACAGGTGGCCGATCGTCGGGCGGGGGACTTCAACTGCCGTGACGGCCACCGTCCCGGAGCGGCCCCGCCGTCTGGCCTACCTCGGGAATCCGGCGGTCGCCGTGGCACCCCTGCGGGCACTTCACGAGGCCTCCGAACGACTGGGTACCGAGGTCGTCGTGGTGGTCACCGCCGAAGACCGTCGACGGAGCCGGCGGGGAGCGCCGTCGCCCACCCCAGTGGCTCAGGCCGCGGTCGAACTCGGTCTCCCAGTTACCCATGACCTCTCGTCGGTCGTCGATTCGGATGCAGACCTGGGAGTGGTGGTTGCCTACGGCCAGATCATCCCGGTGTCGTTGTTGAACCAGCTACCCATGATCAACCTGCACTTCTCGCTACTACCCCGATGGCGGGGTGCGGCACCTGTCGAACGGGCGTTGCTGGCCGGCGACGTCGCAACAGGGGTCTGTCTCATGGACGTGGCCGAGGAACTCGATACCGGTGGCATCCGGGGTCGGGTGGCCACACCGATCGGCCCGGACGAGACGGCTGAGGACCTACGGGGACGACTCGGAGACCTGGGTGCCCGGCTCCTGGTGGACGGCCTGGCCGCTGGCCTCGAGGCCTCCGAGCCCCAGCAGGGAGAACCCACGTGGGCCCACAAGATCGGGAGCGGTGACCTGTGGTTGGACTGGTCCCGTTCGGCCACCGAATTGGACCGGATGGTCCGGGTGGGCGGCGCTCACACCACATTCCGGGGCGAACGGTTCAAGGTGCACTCGGCCGTTCCGTGTGATGGGCCCGCCAACGGTCCTTCCCCCGGAACGCTGGTGGGAGACATGGTGGCAACAGGATCCGGTGGCCTGCGCCTGGTCGAGGTCCAACCGGCCAATCGGGCCCGAATGACATTCGGTGCGTGGGTGACCGGTGCCCGCCCGACCGATGGCGAGGGGTTCGCTTCTGATGGGTGATGCCCGAGGGTTGGCCATCGAGGTGCTGGGACGCATCGAACATGATGGGGCGTACGCCAACCTGGCGCTACGGGCCGCGCTGGACCGGTCCGACCTGGAGCGACGGGACCGGGCGTTCGTCACCGACATGGTGTACGGCACGACCCGGATGCGACGGGCCTGCGACCACCTGGTGGACAGGTTCCTCCATGACGAGATCCAGCCCGAGGTCCGCACGGTGCTTCGTCTGGGTGCTTGGCAACTGGCCTTCGGTGGGGTTCCGGCACACGCCGCGGTCTCGGCCACCGTCGCCGTGGCACCCCGACGGGTGCGCGGCCTGTGCAACGCCGTGCTGCGTCGAGTCGCCGACGAACAACGGGCAGGAGCACCGCCCTGGCCGTCGCCGGCTGTGGCCCTGAGTTGCCCCGAAAAGGTGTTGGACCGGCTGGTGACCGACCTTGGCGAGGCCGACGCGATGGCGGCCATGGAATCCATGAATCGTCCGGCACCCGCCGTGGTGCGTGACGACGGCTACTACCAGGATCGAGCCTCCCAGCTGGTGGTCGAGGCGGTACTGGCCCCGGACCTCGGTGACAGGGAAGCGTCGGGAGCCGGAACACCTGTCGGTGAACGGATCCTGGACCTCTGCGCGGCACCTGGAGGGAAGGCCACGGCGCTGGCCGCGTCGGGTGGCCGGGTGGTGGCCTGCGACCTTCGGGAACGACGCCTCGGGCTCGTGGCCGACAACGCCCGCCGGCTGGAGCGTGACCTATTGCTGGTCGCAGCCGACGGTCGAGCGACGCCTTTCCGATCGGGTTCGTTCGACCGGGTTCTGGTGGACGCCCCGTGTTCGGGCCTCGGGGTCCTGCGACGCCGGGCTGATGCCCGCTGGCAGGAGGGCCGGTTCACCGATGTCGCGATCAGCGAGTTGGCCGACCTGCAGGTGGAACTACTGAACGGTGCCGTCGACCTCGTGGCATCAGGGGGCCTGCTGGCTTACAGCGTGTGCACTCTGACGGCTGCCGAGACCTCCGGGGTCGATCGTCGGATCCGGGCCGCCCACCCGACGCTGGTTCCCGAGCCGGTGGGGGAGCCGTGGCGACCCCATGGCGACGATGGTGGTGGAGGGCTTCTAATGCCTCAGGACCTGGACAGCGAGGGGATGGCGGTCTTCATGTACCGGGTCGGGTCAGGCCAGTAGCCCGACCCTGAGGTGTTCGAGCACCGCATCGAGTGCGTCGCGCGTCGGGTGACCCGGCTCGTCGACCAGTTCGTCGGTCAACACCGAGTGGGCCCGCTTGGAGATCCGGTGCTCGTTGCCCGGTGACGAGTCGATCTCCACGCCAATGAAGCCGTCGCCGAACTCCTCGGCCAGCCGCTCGAAGCGCTCGGCAGGGGCCATGGAATCCTCGCTGAACCGGAGGCCCAGAACACAGACACCAGCGTCGTCCCCTCGGTCGCCACGCACCCGCTCCCGCACGATCTCCAGATCCCGGTTCGATATGCCCAACGATCGTCGTCGCCGACCACCAATAGGCAGCGGCAGGCTGGGTTGGCTGAGCACCGGGGCCAGCATCCGCCGGTCGACCATCATCCCGAGTGCGAATCCTCCGGTGAAGCACATGCCGACCGCGCCAACGCCCGGGCCGCCACAACGGCCGTGCTCGAAGGCGGCCAGCGCCCGCAGCCAGTCGGTCACCGGCGAGGTGCGGCGTCTCAGGAAGGCCGTGAACTCCCGTGAAACGCATCCGCCAGCCAGCGATCGAAGGATGTAGCCGGGGGTGGCCCGACGTCCCGGCGTTCCGAACAACGAAGGAAGGACGGCCGTGCAGCCGATGGCGGCCACCCGTCGCCCGAAGTCGGCTACCCGGGGAGTGATGCCGGGCATCTCGGCCATGACGATGACCGCCGGCCCACTGCCGGTCCGCAGCACGGTCCGGGTGGTCCCACCGTGGGCGAACTCGTCAATCTCGTACCCGGCCAGTGCATCGATGTCCATCGGTCGAGCCATCGGCTGAGGGTACTCCCGGACACCGGGCCGGATCGGGGCGTCGACGGGGCCTCCGGTATCGTCCGGGGATGGACGCACACGATCACGGGCCGGCCGGCGAGACGCCCGCTGATCCGGTACTGGTTGTCAAGGTCCTGACCGTCTCGGACGGTGTGGTGCACGGGGTTCGCGAAGACCGCTCCGGAGCCGCCCTCGTCGCTCTCTGCGACGATCAGGGGTGGCACGTGGCCGAGACCGCGGTGACGGCCGACGGCGTCGATGAGGTGGCAGGGGCGCTACAGCGGCTGGCTGAAGGCTTCCACGGCCTGATCGTGACCACCGGAGGCACAGGGTTCGGCCCGCGCGACCTCACCCCAGAGGGAACGCTCGCAGTCCTGGGCCGTCAGGCTCCTGGTCTGGCCGAAGCGATGCGCCTGGTCAGTCCACTGGGCCGCCTATCGCGCGGTGTCGCAGGCACGCTGGGCACCGCACTGGTCGTCAACACCCCGGGTTCGGCGCGAGGCTGCGTCGAATGCCTGGAGGCGGTGGCCGATGTGGTTCCCCACGCCGTCCGCCTGTTGGTCGACAATGCCGACCCGCATCCCTCCGGCGAAGGATCCGGTGGCGGTCATGGTTGAACAGGCCGACGACCTGACCCCCGGAACGTCGGGCGACGGGCCGGCCATGGACGCGGCCATTGCCGCGGCGGCGACCGCTCGCTACCGGACGTCGCCGAATCCCTGGGTGGGTTCCGTGGTCCTGGTCGACGGCCTGATCGTCGGCACGGGTGCCACCGAACCGCCCGGCGGCGCACACGCCGAACGCTCGGCCATGGATGCCGCGACGCTGGCCAACGGCGGATCGATCGTCGGCTCCACGTTGGTGACCACGTTGGAGCCGTGCCACCACGAAGGTCGAACGGGACCATGTACCGAGGCCATCGTTGCCGCCGGAGTTGCCCGTGTTGTGGTGGCCATCGAGGACCCGGACCCGCAGGTGGCCGGCCGGGGCATCGCCCACCTACGAGATGCCGGTCTGGACGTGGTCGTCGGCATTCGTGCCGTAGAAGTCGCCGAACAGTTGGCGCCGTACCTCCACCACCGGAGGACCGGTCGCCCGCAGGTCGTCTTGAAGATGGCCATCACACTCGACGGACGCATCGCCGCCCCCGACGGGTCGAGCCGGTGGATCACCGGTCCTGAGGCCCGTGCCGACGTGCACCGGATGCGGGCGGAAAGCGACGCGGTCTGTGTGGGATCGGGAACTGTGCGAGCTGATGATCCCCGCCTCGACGTCCGGGACTGGCCTGAGGCCGATGCGATGGGTTCGACCGATCCCCGCCGCATCGTGTTGGGCGCTATTCCCGATGGCGCGCGGGTACTACCCGCAGAGGAACACCACGGGGACCTGGGCGTCCTGCTCGACCGGCTGGGTGACGAGGGTGTGCTGCAGTTGCTGGTGGAAGGCGGCGCCGAAGTGGCCGGACGGTTCCACCGCGAGGGACTGGTCGACCGTGTGGTGGCCTACGTGGCCCCGGCCCTACTGGGAGGCGATGACGGCCGGCCTCTGTTGGCTGGTGCCGGAGTGGCCACCATGGCTGAGGCGTGGCGCGGCCGGTTCACCGACGTCCGGCGTCTCGGTGACGACCTTCGCATCGAGCTGGTACCCGACGCTTGAACCCGTTCGGGAGCTGAAATCCCCGGCGGCGGCGGCGGTCCCGACGGGTAGGTTCGTGTCGTGCTGAAACTCGTCCTTCCCAAGGGTTCCCTTGAAAAGTCCACTCTCGACCTGTTCGAGGGTGCCGACCTGGGGGTCCAACGAAATTCCTCGGTCGACTACCGGGCAACCATCGATGATCCACGGATCGACGATGTCCGGATCCTGCGGCCCCAGGAGATTCCCACCTACGTGGCCGACGGCCTGTTCGACCTCGGGATCACCGGACGGGACTGGATCGAGGAGACGCATAGCAACGTCGTGTCTCTCGGCGAGCTCCACTATTCGAAGGCCACGGCCCGACCGGTCCGCATCGTGGTCGCCGTCCCCGGCGATTCCGACGTCGAGTCGGTGGCTGACCTCCCAGCCGGGGTTCGGGTGTCGAGTGAATACCCGGTGATGACGCGTCAGTTCTTTGAGGCCCACGGCGTCGAGGCCGATATCCGACTCTCGTATGGGGCGACGGAGGCCAAGGTTCCCGACATCGTCGACGTGGTGGTGGACATCACCGAGACGGGCCGGGCCATCCGGGCGGCCGGTCTGAAGATCATCGACACCATCCTGACCAGCTACACCGAACTGGTGGCCAACGCTGAGGCCTACGCCGATCCCGACAAGCGCCACGCAATGGAGCAGATACACCGGTTGCTTCAGGGAACGCTGGAGGCCCGCGGCAAGGTCCTCGTGAAGATGAACGTGTCGGGCGAGCACCTGGACGCGGTGATCGACCTGATCCCGTCAATGAAGTCGCCGACGGTCAACGAGCTGTACGGCGGCTCCGGCTTCGCCATCGAGACCGTGGTGGCCAAGTCGGAGATCAACGTGCTCATCCCGGCGCTGCGTGACGGTGGCGCCACCGACATCATCGAACTACCGCTTTCCAAGATCGTCCACTGACCGGCGGTTCCGCCGTTCAGTGGTTCACCGGAGAGGCCTACTCCTCCTCGTCGGTCGCTTCTGACCCGGGGTTCTCGGCGGCGTCCCGAAGGGCTTTTTCGACGGACACGTAGGCCAGTCGGATCTGGTGGAGGGCGTCGCGCATCGTGGCCTCGGCTTCCCCGAGACGACCGGGCAGCTTCTCGACCACGGCTCCCAGGGCGTCGATGGCCACGGAAGCCTCGCTCATGTTGGGCGGCTGCTGGGAGAGGTGGATGGCCGCCAACTCGTAGAACCCCATGAGGTGGTTGGCCACCACCACGGCGGCGGGCGCCGAGGCGATCTGTTCCTGGACTTGTGCCATCTCCCGGGCCATGTCCTCGGCCTGCTGGCGTTCCTCCGGGCTCAGGGCCTCGTCGGACAAGTCGTGGGTTGGCGCGGTGCCGCCAGCGGCGTCTGTCCCTGAAACTTCCTCGGGTTCGACGGGGTGCTCTCCACCGGGGGTCCAGAGGCTGCTCATCGTGTTCGCTCCTGTTGTTCGTGGTGGCCTGCCCGGCGGGCGGCACTCTCGTCGGGTGCTGGTCGACCCCGGGAGCGGTAGCCTACGGCTCACAACTAGATGGAAAGCGGGGTTCACCCCCCACCCGGCACGCGTTCAGCGGGCCCGGGTCCTCATCTCGTCTGATCGACGGGTCGTCCAGTGTCCTGAAGGGCAATGTCCTGAAAGGCAGTGCCTTCAGTGGCTAGACGGCCGTCGACCTTGGCGGGTGTCGGCTTTCCGGCGCCCGTCGTTTCGGCTTTTCCGGGGTCTTTACCCTGTGTACCAGTCGGTTCCGTCGGACGCCACCGCCCAAACCCCCACGAGGAGCGAGAGCCAACGTGACGCACAGGAGTGACGACTAATAGCAACGCCGACGAATCAGGAACCGCGGATCAATGACCGCATCCGGGCCCGACAGGTCCGGCTGGTCTCGCCCGACGGTGAACAGATGGGGATTCAGACCCTGTCTGACGCACTGGACGCGGCCCAGGAGATCGGGTTGGACCTGGTGGAGGTGGCCGACAAGGCCGACCCACCGGTTTGCCGGATCATGGACTACGGGAAGTTCAAGTACGAACAGTCCCAGCGGGCCAAGGAATCGCGCAAGAAGGCCACCCATGTCCTGGTCAAGGAGATGAAGTACCGACCCAAGATCGGTCCTGGTGACTTTGAGACCAAGACCCGCAAGGTTGAGGCTTTTCTGAGCGAGGGTTGCAAGGTCAAGGTCACCATCATGTTCCGTGGCCGGGAGATGCAGCACCCGGAGCTCGGTCGCCGCATCCTCGATCGGGTGGCCGAGGTCGTGTCCCATGTGGGACGAGTCGAGCTGTACCCGAAACAGGATGGCCGAAACATGATCATGGTTCTGGTGCCCGGTCAGGCCACGCGCAAACAGCGCGAGGCTGCCGCCGATCGCCAGGTCGTCGACACTGAGTCCGATTCCGGCGAAGCCGCGGAGGCTGCTGATCTGGAGGCGACCGACACCGCCGAGACCGTCGCTCCCGCGACCGACACGACCGCACCGGAGGCCACTCAGCCCGAGACGCCTTCCGAGGCGGCCGTCGCCGAGGACCAGCCCACCGAACCGCCGTCCGCCTGACCGGCCGACGAACTACTAGACCCGAAAACGGAGCAGAAACCATGCCCAAGATGAAGACCCACCGCGGCGCTGCGAAGCGCTTCAAGGTGACCGGCAGCGGGCGCCTCAAGCGTCGCAACGCCAACCTCAGCCACATTCTCGAGAAGAAGTCCCCGAAGCGAAAGCGTCGGCTGGCTCGCCAGAGCGACGTGGACCCGGCGAATGTGCCGGCCGTCCGCAAGCAACTCGGCATCTGACCGAACCCCACGGGGCCTTGGAGCCCCATCGAGACAACACCGGTACCGACTGAACGGGTACCGACCGAACAGCGATCGTCCCTGCCGCCGCCGGTGGGGACCCGAACACAGGAGAGCGTGATGGCCAGGGTCAAGCGAGCCGTCCACAGCAAGAAGAAGCACAAGGCAGTCCTCGAGCAGGCGAAGGGCTACTACGGCGACAAGAGCCGTACTTTCCGCGCTGCCAACGAGCAGGTGATGCATTCCGGGAACTACGCCTTCCGCGACCGTCGGGCGCGTAAGGGACAGTTCCGTCGGCTCTGGATCCAGCGGATCAACGCCGCCTGCCGTCAGCACGGGACCAACTACAGCGTCTTCATCGCCGGTCTCAAGCAGGCTGGAATCGAAGTCGACCGAAAGGTGCTGGCCGACCTGGCCGTCAATGACAGTGCGGCGTTCGCCGCCCTGGTAGAGATGGCCGGCGCCGAAGCGGCCTGAACGCCGCTCAACGGTTGCCGACGACGGCTACCGATCAGATGATGCACGGTTATTCAGGGAGCAACCTGCGGGTTCGTCGGTTGCGAAGGCTGGCCCGTGATCGCGGAGAGCGGCATGAGCGACGTTCCTTCGTCGTCGAGGGTCCGGGCCTGGTGGCCGAGGTGCTCGATGCCGGCCGCGACGTGAACATGGTGCTGGTTCCCGAGTCGTCGTTGGGCGACCTCGACGTCGGGCCACGTCTCGAAGCGCTCCTGGCGCGTGCTGAGGCGACCGGGGCTGATGTCGGCACGGTGCCCGACTCGGTTTTCGACGGGTTGACCAGCACCACGTCCCCCCAGCCCGCCCTAGCCGAGGTGGGGTTCGTCGACGTCGACCCGGATGTGCTGTTCGCCGGCGTCGAGACCGGGCATCCGTTGCTGGTGCTCGTGGGCCTGGCTGATCCGGGCAACGTGGGCACCCTGTTGCGGTCAGCTGAGGCCTTCGGAGCTGCGGGCGTCCTTCTCGTCGGCGGCGTGGACCCCTACAACCCGAAGGTCGTACGGGCGGCCGCCGGTTCTGCCTTCCGGATCCCGTTCGCCATGGTGGGCGAAGACGAGGCCGTGGAGGTCGGGGGGCGACTCGCCGAAGCCGACATTGTCGCCTGGGCGACCGTGCCCACCGGTGGGGCGCCGATGGTCGACGTGGCCAAGGCGGAGGGGTTGTTGGCCCTCGTTCTCGGCAATGAGCCCCACGGGCTCACCGACGATGTACTGACGGCCTGCGCTGGTTCGGTCACCGTGGAGACAACGGGAAATGTGGACTCGCTCAACGTGGCCGTAGCCGGATCGGTGGCGCTCTACGAGGCGTGCCGGACCCGGGGAGCCTCAGACGCCTGATCGGTCCGAAACGATCATCGGGGACCAGAGGGCCGTGCCCTAGCCTGCGGAGGACGTGCCCCGTCCAGGGCGCCCGTCGTGCACCGTCTTCAACCGACCGCCCCGAAAGCCTCCACGCGCTCCACCCATGACCCCAGAACTAGACCAACACCTCGCCGATGCCGCCGCCGCGGTGGCGGCCGCTGGCGACCTAGATGCGCTCCGGCTGCTCGACGGTGATCTCCTGGGGAAGTCGTCGGTGGTCACCGAGGCCCGCCGGGGCCTGGGGGCACTGGATCCTGACGAGCGAAAGGACGCTGGTCGCCGCCTCAACGAGGTCCGGACCGAACTGGAACGCCTGCTCGCTGATCGCCGGGCGACGCTGGAGGCCAGTGCACGGGCCGTCACCCTCGAGGCCGAGCGTCTCGACCTGACCGAACTCGACGGTGGCCGTCGCCTGGGCCACCGCCACGTAGTCACTCAGACCTGGGAGCGTCTCGAGGACCTGTTCGTGGGGATGGGGTACACGGTGGCCGAAGGTCCCGAGATCGAGGACGAGTGGCACAACTTCGGCGCTCTCAACTTCCCGCCCGGACATCCCGCGCGCGACATGTACGACACGCTCTACGTCGATCACGGTGAGCCCGGAAGCACTCTGCTGCGTACCCACACCTCCCCTGTGCAGATACGCGTCATGGAGTCCTGCGAGCCGCCGATCTACTCGATCATGCCGGGACGCGTGTTCCGCAGCGACACGGCCGATGCCACACACATGCCGGTGTTCCACCAGATCGAGGGTCTGGTGGTCGATCGGGGCATCACCTTCGGCGACCTGGCGGGCACCCTCGAGGCATTCACCAAGGCCTACTTCGGCGGCGAGTTCACGTCGCGCCTACGACCCTCCTACTTCCCGTTCACCGAGCCTTCAGCTGAGTTCGACATCCAGCGTCCCGACGGCACGTGGCTGGAACTGGCTGGTTGCGGCATGGTGCATCCCGAGGTGCTAAAGGCCACCGGCATCGATCCGGAGACCTGGTCGGGCTTCGCGTTCGGCTTCGGCCTGGATCGCCTGGCTTTGATGCGCCACGGCATCGACGACCTCCGAGAGCTGTTTCGCAACGACCTCCGATTCCTGGGGCAGTTCTGATGCGCCAACATCCCGAGGGCGAATCCCGATGAAGGTGCTTCTGTCGTGGCTCCGGGAGTTTGCGCCGGTGGAAGGCGACCCGGTCGAGATTGGTGACCAGCTCAGCGGTCTGGGACTCGCTGTGGATGAGATGACGATCATCGGCGGGGGACTCGACGGAGTCGTCGTTGCCCGCGTGCTCGACCTACGGCCCCATCCCGACGCCGATCGGATCCAACTCGTAGACGTGGACGCCGGTGACGGTGAGGCCCTGCAGATCTGCTGTGGTGCGTTCAACATGTCGGTGGGGGACCTGGTCCCGCTGGCAACCCTGGGTACGACCATGGCCAACGGCATGGAGATCGCCCGCCGGAAGATGCGTGGTGAGTGGTCCAACGGGATGCTGTGTGCCGCAGAGGAAATCGGGTTGGGTGACGACCAGGACGGGATCATGGTGCTGGAGGGCTCTTCAGCGGATGACGGGCCCACGCCCGGAACCCCGCTTGCCGAGGCCCTCGAGTTGGTCCCCGATGTCCTGTACGACCTGGAGGTCAACCCCAATCGGCCCGACGCCATGTCGATCGCCGGCGTGGCCCGGGACCTGGCCGCCCGTCAGGGTGTGGCGTTCGCCCTGCCCGTGCCGGACGCCACCGAAACAGGCGAGGACGCCGTCGGGCGAATCGGCGTGGAGGTCCTCGACCCCGACCTGTGCGGCCGATTCGTGGCCCGGGTGGTCGACGGCATCCGGGTCGGGCCGTCGCCTCGATGGTTGGCCAACCGTCTCACCGCCCTGGGCATGCGCCCCATCAACAACGTGGTCGACGCCTCGAACTACGTGATGTTGGAGTTGGGTCAGCCGAACCACACCTACGATCTGGCTGCCCTTGGCGACGGTGGCGGAGCGGTCGCGCTCCGGGTCCGTCGTGCGAGCGAGGGAGAGGCGCTGGAGACCCTGGACGGCGAGGTCCGGACGCTCACGGCCTCCGATGGCGTGATCGCCGATGGGACGGACACGGCGATCGGCATCGCCGGAATAATGGGCGGCGCCTCGACGGAGGTCTCCGACAACACGACGTCGATCCTCCTGGAGATGGCCTGGTGGGACCCAATGACCATCACCACGTCGTCGCGACGACTCGGCCTCCGGAGTGAGGCCTCGGCCCGCTTCGAACGGGGAAGCGACCCCGAGGTGGCCGAGCGGGCGATGCGACGATTCGTCGAACTACTGGCCGACGCCGGCGCCACGTTGGCCCCCGGGATCGTGGACGTCCGCGGAAACCTGCCCGACCGGTCGCCGGTCCGGGTTCGGACCAGCAGGGTGAACGCCCTCCTGGGAACTGATCTGACCCGTGACGAGATGGCGGACCTCCTGACCTCCATCGAGTTCACAAACACGCCGGTCGGCGACGACCTGGACGTGACGGTGCCGAGCTTTCGTCCAGACAGCGCCACGGAGATCGACGTGGTCGAGGAGGTGGCCCGCCTCCATGGATACGAGCGCATCGCCCGGACGTTGCCCCGCTCCACGATCACTGGAGCTCTGACCCCATACCAGCATGACCGCCGCCGGATCCGTGACGCCATGGTGGGCCTGGGGCTTGACGAGGTCATGCCGGTGCCCTTCCTGGCCCCCGGCGACCTGGAGCGGGCCGGCCTGCCCGCTGACGGGATCACGGTGACCAACCCGCTGGTGGCTGAGGAATCGGTTATGCGGGCCTCGTTGCGGCCCGGCATCCTCAAGACGTTGGCCTACAACGCCTCCCATCGCCTGCACGGACTGGGTCTGTTCGAGATTGGCCACGTGTACCGGACGCCGGCACCGGTGGGTGGCGAGGTGTCACGCCTGCCTGACGAACGGGAACACCTGGCCGTGGCCTTGGGTGGGCGCGACGCCGGTGAGGCAGTGGCTGTCTGGTCGGCCTTGGCCGACGCCCTTGACGCCCGTCACTATCAGCTGGTGGCTGACGGTCCGGCTGGCCTGCACCCGACCCGTACGGCCCGCATCGAGGTGGACGACCCGTCGTCGGGAACCGTGGTGGTCGGCCATGTGGGTGAGGTTGACCCCGGGGCGCTGGCTGCGTACGACATTGCCGACCGGGTGGGCTGGTTGGAGGTCGATCTCGAGACCCTTCTGGATCTGCCCCACGGGCAGAGGCCGTATCGCCGGGTGAGTCGCTATCCGTCGTCGGACATCGACCTGGCGTTCGAGGTAGACGAGGGCACGCCGGCGTCAGCCGTGGGCTCGTGCCTGACCGCGGCGGCCGGTGATCTGCTGGCAGATCTGTCGCTGTTCGACGTGTTCCGCGGAGCACCGGTGGCCGACGGCCGGCGAAGTCTGGCTTTCACGCTGCGTTTTCAGGCCGACGACCGGACGCTCACCGATGCCGAGGTGGCTGCGGTGCGTACGGCGTGCATCGATGCTGTCCAGTCGAACCTGTCGGCCACCCTGCGCGGCTAGGAGCAAATCCCGCCCCGGCGGTACGGTCGCTGCCATGCGCGCATGGCAGGTACACGAACTGGGTGATCCGATCGACCGCATGGTCCTGGACGAGGTCGACCTTCCTGTTCCGGGGCCCGGTCGACTGGTGGTGAACACCGAGGCGGTGGGGTTGGCCTTCCCTGACGTCCTGCAGGTGAGGGGTGAATACCAGGTGAAACCACCTCTTCCGTTCGTGCCAGGCAGCGAGACGGCGGGCACGGTGGCTTCAGTGGGTGAGGGGGTGTCCAGCGACCTGATCGGCCGCCGGGTGGTGGCCCTGGGTGGTGGATTGGCCGAGCAGATCGAGCTTCCGGCTTCGCAGTCCTTCGAGGTGCCCGAGGGGCTTTCGTCGGCCAAGGCGGCGGCTATTCCGATGAACTACTGCACTACGTGGTTCGCCCTGCACGATCGGGCTCACCTGGCGGCCGGTGAGACGCTGCTAGTCACGGGGGCGTCGGGTGGTGTGGGGTCGGCGGCAATCCAACTGGGGCTGGCTGCTGGTGCCCGAGTGATCGCGGTGGCCGGCGGACCCGACAAGGTGGCGGCATGTGAGTCCCTCGGAGCCGACGCGGTCATCGACCACCGCGAGGTCGACGACCTGGTGGAGCGTGTACGTGAGCTCACCGACGGGAAGGGCGTGGACGTGGCCTACGACCCGGTGGGCGGCGAAACGTTCCAGCAGGTCCGGCGGTGCATGGCCTGGAATGGTCGCCTCCTGGTGGTCGGCTTTGTGGCTGGCATCCCGAAGCTGGCCACCAACCACGTGTTGCTCAAGAACTACTCGGTGGTCGGCGTCCACTGGGGCGCGTCGTTGGCTCGTGATCCCGAGTCGCTGCCCAGCCAGGTCGCATCGGTGATGGCTTTGGTCGACGAGGGCGCCGTGGATCCGCTACTCCACCCGCCCTATGCCTTCGAGGATGCCGCTCGGGCCCTCCAGGACATCTACGACCGGCAGGTGGTGGGCAAGGTAGTGGCAGACCTGACGGCCTGAATTGCCGGTTCGGGCTGTTCGCCGACTCCGGTCGTTGGACAGAAGTTGTCCGGATTTTTGGACAGGGGTTGCTCTGCGTTCTTGAATTAGTTAGATCAGGCCCCAGAACTCGCCCACAGAGCCCCCAGAACCCCTTGATTACAACGGTTTTTGGGCTTCAGAGGTTGTTCACGGCGGGGGATAGAGGTGCGTTGTGTGGCTTAGTCCGTCTAAAAATGCCGGTTCTTTCGTTGCCAGGGGTGCCAAAAGAGCCTCTCTAACCCTCTGGGTCGGCCGACTGGGTTGATCTCGAGTGCTCCGGTATCCACCAATATGCCAAGAGTTGTTGCTTAGACTTGAGTCAAGCCAAGGAATATCGGATCGCTTGCAGAGTCGTAGGGGCTTGCGGGCGGGCGTCTCGGTAGGCCTGGGTGAACTGGAGAGCAACTGTGCACGACGGGCCGCTGGCCGAGAGTGCATTGAGTTCACCGGTTTCGTCGCGGACAGGCGACGGCCGGTCTGCTCGTGGTGCCCGTGAACGTGCCCAGAGTCGACAGCGCATCCTGTCGTCTGTTCGTGACATTGCGGCGGCCGACGCTGGTACCGAACTGAAGATCGAGGACATCGCGCGAGTCGCCGGCTGTTCCCGGGCCACAGTTCACAACCACTTCCCCCACGCGATCCCCGGCATCTTCGAAGCGCTGGCTGTCGAGACCATCGAGACAGCCATCCGCCGTTATCGGATTGATTCAGAGAAGTACTCCGGCCTCGACAAGCCTCGGCACTTCATAGGTTTGACTGCAGACGAGTTCTACAGGGCCGGCGATCTAGCCGTCGTGATGGTCAGAGCTTCAGTTGACCAGGCCACAGACAGTCCTTGGCCCTGGGGTCTCGGATACCAGACCACGATCGACTGCTACGACGAAGCAGCTGAAGATGACGACCTGCCAGGTACATCCGCGGACCTAGCAGAGGTCACACACATCCACTTCTACGGTTCCGTCTACCTGTGGGCGCTCGGCAGACTCGACGGCGACAGGTTCCTTCAATCCGCGAAAAGCAGTGTTGACCTGGCCTTAAACGCATTGCAGGCCAGCCGATGAAACGTTTCGCTGGCCGCCGGCCCGAGCAGAGGACCCGTCGTCCTCTTCGCCGTAACAACCGTCTACGGCTTGTTCGGGTATTCCTTGGCGTCACGCTGTTCGCTTCGACAGTGGCCACCCCGGTAGGAGTCTCCGCTGCTTCAACAGTCGTAGAAGCCGAAAACGTCGGGAAAACCCTTCCGGCTTCAATGTCCAGTCGAACAACCACACGGGTAACCACCCAAACGTCCTCCAGCACAGAGTTCTTCGACTGTGCAGGAGACCAAGGCGGTTGGCTCTACCAGGTCATCTGGAAGGGGCCGGACGACACCGGTGCAGGGAACACTTTCGATCTCAAGCAGTACGACGTCGAAACGGAGAAGTACTCCGAACCTTCAGAGGCGTCGTACAACTCGAAGGATGTCGCCGGTGACTCCGACGGGGATGGGAATCCAAATGGGCTCTCTATGGATCCTGAGGGTCGGGCTTACGTCACCTATGCCCGCGACGAGGACAACAAGCATGTCGACCTCATCCAACTCCTTCCGAAAGGAAAGTTCAAAGTCATCGCGGACATCACCAGTCCAGGCAAGAAGGATCTCAATGCGGGCACCTATGTCGAGGAGAACGGCAAGCCCTATGTCATCGTCTCGAGCGGCTTTGCAAATGGCAGAGGCAAGAAAGTTGACCTGACCAACGGGACCGTCACGGACTGGGAGCCGAAGAAGGGAAGTCCCTTCGGAGCGAAGGAGAAGAACGTCAAGGATTACGTCTGGGTTGCTGAGGGAATCGAATATCGGGGTGAGAGGTACAACATCGTGGGGCTGGAAATGAACGGCACCACCGGAAATGTGCTCCTGGCCTCGTCAGATCCCAATGTCAAGATGGTGACCGACACGGTTTCTGCTCCGTCTGACTACTCAGGTACCTATGGGGCTGCGTTCAATTTCAAGCCGGGCGGAGTCGACAGCGACGAACCGACGGCGGTGTTCTTCTCGAACAATGGAAAGAAACCTGCAGAAAAAGCATTCCTGACCCAGTTGACCTGGGACGACTCTGATGGTGACGCTGCCGGCTCGTTCACCTTGGGGACTATCGGGGATACGCAGGAGACAAGTAAGAACGATGGTGGAGGATGCCCGTTTGCAAACCTGCCGAACGTGGGGCCAGTCAAGGTGTGGCCGCCGGACTGCAAGCTCGACAACCCCACGGCAAATGGGTCGACATTCCCGCTGGAGATCACTAATCAGAGCGATAAAACCGCCACCTTCTACGTCACCGTCACCGTCAACGGCAGGGCCCAGGCAATCAAAGACTTCGGGCGGGAGCGGGCCCCCGTAGAGATCGCCAAGGAAGTAACGAAGAAGTTCACGTTCGACATCGAATGGGGCGACGAGTGGGAGGCCGAAGTCGAGCTCAACGGCGAGAAGCTCGCCTTCGCCCCGACCGGGGGGGTCCTCAACGAGGAGGCATGTGGCGGGGAGCCCGTTGACGACGGAGTCTTCCTGCCGACGGCAACGTCGTCAGTCATCTGTGCCGTAGACGGTGGTAAGGCCGACGTCACGGTCACTCTGGACAACATGGAATCGACGATGGACGCCGAATTCGTGGTCACCAGCACCATCGGCGGCGTTGTCGAAGAGGAGTTCGCCGGCACGGTCAATGCCCGCGACAGCAAAGAAATCGAGATTCTGGTTCCCCACGGAAGCGAGTGGAGCCTGGAGTGGGAGGCGTCAGACCCGAAAGACTCGGGAACTCGTACGGAGCGCAGCGGTCTTCCCGTCACCGGTTCTGAGACCGCGAATTGCCCGCCGGACGATGTGTTCGAGCCCGGCGCGGACGTCATCGACTTGGACTGCTCAGAGCAAGGGCCGCCCCCTTATGAAGTGACGGTCACTCTGGACAACATGAAATCGACGATGGACGTCATATTCGTGGTCACCAGCACCATCGGCGGTGTTGTCGAAGAGGAGTTCAACGACACGGTTGGAGGCGGGCTGCCTGAGACGGTCAATATCTCGGTGCCCGAAGACGCCACCTGGTCGGTTTCGTGGCAGGCCACAAACAGCCAGAATTCGTCCGAAGTGGAAAAAGGAAATATTCCGGAGAGCGGTTCGAACCAGGCCGACTGTGTGGGTGACACGGACCCGGAGATCATCGGGAACGTCTACGGCTACGTATGGGCAGATTGGGACAAGTCCGGAACCCGAACTGAAATCAAAGATGGCGCCGAGGAGCATGTAGCCGGAGCAGTCGCAACCCTTACGAACACCACCGACTATTTCGACGAAGAGGGGCAGGTTCTCTACGGGCCCGGCGGGTACGTGGAAATGGCCACCACCGGCGACGAGACAAAGGGTGGCAGCGATGCCGGTGACTACCGCTGGTTCATCTCTGACGTGCCAGTCGAGGACCAATCGGGAAACATCCAGCAGTACACGGTCCAGGTTGACTACGCCGACGCGACCTTCCCTCCCGGTTTCACCCCGGCCGGGTACACGGTGCAGAACAACGAGGACAACGTCCTCGCCGACGAAACCGACTCGGACGTCGCACCGCGGACTGGAAGCATCGGCGAGTCCGCACCGTTCTCCCTCGTCGAGAATCTCGACGAGCACCGAGTTGACGCCGGCGTCGTCACCGACATCGCTTTCGAACCGACAGCCGAAGTGACGATCGACTGCGATTCGGGAACCGCGCAGATCAACCTCGATAACACCCTGTCAGCGGTCGACGCCAACTTTACAGTCGACGCGTGGGCCGGAACTCGTAGCGATGTAAACCGGCTTGATGGGTCGGGAACTCAGGTAGTGGCTGGTGGAGCAAGTTCCGACTACGACCAGGCCATCGCGACTCCTGCCGGTCAGGTGCTCCTCATACGGATCACGGCCATTGCGTGGGACGACGGAACGGACCTTGGTCTTGGGTCGTTCCAGGTCTGGGACCAGTCGGTTTCCGACGCCCCGGCCCGCTTCTGCCCGGCGATTCAGGTCATCGCGACGGATTGCCCGCCAACCGTGGTCCTCAACAACAGCCAATCTGAAGTCGACGTCGTCTACTTGTTGACCACCATGACCAACATCTTCGACGAGGTAGAAGAAGACGAAGTACGGGTAGCTCCCCTCACCGTCGAGACATACGAACTTCCGACGCTTTCGGAAGGCGCAACCTGGCACCTGGAATGGGTGATCACGGATCCAGACGATCCAAATCGTCGATACGAGGGCACCATCCCGGCACCGTCAGGTACCGAGTTCCATCAGTTCTCTGTTGACTGTGAGCCGCCCCCGTTCGAGCCGGTCGTCGAGCTTGAGGCGGCGTGTTCCTACGCCGACTTTGGACACTTCGCTCTACCGACGGGCGTCATGGAGGTCCGGGTTGACAACCGCGTCTCCGACGTCGACGCGGTTGTCCGGATCCTCGTCAACGGTTCCCTTAGAGAATCCGTAACTGTTGCCGCCGGTGAGGTCTCCGGGACGCTGGAGCTTTCGGGCGTCCACGGCGACGTGTTCACAGTGGAGGTGTCGTCGGGCAGCGACACCCACCTCTTTAATAATTTAATTATTTTTTTAGGACTTACTTTCTTT
>PVBE010351760.1_pt1 | contig 40779 bp, 34 predicted proteins | sample 1631181 | NCBI WGS metagenome assembly PVBE01 (sample SAMN08397723, study PRJNA350692) | Marine metagenome, whole genome shotgun sequencing project. | isolation source: water | place: Pacific Ocean | collected 2012-04 | reverse complement strand
TCGGCGCCAAGGCGCGCGCGGCGGAAGTCGGCAACGTCGATCTCCAGACCACCGGGACGTACTCTGGCGAAGAGCAGGCCAAAGCGATGGAGAACTACATCGCGATGGGCGTCGACGTCCTTGCCTACGACTCAATCGATGGCGCGGCCACCGGCGTGGCGGTCGTCCAGGCGAACGAGGCCGGGATTCCTGTGCTCTCGATCTTCTCGCGCGGCTCCAAGGGAGAGGACGTGAGCTTCCTCTCGGCCGACTGGGAACAGAACGGTGTGAACGTGGGATCGTGGTTGGCCAATGCTCTCGGGGCGGGCTCCGTCGTCGCGCACGTCGAAGGCAACCCGGCCGACGAGGCCGGCGCATTGCTGACGGTCGGATTCCTCAAGGCCATCAAGGCCGCCGGCATCGATGGAACGGTGGCCCAAGCGCCTTCAAACTGGGACCGTGAGATTGCGATGTCGGTCGCCACGGACATGCTTACTGCGCGTCCCGACATTCAAGGCATCTATGGCGCCAACGACGACGTCGCGATGGGGGTGTTGCAGGCAGTCAAGGTGGCCGGTTTGGCCGATCAGGTTACGGTCGTCGGTCACAACGGCACCTGCGAGGCGCTCGGCAGCATCCTCAAGGGCGAGCTTGCTATGACCAACATGATCTTCGCCCGACCCATCGGAGCCGACATGATCGACGCCGCGATCAAGATCGTGCACGGCGAGGAAGTCCCCTCGTTCATCGCGATGAAAGTCCTTCCGATGGACACGGCGTTGGCAAACGGACTCCTTGACGGGACCGCTGAGGACCCGGGCGACGGGCTCGCCGCGGAGACCAAGGAACGCTTGGCGCGCGCTAAGGGCGGGTGCAAGTAGCCCGGAGCGGCCCTCACGCGTAGTTTTTGAGGCAATGGTTCGTGATGGGTCGGGCGGCGACACTGAGTACGCTCGCCCGGCCCATCCGACTTTCAATAGAGCTTCGGTAGTTTGAGCGAATCAGCGGCTTCTGGTTTGACCAATCGGTGGCCGCAAGCCGCCAAGTACCTCCGCGCGGGGGCCATCTTCCTTGCCCTTATCGTACTGTGGATCGCGCTGAGCATCGGCTCACAGTATTTTTTTACCTACAGAAACATCCTCAATATCTTTTTGCAGGCGTCGCCGATCGCGATCATCGCCGCCGGCTTCACCGTGGTCCTGATCGCCGGCGAGATCGACCTTTCGATCGGTTCGGCCATCGGGCTGACCGCCTCGGTCGTGGCGCTATTGATCATCCGCGAGGAAATGCCGCTCGGCGTCGCAATCGCGCTTGCAATGTGCGTCGGGCTCATGATCGGCCTATTCAACGGATACGTCACGGTCTATTTCGGCATGCCCTCGTTTGTCGTCACGCTGGCGACGCTTGGTATCGCCCAGGGCACGGCGCTGGTGCTTACCGCCGGACGGCCTGTTTCCGGCTTTCCCAGCTGGTACCCGTTCATCGGCCAAGGCAAGGTGTGGGGCGAGATACCTATGGCGATCATCATCGCCGTGTCTGTCTACGCCGTACTGTTTTTCATTCTGAGTAGGACCAGTCTCGGGGTGCAGATTTACGGCGTGGGTGGCAACCGCGAGGCCGCCAAGCTCGCCGGCGTCCGGGTCAATCGAGTCCTCATCATGGCGTTCGCCATCAGCGGGCTGTGCGGCGGCCTGGCCGGCATCGTGCTGAGCTCTCGATTGGACGCCGGGCACGGCAATTTCGGGCAAAGTAATTTGTTGGACGCCGTGGCCGCAGTCGTCATCGGCGGCACCGCGCTGATGGGCGGCGCGGGATCGGTCATCGGCACGCTCGGGGGTGTGCTGATCATCGCCACCATCCGAAACGGACTGATCCTAATGGGCGTCCAGACCTTCTGGCAGCAGGTTGCGGTCGGCACGATCATCATCATCGCCGTGGCGATCAACCAGATCGCCAAGGGTGAACTTCCTCTGGTCAATACGCTCGTACGGCTCATCCGCCGACGATGAGGCCCCCGCGCGCCCATGGCTGAGAGTGCGCGCTACCGGATCGGCGTCGATATCGGAGGCACGTTCACCGATATCGTCCTCCTCGGCATGGACGGCTCAATCAGGACGCGGAAAGTCTCGTCGACACCCGAGGACTACGGCCGCGGCATCATCGCCGGTATCACGGAGATCCTTGACGATGCCGCGATCAGGCCGGAGAACATCGACGGCGTGGTCCATGCGACGACGGTCGCGACCAACACCATTCTTGAATTCAAAGGCGCACGCACGGCCCTGATCACGACCCGGGGATTCCGCGACGTGCTGGAGATGCGGCGCCTACGCATCCCCGAGCTCTACAATCTTCAATACGAAAAACCGCCGCCGCTGGTCCCCCGGCGCCTGAGATACGAGGTCGCCGAGCGGCTTGGCGGAGGCGGAGCGGTTTGGCAGGCGCTGGACGAAGAATCGGTCCGGCAGGCGGCCAAGAAGGTGCGCGCCGCCGGCGCCGAGGCGCTGGCGATCTGCCTGCTGCACTCGTACGCCAATCCCGAGCACGAACACCGGGTCAAGGCGCTGGTACGCGAGGCGGTAGGAAACGGCATCTACATCACCTGCTCGGCCGACATCCTGCCCGAGATCCGCGAATACGAGCGGGCCAGCACCACCGCGGTCAATGCCTACATCGGTCCCGTGGTCGCCACCTACCTCGGCTCGCTGGTGGGCCAACTCCGGGACATCGGGCTCGATGCGCCGCTCCAGATCATGCAGTCCTCGGGCGGCGTCATGGCCGCCGAGGCGGCCATCGAAAAACCCGCCTACATCGTCGAATCCGGACCCGCGGCGGGCGTCATCGCGTGCGCCCGAATCGCCGCCAAGACCGGCCACGACAACGTCATCTCGCTGGACATGGGAGGCACCACCGCCAAGACCGCGATGATCGAGAACGGCGTACCGGGAAGGACGGCCGAGTACGAGATCGGCGCCGGCATCAACCTCTCGAGCCGCCTGGTCAAGGGCGGCGGCTATCCGATCAAGCTGCCGTTCATCGATGTTTCGGAGATCGGCGCGGGAGGCGGGAGCATCGTCTCGATCGACGGTGAGGGGCGGATCGATGTCGGGCCACGGAGCGCCGGCGCCACGCCCGGGCCGGTGTGCTACGACCTTGGCGGCGAGGATCCAACACTCACCGACATTCTGGTGGCGCTCGGCTATCTCAACCCCCACCAGCTCGTCGGCGGCTCGGTCAAGCTCAACGCCGCCAAGGCGCTGGCCGCGATTGAATCGCGGGTGGCCGCGCCGCTCAAGAAATCGCTGCTCGACGCCGCCCACGGCATCTACCTGATCGCCAGCGCCACCATGACCCGCGCCGTCAAGGCGGTGTCGACCTACCGCGGGCGCGATCCCCGCGACTTCACGCTGTTCGCCTTCGGCGGCAACGGTCCGGTGGCCGCCGTGGAGATCGCGCGCGCGCTTCAGATGCGCCGGGTACTGGTGCCGCCGGCGCCGGGCGTGTTCAGCGCGCTCGGGCTGTTGTTCTCGGACACCGAGTATCAGTTCACCAAGACCCTCGTCGCGCCCGCCGACCAGATAGCGGCGCAAACGATCGAGGACGCCTATCGAGGTCTCGAAAGCGAAGGGACCGCCGTTCTGTCAAAGGAGCTTCGCGGCTCGGGCACGGCCGAGACCCGCCGTTACGCGGACATGCGCTACGCCGGCCAAGCCTACGAGTTGACCATACCGGTGGCGCCCGGCACCCCGGAAATAGGGCGCATGATCGCCGACTTCGGCACCGAGCATGAACGCACCTACGGACACCGCTCAGACGCCGACCCGGTCGAGCTGGTGGCCGTCAAAGTGGTCGCGTGCGCCGCGGCTCGCGGCCCGCGCTCCTACGACCCCGCGGCCGTACTCGAGCTTTCGGGCGGCGTCGAGCCGGGCACCCGCGAGGCGTACTTTGGCGCCGAGCATGGATCGATGGAGACCCCCGTGGTCTCGCGCGGCGCGCTGATCGGCCGCACGGTCGAGGGGCCAGCGATCGTCGAGGAATACGACGCCACTTGTGTCGTGCCCCCGGGCAGCCGCGCCACGCTGGACGATCTCGGCAACATCGACATTCACGTGGGGTAAGGCGATGCCAGAAGAAATCGAGGTCGATCCCATCACCTTCGAGGTCATCAAGAACGCCCTGGCCTCGATCGCCGACGAAATGGCGCTGGTGCTCATGCGCAGCGCCTATTCGCCCGTGGTGCGCGATACCATGGATTACTCGACGGCGCTCTGTGACCGCTACGGGCGGGTGGTCGCCCAGGGGCTTACCTTGGCAATCCAGCTCGGCGCCTTCCCCGACCTCATGCGTCGGATCGTCGAGGTCTACGGCAACGACACCCACGAGGGCGACGTCTTCATCGCCAACGACCCCTACGGCTCGGGCGGTCAGCATCTGCCGGACATCTACGTCGTCAAGCCGATCTTCCTCGACGGCGCGCTCGAGGGCTACGCCACCACCATGGCGCACCATTCCGACGTCGGCGGGATCGCCCCGGGGAGCGTCGCCATGCACGCGACCGAGATCTTCCAGGAAGGCCTGCGTATGCCCCTGTTGAAGCTCTACGCGGGCGGGGAGAAGAACATCACACTGTTCAAGATCATCGAGCGCAACACCCGCCAACCGGTCGAAGTGTTGGGCGATTTGCGCGCCCAGCTCGCAGCCTGTCACGCGGCGGAGAAGGGTTTGACCGAGCTCTTGGCCAAGTATGGGGCGGACCAGCTGCACGCCTATATCGAGGCCTTGCACGACCACGCCGAACGGTTGATGCGAATGGAGATCGCGGCGATCCCGGATGGCCGCTACAGCTACACCGACTACATCGACGGCTTCGGCGAGGAACCCGAGCCGATCGCCATCGCGGTGACCCTGGAAGTGACGGGTGAGACCTTCAGCGTCGACCTAACCGGGACCTCGCCACAGGTGGCGGCGGCCATCAACTGCCCGATCGCCATGTCCAACTCGGTCTGCTACGGCGCCATCCGCTGCATCGGTAGCCGCGAGATCCCCAATTGCGAAGGCTACATGCGGCCGATTACCGTGACCGCGCCCGTCGGCACGATCGTCAATCCGCGGTCCCCCGCGGCGTGTGCGGCGCGCGGCGTTATCGGCTACCGCGTGTTCGACGCCATCATGGGAGCGCTCGCCCAAGTCGTGCCCGACAAGGTTATCGCCGCCAGCGAGGGCGGGCCGTCGCTCTTTTCGATCGGCGGCTATCATCAGGGCAAGCCGTTCGTGCTGACCGAGGTGATGGTCGGCACCTGGGGCGCCCGCGCCGCCCGCGACGGGATCGAGGGCATCTCCAATCCGATCGCGAACCTTTCCAACCAGCCGGTCGAACTGATCGAGGCCACGCTGCCACTGGAAATCATTCGCTACGGGCTCAATCCAGATTCCGGGGGCCCGGGAAAGTACCGCGGCGGCCTGGGGTGCGTACGCGATTTCAGAATCAGGGCCGAGGAGGCGAGCCTGACCTTGCGCTCCGACCGCCGCGACCACCCGCCCTATGGGCTGTGGGGCGGTGAGCCTGGCGGTTCATCCACCAACACCCTTGGCGAAGGGTCCGGCATGCGGGTTCTGCCGAGCATGCCGATGGAGGCCTTTGCGCTCAAGGACGGCGACGTCTTCCGCCACGTTGCAGCGGGCGGTGGAGGCTTCGGCAACGCCTTCGAGCGCGAGCCGCAGCGAGTGCTCGACGATGTGATCGACGAGAAGGTGACGATCGAGGCGGCGCGCGAGCGCTATGGGGTGATCATCGACAAGCAAACGCTGGTGGTCGACGGTCCGGCGACCGAGAAGTTGCGTGCTCACATGGCGCGCCAGTCGCCCGAGTCTTCGAAGGCCGCCGCCGCCGCGATGACCTGAGAGTCGTCGAAGTGCCGGCCGGTGATCATCATGCCCACCGGCAAGCCCTCAGCCATGCCGCAGGGCACGCTCATCGAAGGGTGACCGGTGACATCGATCTGGCAGGTATTGCCCGACATGTTCCCCGACACGCGCAGGTGCTCTTCGATCGAGTGATCCGGGTTGGGCAGCTGACTCGCCCGGAAGGGCACCGTCGGCATGACGAGAAGATCGTGGCTTTGCAGCGCCGCGTCGTAGTCTTGGGTCAGCAGATGGCGGGCGTTCTGTGATTTCGCGTAGTAGCGCCCGTGGTAGTGGCGCTGCAGGTAGGCGCCCATGAACAAAACGATCCGCACCGAGGGTGGCATATCGTTTGCCCGCGCGTGGCGGCCGCGGGCGAAGGCCTCGGCCAGCGTGGTGTTGTAAAAGCCGGTCCAGTTGGTGCCGGCGCCGTTGCCCCGGATCATGAAGTCGGTGGCGCCTTCGAGGATGATCCCGCGGAAGATGTAGGGGCCCATCTTGTGCATGGGGATCGAGACTTCGCTGACCTCGGCGCCCAAGCCCTCGAGCCGTCGCGCCGCCGCCATCACCTTGCGGTCGACCACCGGATCGCTGGCGGGGAAACCGAAGTCCTCGAAGGGCGGCTGGCCGAAGCCCTCCTTCACCACGCCGATCCTCACCCCCTTGATGCCGCGCTCCAGCGCCGGGCGGTAGTCGCGGACATAGTCATTCGGAATGACGCCGCGCTGTCGCGGATCGAGCGGATCGGGGCCAGCGATGACCGATAGCATCCGGGCCACACTCTCGGTCGAGTTGCACATCGGCCCGACGTGGTCCAGCGTCATCTCGATCATCGCGCAGCCGGTGTAGGGCACCAGGCCAAAGGTCGGCTTGAGGCCGTAGATACCGGACCACGCCGCGGGAATACGGATCGAGCCCCCCTGGTCGCCGCCGATCGTCATGTTGACGTCGCCGGCCGCGACCGCGGCGGCGCTCCCGGCGGATGAGCCACCCGGGCCATGCGCGGGATTGTGGGGATTGCGTACCGGCCCCAGTGCGCAGGTGTGCCCCGAGCCCGAGAACGAGCAGTCCTCGGCGTTGGTCTTGCCGACGATGGTGGCCCCGGCATCCAACAGGCGGGTCACGATTGTCGCGTCGACATCGGGGATATAGCCCTCAAGCATCTGCGAGCCATTCATCATCGGGACCCCGGCGACGCACACCGCGTCCTTGACCGCCACCCGCTCGCCCTTCAACGGACCTTCGGCGGCGCCCTTGATGTCGGTCTTCCAGTACCACGCGTTGTATGGATTCTCTTCGGCGCTTGGGCGATAGCCGGGGCCGCGGGGGTACTTTACCGGCGGTTTGCGCTCGGGCAGTTCTTCGATCCGGCGATAGGCGTGCACCGCGCCGCCGACCATCTTGGCGTAGCTCTCGGCCTCGTCGGCACTGAGCTCGATCTCGAACTCGCGCGCGAGCTCGGCGATCTCATTGGGGCTTGGCGCCTTCGGTCCGGTCGGCATCTCACATGTCCTTCCAATTGGCGGTCCGCTCGAAGGCGGCCGACGCGGCGATCACCGATGAATCGTCGAAATGCCGGCCGGTGATCATCATGCCGATCGGCAGATCGTCGGCCACGCCGCAGGGCACGCTGATCGAGGGATGACCGGTGACGTCGCCCTGGCAGGTGTTGTTCACCAGGTTCTGCGAATAGAACATGTAGTCCTCGAGCGAGCAGTCGGGCGGCGGGATCGGGGTCGCACGGAACGGCATCGTCGGCATGACCAGCACGTCGTACCGTTCGAGCGCTTGGTCATAGGCCTCGTTCAGAAGGTGGCGGGTGTTCTGCGCCTTGGCGTAGTAGCGGCCGTGGTGGGTACGCTGCATGTACTGGCCGGCCAAGAGGACCGCGCGCACCGAGGGCGGCATGTCGGCCGCTCGCGCACGACGGCCACGGGCGAAGGATTCGCAGAGCAAGGTGTTGTAGTAGCCCGCCCAGTTGGTGCCGCCACCGGCCCCGCGGATCATGAAGTCGGCCGCGCCCTCCAAGATGATGGCCTTGAAGAAGTGGGGCCCCGACATGTGCATCGGGATCGAGACCTCGCTGACCTCGGCGCCCGCACTCTCGAGCGCAGCCACGGCCGCCATTACCTTCTCATCGACCACCGCCTCGCTGCCTGGAAAGTCGAATTCCTCCCAGTGCGCCTGGCCGAAACCCTCCTTGACGACCCCGATCTTCATCCCCTTGACCCCGCGCTCGAGCGCCGGAAGATAATCCCTGACGTAGTCCTCGGGAATCACCCCGCGCTGGCGCGGGTCGAGCGGGTCGGGCCCGGCCATTACCGATAGCATGCGGGCCACGCCCTCGGTCGAATTGCACATCGGTCCCACGTGATCGAGGGTCATCTCGATCATCGCGCAACCGGTGTAGGGCACCAGCCCATAGGTCGGCTTGAGGCCGTAGACGCCCGACCACGAGGCGGGAACCCGGATCGAGCCCCCCTGGTCGCCGCCGAGCGCCATGTCGACGTCGCCGGCCGCAAGCGCCGCGGCGCTCCCGCCCGAGGAGCCGCCGGGTGCGTGGGTCGGCTTGTGGGGATTGCGAACCGGCCCCAGCGAGCAGGTGTGGCCGGCGCCGGAGAAGGAGCAGTCTTCGGCATTGGTCTTGCCGACGATGATCGCGCCGGCGTCGAGGAGACGCGTCACGATGGTAGCGTCGATATCGGGAACGAAGCCTTCGAGCATTTGCGAGCCGTTCATCATCGGCACCCCGGCGACGCAGATCGCGTCCTTGACCGCAACGCGCTCGCCCTTCAAAGGCCCCTCCGCCGCGCCCTCGATCTCGGTCCTCCAGTACCAGGCGTTGTAGGGGTTGTCCTCGGCGCTTGGGCGGTAACCGGGCGTGCGCGGATATTTCACCGGTGGCTTGTACTCGGGCAACTCCTCGAGGCGCCGGTAGGAGCGGACCGCGGTCGCCATCAGACGCGCATAGGTCGCGGCCTCGCCTTCGCTCATGTCGATCCCGAAGTCCTCGGCGATCTCGAGGATATCTCGTGGACTTGGCGCTCGCGGTCCGGTCGGCATTTCGCTACCTCTAGTTCCAGTAATCGAGTGCGCCGCGCGCGCCGCGCGCGTGGTAGAGCCGCGCCCCATGCCAGTCGAAGCCGCTGGGCGAGACGTAGTCGCGGTCGAGGCTGACATCGGTCGCGATGTATTTGATCGTGATGCCACAGCGCCGGCGCGTCGAGCGGTTGGGACTCGAACAATGCAGGACGAACGGGTCATGGACCGAGAAAGCGCCGGTCTTGACCTCGACATCCACCGCGCCCTGTCCATCGATCCCCTCGAGGCTGAGCGGAAGCGTCGTCTGCCCCGCGGCATCGATGTCGTGATCGTGCACCACGCGGTCACTGTGCGAACCCGGAATCACGCGCATGCATCCGTTTTCGCTGTCCGAATCATCGACCGCCAGCCATAGCGTAAACGTACTCATGGGCGTGATCGGCCAGTAGGCGGCGTCCTGGTGCCAACGCACCTCGAGGCCGTCCCTCGCCCGTTTGCTAATCGCGTAGGTCACGAACAAGGCTACGTCCGGTCCGAGGATCTGTTCCGCCACATCGACCAATGGATCGCTCAGGAACAGCTCCAGCAGATAGGCGTTGTCGTAGTGGACCGAGGGCATGTTCTCGGACCGCTGCCCCGACGGCAGGCCCGCGATCATGGCGTCAAACTCGCGCTTGAGCCGCGCCAGCTGCGCATCGTCCAACAGCCGCCCGCCGACCGCGAAGCCTTCGCGTTCGAGCGCCCTCAATCGTTCGGTCGTGAGCGGCATCCCCCTCCCCCTTTTGCGCCACTAAACAAGCTTTGCCGAGGTGAATCAAGGCGAGCGGCCAACCTATGGCCGCCGCGCACTGCAACGGGCTAAGCTAGGGCAATGGTCCCGATCGAGGAGCTCCGATGACCGGCGAATCTCCCTCCCCCCGCGGCCGCCACGCCGTCGTTGTCGGCGCCGGCATTGTCGGCGTGGCGTGCGGCCTCTATCTGCAGCGCGACGGCTGGAACGTTACCCTGCTCGACCGCGTGGATCCGGGCGAGGGCACCTCCAAGGGGAATTCCGGCCTGTTGGCGCTCAGCCACGTCACGCCGATGGCGTTGCCCGGCATCATCCGAGACGTGCCCCGCATGCTCCTGGATCCGGACGCAGCACTCGCCATTCGCTGGCGCTACTTGCCGCGCATCGCGCCGTGGCTGGGGCGCTTCCTGCTCGCCAGCCGCGCCGCCGAGGTCGAGCGCATCTGTGCGGCGCTTGCCAGCCTCGTACTGGGAGCGCTCGACGCCTATGGGCCGCTGCTCGAGCTTGCCGGCGCCGGCGATCTCGTGCACCGGCGCGGCTTGTTGTACGTCTACCAGACCGAACGATCGTTCGCGCGCGCCCGCGCCGAAATCGCACTCAGGCAGCGCTTCGGCGCCACGGTCGAGACCCTCGGCGCGGACGAGATTCGCCAGCTCGTGCCCGACCTTGCACCCATATTCATCGGTGGGGCGCTGTACCCTAAGGTCGCGCACGTGATCGATCCATTTGGCTTGGTCCAGACCCTGGCCGAGGCGCTGAGGCGCGCCGGCGGCACGGTCCATCGCGCCGAAGTCCTCGGCTTCGACTTCAATGCCCAGGGTGTCGAGGCGGTGCGTACAGCGGCCGGCGCACATCCGGCCGATGCAGTGGTCATCGCAGCCGGTGCCTGGTCCAAGCCGCTCGCCCGACAATTCGGATTGCGCGTGCCGCTCGATACCGAGCGGGGCTACAACGTGACCGTTGCCGACCCCGGAATCGCGCCTCGCTTGCCCGTGGTTTCTGGTGACATGCGCTTCGGCGTCACGCCGATGCGCGAGGGCGTGCGGCTTGGCGGGACAGTCGAGTTCGCCGGCCTCGAGGCGCCGCCCGATCCCTCGCGCCACGCCCTGTTGATGAAGCATGCAAAGCGGCTCTACCCCAAGTTCGACGTGAGCCGGCGGACCGAATGGATGGGCTTCAGGCCCTCGCTGCCCGATTCGCTACCCGTCATCGGGCCGGCGCCACGCCACCGTAACGCGTACCTTGCCTTCGGCCACGGCCACATCGGGCTCACCACCGCCGCCGCCACCGGCCAGGCCATTGCGGACCTCGCGGCGGGCCGGCCCCCCGCCATCGACATCGACGCTTTCCGCCCCGATCGTTTCCACTGATGGGGTATGCTAGGGACTAGCTAGGGAGCGAATCTGAGCATGACGGCTGCGCACCGGATCTCGGCGGACATCGGCGGGACCTTCACCGATATCGCGTTCCTCACGTCCGAAGGCATCCTGGCGACGCGCAAGCTGCTGTCGACGCCGGCGAACTATGCCGATGCGGTGATCGCCGGCATCACCGACTTGATGGCCGATCTCGAGCTGCCGCTCGGCGACATCGACGAGGTATTGCACGGCTGCACGGTGGCGGCGAACGCAATCCTTGAGCACAAGGGCGCGAAGACGGCGTTGATTACGACCAAGGGCTTCCGCGATGTGCTCGAGCTCAGGCGCATTCGCATCCCGCGCCTTTACGATCCGCTCCACGTCAAACCCCCGCCGCTGGTGCCTCGCCATCTTCGCTTCGAGGTCGAAGAGCGAATCGATGCCCAGGGTCAAGTCATCACCGCACTGAACATCGACGACGTGCGCCGCGCCGTCGCCCGGATCAAGGCCTCGGATGTCCAATCGGTCGCGGTGTGCCTGCTGCACTCCTACGTCAACCCCGAGCACGAACGCCGGATCGGCGAGATTCTGCAGGCCGAGCTCGGCGATCGCTTCATCTCGCTCTCCGTCGATGTCCTGCCGCAGATCCGCGAGTACGAGCGGACCAGCACCACGGTCATCAACGGCTACGTCGGGCCGCCGGTCAGCGCCTATCTCAAATCGATCATCGACCAGCTTGAAAGTGCGGGCGCTGGCGGCCGGCTTATGATCATGCAGTCCTCGGGCGGCGTCCTCGACGCCGATTCGGTGCTCGACAAGCCGGCCCAGATCGTTGAATGCGGCCCCGCCGCGGGAGTTGTCGGGGCGGCCCACATCAGCGACGCCAGCGGCTACGGCAACGTCATTACCTTCGACATGGGCGGCACCACGGCCAAAGCCTCGATCGTCGAGGACGGCAAGCTGATCATCGCCGACGAATACGAGGTCGGCGGCGGCATGTCCTCGACCAGCAAGCTGATCGGCGGTGGCGGATACGCGCTGAGCCTGCCGGTGATCGACATCTCCGAGGTCGGCGCCGGCGGCGGCTCGATCGTTTGGCTCGACCGTGCCGACTCGATCAAAGTGGGGCCCCAGAGCGCCGGCGCGTCACCGGGCCCGGCCTGCTACGCGATGGGCGGCGAGGAGCCGACCGTGACCGACGCAAACGTCGTCCTGGGCTTCCTCAACCCCCAGGCGCTGGCGAACGGCACGGTACCGATCGACGCGGCGCGCGCGCACGCCGCGATCGAGAGCCGCATCGCCGAGCCGCTCGGCCGCGAGGTCACCGAGACCGCCTATGGCGTCCACCGGGTGGCCAACGCCAACATGATCCGCGCGATCAAGGCGGTGACCACCTACCGCGGCCGCGATCCTCGTGATTTCGCGCTGATGGCCTTCGGCGGATCGGGCGGCGTCCACGCGATGGCGCTGGCGCGCGAGCTCAAGGCGCGGCGGGTTATCGTGCCGCCCGCCGGCGGGGTGTTCAGCGCGGTCGGCCTGCTGCTCGCCAACCTCGAACTGAACCTCAGCCGGGCATTCCCGGGTCTCGCCGCGGCGATGGATCTTGGCGAGGTCGAGCGCGTCTATGGCGAAATCGAGGCCGAGATCGTATCCCGCCTTGGCTACCCGCGACCCGAGGTATCGCTCAGCCGTTGGGCGGACATGCGGTACGCCGGGCAAGCCTTCGAGATTACCGTGCCTCTGCCCGAGGGCCCACTCGGCGCCGACACCATCGCGGAGCTCGGGCGAAGGTTCGAGGCTGAGCACGAACGGCGGTATGGGCACAGCTTCGAGGGCGCCTATCCGCTCGAGACCGTGAACCTGCGCGCGATCGGCACGGTAACGCCGCCAGGGGCGCGGGCGATCAACGGCACGGCTACCCTGGCCTCGGACCAGGAAACCAGCCGGCCGGCGTACTTCGGGCCCGAGGTCGGCGTCGTCGAGACGCCGGTCATTAGCCGGGCCGGGCTCTCGGCCGATGCCCGCGCCGGACCGCTGATCATCGAGGAGTACGAGGGTACCGTCGTCGTCCCCCCCGATTGCGACGCGTGGCTCGACGAGGCCGCCAGCATCATCATCGAGGATCGGAGCAGCCAATGACGCAATCGCCAGCCAGCCAAGGACGCGGCGCGAACGAACCTCAATTCGACCCCTTCGTGCTCGAGATTCTCAAGAGCGCCTTCGACACCGTCGCCGACGATATGGCGCTGATCCTGCTGCGCACCTCGTATTCGGGCATCGTGCGCGAATCGATGGACTTCTCGACTGCCATCTGCGACGTGCATGGCCAGACTTTGGCCCAAGGCGTCACCACGCCGCTACACCTCGGCAGCTTTTACGACGCGATGCGCAATCTGATCGAGGAGTACGAGGGCCGGGTCGATCCCGAGGATGTCTTCATCTTCAACGATCCCTATGTCGCCGCCGGCCAGCACCTACCCGACATCTACATCGTCAAGCCGGTGTTCGAGGGGGCGGTCTTGGCCGGTTGGGCGACGACCGTGGCGCATCACTCCGACGTCGGCGGCATCGTCGCCGGCTCCAACGCGCTCGGCGCGCCCGAGGTGTTCGCCGAAGGACTGCGGCTGCCGGTGATCAAGTTCATGGAGCGTGGCAAGCCGGTCAAGGTGGTGTGGGACATCATCGCCACCAATGTGCGTACCCCCGACAAGGTGCTTGGCGACCTGCAGGCCCAAGTCGCCGCCTGCACCACCGGCGAGCGGGAACTCAAGGAGCTGTTTGCCCGCTACGGGTTGGACACGGTGAGCGAATACGCGCGCCACCTGCACGATTATGCCGAGCGCCTGGCGCGCGCCGAGTTCCGCGACATCCTCGACGGCACCTACCGATTCACCGACCACATCGACGGCCTTGGCGCCGATCCGCAGGAGGTCGTGATCGAGGCCGCGGTGACGTTCGCGGGCGACGGCGTGTGCGTCGACTTTACCGGCAGCTCCGACCAGGTCGAAGGCGGCATCAACTCGACGCTGCCGTTCACCAAGGCCTGCGTGTACGCCGCCCTGCGCTCGGTCATGCCCGCCGAGGTCCCCAACTGCTTTGGCTACACCCGGGCCATCGAAACGGTCGCCCCCGAGGGCTCGGTCATGAACCCCGTCCTGCCGGGCCCGTGCGGCGCCCGCGGGATCACCGGCTACCGGATGATCGATTGCCTGTTCGGAGCGCTCGCCCAGGCGGTGCCCGACCGCGTCCGCGCCGACAACTCCGGCGGCTCGACCCTGCCCACCATCAGCGGCTGGCGCGAGGGCACGCCGTTCGTTTTTTGCGAGACCTTCATGGGCAACTCGGGTGGCTCATCGACCTCGGACGGCCAGGACGGCGCGCCTCACATCGGCGCCAACCAATGCAACGTGCCGGTCGAGATGATCGAGTCCTCCTACCCGCTACGCATCGACAGCTACGGCCTGGTGCCCGACACCGGTGGTGCGGGCAAGTACCGCGGTGGACTGTCGCTCATACGCGAGTACCGCATCCTCGCCGAGACCGCCGAGCTCAACGTGCGCTCGGACAAGCGGCGCCGCCCCCCGCACGGGCTCTTTGGCGGCAAGGAGGGCACGCCGTCGTGGAACATCATCAACCCCGGCAGCGAGGACCGCGTGCTGCCCGTGCTGCTGATGACGCCCGAACGGCTGAAGCAGGGCGATGTCTTCCGCCACATCATGTCGGGCGCCGGCGGCTATGGCGACCCGCTGGAGCGCGATCCCGAGCGCGTCCTCGACGATGTGATCGCCGAGAAGGTGAGTGTCGAGAGCGCCGCCGCCGACTACGGCGTCGCAATCGGGCCCGGCGAGCCGCCAACCCTCGACAATGCGGCCACGGCGGAACTGCGCGAACACCTGCGGGCCAACGGCGGGGGCGCGTAGGAAAGCGGCCTGGCTGGGCTGAGGATCCGCTCCATGAAGATCACCGCGGTGCGCGCAAGCGCGGTGCGTGTGCCGGTGACACGGCCGGCGGCGTTCGTGCGCAACACGCTCACCCATGTGTCGAGCACCATCGTCGAGGTCGAGACCGACGGTGGGCTGGTGGGCGTGGGCGAGACCCGCGGCACGTTCTCGGCGCGCATCGTCAACGAGGAATTCGCGCCCAAGATCGTCGGGCTGCCGGCGGCCGCGCGCCGGGCGGTACGCGATGCCTGCCTGCCGCGCCAGCCGTTCGACTACGGCTATCCCGAACGCATGCTGGAGCTCAACGCCTTCGCCGGTATCGAGCTCGCGCTCTGGGACCTTGCCGGAAAGGTCCAGGGCGAGCCGCTGTTCCGCCTACTCGGTGGGCCGGTTCGCGAGCGCGCGCCGTTCGTCGCCTACGCCTATACCGTCCACCCCGACGAAGGGCGGAGCGCGGAAGAGATCGCCGCCACGATGGCCGACATCGCCGCCCGCTCGGTCGCCGAAAGCGGCGCCTCGATGTTCGAGTTCAAGGTCGGACTGCACCCGGTGCCGAGCGAGATCGCGATCGTCGAGGCGGTGCGCGAGGCGGTGGGCGCCGAGGTCGACCTCGCCGTCGACGCCAACATGGGATTCGAGATCGAAGCCGCGCGGCGCTTCCTTGACGGCGTCGCCGAGGCGCGGCTCGCCAACATCGAGGAGCCGGTGGCGAGCCTCGCCGGCTGCGAGCGGCTGCGCGGCGAGTTCGGGGTTCCGGTCTCGACCCATTGCTTCAACCTCGACGCGGTCTCGGCCTATCCGCTGATCGACTCGGTGGTGAGCGACATCCACCTCCACGGCGGCATCGAAGGCGTGATCGACGTCATGATCCGGGCCGCCGCGCTATCGCGCCGCTTTTGGTTGCGCGCCCGCTGGGAGCTTGGCGTCTCGTGGGCGGCGATGTGCCACCTCGGAATCGCCCGCCCCGAACTCGACCGCCCGGCGCAGGCGTTGATCAACTGGGTCGAGGACGACCTGATCGCCGGCGATCCGTGGCTGGTTCGCGAGGGCGGAGTTCGCCCGCCCGAGTTGCCGGGCCTCGGCGTCGAACTCGACCGCCCAGCGCTTGCCCGCTACACGGTGCCGGATTAGCTGGGGTTTGCTCAGCTACGCATGGTGCTAGTCGGCGGCGGTGTGGCTTCCTTCATTTCGTGAAGCCATTGCGAGCAGAACCTGATCTGTTCATCAGGTTCAAGTTTCTCGATACTCGACGCCAGTCCTCTGAACTTACGTGGCATTCCCTCTTTCATGCCGCGTACAGCGTTGCCGTACACCCACAGCACGAAACCCTCAGCCCCGAGATTGTCATCTGTGAGGTCCAGGTATGAACCACTTGCCTGCGTGAGCAACCATAGATTATCGACCTCATCCAGAGAGATGTGTGACTTTGCGTCACGGTCTGCATGCTTTAGGAAATTCGAGACGGCATTACGTTTCCGCCAGAAATCTTGTGCAAGACCTGGGGAAACCGATGCGGCAACGTCTTCATATTGCGAAGATGCGCTGATGGGCATGCGATTCGCCATATCGCGAATCCACTTCATCATTTGAGGATCGTCTGCGAGATAGCCAGGGAGAGTGCCGCGCCTGTAGTCACGAACGGCATAGAAAACGGCATTAAGATAATTGTCAGCTGCCTCATCCCGACCGCGCTCGGCCTTTAGGTCACGCAGTATTCCGAAAGCGGCGGACGCAACGGTGTGAACTGCAAGTTCGTCCTCACCGTCAAAGAACATGCGGATCGCAGCGCAAAGCTGACGCTGCGCGGCTGCCAACTTCGTCACGTAGACTTTTCCGGAGCGCCCGCTCATTGTGCCCTCGAGCCGGCCAAGGCCGATTCGCTACAGCCCAACAGAATGCGGTAGGAGCACGGGAGGATCGCACAAACGCGCCTCACTGTGATCGTTGACGTGTGACGCGCGACAGGATACAATACGCCGTGATCACGTCGTTCCGCCACAAGGGACTAAAAGCCCTCCATGAAGGAGGAACTTCGGCCAAGGTCATGCAGCACCATGTTCCGAAGCTCCTGCGCGTGCTCTCCGCGCTGAATGAGGCGGCGAGGCCGGAACAAATGGACTTGGCGGGTTTTCGTTTCCACCGACTTAGGGGAGAGTTGAAGGGGCACTATGCCGTTTCGATATCTGCGAACTGGCGGGTCACGTTCCAATTCGAGAGCGAGAACGCGGTGGACGTGGACTACCTGGACTATCACTGAAGCGAAAGGGACCTAGGTATGGCGACGCGAAACCCGGTGCACCCCGGCGCCATCGTTCGTGAAGATTGTTTGGGCGAACTCGGCATGAGCGTCACCGAGGCCGCTCGGCATCTCGGGGTCGGACGCCCCGCCCTGTCGGCGCTCGTCAACGAGAAGGCGTCGGTTTCCGTCGAGATGGCGTACCGCCTTTCGAAGGCGTTTGGGTCGACTCCGGATCATTGGCTGCGCATGCAGTTGGCCCACGACCTCGCCAAGTCGCGCGGCTTGGCGCGCAGCATCAAGGTCAAGCGTATCAGGGCGGCTTAGGCTAGCCGCCGTTCCGGAGCTTCTTGGTCTCGGCCTCGTCCACAGTGCCGTCGGCGGAGACGGCGAGCGCGTAGTGCTCGCGGACATAAGCCGGGGTCAGCCGTCCTTCGCGCACGTCGGCCGACACCGCGACCGGATCGCGCTCCAGAGGATCGCCCCAGCCGGCAGCGCCAGGACATACGAAGCGGACGATCTCGCCCTGTTTGATCGTCGTCGTATCCATCGCCTTCAGCTTTCGCTCGGTATCGGTGCCAGGATTGAGCAGGTTATAGGACGGCGTGCCATCCTTGCCGCCGGCCAACCCCCATGGCATGTGATCGCAGCGGTCCGAGCGCAACTGCAGCTGCGCGGGCACCGCGCCCAAGTAGCGCAGATCGCGCACCAGCGACATGCCGCCACGGTAGGTTCCCGGGCCGCCGGTATCTGGCAAGAAGCCGTACTGCACTAGTTCGACCGGGTGCTCGGCTTCCATGATCTCACCGGGAATGTTGCGCTGGTTCAGAATCGGGTGCGAGATGCCGTCGATGCCGTCGCGGTCGGGGCGCCCGCCCCACGAGCCACCGAAGATCTCGACCAGGACGAAGGCCTCGCGATCCTCATCGTAGCCGCCGATGCTGTACACCGTTGTACCGCCCTCGGTGGCAGCGAATACGCGATCGGGAACCGCCTGCGCGAGCGCGCCCCACACGGTATCTGCGATGCGGAAGAGCGTCACCCCGCGCCCGCCCGAGGCCGCCGGCAGGACGCAGTCCAATATGCTTCCCTTCTCGGTGATCACCTCGATCGCCCGGAAGAACCCGCCGTTGCCTGGAATCTCGCCCCTCAGCACCGAGCGGATAGCGGCGTAGGTCGCCGATTTCGCCATGCTCTTGGTCGAGTTGATCGCCCCCTGTACCTGGGGAGAACTGCCGCTGAAATCGGCGATGACGCGGTCGGCGGCGATGGTCAGCTTGAGCTTGAGCGGTACCGGCCGGCGCTCGATGCCATCGGAATCGAGATAATCGGTGAATTCGTAGACGCCCGCCGGCAGCTCGCCGATGGCGACACGCGTCTGCCGCTCCCCATAGTCGAGCAGCGCCGAGCAGTACCCTTCGAGATCGTTCGCGCCATAGCGCTCAATGAGCTCGCGGATGCCGCCCTCCCCGGTCTCCAGGCTCGCGACCTGAGCGCGGAAATCACCCATCAATTTGACCGGCACGCGCACATTGCGCTCGATGATGTTGAACAGCGTCTCGTTGGGCACGCCGCGCGCGTAAAGCCTGAGCGGCGGCACGCGCAGGCCTTCGGCGTACACCTCGGTAGAATCGCAAGCGTTCGAGCCGGCGACGCGGCCGCCAACATCGACTTGGTGGCCGGCAACGCAGGTGTAACAAAACACCGCGCCGTCGTGAAAGACCGGCTTGACGAAGAAGAAATCGGGTAGGTGGGTGCCGCCCTCGAAAGGATCGTTCAGGATGAACACGTCACCCGGCTCCATGCGGCCGTCCCAGGCGGCCCGCACCGCGGCAACGGCGTCGGGCATCGGCCCGAACTGCAGCGGCAGCGACAGGCCCTGGGCGATCATTTCACCGTCGGCGCTGGCAATGCCGGTCGTGAAGTCCATGTTCTCTCGCAGAATGCCCGAGTACGAGGCGCGCACCAGCGTCAAGGCCATCTCGTTGACCAAGAAGAAGAGCGCGTTCTTGACCAGCTCGAAAGTGACGGGATCGCCGTGTACGTCGGGCGAAACCGCTGCTTGGCTCGATTGTGTCATTGTCGGCCTCCGGGGCCAGTATTCTCGAGTGTGATCACGACGCTGCCCGAGGGATCGCTTTTGGCCGAGCACCCTGGCGGCACCACGATCACCGAATCGTACTCCTCGATCAGCAGCGGCCCGGCGCGACCCGAGTTCGGGACCGCACCACACCCGACCACCGGGCTTGGCATCCAGCCGAGGTCGGGGCCGAACCAGGCGTCGCGGCTGCTTTCGGGCTCCGCCTCCCCGCTGGAGGCGCCGCTGCCGATCCCGTCCGCAGCGCCGGGCACGCGGCCGATCAAGCGGATGGCGGCGATCACCACCCGCTCGTTCTCGGCGCGCTGGCCGTAGGTGCTCTCGTGCTCGACTTCGAAGCGTTCAACCAGCGTCTTGACCAGCGCCGCGGGTTCGAGATCGGCAGGCGCCGAGATCGGCAGGTCGAAGCTCTGCCCCCAGTATCGCATGTCGGCCGAGACCTCGAAGGCGAACGCCGCGGCGCCTGCCTCGCGGCTGAACTCGTCCTCAATCTCGGCCCTGAGGGCCGCCAGAACCTCGGGCAGGCGGCTTCCCGTCGCGAGCTCGGCGGCATCGGTATAAAGGGTCCGGGTGCGCTGGAATTCGAGCTCGGTGGTCAGCAACCCGAAGGCCGAAAAGAGACCGGGGCTGGGCGGAACGACCACGGTGCCGATGCCCATCTCGCGGGCGAGCTGCGCCGCGTGAGCCGGGCCGCAGCCTCCGAACGCTACCAGTGCAAAGTCGCGCACGTCGCGCCCGCGCTGGGTCGAGACCGCGCGGATCGCGCCGATCATCTCGGAGTTGGCGATCAGGTGGACGCCGTACGCGGCATCCGCAAGATCGAGGCCGAGAGGGTCGGCGATCTCATTCTTGAGTGCCGCGCGCGCGGGCTCGGGCACCACCTTGATGGCGCCGCCGGCGATGCGCTCGGGGTTGAGATAACCGAGAATCAGGTTGGCGTCGGTTACCGTGGGCCGCTCGCCGCCGGCGCCATAGCAGACCGGCCCGGGCGCCGCGCCCGAACTCTGTGGCCCGACCCGTAGCGAGCCGCCCGAATCGAGCCACACGATCGAGCCGCCACCGGCGCCGACCTCGGCGATGTCAATCGCCGGAACGGTGATCGGGTAGCCGCCGCCGCCGGTCAGCCGCGTGGTCGCCGACATGTGCCCGCCGACCTCGTATTCGGTGGTCTTCAGGAACTCGCCCTTCTCGATGATCGAGGCCTTGGCCGTGGTGCCACCCATATCGAAGGTGACGGCGTTCTTCAGTCCCATACCGGCAACGAAGTGGCGCGCCGCCAGGACTCCGGCGGCGGGACCGGATTCGATCATGTTCACCGGCTCGCGCGCAGCCCGGGCGGCGCCCATCAGCCCGCCGCCCGACTGCATGATGAGAAGCGGTCCGTCGATCGCCTCCTTTCGTAGCAGCCCGGCCAGAGAATCGACGTAGCGCCGGACCGTCGGCTGCACATAGGCGTTGATCGCGGTGGTCGAGGTACGCTCGAACTCACCGATGCGCGGCAGGATATCCGCGGAAACCGAGATGTCGAGCTCGGGGGCGCGCGCCCGTAGCGCGTCGGCGACGGCGTGCTCGTGGACCGGATTGGCGTAAGAGTTGAGAAGACAGACCGCAACCGATTCGGCGCCGGCGGCGAGCGCCGCATCGACCGCCCTTTCGATGGCGTCTTCCCCGAGCGCCGTGACGATCTCGCCCCGATGGTTGATCCGCTCAACGACCTCGACGATACGGTCGCGTGGCACCAGGACGGGACGCTTGTCGTAAAAGAGATTGAAGAGTTCGGGAATGCGCAGGCGGCCGATCTCAAGAACGTCGCGGAAGCCTGCCGTGGTGATCAGCACGCAGCGGGCCCCGGCGCGCTCCAGGATGGCGTTGGTGGCGACCGTTGTCGCGTGGACAACCTCGGAGGCGCCCCCCGCGGCGACGTCCAGATCGGCGAGGGCCGCCCGTGCGCCTGCGATCACGCCCTCGGCGTAGTCCTCCGGGGTCGACAGAATCTTGCGGACCGCGAGCCCCCCCGATTCCGTGGTCAACACGACATCGGTGAACGTGCCGCCAATATCGACGCCCAGCCTATAGTTCTGCACCATCCCTGGTTCTCCCTTGCGCCCCTCTATATCCGATGTGGAGCACCGCCCACAATACAGTGCATGCAGGGATGCGGTCCTATATCCTGTCGTGGGGTCAACCGTGACACGAACCATTGCCTGATCTGATTCGCCTTGGCGCCGGCCACCTGGTCCTCGGCGTGAGCCCGGCCGGCGGAACGATCGTGTCGTTTCAGCTCGACCGCGGCCAAGATGCCGTCAATCTCTTACGACCCGCCGCGCCCCACGACATCGAGAACGGCGACCCGCTGGGCGCGAGCGCGTTTCCGTTGGTCCCGTTCTTTGCCTTTGCGCGCTCGGGCAGCATCGCGTTTGAAGGCAAAGAGTGGCCGATGGCGCCCAATCATGCCTCGGAGGCGTTCCCGCTTCACGGCGACGGCTGGCTTGCCGAGTGGAAGGTGGAGCGCGCCGATGACACGAGCGCGACGCTGACCTACAGACATGACAGCAGCGGCGGGTACCCTTTCCCCTACCGGGCGCGACTCGACTTTGACCTGGACGCCGTGGCGCTCACGGTCAAGGTGTCGGTGACCAACGACGGAAACGGGGCGATGCCCGCCGGAATCGGCTTGCACCCATACTTCCCCAAGACCGACGACGTCGAGCTACACGCCCGCATGTCGGGGGTATGGCCCGAACCCCCAGATCCGACGCGACTGGGTGCCCAGGCCCTGCCACGGGAGTGGGATTTCAACGATGGCCGTCGCCTGGGGCAAATCGAGTTGGACCACTGTTTCAGCGGGTGGGACGGTCGGGCCACCGTGACGTGGCCAAGCCGGGCTCTGGCGCTCGATGTCACCGCCGATCCGGTGCTCGGCGTCTTGTGCGTGTGGAGCCCGAAAGGCGAGAGTTTCTTTTGCGCCGAGGCGGTTAGCCACGTCAACGACGGCTTCTTCGAAATGGCGCGCGGGGCGCCCGGTCACGGGATGCGAGTCCTGAACCCCGGTGAGACGCTTTCCGGCGCCGTTCGCTTCCAGCCGCGTCAACTCGACGAGGAGGTCTGACCGATGCCGCGCGACCCAAGGTTCGATCCCCTGTTCGAGCCGATCCAGATCGGCCCCAAGACCCTGAAGAACCGCTTCTACCAGGTGCCGCAGTGCACCGGCGTCGGGGTCCAGCGGCCGGGCGCCAACGCCGCCCACCGTGCAGTCAAGGCCGAGGGTGGCTGGGCCGCGCTCAACACCGAGGCCTGTTGCATCCACCCCGAGGTCGACCAGACCGCCTCGACGGTCACGACAATCTGGGACGAAGGCGACGTCATCAACCACCGCCACATGGTGGATTCGGTCCATGCCTGGGGGGCGCTCGCCGGCATTGAGCTCTGCTACGTCGGCGGCTTGATCGACAATCTCGGCCACCGGGCCGTCGCCGCTGCGGCCTACCAGTTCCCCTCGCCATGGATTCCCCAGGTCTACAGCTACGAGGCCGATGCCGAGGACTTTGCGCGCATCCACCGCATGTACCTCGAGGCCGCCAAACGGGCGCTCGATGCCGGCTTCGATATCATCTATGTCCACGGCACCCATGGCGCCTTCCCGGTCCAGATGTTGTCGAAGCACTTCAATCGCCGCAGCGACGGCTACGGCGGATCATTCGAGAACCGCGCCCGCTTCTGGGTCGAGCTATTGGAGGGCCTGAAGGCAGCAACCGGAGATTCCTGTGCCATCGCCACGCGATTCTCGGTCGATCAAATCTCGGGACCTTATGGCGTCGAAGTCGGGGACGAGGGCCTTCGCTTCGTCGAGCACATTACCCGGCTGGGGCTTCTCGACCTCTGGGACGTAAACATCTCGGGCCTGCACAATTGGGGGGAGGACGCGGCATCGTCGCGTTTTCACGGATCGAACCATCAGCTGCCCTGGACCCGCGAGGTGAAAAGGATCGCCAAGGTGCCGGTGGTCGGCGTCGGCCGCTTCACCAGCCCCGACGACATGGTCAAGGTGATTGTCTCGGGGCAATACGACATCATCGGCTGCGCTCGGCCCTCGATCGCCGATCCGTGGTTGCCGCGCAAGATCGACGAGGGGCGGATCGAGGACATCTGCGAATGCATCGGCTGCAATATGTGCATCTCGCGCTTCGAGGGCGGCGGCGTGATCGTCTGTACCCAGAACCCGACTGCACTCGAGGAGTACCGCCGGGGCTGGCATCCCGAGCGCTTCGAGGCGGCGGAGGATCCCGGCTCGGTCATGGTGGTGGGCGGCGGGCCAGCGGGAATGGAGTGCGCCCGCGTTCTCGGCTTGCGCGGCTACACGGTGCACCTGGTCGAAGCCGAGCCCGAGCTCGGCGGCCATCTGCGGCACGTTGCGCGCCTCCCCGGACTCGCCGAGTGGGGCCGGGTGATCGACTACCGCGAGACCCAGTTCTCCAAGCTCGCGAACCTGACCGTGCATCGCGGGACCGGCGCCGTAACCGCCGAGGATATCCTCGAGTTCGACGCCGAACGGGTGGTACTGGCTGCGGGTGCCCGCTGGACCGCGGACGGTGTGAGCGCAATGGGTCCGGACCCGATCCCCGGCGTCGATGCGGCCCTGCCGGGGTTCGTGACGCCCGAGCAGCTTTGGGCCGGAAAGGAGGTCGGCGAGCGGGTCGTCGTACTCGACGGCGACGGCTATTTCATGGCCATCGGTATCGCCGAGTCGCTGGCCGATCGGGGAGCCTCGGTCACCCTCCTCACCCACTTCGAGAGCGTCGCGCCGCTGACCGAGTACACGCAGGAATCGGAAAACCTACGCCGCATGATGCGCGAAAAGGGCATCGCCCAGCGCACCGCGCACTGGGCCGAGGGGATCGAGGCCAGCGCGGCGGGTCTGCGGGTCATGGCTTACGACCTCTACCGCGACGGCTATGCCCGGGTCAGCGAGCCCGTGACCGGCGCGAACCCGTATTCCGAGGGCACCGCGGTAGAGGCGCTGGACTGCGACACGGTGGTGCTGTGCACCGCGCGACGGTCGAACGACGAGCTCTGGCGAGCGCTGGGCGCGCGCGCCGGAGACTGGGCCGCCAATGGTGTCAAGAGCGTGACCCGTGCTGGGGACTGCCTGGCGCCACGCTATCTGGCCGACGCCATCTTCGACGGTCACCGCGTCGGGCGCGAGATCGATTCGCCCGATCCACAGCGACCGCGGGCGGTCATTCGCGAGCGCCAGATCTGGGGCAAGGAAACCTACCCGAAACTCGGTGACACCGTGATCTGATCGGCCTCGAGCGGCCCCAGGGCGGCCGCGTGACGGTCGAGATTGGCCAGCCCCAGCGGCGTCGCCTGAAGCCCCGGGGCACGGTCGTAGACGTTCGTGATGCCGAGGCGCTTGGCGGCAAGCCGCTTGCCGTAACAGAGGAAGGTATCGAGCGACTGCATGAGAAACACCAGCAACGGCAGCAGGCTACGATAGAGCTGGTCCGCTTCGGCCGCCTGGGGCGCGCCGCCATCGCGGATCAGGTCGTAGATTCGCGCCTGGACATCGGCGCACTCGGCGCCCGGGATCACGCCGGCGCAGCCGTTGCGCAGGTTATCGGTGAGCTCGAGCCCGCCGCGGCCGTTGAAGACCCGCAACGCGCCCTCGGTTTCCTCGATCAGGTGCGCCACGCCCAGCGCCGAGGTTTCGGCCTTGACGATGCCGATGCCGGGTTGGGCGGAATGAAGCGCTTTGAGCGCGGCGTTCGACAATCCGATGCCGATGTACTCGGGCGCGTTCTGGATGGCCAGCGGCAGGGGCGCGCGTTCGGCCACGGCGGCAAAGAAGCGGACGTATTCGTCCTCGGGTAGGTTGCGCACCGGGGGCGGCTGCAGGATGGCCCAGCTCGCGCCGGCCTCGGCGGCGGCCTTGACGAAGGCTACCTGGCCCTCGACGCTTGGTTCGGCCGCGGTGACCGCGAGCGGCGACCGTCCGGCCACGTCCTCGGCCGCCCAATCCAACACCGTCCGGCGCTCACCGAGGTCGAGCTTGTTGACCTCGGTGCCCAGCCCAAGGACCGCGATGCCGTGGACACCTGCGCCGATGAGCCCCTCGACCTGTCGCCGCATTGCCGCGCGATCGAGCCCACCCCGTTCGTCGAAGAAGGCGTAGAGGACGGGGTAGATGCCGTTGGGCCCGCTCATCGTCGTGGTCGCCGACCGATCAGAGTTGGATCGTGTCCTTCAGCGCCATGGTGCCCTTGAATGCGGTGTAGCCCGAATCGACGACGTGGATGCCGCCGGTCATGTAACGCGCCTTGTCGGAAGCCAGGAACACCGCGAAGTGGGCGATGTCTTCGGGATCGAGGATGGGCATGAGATGCAGCGCATCGAGCTTGGCCCGCTCCTCTGCCACCTCGAGGAAGCTCGCCTGGTGTGGGGTCTTCACGAAGCCCGGGCAGATGGCGTTGACGCGCACGCCCTCGGGCGAGATGCCGGCAGCGAGCGAGCGGGTCAGCGAGACCACGCCACCCTTGGCCGCGGTATAGGCGTCGATCCCCGCCTGGCCGATAAGCGCGTCCACGGTCGCGGTGAGCACCATTGAGCCCGAGCCCTGCTCGAGCATCTGGCGGCCCACATACTTGGCGCAGTGGTAGGTGCCGGTCAGCACCATGGCGATGATCCGGTCCCAGACCGCGTCTTCGAGCTCGGTAGCCCGATTGTCGTGCTTGTTGACCAGGGGAACGCTGACCGCGTTGTGGAACAGCACGTCGATGCGTCCGAACCGCTCGACCGTGCCGGCCACCAAATCCTGGACCGATTGAACCTCGCACACGTCGAAATGGTTGAAGACCGCCACGCCGCCGGCCTCGGAGATCGCCTTCGTCACCGCTTCGCCGCCCTCGTCATTGATGTCGGCGACGACCACCGATGCCCCGGCCTCGGCCATCAGCCGCGCACCGGCCCCGCCGATGCCGGAGGCGGCGCCAGTCACGATAGCGATCTTGTCGTCGAGCAAGGCCATAGGTCGATTCCCCCTAACCGCGGTAGCGGGTGAGCCAGAGCGCGATCAGTGTCGAGCCGACCGTGAAGACCAAGATCGTGGTTCCGATGGCGTTGACCGTCGGCCGCAATCCGGTACGGATGAAGCCCCACACGAACGTCGGCAACGTATTTCCGCCGCCGATGTTGAAGAAGGTGATGATGAAGTCATCGAGCGACAGCGCCGCCGCGATCAGCGCGGCGCCGATCACGGTCGGCCGGATGATCGGCAGGGTCACGGTTAGGAAGGCCTTGAGCGGTGAGGCGCCGAGATCGCGGGCGCTTTCGACCACCGAGTAATCGAAGCCCACCATGCGCGCGTAGACCACCAAGATCACGAAGGGCTGGGTAAACAACAGGTGTCCCAGGATCACCGTGGTCAGGCCGAGCTTCATGCCGACGGCCACGTAGGCCGATAGTAGTGAAACCGCGAGCACCAACGGTGGCAGCATCAAAGGCAGCGATACGAGCGCAATGCCGAGACTCGCCCGTCTCCGCGGCAGACGGGCGAGACCCATCGCCGCCATGGTGCCGATCACCGCCGAAATCAGGCCGACGGCGCTGCTGATGATGAGGCTATTGTTAAGCGCCGGCCGAAATTGGCGGTGCTCGAGCATGGCGTCCCACCACTGCAGCGAGACGTGGTCGATGGGGAAGTTGCTAATGCCGCGGTTGGTGAAGGCGAACAGGACCACGAGAACGAGCGGCGTCAACAAAAAGAACACATAGACGCCCCCGAGCCCACGCCAAAGCGATGTAGATATCGGGTTCATCGCGGCCGCCAGAGCGACATCAGGACGTTGGCCATGACCACGACGACAAGCGCGCCGACCAGGATCGAGACCGCCATGGCCGAGCCCAGGGGCCAGTTAAAGGACTTGCCGAACTGGTCCCGCACCATGTTGCCGATCAATTGGATCTTCCCGCCGACCAGAAGCGGCGTGATGTAGTCGCCGGCGGGGAGCAGAAAGCTGAACGTAAAGGCCGCGATGATGCCGGCCTTGCACTGTGGGATGACGATGCCGCCCAAGGTCTGCCACGGCTTGGCGCCAAGGTCGCGCGCCGCCTCGAGCTCGATGTCGTCGATTCCGCGCAAACTGGCGTAAATCGGCAGGATGGCGAAGGGCAACAAGAAATGGACCAGGGTCACGACCACGGCACCGGGGCTGTAAAAGATGGCGGTGACCGGTTCGGTGATGAGACCAAGCGAGATCAACCCGGAGTTGAGGACGCCCTCGTTTCCGAGGATCGTCTTCCAGGCGTATATCTTCATCAGGTAGCCGCCAAACAGGGTGACCAGCGCGATCAGCAGTAGCGCCGGCCCCCAGCGACCAGCCTTGAATCGAATAATATAGGCGTAGACGAAGCCGAGCGCCGTCGTAATCACCGCCACAATGGCCGCCATCTCGATGGTGAAGACCAGGATATTGGCGGATCGGTCGTAGGCCTCGACGTAATTCTTGGTCGAGAGGTCGGCGGACAGCTTGAAGAGCTTGACCTGCCAGAAACTGAGGAAGAAGAAATAGGCAAATGGTGCGACGAAGAGTGCCGCAAAGATCGCCGCCGAGGGCGCGATCAACAGGTAATTGGAACGCAGGCGTTCCACGGTCAGCGGCGGCGGGTGGGCGTGGACGGTTCAGGAAGGGGGGACGGCCGGGACCGCTCGTGGCCTGGTCCCGGCCGCACCCAGAAAGTTGCGCTCACGCGGCTTTGAAGCGCTCCCACTCCTTAATCCAGTCATCGAAGGTGGCATGCACGCCGTCATCCTCGAGCGGTGGGAAGGTGTAGAAGGTCATGGTATCGTTCATTCCCACCGGGTCGTCGTAGGGATAGAGCGCCCTTGAGGCGTCATCCAGCGCCGCGATCGCCTCGGTGTTCACGATGCCCTGCACGAACTCGGTGCCGATCTTGACCTGGGCCGGAACCCCGATGATCTGGTTGCACATCGCATGGTCGAGTTCCCAATTGGGGGCGTCCTTGGCGATGCAATAGTTGTCGAGCCAGGCAAACGTACCTTCCTTGGGATAGGTGTACTCGATCACCGAACCGGCGTCGGCGGCGAACTTCTTCATCGCCTCCCAGCCGCCGAACGTGATCGAGACGTCACCGCGGACCAAGGCGTCGGAGAGCTCACCCCAACTGACGGCGATCATGCGCAGGTGCTTCTCCTTGAGCCGGATCACGTAATCCACCGCCTCTTTGAGTTGCGCGTGGGTAAGGAACGTCGCCGATTCGGCATCGGTCACGATCCGCGCCGCCAACATGATGTTGCCGAGCGCATCGTCCATCAGACCGACCTTGCCCTCGTATTTGGCGTCGAACAGGTCGTTCCACGAGCCCGGCGCATTCGGGATCACCGCGGGGTCGTACATCATTGGGAAAGCGCCCCAGGTGAACGGAACCGCGTAGAGCGTGCCGTCGACGTTGATGTTCGAATCGTTCTTGAACAGCGGCATCACGTTCTCGAGGTTGGGAACCAGCGACACATCGATCGGCGCAATGAGATCGGTCTGCGACAGCAGCGGCACGTAACCCATGTAGGGGGTGACGATATCGATGTTGCCGACGCCGCCGGCGCGAAGCTTGGTGACAATCTCGTCGTTGTTGCCGATGTATGTCGTCGACAGTTGAATCCCCTCGCGGTCCATAAAATCGTCGACGAACAAAGGCTCGTCGTACCCCTGCCAGCCCAGGAAGACGACTTCGGCGGCACGCGCCTCACGGCTGCCGAGGCCCACGGCTGCCATACCGGCGGCGGCCATGAGGCCGGCGTTGAAGCCGCGCCGGCTGACCGGCCCAAAGCTGCGAACGCGCCTCAATCCTGATTTATACATTTTCCAATCTCCTCCTATGCGGTGGATCGCTTGCGCTATAGAAACACTTACCGCAGGACTTATCAACATTGGGCTCCATCACGTTCCAAGGAGAACGCAATGAGCGAGGGGACGCCTGCTATCTTGGTCACCGGCGCGACCGGAAAGGTCGGCCAATGCTTGATCGAGGCTTACCTGGCCAAGCAGCCGGTCGGCACGATACGGGCGCTGTGCCACAACCGGACGATCGAAGCATCGGACCGAATCGAAGTAGTACACGGCACGATTTCGGATCGTGACGTCGTGCGCAAGGCGATGGACGGCGTCACCCACGTTGTCCACCTCGCGACCTGTAAGGAGGTTCCCGAACAGGTCATGGACGTCACCGTCAAGGGCCTGTTCTGGATGCTTGAGGAAGCGCGCGAAAGTAAAACCTTACGTCGTTTCATCCTGATCGGCGGTGACGCGGCGGTCGGGCACTTTGATTATCAGCGGGACGCTCCGGTCACCGAAACCGGACCGTTCATGGCCTATGAGGGATGCTACGCCCTGTCAAAGGTCATCGAAGAAACCATGCTGCGGCAGTACCAGATCCAGTACGGCCTGGATGGCTGCTGCCTCCGTGCCCCTTGGATCATGGAAAAGGACGATTTCAGATGCGCGCACACCTTCGCCGAGGATGTCTTCGGCGGACCGCGCTGGTGCGACGAGGTCGATTCGGCGGCGGCGAAGCGCTATGCCGATACGGGCGCCGTCCCGGTGATGCTCGATGCGGGGGGCCGGCCGATGCGGCGGAATTTCGTGCATGTGAGGGACTTGGTCAGCGCCATCATCACCGCGCTCAACCATCCCGCAGCCTGCCAGCAGCTGTTTCATTTCGCGATGAATGAGCCCGTCGATTACGGCAAGATGGGCGAGTATCTGGCGCACACTCGCGATCTCGAGGTCGTTCGTATCGCGTCACCTTATTTCAGTACTTGGTTTGATAACGCCAATGCACGGCTGATGCTGGGCTGGACGCCGGAAATCGATCTCGAACGTATGATTGACCTGGCCTGGGATTACCAGCGTGCGCCCGACGATCCGCGCGTCACGTGGTATCCCGGGTAGAATTGGCGTGTAAACAGGGTTCTCGCGAGGCGACCGGCAAGGCCGCCTCTGAAGTCTAGGCCCGTTTCCGGCCCCATTTTTTTTGCATTCGCTCGTGCGCCTCCGGCGAGCCGTCGTGGAAGGTGCCGAACCAACGGTCAAACGGCACCATGGGGTCGCCATAGTTGCACTCGAAGTAACGGTGGTGCAGGTAGTGGAAGAAATCGCCCGGAAGCGTGGCCTTGCCCCTGACGACGAGTTGATCGAACCCGGCATGTCCAGGAGCCGGACTTAGCGCCGCCAACTGTAGAAGGACCAGCGCGTGGATCGGATGCGAAGGCACGATCCAGAAGATCAGCACGCCCGAGAAATAGATGATGTGCTCGATCGGGTGCATCGCCAATCCCGTCCAGGGGCCGACGTTGACGTTCTTGTGGTGCACGTAGTGGGCGCTACGGTAAAGCGGCTTCCAGTGAATCAGACGGTGCCCAAAATAAAAGTGGGCCATGTGCCACATCATGATCGCGCCCAGCACCAAAGCGAACGAGATGGGCTCGGTTCTCCAGTCCAAGTACTGGATCGTGCCGTTGGCGTAGGCCCACATCATCAGCACTTCGTAGGCGGTCCAAACCGTGCAGCCGCTCGCGACGTTCCAAAAAATGTTGTCTCGCAGCTGATCGCCCCACAGGAAGGTCGGGTTCTTTTCGCCCAGCCATTTCGGGTGATACTTGTACTTCGATCCTTGGCCCCTGAACGTGTAAAGCCAAAGATGCAGCCCTCCGGCAAACAACACTAGGAGGCCAAGATTGCGAAAGTATATCTGCGCGATCCAGTCGACCCGGAACTCCGCCATTCGGGCGAGCTCGGGTTGGGTGTAGCGCCAGGTGAGGATCGCGAGCACCGCGAAAAGCGCGTTCCACGGCCACAGATAACCGGGGTAGACAAAAATCCACTTGAGCGTTTTGAGCAGGCCCGGCGGCCACACCCAAAGCGGCAGCGTCTCGGGACGCTCCGCCGGCTGCCACTGCCCCCGAGAATCGCGGCTCCCGTCGACGGCTTCAGACATCAGGCCCCTCTACGCCCTTCGCCGCCCAAAACGTACCCCCGCGGCCGCCAGTGCACAAGGCGCCGAGCCTACGGCGCGGACTTGGCGACCGCGGCGCCGGCTATGAAGCCGCCGGCAGTGTTACCACCGTCGACCGCGAACGCGGAGCCGGTGACGAAGCCCGCGGCATCCGAGGCCAAGAACAGCGCCGCCGCCGCGATCTCCTCGGTGCGGCCCAATCGGCCCATGGGAATAATGTCGTTGGCGAAAGGGAGCCCGTCTGCAGGGTCTACGCCGGCCTGACGGAACTCCTCTTGAAGCATCGGCGTCTCGGAGCCCCCGGGGCAGAGCGCGTTGATACGGATACCCTCGCGCGCATGATCCATCGCCATCGCCCGGGTGAGCTGCAGCAGCGCTCCCTTGCTGGCGCAATAGGCCGCGAATCCGGGCTGGCCGACGAGGGCGAGTTCCGAGGCGATGTTGACGATGTTGCCGCCGCCCTGGCGCCGAAAGACCGGGATCGCATTTCGGCTCAGGAAGAACGGGGCATCGACGTTGACCGCCATGACGTTGCGCCAGGCACCCTCGGTCGTCTCCTCGGCGGTGGCGATGTGGACGACACCGGCACAGTTGACGAGGACGTCCAATCGACCGCAGCGGCGGCTCGTTTCCTCGACCAACCGGTCGCAAAACGTAGGGTCCGTGACATCGCCGGCGAGAAACTCAACGGCTCCGCCATCTTCAGCGATCGCTCGCCGGACCGCCTCGCCGCGTTCGATATTGCGGCCGGAGAAGAGGACGGCGCCGCCTCGGGCCGCGAACCCGCGGGCGATCGCCTCGCCAAACCCCGAGGTGCCGCCCGTCACGAGCGCGACCTTGTCGGCAAAGTCGTTCATAATCTGAGCCCTGAGGACGGTGGAGCGTGGCCTGGGACTATATCATCGTTGGCGCCGGATCGGCCGGGTGCGTCTTGGCCAACCGCTTGTCAGCGGACTCCAAACGCCGCGTCCTGCTGATCGAAGCCGGCCGACGCGACAACTCGATAGTCATTCGAATGCCGGCCGCAACCTATCTCGCGGGCATCGGCAATCCAAAGTGGGATTGGTGCTACATGGCCGAGCCCGATCCGACGCGGGGCGGCCGTGCGGACATTTGGCCGCGCGGCAAGGTGCTGGGCGGGACCAGCTCGATAAACGGCATGCTCTATGTGCGCGGTCAGCGGGAAGACTATGACCGCTGGGCGGCGCTCGGCAACCAGGGCTGGGACTACGCCAGCGTTCTGCCCTACTTCATTCGCGCCGAGGACAACGAGAACGGGCCGTCAACCTACCATGGCGGCGCCGGCCCGCTCGCCGTTTCCAACATCCGCGAGGTGCATCCGTTGTCGCGGCTTTTCGTCGCCGCTGGTGTGGCCGCCGGGGTTCCCGCCAACTCGGACTTCAACGGCGCAACGCAGGAGGGCATCGGCCTTCTCCAGGTGACTCAGCGGAACGGGCGACGTTGTTCGAGCGCCACGGCTTATCTGCGGCCGGCTGAGCGGCGGCCCAATTTGAGCGTGGTGACCGAGGCGCATGCGAGCCGAATTTTGTGCGAGGGGCATCGCGCCACCGGCATCGAGTATGAACTCGGGCATGAGCGAAAGCGTGCGCACGCGAGCCGCGAGGTCATCGTTTGCGCCGGTGCGGTCAACTCGCCCCAACTTCTGATGCTGTCGGGCATCGGCCCGGCAGCCCACCTCCGCGAGCATGGCGTCGGGGTCGTGCTTGACCTACCCGGCGTCGGAGAAAACCTGCAAGATCACCCGGGCCTCCTGCCCTGCTACCTCGTCAAAGACCGCACCTACAACGTTGAGCGGACGCCGCCGCGCCTGCTATGGCACGGGCTGAACTGGTTACTGTTTGGCCGCGGTCCGGGCTCCACCCCGGACGCCCATGCACTGGCGTTCGTACGCTCGCGTCCTGAAGGGCTCGCCTCGCCCGACGTCCAGCTCCACTTCACGCCCGCGGGCTACGATCTTCGCGAGGATGAGGTGGTCCTCCTCGACCGGCCCGCGGTGACCGCCATCGTCAACGTCTGTCGCCCCGCCGGCCGCGGGCGCATTCGGTTGAAAAGCGCCGATCACCGTGCGCCCGCCAGCATCGAGCCGCGCCTGCTGGCGAATGATGAGGACGTTGCCGCGCTGGTGGCGGGGGCCAAGCTGGTGCGCCGCATCTTTGCAACGCCGCCGCTCGATGGCACGGTGGTCGCCGAGGCGACCCCTGGCAAGGGGGTCGAGAGCGACGCCGACTGGGACGCCTACGTGCGTACCCACACGGTCGGAATCTATCACGCCGCAGGCACCTGCAAGATGGGCTCCGATGCCATGGCGGTCGTCGACCACCGTCTCCGCGTGCGCGGAATCGACGGGCTACGGATCGCCGATGCCTCGATCATGCCGACGATCGTCAGCGGCAACACCAACGCGCCGTGCATCATGATCGGCGAGAAAGCCGCCGATCTCGTCCTCGCCTAGCCGGGCCGGCGGCCCTACTTCCGCGTTCGACTTCGCGACGCCCGCGCCGTCACCGGCCGCATCGTCGCGCTCCGTGCCACCTTGTAGCCGACCCGCCGGCCGAGTTCGCTCGTCATCATGCGGTCAATGAAGCTCTGATGGGCCCGGGGCACACGCGTCTCAGCCGCATCTGGCGTGACATCGCCGGCTAGATCGTCAAGAACGATGTGCGCGGCGTTGTGCCCCGCAGCACCCATCACACCCCCACCGGGATGCATGCCCGCGCCGCATAGGTAATAGCCGGGCACCGGCGTTCGGTAGTGCGACAGCTCGGGCAGCGGGCGAGACGAATAGAGCTGCGGCAACGTCATGGCGGTATGGAAGATGTTGCCCCCGGTGATGCCGTATTCCCGCTCGAGATCGAGCGGCGTGATCACGACCCGGCCAAGGATGTGGTCCCTGATGTTCGGCGCGTAGCGGCACAGAACCTCGATCACCTTGTCTCCCCACGCCTCTCGGGTGCTGTCCCAGTCGCCCTTGGCAAGCTCGAACGGCGTGTGTTGGACCCCGATGGTCAGCGTGTGCTGTCCCGGCGGGGCCAAACTCGGATCGGTGACCGACTGGGTGATGACCTCAATCATGAAATCGTCCGGAATCGCACCCTTGCGTTGCGCCGCGAACGCGTTCTCGAAGCTCTCGACGGATGCGCCGAGCATCTGATGGCCGCGGTGCTGAGGTCCCGGCGCCGCGTCGGCGAAACCGACGTAGTGGGGCAGTTCATCGACTAGCAAGTGAACGCGCGCCATGCCGCCGCGCGTGTCGATCCGCTCGATGGAGCGGCGGAAGGACCCCTCCAGGAGCCCGGGTTCGATCAACTCCAAGAGCGAGCGCTTGGGATCGGCGTTCGAGATCACGACGTGCGCCTCGATCGACTCACCGCTTTTCAACACCACCCCCCTCGCGTCGCCACCAAGGATCTTGAGGCGATCCACCGCGGCATCGGTGCGGATCGTGACGCCGTGGTCCTCGGCCGATCGAGCGAGCGATTGCGTGAGACCACCCATGCCGCCTTTGACGAACGCCCAGCGGCCCAACTCGCCCTCGAACTCGCCCGCCGCGTGATGGCCATAGATGTAAGACATCCCCGGGGTCGTCGGCCCACCGTAGATCGACACCATGCCGTAGAATGTGAGGAAGCCTCGGATGTGCGGGGACTCGAAATAGCGTCCAAGCAAATCATTGGTCGAGGCCAGCACGAATTCGTCGAGTAGGTCCTCCTCGCCGAGCTCCTCGAACGCGCGAAAGACCTCTGAGCGGCGTGGCGGGGGCTGCATCAGCCAGGGATGCACGATTTCGCCAAAGCGGCGGTAACGCGCGCCGAACTCTAAGAACCTCTCGGCGTCGCGCTTGCTATGGCGCTCCAACTCGCCAAGCGTCTTGTCGAGTTCCCGCCACAAGAAGAGGTGGCTGCCGTCGTCGAACAGCGCGAAACCCTGAACATCGGGCGCATACATCTCCAGACCGTGCTGCTCGAGTTCGAGGTGACGCACGATCTCCTCGCGAAACAAGCCTTGAACGAACGCGCACGATGAGAATGTGGCGCCGGGGATCAACTCCTCGCTGACACACGCACCCCCAACCTGATAACGCGCCTCCAGCACGATTACCTTGCAGCCGGCTCGGGCAAGATAGTTCGCCGCCACCAACCCATTGTGACCGCCGCCGATGATCGCGACGTCGTATTGCTCGGACATCGGCGGCGGCCGACCTATCCGCGCTCGGTCGGCCGCATCGCCTGCCAGACCCGCAGGGGGATGCGGGCGTGGGGCGGGCGCAGGATATGGGCATGTGCCTGACGCGGCAGCGTGAGATCGTCGATGTAGTGCCCGTGGCCGCTTAGAAAGCGCCCGTCCTCGCAGCGCGCGGCCGAGCGGCCGATGCCGAACTTCGCCATTCGTTCCCGATCATCAATCGAGGGAGCCATACGGTACGAACTCGCCGTCGCGCCGGTAGGCCTCGTGGTAGGTCGCGAGTTTGTCCTCGTCGACCTCGACCCCGAGCCCCGGCTCCTCGATGCGCCCCCACTTCGGTCCATCGGCGATGGGCAAGCGCTCGGTGAGGATGTCGTCGGTCATCATCTGCGCGGTTTGCTGTTGCCCCTGGCACGCGTTCGGCGCGTTCAGCATCATGTGCTGTCCCGCCGCCGCGGTCAGCCCCAGCTCGCCGTGGGTGTGCTTGCAGACCAGCTGCCCCTCGAGATGGGCGAGATGGATCAAGCTGTTGAATCGCCTGAGAGAGCCCACCCAGTAGCTCGAGAAACACAGGTATTCGACACAGCGGCTCTTGATTACTCGGACTACGTCAGCCTCTCGCCATAGCCCCTCGTTGGCGCAGAGCGCCGGCAGCCCCGGTCGCCTGAGATCGAGCATGTTCTCTAGCGGATCGATGGGAACCGGCGCCTCGACGAAATCGATGCCGTAGCGCGCATGCCAGTCGGCGAGAATCCGCGCCGCCTCGGGCACCGACCAGGCCTGATTGGCGTCGATCCGTATCTTCGCATCACTGCCAATGGCTTGGCGCAGCGCTTCCAGCATCGCCTCTTCGGCTTTCCGATCGACGCCAACCTTGAGATAGAACGTAGTGTAGCCACGCTCGACGCCGTCGCGGCCCTGCGCCGCCATCTCGTCGGGGCTCGCCTGGCGCAGGAAATAGAAGTAGTCGATCTCGTCGTGGAGCCCACCGCCGAACATGCGGTAGAGCGGTTGGCCGCAGGCCTTTCCGCACAAGTCCCAAAGCGCCATGTCGATGCCGGCGAAGGCGAAGTTCCCGGTCATCGGCTGGAACTGCCAAGCACCGGTGACAAAGACGTCGCGGGCGATGGCCTCGGTTTGCCACGGATCGCGGCCGATGACGAAGGGCGCCATGGTCCCGATTGCGCTCTCGATCCCGGCGGTGTCGGCGGCGGTGCAGCTTTCGCCCCAGCCCACCAAACCCTCATCGGTGGTGAGCTTGACGATCACGTCGCTGACGCCACCGCGGGCGATGATCGAGCTCACCTCGTCGTGAGTGTAGGGAACGCTGACCGGAAAGGTCTCGAGTTTGACGATCTTCACGCTGGGCCTCGCCGATCAGCCGGCGAACGGGGTTTCTGCGATGCCCTTGGTCCCCGTGTCGATCGCGAAGATCCCGCCCGCCAGCGGTTGCTCGGCGAGATCGCCCTCGCTCAGATCATACCGTGCCGTGGTGACATACAAGACGTCGAGATCCTCGCCACCGAAGATGGCGCTGGTAACCCGGCTACACGGCAGGGGGATCGTGCGGTCGATGGTGCCGTCGGGCGCCCAGCGGATGAGGCAGCCACCGTCCCAGCGCGCATTCCACACGAAACCCTCCGAATCGATGGTCGAGCCGTCGCCGAGGCCGAGCGATTCATCTTCGGTCTTGGCGAACATGCGCCGGTTCGAGATGGCGCCATTCGCGGCGTCGAAGTCGTAGGCGTAGATGCCGACCAAGGTATCGGCGAAATACATGATGGTGTCGTCGGGACTCCAGGCGAAGGTGTTGGAGATCCCGAGGCCGGATTCCATGTGCTGGTGAGAGACGTCCGCGTCGATGCGATAGAGATTCCCGGTGCTGCCCTCGATCGGCCGGCCCGAGCCGTCGGGGTTCAAGTTGTTGTGCATGGTGCCGAACCAGAAGCGGCCCTGGCGGTCGCACTTGCCGTCGTTCGATCGATTGGTCGGAACGCCGGCGTCGGGTGCGCACACGCGCTCGCGCGCTTCGCTCTCGGGATCCCAGAAGTCGATCCCGCTGGTAGTGGCGACGATCATTCCGCCGTCGCGGCGAAGCGCCATCGAGGCGACCATCTCGGGCATCTTCCAGGTCTTGGTCTCGCCGCTCGCCGGGTTCCAGCGATGCACGGTGTACGAGGGTACGTCGGTCCAATAAAGGCACCGCTCTTCGGGTGACCAGAGCGGGCCCTCGCCCAGCCAAGCCTTGCAATCGACAACGCATTCCGCCGTGCTCATGACCCCGTCCTGCCCTTCAACCAATGGTGGTCGCATCCGCGATCATAGGCGGCGGCGGCCAAGGGCGACAAGCGCCATGCGGCGCGGCGCCGTCTTGCCGCTTCCCGGCGCCCTTGGTACGATTCGACCCGAGATGACGGCGGAATTGTCGAACATGTCGGGGCCGGGCGACGGCGCGCCGATTTCGGACCGCGAACGCGGCGTCTACGCCGAAGACGGATTCCTGGTCGTCGAGAATGTCGTCGCGGCAGCCGAACTGGAGGAGTACCGGGAGATCGTCGACCGCATGGTCGAGGGGCGCATCGATTGCGGCGATTCGCGGGCCGACCTCGGCGGCCATCGCGCGCGGGTACGGACCTCGGTCGAAAACATCACTATGTTGCCCTCCGAAACCGCGCCGCAGCTCGCTGAGAGCACTTTCTTCCGGCGCTCGCTCGACATCGCGCGGGCGCTTCTCGGCGAAGACCTCGAGCGCGACATGACATGTTGATCGACAAGGCGCCGCACACCGATACCGCGACCCCGTGGCATCAGGACCAAGCCTATTGGATGCCGGGCATGCCGGACCGGCGCTCGGTCAGTTGTTGGCTTGCGCTCGACGCGACGACATTGGACAACGGTTGCATGTGGTTCGTGCCCGGCTCGCATCGCCAACCGGTTCGCCGGCACCGCTACTCCGGTGAAACCAGCCATGCGCTGGAAACCGACGCCGCGGAGGCGGAAGCCGTCGCCTGTCAACTGGCGCCCGGCGCAGCGACGTTTCACGACGGCGGCACCTTGCACTACAACCGCGGAAACTCGAGCCGCACCCGCCGGCGCGCCCTGATCACCAACTTCCGCCCCGCGGCGATGATCGCGTGGGAGCGCGAGCGCGGCTACGACCACCGCCACGAACTCGACGAACTCGGGGTCGAATCCGAGCACGTCGTTCCGCGCCGGGCATCATAGCCGTTCGCCCGTGGGCGCTCCCCTCCCCTCGTCGGTGTTCGACACGCCCGAGGACCTCGGGCACGACCTCGCGGCGGCGATTCTTTCGGCCCTCGGCCGCGCCGCTGACGAAGGGCGCCGCTTCGTGCTGGGCTGCCCCAGCGGGCGCAGCCTACAGAGCACTTACGCCGCGCTCGGAGAGCGCGCCGCGCGCGAGCGCGCCGATCTTTCGGCCGTGACGATCGCGATGATGGATGAATACGTGCGGCCCGACGATATGGGCTTCGCGCCGTGCCCGACCGATGTCCACTACAGTTGCCGGCGCTTCGCCCACCAGGAGATCCGCGCCGTCTTCAATCGCGGCCTTCCTGCGGCCAAGGGAATCGCGGAAGCCAACGTCTGGCTTCCCGATCCCAGGCGACCCGCCGAGTACGATGAGCGCATGCGCCAGGCCGGAGGCGTCGACCTGTTCTTGCTGGCGAGCGGCAGCTCGGACGGGCACATCGCCTTCAATGCTCCTGGCAGCACGCGAGATAGCCGATGCCGCATCGTCGAGCTGGCCGAAACGACGCGGCGTGACAACCTGGCGACGTTTCCCGCGTTCGCCAGCATTGACGAGGTGCCGCGCCATGTGGTCACGGTGGGGCTGGGTACGATCGCGGATTTGTCCAAAGAAGTGGTGCTGGTCATGCACGGCCCCGACAAGAAAACCGCTGCCCACCGGGTCTTGGCGTCGCCGCGCTTCGAGCCCGAGTGGCCGGCGACCATCGTGTTCGAGTGCGCCAGTGCGCGAGTACTCTTGGACCGGGCCGCCCAGGAAGCGCAGGCGGCGGCGGTGTGATGAGCGAATCGCCACATTCGCCGGTTGCCATCGGCGTTGACGTCGGCGGAACCAAGATTGCCGGTGGCCTGGTCGATATTTCGGACGGCAGTATCCTCGCTCGGCGCACCCTTGCCACCGCCCCCGGGCGGGGTTCCGAGGCGGTGCTCGGCGATGCGATCGACTTGGCCCGATCGCTGATCGAAGCGGCGGGCGGGCGCGGCCTCGAGGTTCTCGGCATCGGCTGCGGCGTACCCGAGCTGGTCGATCTCGATGGCAACGTCAAGTCGAGCTACAACTTTTCCTGGCCGGGGGTCGCGGTCCAGACGCGGTTTGCCGAACTGGGGCCAGCCATCGTCGAGTCCGACGTCCGCGCCGCGGCCCGCGCCGAGGCCGCGTTTGGCGCCGCGCGTGCACTCGGCCATGCGGTGTACGTGACGATCGGCACCGGCGTCAGCTACTGCCTGATCATCGACGGCGAGCCCTATGCCGGGGCCAATGGCTACGCCATCCATTTCGCCCAAAGCCCGCTTACCGTTCGATGCGATTCGTGCGGCGCGGTATCGGGGCCCGTAGTCGAAGAGATCGCCTCTGGGCCGGGACTGGCGGCCCGCTTCCGGGCCCGCGGCGGCCGCGCGGAGAGCGGGGAAGAGGTACTCGCGGCTGCTGGGGACACGGTCGCGGTCGATATCGTGGGCGAAGCCGCAGATGCACTGGGCGTGTTGATCGGCCTCGCCGTCAACATGCTCGACCCCGAGGCTGTGATCATCGGCGGCGGCCTGGGTTTGGCGGGCGGGCTCTATCGCGAACGTCTCACCGCCGCGACGCGCGCCCACATCTGGGCGGACAGCCGCCGCGGTCTACCGATTTGCAGCGCTGTGCTCGGGCCCGACGCCGGGCTCATCGGCGCCGCGTTGAGCATCGCGCGGGTGGCGCGTCGGTGACCTAGCCGGCGTCGATCACCCGGTGCGTGGCAAGCGTCCAGCCCACTCGTAACTTGGCGCCCACCTCGAGACCCTGCCGCAGGCTGAGATCGGCGTTGTTGACGATGACTTCCGCGCCGTCAGCGAGTTCGATTTTGTAACGAACGTACGGTCCGAGGAACACCATGTCGCGCAACTCGCCCGCGAGCACGACTTCGGCCTCAAGGTGGTCGCGCGCAAGCACCACCGCCTCCGGC
>PVBE010208368.1_pt1 | contig 40783 bp, 36 predicted proteins | sample 1631181 | NCBI WGS metagenome assembly PVBE01 (sample SAMN08397723, study PRJNA350692) | Marine metagenome, whole genome shotgun sequencing project. | isolation source: water | place: Pacific Ocean | collected 2012-04 | reverse complement strand
GCCGGACGCCCCCTCTCCCGGAATCACCCCCCTCCAGAGAGCAAAATCGGTTTATTATCCTCTATTAGCCCCTAATTCCGATTCGGGGCGAAAACACCGTTTGTACCCAAATCGTTAACATTGTCACAGTAAAGCCAAAATTTGGGAGGAGAGCACACTGTTCCGGCGAACGTTAATAGCGGCTATCGTGGCGGCGCATTTTTTTATTTCCGCTCCCCCGGCCGCTCAGGCAGAGCCAAAACCCGGAAAACGGCTAACCGCCAAAATCACCCGTGTTTTTGACGGCTACAGCTTCCAGCTGGGCGCCGGAATGAGAGGAGCCTTGATCGGTGTGGCCTCTCCTTCTCGCCGTGCGCTGGGGGGGAAAGAATCCTTCGCCTTTTTGCGAAACTTGCTTGAAGGAAAAACCGTCAAACTCGAGGTAGACAAAAAACTGGTGGATACATACGGGCAAGCGAGGTACTACGTTTATCTTAACGACGGGACCATGGTAAATGCGCTGATCCTGCTACGCGGGTTTGGCCGGGCGGTTATCAAGCATCCAAACGTTCGTTACCGGAAAAAACTCCTGGAAGCCGAGAAATTCGCCAAATCATTCAAACGGGGAATATGGGGCGATTCATTTCGCGATCCGAACGAAGACGATTTTTTCAAAGATAAAGATCCTTTCGACCGCTCTCCCCTCTTCCGTCCGCGGCGACGGCGGAGATACTAATTCAAAATTGTGCCGCTAAATTTCAATTAAACCGGAGAATCTTGCATCAGCCCGATAATCGATTGCCCTAGGATGATTTCTCTTCTCCGCCCTGCAACTCCTTACCGCCACCCATGGAATCCGCCATACCCATGAGCGGACGGAGAAGTTCCAGCGGCAGCGGAAATACGATGGTGGAATTGTTTTCCGTCGCCACCTCAGAGAGGGTCTGAAGAAAGCGGAGCTGAAGGGCCCCCGGCGCCGCTCCTATTACCGTTGCGGCCTCAGCGAGGCGCGCGCTGGCCTGGAACTCACCCTCGGCATGTATCACCTTGGCCCGACGCTCCCTTTCGGCCTCGGCTTGACGCGCAATGGCCCTTTGCATCTCCGTGGGCAAGTCCACATGCTTTACCTCGACGGTTGTCACCTTTATGCCCCAAGCGTCGGTAGCTTGATCGAGGAGTTCCTGCAACTGGACATTTATTTTCTCGCGCTCCGAGAGAAGGTCGTCAAGCTCCATTTGCCCAAGAACACTTCGCAAAGTGGTCTGGCTTAATTGCCCGGTGGCATATAAAAAATCCTCCACCTCGATAATCGCATGTTGGGGGTTCAGAACTCGAAAATAAACCACTGCGTTGACTTTAACCGACACATTGTCCTTGGTGATGATATCCTGAGCCGGGACATCCATCGTCACCAGGCGAAGACTGGTTCGGACCGACCGATCAATTAACGGAAGCACAATAATTAGTCCGGGTCCTTTCGTACGGTAGTATCTCCCCAACCGAAAGATTACAGCTCTCTCGTATTCGTTGAGCACTCGAATTGCGCTAAACAAAAATAGACCCACAATCGCAACAAAGACGATTAAGGTATAGCTCATTTCTGACCATCCTCCCTGGAAACGTGGAGCCTGAGGCCATCGATTGCGACAACCCGGACTTTTTCACCCTGTTGAATCGCCTCATCGGAATCCGCCGTCCAGAGTTCACCGCGAACAAATATCTTCATTTGTTCGTCACCAGCGGAACGCACGACACCGATCTGGTCGATCAATCCTTCCACCCCGCTTACAGGCCGCGTTTGCTGAACCCTGAAACCCAAACCGACAATCCACACGAAAAATATCGCGGTTCCGGCCACGGCGGGCAGAATCACGGTAAGGCTGATTTGAAGGTAAGGCTCGGGCGAATCGATCAACATGACCGAACCCAGCGTCATCGCCACGACTCCGCTTATCGTCAAACCCCCATAGCTCACAACCTTAATTTCGAGCAAGAACATAATAACGGCCAGTCCCATCAAAAGGAGGCCCACATAGTTGATTGGAAGAACTTTCATCGCATAAAGCGCAAGAAGAATACTGATGGCCCCCACCACGCCGGGCAAGATATTCCCAGGGTTTGAAAGCTCGAAGAAAAGACCATACATCCCTAGCAACATGAGAATGTAAGCAATATTGGGATCACTCAAAAGCGAAAGCACTTTATCCCGCCAAGTGCGCTCCAAGGCCACCATTTGCGCACCGCGGATGGAAAGGGTTATTTCCTGGCCTGAAGCGAGCTTCACCTTGCGTCCGTCCAGGGCAAGCAAAAGTGATTTTACGTTCACCGCCACGAGATCAATTACCTTGAGCTTCAAGGCTTCAGCCTCGTCCACGGAAATGGCCTCGCGTACCGCACTCTCCGCCCATTCAGCATTTCGGCCGGTTCGAGTGGCGACGGACCGGGCAAAGGCGGCCACATCATTCATCGCCTTTTTCCGCATGTCGCCCTGAATTTGGCTTCCGCCGCCCCCGACAGGGCTGGCCGCGCCGATATTCGTCCCTGGTGCCATGGCAGCGATGTGGGCCGACATCGTGATGAAAGTTCCGGCGGAAGCAGCCCGGGCTCCACCAGGAGCAACAAACACGGCCACGGGAATCTCGGAGGCGAATATCGCCTTAACAATGGCCCGCGTACTCGAAACCAGGCCGCCCGGCGTATCCAACCGGATGACGAGAAGCTGCGCTCCGCGCTTCCTAGCCTCTTCCAAGCCGTAATTTACATAGGAGGTCGAACCGGGTGAAATGGCGTCTTCTACATCGATAACGAGAACAGGCCCCTTGCCTTGGGCAAGGAGGGTATGGACACTCAAAAGCCCCCAGAGGGCCAAACCCGCAAGGAGAAGTGTGCCGTAGTGTCCCCGTCTCTTTTTTGTCCTCGGGCGGCTTCCATTCATAGGAACACCCTCATGAACTTCCGGCGGCGGGAGGGAAGTAAAACCAATCATCGCTGAAAGTCTAGCACAAAGAAGGCCCACCCCAGGAATATCCCCGCCTCTCCCGGACTTTTCCAAAAATTCTCCTGAATCTCTCAACCTTTCTCTGAGAGCTCAAGAAGGATCTCGTCCACAATCCCCACCGCGGCTTCAATCTGCGCCTCATCGGTGACGATCGGCGGCATGAAAGCCAGTACATTTTTGTAGTGCCCGCCCGGATAGAGAAAAAGGCCCTTTTTCACGGCCATCTCGCTCGCCTCCTTGGCGATTGGCAAGGGCTCCCGCGTCTGGCGATCCGAGACAAGCTCCGCAGCCAGCATGAGCCCCCGGCCTCGAACCTCGCCCACCACGGGATGCCGCTCGGCCAGTTCTCCGAGACGCTCAAGAAAATAGCCCCCCATCCGCTCGGCACGATCGGCCAGATTCTCATCTTCGTAGACCGCGATGGAGGCGAGCCCGGCTGCGCAGGACAAAACATTGCCGGCATAGGTGCCCGTCTCGCTTCCTGGTGGAGAGGCATCGGCAATCTCCGATTTGGCCACGCAGGCCGAAAGGGGCAGCCCCCCCGAAAGGGATTTTCCCATGACAACCAGATCGGGCTCCACCCCTTCTTCGTGCTGGTAGGCGAACATTCTTCCCGTCCGTGCGAAACCGCTCATCACTTCATCACAGATGAACAAAACCCCATAGCGGTCGCAAAGTTCCCGGAGAGCGCGAAGAAACCCCAGGGGCGCCGGAATCATCCCTCCGTTTCCCTGGACGGGTTCAATCATGATCGCGGCCACCTCGCCCCACCCGCTCGCCGGATTTTTCAAAAACTCCTCGATATAGGCGATCGTCCCCTCGACGCAATCATTCGGGCTTCGGCCGAAGGGATTCCGGTAAGGATAGGGATAGGGAACATGGTGCGCTCCCGGAACGAGCGCCCCCAGCCCCTCGCGCTGGGACTTCCGGCCCATGAAAGGAAGGGCCCCGAGGGAGCGCCCGTGGAATCCGCCCGTAAACCCCACGATTTCTTGCCGCCCGGTGGCCCGGCGAGCGAGTTTGATCGCGGTCTCAACAGCCTCGCCGCCCGAGGCGCCGAAGAGAATTTTCTTGGGCGCCGCCCCGCCCACCAGCGAGATCACTTTTTCCTCGAGGTCGAGGCGTACCTTCGATCCCAGCGACATGGCCTGATGCAATTTCCCGGCCTGCTCCCGCACGGCCTCGACGACCCTCGGATGACAGTGGCCCGCGTTGAGCGAACCGAATCCGGACACAAAATCGAGAAAAACATTCCCGTCAACATCTTCGACCTCTGCGCCCAGGGCACGCTCAATCATCACCGTGTCCGGGGTCATCCCCGACGACAAACCAGCCTTTGCCTCATAACGGCCGAGCCGCTCGAGCTGCTCACGGGTTTTCGGGCCAGGGTGAGGCACTCGCATCTGAGGTGCTTTCATCGGTTGAACTCCCTCGCAAAAATAATCAAGCAGATAAAATCGCGAAAATAAGATAAATTCGCTTCATGATGCCGCTCATTTTATTGTATCACTGCCGAGAAATGGTGCTGGTGGCCGCTATATTTTCTTTGCTCTTCCCATTAGCGCTAGTTCTCATTGAGCGGAGACCTCAAGGCTGGCTGCCTAATTGTGCCTCCAGGCGAGCATTCTCGCGTTTATTATAAACGAGAAGGAAACCCGAACGGCCCCGACGGCTCCCCAACAGGAAGGAGCCTAAACCCCTTTCTCTGGGCCAAATTCGGACATCTCCCGCCCCCGTTCCACCGGGTTCGATGCCCCCGCCCGATGAGCTTGCTGCGGGAAAAACGGGAAATCGTTGCGGGGCGAGGCGGGCTCTGCCATAATCCCCTCGCTTTCAGACAGTTACGCTGGATTTTCTTTCTTACGGATGGATCATGGAAAATAACTGCTGGTTTCAGTGCATCAACGAGGATTGCGGGGCCACCTATTCGGTCTTCGACGCCATCTACCGGTGCAGAGATTGCGGCCAACTTCTCGAAGTGATCCACGACATCGACTCACTCAGAACCCAAAGCGCCTCGGAATGGCGTCATCTGTTTGATGATCGCTACAAGCGAAATATATGGCCCTACGGCAGCGGCGTCTGGGGGAAGAAAGAGTGGGTCATGCCTCTCGTGGAGGATGACAACATCATCTCCTTCTACGAAGGGGGAACCAACCTTTTTTGGGCCAATCGCCTGAGCCGGGAACTGGGAGTCAGCGATATTTGGATAAAACAGTGCGGCAACAGTCACACCGGGTCGTTCAAGGATTTGGGAATGACCGTCCTCGTATCCGCCGCCCGGCAAATGATCGCCGACGGAAGGAAAATTCGCGCCATCGCCTGCGCCTCGACCGGAGACACATCGGCGGCCCTGGCCGCCTATTGCGCGGCGGCCGACATTCCTTCGATCGTCTTTTTGCCCCGGGATAAAGTCTCAACGGCCCAGCTTATTCAACCCATCGCCAACGGCGCCACCGTCATGTCGCTGGACACCGATTTCGACGGTTGCATGAAGATCGTGCAAAAGGTGGCGGAGGATCAAGGCATCTACTTGGCGAACAGCATGAATTCGCTCCGCCTCGAAGGGCAAAAGACGATCAGCATCGAGCTTGCCCAGCAGTTCGACTGGGAGTTGCCCGACGTCATTATTATCCCCGGAGGAAACCTGGGGAACGTGAGCGCACTCGGAAAAGGTTTTTTGATGATGCAGGATTTGGGGCTGATCGATCACCTGCCCCGAATCGTCTGCGCCCAGGCGGAAAATGCAAATCCACTCTACCGGAGCTACCTTACGGGATTCAAGGAATACGAACCTATCAAGGCAAAGACGACCCTCGCTAGCGCTATCCAGATTGGAAATCCGGTGAGCATCGAGCGCGCCGTCCGCATCCTGAAACAATTCAAAGGAGTGGTGGAGCAGGCCTCGGAGGAAGAGTTGGCAAACGCATCGGCCCAGGCCGACCAGACAGGCATGTATAACTGCCCGCATACTGGTGTGGCGCTTGCGGTTCTGCAAAAACTTATTTCCCGCGGCGAAGTGGGCGCCCGCGACCGCGTTGCGGTCATCTCCACGGCGCACGGGCTGAAATTCACGGAATTCAAAATTCGATACCACGAAAGGAAAATCGAGGGCATGGAGGCGCGTTACGCCAATTCGCCCATCGAGCTTCCCGATGATGTCGGTGCAGTGCAGGAAGCGATCGAAAAGAAACTCGATTCGATATCTGTTACCTAAATACTCCATAAACTCAGGAATTCTAATGAGCGAGCCACCGAAAAATCTGAAAATAACGGAACCCTCGGCCGACGGAAATAAATCCGGGCGCCGGAACGCGGAAAACTCTCTTCCCGCGCCGATATTTCAGACCGCGACTTTCACCTTCGACAGTACGGCCGATCTTGCCGCGTTTCACGACGGGGAGAGCGAGGGATATTTTTATACCCGCTACGGAAACCCCACTTTAGCCGCAGCCGAATCACGTCTTTCCAGGCTTGAAGGGGCCGAGGCGTCTCTCCTCTACGCAAGCGGCATGGCCGCCGTCTCATCGGTGTTCTGGGCGCTCCTCGGCCCGGGGGCAAGACTCATCCTCCTTGGCGAGACCTACCGCCACACGAGAGATTTTGCCGAATCCCTTCTCTCCCGCTACAAGGTGGATGTTGAGATACTGCCGGAGAACACCATCGACGCCCTCGAAAAAGCGAATGAAGGTCCGGTTCGCGTACTGTTCGCCGAAATTCCATCGAACCCCACCATGCGGGTTCCCGAGCTAGAGCGGCTCGCGGAATGGGCCCGGAATCGCGGCGCAAAACTGGTTGTGGACTCCACGATAGCCTCGCCCGTTCTCCTCCGGCCCCTCGAACATGGGGCGGACCTCGTCGTTCATAGCGCTACGAAATTTCTCGGAGGTCACAACGACTTGCTTGCCGGCGCTGTCTCCGGTTCCCGGCCTTTCATCGACGCCTTGGTTGAGCAACAGGCCATGTTGGGAGCGGTGATCAGCCCTCATACGGCATTTCTTCTCGAACGGGGAATGAAAACCCTCGGAGTCCGGGTGGAGCGGCAATCCGAGACGGCGCTTCGTCTCGCCGAATTTCTCAGAGAGCAAAAACAGATCAAGTGCGTCCATTACCCTGGCCTCGAATCGCACCCCGACCATAAAACCGCCCGGAAGATCATGAGGGCGTTCGGCGGCTTGCTCAGTTTCGAGCTTAACGGTGGCTCCGATGCCGCGGACCGGCTGGTCGATTCACTCAGGATACCTGTGCTGGCGGCTGGATTCGGCGGCACCGAGAGCCAGGCCGAGCACCACCCCCGGATGGCCTATGCCGACCTCGGCCTCGAGGGTGCACAGGCCAGAGGAGTAGTTCCCGGTCTTATCCGCTATTCTGTAGGGTTGGAGAATTTCGAAGCGCTACGGGATGACTTGGTGGAAGGGCTAAGGATAATTGACTAATTTCGTCTCGCAGGCTACCCCTTCTTCCCTTTCCGCGACTTCATTTTGACGACCAGCCAACGGGTTCTCACCCACATTTTCCTTCTCTTCCAGCGGCCTGATTTCACCAATATGCGAGTGAATCCCCGGTTATCCCTCGAGAGAACCTCGACCAGCGTGCCGGGAGGAAGCATATAGAGGAATCGCTTGCCCCGAGGCTTACGGTAGCCCCCGGCGTAATTCAGGGGAAGACCGCGGTATGAGGCCCGCACAAAAAGAGATCTCCCGATAGGATGGCCGCCGCCCAACAACCTCCTGCCGCCACCCGCGCCGCTCGCTGCGGATTTCGACCTCGCCCGAGAGGATTTTTTCGATCTTACGGGAGACTTTGCCGGGCCGAAGTCCTTTTGTTTTTTGACTCTGGAGGCGATATCGCGAAGCTGAAGTTGAACTTCGTTTATTGATCTTCCGTGATTTTGCAAAATTTGGGTATGGGCGAGGAGCTGTTTTCGGACAAACTCAATCTTGGCATTGGATTCCTTGGCGTCTTTTTCGTACCTGCTTGTCTGGACAATATATCCGCAACCGGAAAGGAGAATCGATACCGCCACGAGGCATACCCCCCCTCTCACGCATCCTCTGTCCGAACTCAAAGATCTTGACACCTAAATTCCCATGCGCCTCATCATACGGGATACCACCCTTCGATGGGCGGCATCACGACCAATTCGCTCTCTAATGATTCCACACCCTCAAAAGAGTTGGCAATGCTCTCCGACAGGTCCTTTTCATCCTCGCTGTTAACGCGCCCGCGCAAAACAAGGCACCCGGCGACGGTACATTCCACGGAAATTCCGCTGGCATCGATACGGTCATCCGTCATCAACGCCGCCTTCACCTTTTGCGCGAACGAGTTGTTTCGGAGACTCTCGGACGAAGCCGGCGCGTTTTGGGCAAGATGTTCCCGCTTCATGATTTTGACGAGCATCCGGACGACGGCTTCATCCTCGAAGTAGCCGGTATTGAGAACTACATCAAAATCGCCCGGATCACCCCAACGAGCATTAAAGAAATAGCGCGTATACGACTTTCTCTCCTGATCGTTGTGGCGGATAAACTCCTCCGCCATCGCTCCGCTGATTCCTTCGTTTTCGGTAAGATGTTTTCGCCGGACATCATCGGATGCAACGATTCGGCTCCGAAATACCCCAGGAATGCCAGTGAGCAGAGAATTTCCGCCCCGGCCCATGATGACGTAGTTGTCGCTAAGGGCACACTCGTAAACAATCGCCCTCATAATATCGAGATAGACCAATTGGCGATCCCTGAAAAACCTATCTACGAAGCCGGGACTTCGCTCGTCCACCCGCTCGAGTTCGGCGCGCACATAACCATAGGAGCGGGCGGCCTCGGCGAAACTCTCTATATCAAGGAGGTCCCAACCCAATTCATCCGCCACTTTTTTTCCGATGACGTCCCCGCCACTACCTAGTTCCCGAGATATCGTCAACACGCCCATCGAAAATCTCTCCCGGTGGAATTTTATTCAATCGGGCGACCTGAAATTTTCGAGCCGGTTTTCAGCTTTCGATCATGGAATCCATTGTCTTCCGCATGGTCGTACACCCACTCAATAAGGTCAAGGCAAGGATTCACAAAACCATTATCGATCGAATCATTCTATTCCCTTCACTGAAGCACCGCCTATCGGCTGGCTCTTTTGAATTTATCCAACTGAACCCTATAGTAACGGTTGCTGGGCTCCAGTTCTATGGCTCGCTGAATGAGGGGTATCGATTTCACAGGCTGCTTGTTCCTGAAATAAAGCTCCGCCAAAGTATCCAAATAGGGGGGTGTATCCGGACGAATTTCCAGAGAGCGCTTCGAGAGTTCTATGCCATGCTCAAGATTCTTTCCATCCACGACATGAAACCACGCCAGCCGGTTCAATGCTGGGGCTGAATTGGGTTCTATTTTCAACACCTCTCTAAAATGTTCCTTGGACTCCTTGGCCTTTCCGCTCTCCCATAGCAACATTCCCAATTCGAGCAGAATTTCCTTGGATTTCGGATGCTTTTTTCGCATTTTTAAAAGCAACTTATATGCCTCATCCGGGCGTCTACGCGCCCTCTCAAGGCGGGCTATCCGGACCAGCATTTCCAAATTAGATGGATGTAGGGCAGCAGCGCGGCGATAGAGAACAACCGCCTCCTTGTACCTCCGCCCGGCTTCGAGCAAGGCCCCAAGGCGGGAATAAGCGTCCAGCCAATCAGGGGCCAAATCAATCACTTTTTTGTATGCATCAATAGCGCCATCTCGATTCGAAATTTCCGTCAGGGCTGACCCCAGCTGAAAGTACAGGCGGGGCTCCTCGGACATCAATGAAATTCCTTTTCGAAGAATCTTCGCCGCCTGGACGGGTTTTTTTCCGCCGAGGAGCTCTTCGGCCTCACTCAGTAGCGCTTCGAGGGAGGGAATTTTTTTCACTTCTCCCGGCGCTGGCTTTCCTTCTCTCAAGCGAACCCTGACCTTCTCCAACCGCCGCCGGAGAACAACATCCGCAGGATCGAAACGAATGGCCTCTGCATAGGCGAATGCGGCTTTTTGAAAACTTTCCGCGCGAGCATACAAATCGCCCAAAAGAACCCGGCCCTCGATATGGTCAGGGGTCTTTTTCAACAAATTCACCAACTGAGCGATTGCATCGTCGGACCGGCCCAGCCGTGCGAAATTTTTCGCCAGCCGAAACCTCGCCACAGGTGTTTTCACGCCCTCCACCTTCGCCGCTTTTGCCAACTGAGTCACCGCCATGGGAAAAATCCCGTTTCTTTCAAAACGAATTGCCTTTTCGAGGAGTTCATCTTGAACGTCGTCATCTTTTTCAGGAACGCCACCAGCAGAGGAATAATCCATAGTAGGAATCAAACGACCGAACCGACTTAGGCGTTCTTCAATGGCCTGTAGGTAGAGGGGAACCTTTTGGATAGCCACAGGCGCACCGGCACCCGCCAAAAAGAGGACAAATATACCAACCATTAGCTTCTTCCGATTGCGGTTGCCCGTTGGGTCCTGCGGCGGATCGGGTCTTGAGTCCGGCATCTTCAAGACGCCTTCGAGACAGGCTTTGGGGCTAATTTGAACCCGAAGCGCTTGAATATCTCCCCGATGGTGGCATCCAGGCCTAAGATCTAATATATCAACGGTGACAAGATCGCCTTCGCTCGATCCGTGGTGGACCAACTCCTCGACGGAAATTCTTCCTTCTGCTTGAGCGGATGAGCCCAATTCAAGGCGGCCGCTACCCTCGATTTCGCCCTCGAACCGGCCGTCCAGGAGGAATTTTCCGGCAAAGTGCAACGCACCTTCCAGGCGCACGGAATCGCCCGCGAAGGATAAATCCGCTTCAGGTCTAATGGGCAAATCCGGAGATGACATGGGCGTCTCGAGCGTTAGAGAATTATCGATAAGGACCCTTGGAGCAGATCCCTTGGGGCAGGATACCTTTTATACGAACGCCCCATCAGGACATCATACTCTTGTTTCGGGTGAAAAAAACGGGCCTTTATTTGCTGTTTTTTCGGTGCACCCAATAAACGTAATGATCCCAGCCTTCCTCGAGAATCAGCCGCTCCTGCCCAGGCGGCAAAAACCATGATTTTTTTGGTAATCCCTTTGAAACTTCTCTAAAATTCGAGGCAGCGCTTCCCCTCCCCCCCAGGAGGCCGAGCCTTCTCATGGTGATTTCGACGGACTTTTTACCGTCAAAATCCTTCCATGAGGAAACAAAGTAGACCCGGTAGGTCCTGCCTGCGGGAAGAAGCCTCGCGGAGAAATGGGAAACCTTTTCGGGGACCACCAATGCAGGCTTACCCGGCCCATTTCCGGAGGAGAATACTTCCTCGGTCTCCCCGCGGTTGTCTACCGCAAATCCATAGATATATCTGGGAGCGGGTACACCGATGCGGCCCACTAGCAAATCTTTCGACCCTACCACCTCACCGCCAATCAACTGGGTCCGCCGCCCCTCGAGGTCGATCTGCTCCATGGCCACCTCGAAAGCCAAATCCGCCCATCCACCGGGGTACCTCGGATGGATGTGAGGCCGGGGAGAGAGCCAGACAGAGAGCCAAGCATCTGGCACATTTTTCCTCGGTTGATTCCCCCTCGCCAACGCCAGATAAGGCCTCGACTTCTCCTCCCGCTCGGGGAGACCAAAAATATGCTCAAAACCCCTTCTAAAATAAATGGTCTCGGGAGGGCTGTTCATCACAACCGCCCCCCAGACGCGGATCCGGTGGGTGCCCAGCGAATAGGCGCCAAACACAGCTGCATCCGCCCCGAGCATCGACGCCGCATAAACGGCCGAACTTTCTCCGTAAGCTCCGTTTTTCACTTTCGGCCATAAGCCCCGAACGGGATGGTCGTCATCCAACTGTTTATTCAAATTTATTCGAATGGACTGGGGCGATTCGCCTTCAGCCTTTCTCAGGGCCACCTCCTCGTCCAGCCGCCCGAACACACCCGTCCACCCGGTGGTTGGGGTCACGCTGGCTACGGACAGCCCCGTCTCCTGCCAGGAGAGGCCGTCTCCCCCATCGACAATATGAAAAGTCCCGGATCGCTCCAGCGCCTCCCGAATCGCGCCCTCGATTTTTCGGCTGAATTCCGTTCGGAGTCCGGTCCGCGCTTCGGGAAAAGCGACAACAACAATGCGGAGAGGGGTCGCCGAAGTAAGCTTGGAATCCCTGTCCCGAGAATCTGCCAGGTTCGGATTCAGCTTTATCCGGTTTTTTTTAACTTCGCTCTCAAGGACGGCGACCATTCTCCGGCCGAACGCCGCGAGCGATTTTTCTCCCTCCAAGGCATCGCGCCACGGAACAGGATCATATCCACTACAGGCGGTCAGAGCGGACAGAAGAACAAACAGAAAGGAATGAAAGATAATCGGTTTCAATCGAATTAACTTTCCTCCCCCTTGAGCCGGGCGGCGTCGATGTCCGCCAGAGACTTCAAAAGGGGAGTCAGGCTGTCGAGCGAAATCATATTAGGCCCATCTGAGAGCGCCTCGTCCGGGTGTGGATGGCACTCGATAAAAAATGCGTCCACACCGACACCAGCGGCGGCTCTGGCCAAGGGCCCCACCATCCGGCGATCACCGCCGCTCCTATCGCCTAGGCCGCCGGGGGCCTGGACGCTATGGGTAGCATCAAAAACAATCGGGCATCCCGTCTCGCGCATCAGGACCAGAGAGCGCATATCGCAAATCAAATTATGATACCCAAATGACGAGCCCCGCTCGGTCAACAATATTTGCCGGCATCCCGCCTCACGCAATTTCTCAACCACGTTCCCCATATCCTGGGGAGCGAGGAACTGACCTTTTTTCACATTCACCGGTTTTCCTGTTCGTCCGGCGGCTTGAAGTAAATCCGTTTGCCTGCATAAAAAAGCCGGTATCTGAAGTGCATCGAGGACTTCCGAAGACGGCCCAGCCTCACCGGGTGAGTGAATGTCCGAAAGTACCGGAAGCCCGCTGGCCTCTCGAACCGCGGCCAGTATATCGAGCCCTTTCGAAAGGCCCGGTCCTCGGGGCGATGAAACCGAGCTGCGGTTGGCTTTGTCGTAGGAGGATTTGAATACGGCCTTCATCCCCGTGGCCTCTGAGGCCTCACGAATGGCGGCGGCGCACTCCAAGGCAAGGGATTCGCTCTCGAGAACACAAGGCCCGGCGATCAACGCCGGCGGCGAACCCCCACCGATGGGCACACCGCCAATTTCGACAATCACGGACAGAGGTGACAAATCGTGGAACCTCCAGCGGCAAAAACGTGGCTCCGGGCCAAACAAGAGTTCCGGAAGAAGAAATTCCCTGCGCCAACCGCCTAGACGAAGAGCTCCCCACGCGCCTTTTTTGCTGCTGCGATAAACTCTCTAAATATCGGATGAGGAGCGTATGGGGCGCTCTTGAACTCAGGGTGGAACTGGCAGCCTATAAAAAACGGATGATCGGGCAATTCGACCATTTCAACGAGCCTCTCGTCAGGCGAGAGGCCCGAAAACCTCAAGCCTCCCTCCTCAAGGCTCTCCCGGTAGGTATTGTTAACTTCGTAGCGGTGTCTGTGTCGCTCTTCGATGCGAGTGGCTCCGCCATAGACCTTGGAAGCCAGTGACCCCGGCCGGAGAATTCCGGGGTACGCGCCAAGGCGCATCGTCCCACCCTTGGCCACATCCTCCTGACCCGGCATGAGATCGATAACGGGATATGGGGTGTCTTCGGAAAACTCGGAACTATTGGCATCAATAAGACCACACACATTTCTGGCATATTCCACAATGGCGCATTGCATCCCCAGGCAAATCCCGAAAAACGGCACGATACGATCACGCGCGTATTTCACCGCCTCGATTTTTCCCTCGATCCCTCTTTGGCCAAATCCCCCTGGAATCAAGATTCCGTGAACCTGCGAAAGCAGTTGAGAGGACCCTTTCTCTTCGATCTCCTCGCTATCCACATACCGGAGGCTGACACTCACATCGTTCGCCAAACCCCCGTGGAAAAGCGATTCGGAAAGACTTTTATAGGACTCCTTGAGATCAACATATTTGCCCACGATGGCGATCTCGGTCTCAATCGTATTCTCTCGGGACTTCCGGACAATTTCCCGCCAGCTCGAAAGGTCCGGCTCCTGGGCCTGAAGAAACCCGAGTTTGTCCACTATAATTTGATCCAACCCTTCTTCGTTGAACTTGAGAGGAACCTCATAAATTGTATCTACATCGATGGCGGTAATGACGGCGCCGGGAGGAACATTGCAAAAAAGGGAGATCTTCCGCTTGAGGTCGGAATCGAGGGAGTGCTCTGTCCGGCAAAGGAGAATATCCGGCTGGATACCGATTTCACGAAGTTTCATGACCGAGTGTTGGGTTGGTTTCGTCTTCAACTCCTCGGAGGTTTTGATGTACGGGATCAACGTCACATGAACAATCAGGACATTCTCGGAACCCATGTCGTAGCGAAACTGGCGGATCGCCTCAAGAAAAGGCAAGCTCTCGATGTCGCCCACCGTTCCGCCGATTTCGCATAAAATGATGTCCTCCCCGTGACCCACGGCGCGAAAGCAATTTTTGATCTCATCGGTGATATGGGGAATGACCTGGACGGTGCCACCCAGGTAATCTCCTTCGCGCTCCTTGGAAATCACGTTGTAGTAAATCTTCCCGGCGGTGAAGTTATTTTCCCTGCGCATCAAAGCGTGAGTGAACCGCTCATAGTGGCCCAGATCGAGATCGGTTTCCGCTCCGTCGTCGGTGACAAACACCTCACCATGCTGGAAAGGGCTCATCGTCCCGGGATCGACATTCAGGTAGGGATCGAACTTCTGGAGGGTGACGCGAAGGCCCCTGGCCTCTAGCAACGCACCGATAGAAGCAGAGGAGAGCCCCTTGCCGAGGGAGCTTAACACTCCTCCCGTCACGAAGATATATTTTGCCACAGATCGATCTCCTGCTCTATTTTTTCCCGCAAGGCGGTGTCCTCGCTCAGGCACGCCAAATCCCCGGGAGTATCCACTCCGATGGAATCGTTCTCGACTTCAACCACGCGGATGCGGGCGCCGTCCTCGAGAGCGCGCAACTGCTCAAGACGCTCGGCCTTCTCGAGCCCACTGGGCGGCAAAGAGGAAAGCCGAGTAAGGTACTCCCTGCGGTAGGCATATAACCCCAAATGCTTCATCGGCCGGGGCCGAATTTCCGCCCACCGCTCCCGAAGCGACCCCGCCGAGTCCAACGCCCCCCCAATTAAATCGCGCGCATAGGGCAGCGGAGCCCGCGAGAAATAAAGGGCATCGCCCTCTTTGTTCACCACTACCTTTACCACGTTTGAGTCCAAAAAGTCCTCCACCCTCGGGATGAGAACGGCGATGGTGGTCATCATAACCAAAGAACCGGAAAGAAGCGGCCCGACCGCCGCATCAATGTCCCCGGGATGGATCAGTGGCTCGTCTCCCTGGACGTTCACAACGACCCCGACTCCCTCCAGGGCCTCGGCAACCTCGGCCACCCGGTCCGTTCCGCTCTGGTGATCGGCCCGGGTCATGTACGCCTCACCCCCAAAGGCCCTGACCGCGCCAGCGATTCGCTCATCGTCGGTGGCCACCAACACGCGATCCACCCGGTGTGCCCTGAGGGTGCGCCGGTAGACGAACTCGATCATGGGGCGCCCCGCCAAATCCGCGAGCGCCTTTCCCGGAAAACGCGTCGAGCCCCAGCGGGCTGGTATCACCGCAAGAACCCCGCTTCGAGTCTCACTCACGGACACCCGGATTCCTCGTCCATAGTAGAGTCTTGTTTAGTAGGCATTTTGACTGAAGAACCCCTTCCATACCGTCAGCCACATGATCTTAATGTCCAAGGTCAGCGACCAGTTCTCGATATAGTACAAATCGTATTCGATTCGCCTATCGATAGAGGTGTCCCCACGCCATCCGTTGACCTGAGCCCAGCCGGTCATGCCACTTTTCATCTTATGGCGCAACATATAGCCGGGGACCGACTGGCGAAAATTCTCGACGAAAACCGGGCGCTCGGGCCGAGGCCCCACCAGACTCATATCTCCTCTCAGGACGTTGAAGAGCTGCGGGAGTTCGTCCAGGCTTGTTTTTCGGAGAAGAACACCAAGTCCGGTTCGCCGGTCATCCTCGGGACTCGCCCAGACGGCGCCGCTTTCCGTCTCGGCGTCCACCCGCATCGAACGAAATTTATACATCTCGAACCTCACTCCATCGAGGCCCATCCGCTCCTGCGCGTAGAAAACCGGCCCCCTGCTGGAGAGTTTAACGAGGACCGCGATCAATGCCATGAGGGGGCTGAAAACCAAGAGCGCCACCAGCCCGCAGGCAATATCCATCATCCGCTTCACAATCCGGTTCCAGCCCAGGAGAGGAGTCTGCGAAAGGAGAATGACGGGAAGGCCGTTTAACTCCTCGATGCCCGCGTTAAGACTCATTCTTCCCACCAGATCGGGCACCACCCGAAGGTCCACGCTTGAGTCGGCCAAGGTATCGAGCAGATCGGATTGCTCCTTCTGCCTATCGGCCGGAAGAACCACATACACTTCGTGTATTTCCTCCCGCTCAACAACCCTCCGGACGTCCGGGAGCTTCCCGAGGACGTTCATATCTCCCGCCAACTCTCCGGCTTCCTCTTGATCGGAGATATGCCCCGCCACCTGAAACCCCAAAAACCGGTAGGCCTCGAGTTGGGACGCCGTTTGCCGGGCAAGAGGCGAAGTGCCCACCACGAGAATCCGCCTCATATCCACCCCGCGCCGCCTCAGCCGCCTGATGATGGACCAGGTGATGCGCCTGAACAAAAACAATAAAACCGGCCCCATCACCATAAAGAAAACCACCATGATCCGGCTGTAACTCGTCTCGCGATAGAAAAAAGTCAGGGCGATGATCATCAAAACAGTCCATGCCATCGTCCGGGTAATCCTTCCAATTTCGACCGTGCTCTTCAGGCCCACACGAAACCAGTAAAGATGCGTCAACCGGGCAGCCATGATCCACGCCAGCCAAACAAACGGGAGGAGAACCAGGTAATCCGAGACAGGGGGAAGCCCAAGGGCCACCGGAATGATTTCCAACCGAAAGCGCAGGAGGTAAGAAACGATCCACGAGAGCCCCAAAGCCACCACATCTCCCGCGAAAAGCAAGGCTACGTTCAATTGGCCGTATCTTCTTATCATGACGGTTTCCTAAACGCGGGATGTCAGATGCGCTAAGTGAGCAGCCCATCCGGAGGCGAAACGCTCCCGAGCGGCATTTTTGAATCGCAGACGACCAAATTTCCCTGCCTGCCGTCTCGCCGCTTCGGGGCGAAAAACGCCTTCCTTTTTCTCAAACTCGAGAACCGCTTCAACCAACGACTCGGGGGTCGGCTCCCTGAAAAAAAGGCCAGTTGGCTCTCCCGGATTATCATCCCCTTCCCCCCAGGCGGGAAACCCCGGAGGAGGAGCGAATTTATCGCGGTTCGCCGCCACCACGGTTTCAAGCGCCCCGCCCTCTCCCAGGGCAATGACAGGCCTTCCCGAGGCCTGCGCCTCAAGCGGGGTAATTCCGAAGTCCTCGACCCCGGGAAAAATAAACGCCCGGCAGCCGGCATAGAGCTCGGCGAGGGTTGAATCGTCCTGCCACCCGAGAAACTCCACATTGGACTTTCCAATCCCCCGTACCCTCTCGAAATCCTGACCGTGCCCCACCACCTTAAGAGGACGCCCCAGGCGATTGAACGCCTCAACAGCCACATCAACCCTCTTGTAGGGAGCAAAAGCCGAGACCACGAGGTAGTATTCCCCCGCCCTGGAACCGGGGCAAAATCGGTCCGTGTCGACCGGCGGGTAAAGTATGTCCGCCTCCCGGCCGTAGTGGCAGCGGATGCGGTTGGCTACCGTGTGGCTGATCGCCACGAATTCATTCACGCCGCTGTTGGACTCCCGGTCCCACCCGCGAAGGTAGGCCATCGCCCGGGGGAGGACCCACTTGAGGGGCCTTCCCACCCGGCCACCGCTGAAATACTCATCGTAGGCCGACCATGCATACCTCATCGGGGTATAGCAGTAACATAGATGAAAGGCGTCCTCCCTGCCCCGGGCGCCCTTCGCCACACAATGGCTGCTCGAGAGGATGAAATCGTATCCCGAAAGGTCAAACATCCGGATGGCCGAGGGCATTAGCGGAAGAAAATACCGGTATTTCTTCTCGACGCCCGGCATATGCTGAATCGGGCTGGTATGAATGGGGTGGTTTTCAATTATCTTCGAGACCGAATCCGGCACATGAAGGAGGGTAAAAATGTCAGCCTCAGGATATATCTCGCAAAACACCTCGAGGCACTTCTCCCCCCCGCGCATCCCCGTCAGCCAGTCGTGAACTATTGCAATCCGCATTAATTTTTTCCCGCCCCGGGAGGCGTAATCGGCATTCCCTCTCCCGCCTGCGGCCCGCCCTTTCGCATGACAATGACGGCATACCTGCAGTAGCGCTGAAGCCAGGGGAACACCCGGAGAAGTATCCTGTCGATCACCTCAAGCAAATCGATTAGCACCTTCCACCTGAACAGGCGGCGAATCATCGAGAAAAGCTGATACCCCCGCATCTCAATCCAGGGGAAATTCTTTCTGAGAGTTTCGATATCCTTTTGGCGAATGGGCTCCTCGTCCTCCGTTCGGTCCTTTCCCCGGTAGGGGATTCTTTTCCGGACAAATTCGAGAATCGGGTTCCCCCCCCAGGGCTCGCTGAAAACAGCAATGCCGCCGGGCCGGAGCACACGCGCCATTTCCTTTCCCGCTAGTTCCAAATCGACATGATGAAGAACCGCATTTCCGTAAATGGCGTCGAACGATTCGTCCCGGTACCCGAGAGACTCGCCGGCCATCTCCTGAAGATGAACGCGTCCGCCCACCCCGTTCGCGTACGCGCGGCGGGCCGAGAGGACTGCATTGCCAAAAGCGATATCAAACGCAAAAACATCCCCCTTGAGACGGGCCAGAACCGTGGCGCTCATTCCGTCCCCCGTCCCATAGTCGAGCACCCGTTTTCCCTGGAGATCGCCTAAAAGCTCGAAAGTGTCCCGGACCCAGCTCTCATGATCTACGTATACCGAATCCTCGAAGCAAAGCGTCTCATCGGCAAGCGCCTCTCCACGAAGGGAGCTTCTCTTCTCATAGAAATCCCGTTCCCGGTGAAGACGGTCGTTGCTCACGTCCCGCCCCCCGAAGCGGCGGCATTGTTGCGGTTTTCCGGCAAGGCATCCCGGTAGGCTTTCAGGGTTTCCTCGGCCAAAGCGCGCCAGGAGAATTTTCGCGCCTGCTTCCGGGCCTTCAAGGATAGACTGGCACGAAGCGAATCGTCCTCGAGCAGGCGGACCATGGCCTCCCGAAGCGGCTCCACACACCCTTCGGGGACGACGATCCCCGCCTCTCCCACCACTTCGGGCAAAGATGCTACATCGGAGACAATCGCCGGAGTTCCGCAACCCATCGCCTCCAGCGGCGGGTAGCCGAACCCCTCATAGCTTGAGGGGAAAACAAGGGCCCTCGCGGCGGCGTAAATGCCCTCAAGAGCTTCGTGCGGGACATCTCCAAGAAACTCCACCTCGCCGCCGAGACCGCGCCGGGCCATCTCATCCTTCAATCCGTCCCCACTGCCCGTCAGCAGAAGCCGCACCCCGCTCATCCGGCGGCTGACCCCCGCGAACGCCTCGAGGAGCAGCGGGATATTCTTGTGTTTTTTATGATTGCCAACATAAAGAAAAAAAGGGTCCCCCGCCTTCAATCCGGGGAACGATTCTCTTTGTCCTTCCTCTCCCCAACCCGGAGGAAGCGCGTTATAGGTAAGACGAACCTTGTCGGGAGCCACCCCCAGATGTTTTATGATGTCGCGCCGTGAATGCTCCGATACCGTCAGGATAATCCGGGCACGGCCGGCGGTCCGCTTCGCCAGGAGCCGCGATACCCGCCAAGCCAATTTGGAAGGACACTGCTCGGGAAAAAGCTGGTGAATCAAATCGTGAATCGTCGCTACCATCGGAGTGCGCCCGAACATAGGAGCGGCGTAGTGAGGATGATGAACGAGATCGAGATTTTGAGCCTCCACCAACCGCGCAAGTCCCACCTGCTCGGAAAGTGAATATGGCCGCACTCTCGAAAAAATCAAAGAAAAATTCTCGCCCGGCGGATGAAACCGCTCCCGATCGCCGTCATGTATAATAACGACGTATTCATGGTCTTCGCCCAGGCGGCGCAGACCTTCAATCAAATTTCTCAAGTAGGTACCGATACCACTCATGAAAATCATGCGGGCATCAATGCCTATACGCATCTCCGCACCGCCTGATAAACCGCATCGATATCGAGTTCAGCCATGCAAGAAAGGTGGTCGCATTGGGTCAATCCGCAACCCTCGCACTCTATCCGCTTGCGGACGATGACGACCGATGGCCCCCGGGGGCCCCATTCAGCCGGGTCGTTCGTTCCACTGAAAACGCTGACCACTGGAACCTGAAGCGCCGCGGCGATATGGCCGGGTCCGGAATCGTTTCCGACGAAAAGGGCGCACTGCTTGGCCACCATCATGAACGTGCGCAAATCGGGTAGCTTTCCGCAAAGATCGAAAACACGGCCCTCTATCCGGCTTCCCTTCAAAGAAATTAGGACATCGTCCGTAATGGCCCGATCTTCGGGGCCGCCGAGCAACACCACTTGGGAGGGCCGGCCCGCGATGATGCGCCTAATCAATTCGGCATATTTATCGACTCCCCACAACTTGGTCGGCTGCCCGGCGCCAACATGCATACCGATTAATATTTTGGATCCGTCCACCCCCTGGGCTCGAAGAATAGACTTCCCCTGTCCCTCCTCCTCCTTGCTCGGGATCAACTCGGGACTGGTGGTTTCCCGCGGTTCGAAACCCGCCGATTCGACATGCGCCAGATTCATCTCGACCTGGTGGCGGCCGCCGGCTCCGTCCACCTCCACATCGAGGAGGCTCCCAAGCCCTGTATGTCCCTTTCCCACCAGGTAGCGCGCGCCGGCAAGCCGGGAAGCCAGAATTAATTGAAAATCCCCGCGGAGATCGATGGCCAGATCGTACCGGCCGCCCAGATCGCGCCGCCGTTTTCGCAGCAGCCGAGTCAAACCCAAAGTCGCCCTCAGGCCAAATCGGATTTTCTTGGGCCTTTGAAGCCAAGGAGCGGAAAATTCCAAAGGCGCGAAACCCCACCACTCCTTCCAGTTGTTTGGAATCAATTGACGCGCCAAGGGAGAAACAAGTACGTCGATTCGAGCATCCGGAAGCTCGTCCCTCAAGGCTTTAAGGGCGGGTAGCGAGAACAGGAAATCGCCCAAATGATCGGGGCGCATCACCAGAACGCGCTCTATGGTTTTGGGACGCTCTCGTATTTTGCCGAAAAGCCGGCCGCACACGCTGTCCAGCAGCCGGAATAGCCTCACCGTCCAGGGATTGCGATAGGCATACCGGCGCGGGCGAGGTTCATGCTGAAAAGAGTTCCCCCCCCGGGGACCTTCCGGCGGCTTAATTCGCCCGAGTTCAGGATCCAGTACGGGCAAGGGTATCCCTGGCAACTCGGAATTTCCGATTACGCCTGATGGAGAATCGGACAAAGGGTTGGATGATTTTCGATCCGCTCCTTTCATGATCAGATTTACTCGCCTCTCGGATGGCGGAATTTCGACACGAACAGCGATTGTACCGCAGCTACCCCCTCGGGGGTGAGCCCCCGGCCCTTATAGACAAGCGTAGCGTACAAAACCAGCGCGATAAACAGGTTTGCCCCCAGCGGGGCCGGGACCCAAGCGAGCACCGCCGCCGACGCGGCGGCCGCGCCGGCGGCGCGGAGGGCAGCTCCTCCCGAGGGCAGGCCCACCTCGGGCCTAAGCACCGCCAGCCCCGCCGCCAGCATGAATCCCTCCGCGATAAGGGTGGCCCAGCTTGCCCCCAGGAAATCGAACGAGGGGATGAGCGCCGCGTTCAAGACGATGTTCAACAACGCCAAAGCACCGGCATAAACCGTGAAAAGGCCCGCCCTGCCCACCGCCACTCCCGTCGTCGTCATTACATAGAGAACGAAGCTCAAAACCGTCGCCACCCCCAAGACGCTTAGCGCATCCGCCGCCGGGGCGAATTTGGGGCCGTAAACCGCGCCAATGATCTCTCTCGAAAAAATCAGCCCGCCAATCAGGATCGGCAGGCCCGCCGCTACCGCCAGGGAGGCCGCACCCCGGTACATTTTACGCACCATCTCGCCGTCACCTTCTTCGAAAGCCCTGGATATCATCGGAAGGAGCGATACCGTTATCGCTATGGGCACAATGGCCAGCGACCCCGTCAGCTTGTAAGCGGCGGAATACATGCCGACGGATGATTCGCCCGACAACCACTCCAGCATTAAAAGATCGGATCGCGTGTAGGCGATGAGAAAGATATTGGCGGCTCCGATGGGTATCGCCATTCGAAGGAGCCCGAGCCAGTGGCGGGGATCGAACCGAATAACGGGCCGGGCCTCGCGAAAGAAATGCAGCCCAAGCCACAATCCGCCGGGAAGAAGCACCCCCAGCTGTACACCGATGAGCGCCGGAAGGGGCCATCTCGCCAAAGCGGCGGCGATGAGGCAGGCCGCGGAGGCCAACTCGGTCATGACCCCAATTCTGATGGGCACGGCCATCCGCAAACCGGCCTCGAACGGAGCGTCGAGAATCGTTCGAAGGGATGTCACCCTGAAAGAGACGAACAATAATAACGAGGCAGCGAGCGCCGACCAGAGGGACTCGCCCGCGGGAATTATCCAGATGGCGATGAGGCAGGCCGCGGCCCAGCAGCTGGCGGCCATGACCGCCTTGAGAACCAGGGCGCTGCCCAAAAGCCGGGGCGCCGAATCACGATCGCGGGCTATCTCACGGACCAAAACCGTCTGAAGGCCCACATCCGTGAATATCGCGAACACCTCCGCGAAAGCGAACACGAACGAATAGACGCCGAACCCGCGCACCCCAAGAATCCGGGCCAGCACAACAACAACCACGATCCGAATCAAACGCTCCGCGCCGCGCCCGATAAAAACCCAGCCGGAATTTCTGGCGGCCTGCTCCATGCGGTTCATGGAGCCGCCCGCCCTGCGCCCGCACTTTTCGCGGCGAATGCGCGCTCATAGACGGCATGCGTCTTTTCGGCGATTACCTCCCAGCCAAATTCGGTCCTGGCCCTTTCTCTCGCGGAAATCGAAATCCGCCGGCGCAGTTCCGGATTCTCCTGAAGATCCGCGAGAATATTCGCGAGCGAAAGGGAATCGTTTTCGGGGAAAACAAACCCCTCCTTTCCGATGACGTTCGGAATTTCACCCGATGTGGAGCCCACCGGGACCACCCCGGAACTCATCGCCTCGATAAGCACATGGCCAAACTGCTCCTTCCACCGCTCGACGCTCCGGGTCGGCAGGACCAGGACATCCATCTTTCTCAGCAGCCCGGGAATTTCAAAATGATCCACCCATCCCGGGAATTCGATTCGCCCGGAAAGGTTCAGCGACCGGGCAAGGGCCTCCATCTCGGCTCGCCTTGGACCATCTCCCACGATAATTGCTCTCCAATTTCCCTTTAAATCCACCAGGGCTCGGATGAGGGTGTCGATCCCTTTTTCATGGACGTGGCGGCCGATAAACCCAACCGTGAATTCATCGGAACGATCACCCTCCTCGGGCGGATGAAACAGGTCCGCATCAAGGCCGAACTGGGGGATCACGGTGATTCTCCCGGGAGAAGCGCCCCGGAGGAGGAGACGGTCCCGGACAGTCTCCCCACCCGCGATTATCTCCTCCGCCACGGCAAGGGATTTTCGTTCAATGCACCGGCGGAAAAACGGAAGATCCAAATCCATATTCTCAAAGGAAAACAAAACCAGTCTCGGCCGCGGCCGATACCACGGCAAAAGGGCGAGGAGTTGAGCTGCCGCGAGGCTCCACGGCTCTTCCTCGAGATGGATGATATCGGGGCGCGCGCTCTTTATGGCCTGCATCAGGCCACTTCGGTAGACATGCCCCGTAACCCGGCCCGGAAATAATACGGCCCCCGCATAAAGCGGAAATCCTTCACCGTCCCTCGGATCGGTGGTGAGAGTGCGCTCCCTTTCCTTCCAGAGGCGAGGGACCAAAAGGGATATTTCCAGACCCGGCCGGCGGGTGAGCGCTTTCAGCTTGCCGCGATTTATCGGCTCCGCGCAGGCATGGGAAACCATCAAAACCCGCATGAGCGATTACCCAATTCCCTTCGAATCCGAAATCACGCGGCGATAGAAATCCTCGAGGAGATCTCCCGCATCGGACCACCGGAAATTCTCCTCCGCGTAACTCCGGCATCGGGGCCGAATATCCGCCAGGGCCGACGGGAACACTAGCCAGGGGAGAACCGCCTTCGAAATTCCCTGGGGCGACGTTTCCTGAGCTACCAATCCCTTCTCAAGGGGAGCCAGAATTCCGGGTGTGGCTCCGATGGGCGTTCCGACGGCGGGAGTACCCGACGCGAGCGCCTCCAGCGTGGACACTCCGTATCCCTCGAGAGAGCGTGTGGGCAGGATGAAAAGATCCGCGGCCTTGTAGTAGTCGGGTAACTCCCCATCCGGAACGAAACCGGCGAATCGAACGGAGGGGCCGATGCCCAGTTCGTTCGCCATCCGCTCGAGCCCTTCCCTCTCCGAACCCGTTCCCACCACCACAAGCCGAACGTTCGGCACGCGGGAGCAGATTTGGACCATCGCTTTCAGAAGAAGATCGATGCCCATTCGCCTCACAAGTCTTCTCACGGTCAACAAGGTCAGGCCGTCGAAACCCAGTTGGCGCCGGATACTCTCCCGACGCTCCCCTTGGGCGGGCGAGAACTGGTCCAGATCGATTCCGCCACGCAGGAAATCGATTCCCGCTGGAAGTATTCCGTGAACCCCGGCAAGACGATCGCGGCTGAACTCGCTCAGGACGGCAACTCGCCGGCACCGGATGAGAGAATCGCCTTCCATGTGGTGAATGCGGGCCGCTTTCAGGCGGGCTATCAATCGGTAGAGCAGGCGAATTACGGGTGAGAGGGTCTCCTCTCTCGCCAGCGCGTCCTCGATAAACTCGTCGCGCCAGGGGCTGTGAAATGTGCAAACCGCCGGGGCCGGAATTCCCGCGTGGAGCGCCGCATAGGCGGACAACCCCTGGTGGCAGTGAATGATGTCCGGCCGCCATTCTTCCGCGAGTTTACCGGCCGCCCTGGTGCAAGCAAAAATCGCCGAAAGATACCCGTCCCCGAATGAGCGCCTCCGCGAGGACCATCTCCGGATCCGGTAGCCTCCCCTCTCCTCGTCCGGTCCAGACCCCTCTCCGACCCGGCCCGCCAACACACATACCTCGTGCCCCTTGCCGGCCATCTCCCGGCTCCAGCCGTCCACTATCCGTTCCGCCCCGCCCTGGCTGTCCGGAAAGTAACTGTCAATGACCATCAGAATCCGTAGTGGCCTACTCAAACCGATATGCTCCCCATGGTCATGCGGGGGAAAAGAAAAAAATTCTCGGCGGACGGAAAATAAAACGACGAACGGAAAAACAGGGGAATATCCACCTGGGCACAAAAGAATCTTTTTATCAGAAACATCTCTCCGGCGGGCATCGTGAAGTAATATTGCCCTTACTTTATCCTTCCATCAGTCCGGTAGACAAGTATGCAACACATCTTCCACCGTGATCCCTATACGCTCCTCCAATACCATCCCCGAAACTATTTTCGGATGTTTTGATCATCGCCGCTTCCTGATAGCCTTTGAGGGGTGGCGAGGTTTAATTATTTTCCGACAACATCCGAGGACATACCATGATCACGGTAGGCATGTACTACGACGTTATTAAAGGAAAAGAAGAGGAATTCGAGGAGAAATTCGAGGCGGTGACCACCGCGCTCGACGGCTCACTCGGCCATGTGCAAAGCCTCCTTTACCGTCAGGTCAAGAAACCAAACTCATACACCATTCTTTCCAAGTGGGACTCACAGGACGCATTCAAGGAATTCATTCAAAGTGACGCCTTTAAAAGAGTAACCGACTGGGGGAAAGCGGAGATCCTCGAGGGGCGGCCGCGCCATAAAATTTACGGAAACGAGGGGGATGTTAATTAATTACGCCCGAGTCCATCAAATCGACTGAAAATATCGAACAACGGATTTCGATGAACGCACCAAACGAACAGACAAAAATCGTCCCACATCAGCCGACATTGCCCGTTTTGTGTCTCCTCGTATTTCTCGCGGTCATCCCCGTCACCCTTCTCGTCCCCATCCTGAAACCACTGGTCCTGGATCGCTTCCCCGTGGGGCCTTTTGCCGCCCACGCCTTTCTCTCCATCAACATGATTAGCGCTATTCTCGCCGCTCCGGTCGTGGGACTGATCGTTGACCGGATCGGCAAACGCCAGCCCATCGTTGTAATCGCTTTTGTTCTGGATGCTCTTCTTTTGCTCAGCATCAAATGGGCCCCCACCTACGCGGCCCTGATGGCGCTCCGCTTCCTTGAGGGAATCACCCATATCGCGGCTCTGACCGGTGTCATGGGAGCCGCTCTCACCCTAGCCCACCGGAATCCGGCCCGCTCGGGCGGAATCATGGGCGCGGTGGGGGGGTCCATTATCTTCGCCGTCGCCACAGGCGCCGGGTTGGGCGGCGCGCTCTCAACGGGCGGAATTCACCGCCCCCTCGTTGCCGCGGCAATGATTAGTCTAATTGGCGCCCTCGTCAGCGGTTGGGTACTCCGGCACGATCGACGGGTCCGCCCCACCGAGGGTGGGCAAAATCCGGCCGAACTCATGCGGATTATCCGCAAGGAAAGAGCCACCTTTATCCCCTGCCTGTTCACCTTCGCAGACCGGCTTCTCGTAGGAATCATGATCTCCTCGTTCAACCTCTACCTGGTTCAGACGGCCGGCTGGTCGCCCAAACAGTTCGGCTTCCTGATGTCCACCCTTCTGATTCCCTTCGGGCTGCTTTGCTACCCTTTCGGGCGACTCTGCCGAACATGGTCGAAAAGCTTTCTTATCGTTGCCGCCTCCTTGCTTTACGCTATTTTCGTGTCCCTTCTCGGCTGGATTCCCACCGATTGGCTTTTTCCATCGATGCTCCTCCTCGGAATCATAAGCGCCCTGAATTTCTCGCCGAGCCTGGCCATCATGACCGACCTCGCGGGAAGCGAGATTCGCTCCACCGCGATGGGGGCCTTCAACTCCGCCGGTTCGCTGGGGTTTTTTGCCGGCCCTCTTCTCGGAGGTGGCATCGTCCAGTTAATGCTTTCGAAGGGATCACCCGCCTCGGAGGCCTATAAAATGGCATTTATCGGCGGCGGAAGCGTCTCGATCCTCACCACCCTCATAGCCATCCCGTTCCTTATCCGGCTCGTGCGGGCCGGAAGGACCACCTAGACAAACCTTAGGCTCTCGAGTGCGCCGATACTTTTTTCGTGCTATATTTGAATTAATTAGTCTAAAATGAAATCGTAATTTTCGTTTTCCCGAAGTCTTCATACCAAAGTTCGTGCTGGATTATCCGAAAAGGGAATTGGAAACATGTCGAAAAAGGTGGCATTTCTCGGTCTTGGAAAAATGGGGGGCTTGATGGCGAAGCATCTCCTCGAAGCGGGCTATTCCGTTACGGGCTATGACCCCGTGGCCAAGGCGATGGCAACGGCCAAGAAAAACGGGGCAAAAGCAGCGAAAACTCCCGCAGCGGCTGTAAAAGGGGCCGATATCGTGTGCAGCTCGCTCCCGACCCCGGCTGTCGTGCGCGATGTTTATCTGGGATCGGGCGGAGCCCTGAAGGCGCTCCAGCGCGGAGCGGTGATCTTCGAACTCTCAACCAGTACAGTCGATCTGGCTCGCGAGATTGCCGCGGCCGGAAAGAAAAAAGGTGTCGCCTTTCTCGACGCCCCCGTGAGTGGAAGTATCCCCCACCTCGCGAATAAACAGGTCGCTGCCATGGTGGGCGGCGACCGAAAGGCCCTGAAAAAGAACCGGGACGTTCTTGAGACCTTCTGCAAATCGATCACATACATGGGGCCATCAGGCACCGGCCTGATAATGAAGCTCGTAACGAATCACATACTCTACATCCACCACGCCGGTATCGCCGAAGGGGTCGCCTTCGGGATGAAGGGAGGGCTGAAGGCCGACAAGATGGTGAAATTCCTCCAGGAAAGCGCCGTCCCCAATCTTTTATTCTACAAAGGGACGGAAATGGCCGCCCGCGATTACTCGAATGTCATCGCCCCGGTCGAGCTCAGCAAAAAAGACCTCGGGCTGAGCGTCGGGGAGGCGAACGACCTCGGCGTTCCTGTTCCGCTCGGCGTCGCCGCTCTCCAGCAATACGTCACGGCAATCGCACTGGGCTTGCGTCAAGCCGATTTCAACGCCGTTTTCGAGAGCTACCTGAACGCCGCAGGAGAGAAGCCCATGCGCCAGAGCAAGGGTCGAAGCCGTTAATTTTTATATAAAACCCGAGGAGATTCGATTCGTGCCGAAGATAGTGGCTTATTTGGGATTGGGAAACATGGGAGGCGCCATGGCGGCAAATCTGCTCAAGAACGGGTTCGAGGTCCGCGGATTCGACCCTTCGCCCGCCGCGAGAGGGCGCGCCGAGGAGCAGGGCATACGGACGTTCGCCTCCGCCGCCGAGGCGGCCAGCGGAGCCCAGGTCATCTGCAGCTCGGTCCCCGAAACCCGGCACGCCGAGGAGGCCTATCTGGGCGAAAAGGGCGCTCTCGCGGCCGCGCCCGAGGGAGCGGTCTGCTTCGATCTCTCCACCATCACGGCCGATGGAAGCCAGAAAATCGCCGCGGAAGCCCAAAAACGAGGCATCCGCTTCCTCGACACCCCGGTGAGCGGCAGCGTCCCCCAGGCCAAGGCCGGAACCCTGGCCCTCATCGCCGGCGGCGACAAAACCGCCTTGGACGAGCACGCCGACGTCCTCGGGACCATCGGGGAGTCCGTCCACCACTTCGGCCCAAACGGCGCGGGCCTCCAGATGAAGCTCGTGACCAACCACATCTTCGCCGTGCACATCTCGGCCATCGCCGAGGCCACCACCCTTGGCGCCAAGGCCGGGCTCGACCCCGAGGCGATGATGGCGTTCCTCAAGGCGAGCGTCATCCCCAAGATCCTTGACTACAAAGGCAGCACGATGATCGCAAAGGACTATACCCCCACCTTCACCGTCAACCTCATGCTCAAGGACCTGCGGATGATCACCGCCCTCGCCGAGGAGGCGAAGGTGCCCGCCCCCCTTTGTTCGATCGCGCGGCAGGTCTACCTGGGCGCGGCGGCGCTGGGCCACGGGGACGCCGACCAGAACGCCATCGTCGAATACTTCGAGGCGGGCGCGGGCATGAAGGCCGAGGGCTAGGCCCCCTCGGCGTCAGGGCGCCCAGGGCGAAAATATCGATCATCACTTCGCAGTTCCTGCCGCCACCCCGCGATTCCCGCCGTACCGCACAATTGCCGCCGGGCGCAATGAAAAGCCGCCGGGATTCCGCCTTAATTAACTATTTATCAACCAGTTAACAAATTCCCGCGCCGCCCGACCGAGTTTTATGCCCCCTCCCCCGTTAATTACTTGCTATTCCTGATAAAAACGATATAGATTGTCCTCTAAATTCCGGGACACGGGTAGTCCCCCCGGGACATGGGTAGTCCCCCCCAGCGCTTCAAATTTTAGACGCTTCACGAGAGAAGCCCAGCTGTTCAGGAACCCGGCGATTCAGTACCCTAGCTGTTCAGTAGCCAGACGATGAAAGCGGTTTCCCGGTGAAGGGCGGCCAGCCCCCCCCCCTTTTTCGGGAAAGCGGACATCCGGGCAAGAACATCCGGCCGACACCTGTTAACGGTTTTTTTTTAACTAACGGTTTTTTCAACGCGAAGCCTAGGAGATCAAAGCATGCCAACCACCGGACGCGACCTGCTGGATGCCGCCCGGCAGGAAATCACCGAAATCACCCCCGACGAGGTCGCCGAGCTCCAGGGGTCGGGCGGCCAGTTCGCCCTCATCGACGTGCGCGAGCCCGACGAGTACCGGGCCGGCTATATCCCCGGCGCCGACCACGTGTCGCGGGGCTTTCTCGAGCTCAAGATCGAACAGGTCGTCCCCGAGCGCGCCACCCCGATCATCGCCTACTGCGCCGGCGGGGTCCGCTCCCTGTTCGCGGGGCAGGCTTTAAGGTCGATGGGCTACGACGACGTGAAATCCATGTCGGGCGGCTACGCCAAATGGAAAGACCTCGGCCACCCCGTCGCCGTCGACAAGCAGATGTCCACCGAGCAGCTCGACCGCTACTCGCGCCATTTCCTTCTCTCCCAGATCGGCGAGAAGGGCCAGGCCAAGCTCCTCGACGCCAAGGTCCTCTTGATCGGTGCGGGCGGCCTCGGCTCCCCGACCGGCCTCTACCTCACCGCCATGGGCGTGGGCACCATCGGCATCATCGACATGGACGTCGTGGACATGAGCAACCTCCAGCGCCAGATCATCCACAACAACGACCGCGTCGGCACCTCGAAGGTCGAGAGCGCCAGGGCCACCCTCACCGCGCTGAACCCCGACGTGAACGTCATCACCATCGAGGAGCGCCTCGACCGCACCAACGCCCTCGAAATCCTCAAGGACTACGACATCATCGTGAACGGGGCCGACAACTTCCCGACCCGCTACCTCGTGAACGACGCCGCCGTCTTCCTCGGCAAGAAGATCGTCGACGCCTCGATCTTCAAGTTCGAAGGCCAGGCCACCGTCTACGACCCGGCCAACGGCGGGCCCTGCTACCGGTGCCTCTACCCCGAGCCCCCGCCCCCCGGCATGGTCCCCTCCTGCGCGGACGCGGGCGTCCTCGGCGCCCTCTGCGGCACCATGGGCTCGATCCAGGCCACCGAGGTCGCCAAGCTCATCGTCGGCTTCGGCGAGCCCCTCGTCGGCAAGCTGCTCATGTACGACTCCCTCAAGAGCCAGTTCCGGATCCTCAAGGCCCGGCGCGACCCCTCCTGCCCCGTCTGCGGAGACAGCCCGACGATCGCCGAACTGATCGACTACGAGTTCTTCTGCGGGTTGACCGAAGCGCCGGTGGGAGCCGAGGCGAACGGGCATAATCACTAGAAGTCATTTTGAAGTTACGAAATGACTTCTAGCCAAAAATGCTTTTTCTGTAATGGCAAACGGAAGATTAAAAGAGGAACACAGAATTAATCTACAATGTGAAATGGATTTCACTGGCGAGGAAGAGAAAGAACCGCTATTACTAATTGCAGATCATATTGCTGCTGCATTCCGCCGAGAACATGCCCCGATCATCGATAAATACAAAAGTGCTTTTTCTGAAAAACTTTTCGTAGGCGACTCCAGATTTGAATATGAATTTCCAAATCTAGACGGATCCTAATCTTGACTAAAGGGGTTCTACCCCTACCAACACCGATCTGATCGACTACGAGTTCTTCTGCGGATTGAACGAGGCCGAGGGACCCGCTGGGGCGGCGGTGAACGGGCATTAGCAGAAGGAAAAAATTACACCGTCAGCGGAGTGAAGGAAAATTTCCCCGGACGATTGTCCGGGGGATTGTTCACGCCACCATCTCTTCAAATTCAAATTCCTCGGATTCCACATCTCCATTTAAAATTACCCGCACAAATTCACGATCTCTTGGCGGGAAGAACTTTTTAATATCCTCCGTGTTTCCAACCTCCTTGGAAGCGGCATACACCAACCGAATCAGCCGGGCATTTGCCTTTCCCGGCAATACATGACCATTTTCCCACCTGGAATAAAGGGCGGTGTCCACACCGAGAATATCAGCCATTTCCTTGGCTTTTATGCCCATCCCCTTCCGCAGAAAAACTATGTCCTGCGCTTCGAGGGTGAGCTTCTTTGTAACAACCGCCTCGCCAATTCCCTCCAAAAGCATCTTCATATTCGGAATCCGCACAGATTTCTCCCCACACTCCCCACACCGCGCATATTCAATTCCCGAGAGATACACATAATCTAACCCGTTTGAAGTGAAATGATACTTTTCTTCAATCGGCGTCATTTCTTTTTCGCAACGTTTACATTTCATCGGGCTTCCCCTTCCCAATTTTTCGATACGGCCCAATCCCCTCCTACCATCTGCCACAAGTAATCATTACCAACTCAGGAAATCTTTCATCTATCGAAAAAACAACCGCCAAACGGTTCCCATCCGTATCCTCTCCAACAATTTTGTAGCGATATTCCTGAAACGTGCCATTCCACCTTGGCCGATCAAATATCCGGCCGTGATAAATCACCTGAATCAGATCCCACTAAATTACTTCCCATTCCACCATTCGATTTTCAAAATGCGGATGGGCTTGGCGGATACTACCTCCTTCGTAAAGCTCGGTTGCCCTTTCCTGCGCCTTCGTTGCGATAGTGCTGGCAGTCTATCCATTTCCTAGGACCCTTCTCCCCTTTCCATGAGGACACTTCCGTTCTTAACAATTACAATACCGGAGAAACATGACTATAAGTCAAGTATATGTTGACTAAAAATCAACTTCTCCTTTGTATAATATCGCTATAACATATTGTTTTTACTTCAATAGTGAACATTTTCGGGGGACAATTCCCTCCCCTCACCCCATCCCTCTCCCGAGGAGAGAAGGGGCAAAACCATTCGCGCACCTTCGTGCGCGACCCCTCATCAATACTTCTCATCCTCGGGCGGCTGCTCTCCCGCCTGCTCCCCGGCGGGAACGCCCTTCAAACCCCAGGCGGTGTCCTTGACGTAGATGTAGACCAGATCCTCGCCGGGCTCGGCGGCGGTGTGGTGCGGGACGTTGGGGGGGATGTGGACGACGCCGCCGGGGCCGGCGCGGTGGACCTCGCCGGCGATCTCGGCACGGACCCGGCCCGAGATGATGTAGAGAAACTCCTCGCTCGGGTGGTGATGGGGAGCCGAGCCCGTGCCGGCGTCCTTGGTGCGGAGGCCGAAGAAAATGCGCTCGCCCCTGACCGTCGGGCCGTGGGCGGTGGAAAGATCGGGGTTGTGCCGGACGTCGGGAAGCTCATCGAAGCGGTAGACGGGCATGGCGGCTCCTTTTGGGGGCGGCGGCGGGGCGGAAGGTTTTTGCTTGAGGACCAAGATATTACGGAGGCCGCCTTCTCAAACATCGGGCCGTGCCCTTCCGGTCCGGAGTTGGAGCAAAAACCTTCGCGCACCTTCGTGCGCGACCTGTCGGAACGACCCCGGAGGGGCCAATGGCTCAGAAAATGGTCCGGTGTGATAGAAGGTCCTTATGGTGGTTCACTCACAAATCCTTTCATGGAGGTGGGACCTGGCATGGTGCTCGCGGCGAAATCCATCACCCTCTTTATCTTTGCGGGGCTTCTTGAAATCGGCGGCGGCTATCTCGTTTGGCGGTGGTGGCGAAGCGGTGCGCCGCTGCTCGTCGGTGTGCTCGGCGCGGCGGCGCTGGTCGCTTACGGCATCGTCCCCACCTATCAACCGGCGCATTTCGGGCGCGTCTACGCGGCGTACGGCGGCTGGTTCGTGGTGCTCTCCCTTTTATGGGGCTGGGCGGTGGACAACACCGCGCCGGACCGCTTCGACATCATCGGCGGCGCGATTTACATCGCCGGGGTGGTGGTGATCATGTACTGGCCCCGATAGCTTTTGGCGAAAACCAGAAAAACCCTTCGTTCCTGTCGGAGCGACTAGCGGAGCGACTTGCGGAACGGCTAGCGGAGCGACTGACGGAACGACTGGCGGAGGGGCGCTCTCCGCCCTCCAGCCAATCTCGTATTTCCCATCCGAAACTCCTATACTCGTGATTATTGAGGATTGCCCGGCGCCGGCACGCCGATGGAGAGGTTTTTTTTACAGCGTCCATGAGGGGGGAGGTTTTTTTCATGCTGAAATTCGATCATGTGGGCTTTCTGGTCCGGGACACCGAGGAGAAGCGGGGGCTGATGGAGGAGCTACTGGGCTGCGACTTCCGCTACCGCCTGGTCCGCGAGGCCAAGGACAACACGAATATCCTGGATTTTTATGATTTCGACGGCGGCGCGATGGAGTTGGTCCAGTCCTCGAACCCCGAGTCGATGTACAACCGTTTCATCAAAGAGAAGGGCGAGGGGATTCATCACATCGCCTTCGAGGTCGATGACATTCGCGCGACGATGGCAGAGTGGAAGGCCAAGGGGGTCCGCTTCGCGATGGACCCGCCGCTCGGGGCCTCGGGCTCGCGCCGGGCGATCATCACCTTCACCGAGGCCGAGAGCTCGGGCGGGCTGGTGATCGAGCTCTGCCAGGCCCTGGGTGAGGGCGAGGAGAACCCCGACTGGGTGCAATAGCCGCCGATGAGGCGGATCGTCTGAGCCCAAGGCGGCTCCTGCCGGGATCGATAGAGGGTGTGCGCGGGCCGCGTTGCGTCCGGGGTTTGGTGTACCGCGGTAGAGGGCCACACCGCGACAGGAGGGTAGCTGCGCCCGCGACCTAAAGTCACGCACCCCCGGCGCCGGAGGCGGCATCCCGCGCAGGATTCACCCCGCGCCGGAGTCGGGGCTAGGGCCTGACCTGGAGGGTGAGGATGGTCTCGACGGGAGCGTCGAAGGTGAGCTCGTTGATGTTCAGCGCGGCGCGGGCGGCGGCCACGCTCCTCGCCGAGCACCTCGACCAGGAGGTCCGAGGCGCCGTTCACCACCCAGGGCGCTTCGGTGAAGCCGGGGGCGCTGTTGACGTAGCCGACGAGGCGGACGGCGCGCTCGATGCGGCCGAGATCGCCGATGACGGACTTGGCCATGGCGAGGTGGTTCAGGGTGCACAGCCGAGCCGACTGGTAGCCCTCCTCGACGGTGAGGTCAGAGCCGAGCTTTCCCCGGTAAACGAGATTGTCCTTGATCTTGCCGATGGTGCCCGAGAGGTGGAGGGTCTCGCCGACGAGGACGCCGGGAATGTAGTTGGCCACCGCGTCGGGGACGGGGGGCAACTCAAGGCCGAGATCGGCCAGGCGCTTTTCAATATCCATTGGGATATCCATTAGGGTCACATTCGCATGCCGCGTTGCGACCGGAAATCATACCTCCCCCGAAGGGGGCCTAATGAAAGAAGCAGCGGGCGAAATGGCCCGGCGAGAGTTCCTTGAGCTCGGGCTCGCTCTCGGCGCACATCCCGAAAACTTTCGGGCACCGGGGGTTGAACGTGCAACCCGTGGGCAAGCGGTGGAGGCTGGGCACGATGCCGGGAATCTCCTCGAGGCGGCCCTGCTCGGCGGCGGCGGACGAAGTGCGCAGCTTGGGGATCGAACCGAGCAGTCCGATCGTGTAGGGGTGCATCGGGTTGGCGAAGATCTCCTCGACCGAGGCTTCCTCGACCACCTTCCCGGCGTACATGACGACGACGCGCTTGCAGGTCTCGGCGATGAGGCCCAGGTCGTGGGTGATCATGATGATGGCAGTGCCGAGTTCGTCCTTGAGCTTCGACATCAGGTCGAGAATCTGCGCCTGAATCGTCACGTCGAGGGCGGTCGTGGGCTCGTCGGCGAGGAGTATTCTCGGGTTGCACGAGAGGGCCATCGCGATCATCACCCGCTGGCGCATGCCGCCCGAGAGCTGATGGGGGTACTCCCTAACCCGCTGCCGCGGGAGGGGGATGCCCACCAGATCGAGCATCTCGACCGCCTTGTCGTAGGCGTCCTTCTTTCCCAACTCCTGGTGGAGCATGACGGCCTCGGCGATCTGAAACCCGACGGTGAAGACCGGGTTCAGGCTCGTCATCGGCTCCTGGAAGATCATCGAGATCTCGTTTCCGCGGATGTGGCGGAGTTCTTTGGTATTCATCTTCGTGAGGTCCTTGCCCTCGAAGAAGATGCCCTCACCCGATATCTGACCCGGCGGCTCGGGGATGAGGCGGAGGATCGATAGCGCAGTGACGGACTTTCCGCAGCCCGACTCGCCGACCACGCCCAGCGTCTCACCGGCGTTGAGAGAGTAGGTCACCCCGTCCACGGCCTTGACGACCCCGTCGGGCGTGTGGAAGTGAGTCTTGAGATCTCGAAGCTCGAGGATCACATCGGAGCCGCCATTTTGCCCGGGAGACATCGAATTGCTCCTATATAGAAAGGCCTGCCGCCGTGGATATATTAACCGTGCCACGATTATAGGGAGGCTGACGGCGAAATGTCCACCCCCAAAACCCGGCCCGACCCTCCGGCGGCGGGCGCTCCTCCAGGCGGCTGTCCTCCGGGCGGCTGTCCCCCGGACAATAACGGGTGGTTGTTCCTCGCCCGCCCAGGTGGCATCATGGCCTCGTGGGCGGCCTCTCCGTCGCCCGGCCGCCGCCCGGCCGCCCCGCGGAGGATTTGTTGAGGTGAACCCCCGACGCGCCCTGATCGCTGTCCTCGCCGCCGTGCTCACGGCGGGCTGCGGAGTGAACCTGAAAAACATCGAGTCGGGAGCGAGCTTCGCCGCGCCCTCCGGGGTCACCTCGCACACCTCGCCGAAATTCGCCGTTCACCCGATCAGTCGGATAGCCGTCCTCCCCTTCCGGAACGAGTCGGGAGTCGAGAAGGCGGGGGTCCAGATCGCCAATATCTTCTATCAGGGGCTCGCGCCCGCCACCCGCTACGAGGTCCAGCCCCCGCCCGAGGTCCCGGACGAGGGCGACGTCCGGTTCAAGTTCCGCCTGCGCGGGGGCCGGAGCGAGGGCGTCCGCAACCAGGAGGCGGACTCCGCCTGGCTCCAGAACAAGGTGAAAACTTTCGTCTCGAGCGTTCAGCCCTACCTGACCAACCTTGAGATCGTCTATCCTGGCGAGCACTTCGAGGGCCGGATCAAACCGGCGGGCCGGAAACCCCTCCGGGGCACTGTGGCGCGGTCCTCGGGCGAGGCATCGGACGAGCCCTCCCTCGACGCCGTGCTCACCGGGGTGATCACCCAGTACCGGAACCGCTCGCACGGGCCCTTACTCGGCGACAAGGGCCCCCACGTCACCTACACCGCCTATCTCGTCAGCACGAAGAACGGCGAAATCCTCTGGGAGGCGTCCTTCAACGAGGAGCAGATTTTCCTGCTGGACAACCTCCTCCTGTTTCCCCGCTACGCCGAGCACGGGCTCCTCTGGCAGCGAAACGATCAGCTCGCCCGGAGCGGGCTCAAGCGCGTCCTCGCAACCTTCCCCGGTCTTAAAGAGAAGCTCGAGGCCAAGCCCTAGTCCCAAGCTCCCAGGACCCTAGGGTCCCCTAGACCCGGGGGTCATTGACCCGCTGGGCCGCGCACCGGCTGCGATTCAGACCCCGGAAAACCGGCCCCGGACCCCCATTATGGTGTTGCATTGAGCGGCCTCATCCAACTACAATAAAAACAATACGTTCTTCAGCAACCCCTCCGCCGCGGGATTGCCAGGTCATGCCGTTGGTCTCTCTCCTCATACTTCGCACCCGAATTCCCATTCTGAGGGGCATCCTTTTTGTCGGCGCCCTCTCCCTGGCCGTCTTCGCCGGGGACTACCCCTTCGCCGAGGGCGCAAGGACCTCCCCCCATCACTGGCGATATCACCCGCACCCCGCTCCCCCCCCAGCGGGGCAGGCTGATCGATCCCCTCCGCCGAGGCGCCAAGATGTTAACCGAGGAATCCCGCCTCAGCATCCGCAGGTGCGGGCGCGCGAAGTACATCGTCAAGCAGGCGAACGAGTTCGAAGACGAGAGCGCGCTGACGGTCCAATACTTCAAACAGGCCCTCGACCTTTGCCCCGGCCACCCCGAGGCCAATTTCCGGATGGGCGTCATCACCTACAACAAGAAGCAGGTGGACGCCGCCATCAAATTCTTCGAGCGGGCCTTCAAGAGCGACTCGGGATTCGTGGACGGCTAATACAACCTGGGAATCATCTACCGGCAGCAAAAGAAAACGCAAAAGGCGAAGGAATACTTCAAGCTGGCCACCGCCAAGGACAAGGCCGACCCCCTCTCGCTTTACAACCGCGGGGTCATCGAATACGCGGCCCTCAACCGGATCGCGGCGCAGGAGACCTTCAAGGGCGCCATCTCATCGGACCCGAGCCTGGCCGAGCCCCACTTCTTCCTCGGCGCCATGTACCAGGAACAGGGAGAGCGGCAAAAGGCGAAAAAAGAGCTGAGGAAGACCATCCGCCTGAATCCCAAGCTCGCCCTTCCGCGTGTGTTCCTCTCGGCCATCCTCGAGACCGAGAGCGAGAGCCGGGAGGCCCAGCGTGAGCTCGACACCGCCATCTCCCTCGGCCCCGCCTAGGTCAACGTCGGCTACGGGATGGAGGATTTCTACTTCAAAGAGGGGAAGAACAACGATATCCTCACCCACATCCGGAAGCGCAAGAAAAAGGCCTCCAAGGCGCTCGTGACGCGGGCGATGCCGGTGAAGAAGATCCCCCCACCCAGGGAGGAGATGGAGCCTTCATCTGCTCCGGGGAAAACAACCGTGCCCGGCGGAGCCGCCGGAGGGTTCGGCCGAGGGATCGAGGCAAAGGAGATGCCTGCCGGAAGGGCACCTCCCGGCAGGGAAGCCGAGGAGGAGCGAATCGACCCCGGCGAGCCCGACGCCTACCGGGTGCGCCCCGGCGACACCATCGCCAAAATCGCCAGGCGCTTCGGCACGACCTCGGCCGTTCTGATGGGGCTCAACACCACCCGCATCGAACATCCCACCATCCTCGACGCCGGGATCGTCATCCGCGTCCCCAAAAAATCCGGGGTCCGGAGAAAGACCCGTAAAAAACGAAGCCGCCGCGCGAAGAACAAAATAGCCGCCCGGCGAGAACCGCGAAAGGGGCGGGCCGCGACAAGATCTTACCGCACCCACCGCGTCAAGCGCGGAGACACGCTGCTCAAAATCGCGCGCCGCTACAAGACCAGCGCCAAGCTGTTGATGCGGCTCAACCGGAACACCATCGAGCACCCGAACTTCCTCGAAGCGGGCTCGAAGATTAAAATTCCGTCATCCAAGAAAAAGAGGAAAAAGCGGAAAAAGAAAACCGCGCTAAGGAAAAAGCGCCGAAAGAAATCGCGCGTCCCGAAAAAATCCACACCCGCCAAAAAACAGGCCTCCTAGGCTTCAGGCTCCTAACTTCCGGCTTCCTGCCAGTAAGGGCAATGGCGAAGCACCGGGCACTCCTCACAGCCGGGTTTTCTCGCGGCACAGCGCCGGCGGCCGTGGTGGATCATGAGAATCGAGTACCTGCGCCACCACCTTTTCGGGATCCGCTCCATGATTTGAAACTCGGCCTTGACCGGGTCGCGGGTCGATAGCCAGCCGAGGCGGCCCCCCGTCCTGAGTACATGGGTATCCACCGCGATGGCCGGCTCGCCGAAGGCCTCGTTGAGCACGACGTTGGCCGTCTTCCTCCCCACCCCCGCCAGCTCGACCAGATCCGCCATCCGCCGCGGGACCTCCCCGCCGTGGCGCTCGACGATGGCCCGGCAGCTATTGCGAATGGATTTCGCCTTCTGGCGGTAAAACCCACAGGAGTGAATGATCTTCTCGATATCCCTCAACCGCGCCCCGGCGAAATCCTCCGCCGCGCGATATTCGCCGAACAGGCGGGGCGTCACCTTGTTGACCCGCTCGTCGGTGCACTGGGCCGACAGGATGGTGGAGACGAGAAGCTGGACGGGGCTCTCGAACACCAGCGCGCAACGCGCATCCGGGTAAGCTCTTGCCAGATTTCTCAAGACCGCCGAGGGGGTGGAGTCATTCATCGGAAATTTTCATCCGAAAAAAGGAAAAGAAAACCATAACCGCCGGGGAGGGACGAGAGCCTCATGATTCGACCCCGGGTTCAGATTCATCTTTTCAAACGCCGTCCGATGGGTCTAGAATCAGCCCCTGTCCGGTACCGAGCATTTCACGTCAGGAGACAGCGTAATGGCGAAACTCGTTATTGCCCAGAAAAAACCTTACCATTATACGGCGACAAAAAGCGAGAAGGTCGCCTGGTGCTCGTGCGGCAAAAGCGCCAAGCAGCCTTTTTGCGACGGGTCCCACAAGGGCGGAGATTTCAGGCCCGTTATTCTAGATGTCGAGGAGGGTAAATCCTACGCCTTTTGGGGTGCAAGAAATCGAACAATGGGCCGATATGCGACGGAACCCATAAAAACCTGTAGGATAGCCCGAAGAAGAACTGACTGGCGCGTGTAGCTCAGAGGATAGAGCGCCTGCCTCCGGAGCAGGAAGTCGCAGGTTCGACTCCTGCCACGCGCACCAAAAAAACAATCACTTGCCGTGATTGCCTTGCGTTTCGAAGTCACCATGTAAGGTCATTGTAAGGCAGGTGACTGTATGGTGGGGCCACCAGAAATGGTGGCCTCGCTTCTTTATAGTATAGCCGCACCGACCTGCACTATCCCTTCAGACGCGTTTTAAGATCTCAGGAGCGACTTTCTTGTTCGATCTGACCTGGTTTCTCCGGTTAAAAATCGGCCCTTAGAGGACCTTAAATCAAGCCATTTTTTCTGTCAGGCAATTACTATTTTTGCTGACCGTTCGCGGCTAACTCATTGGTTAGTCCTTCTCAGTTCCTTCGGTTGAAATATGGAGTGTACCCCTTTCGCTGCTGACCTCCCCCCAATAGTTATACCACTAGCTACGAGAGTCCTGGAACCATGGACGAAGGGCGAAGCGGAGAGAAGCCCGGAGGCCATGGTTCTTTTGTTTCAGGAGCTGGAGGCCGGTAGTCCAATGAGCCATGCGGCCTGATTCTGTTGTAGACATGCCGCCAGCGCTCCACTAAAATTTTCGCTTCGTGCAGCGTATCGAATCTCTCCAGATTCAGGAGTTC
>PVBE011806694.1_pt1 | contig 40791 bp, 37 predicted proteins | sample 1631181 | NCBI WGS metagenome assembly PVBE01 (sample SAMN08397723, study PRJNA350692) | Marine metagenome, whole genome shotgun sequencing project. | isolation source: water | place: Pacific Ocean | collected 2012-04 | reverse complement strand
GTAGACACATTGATCTTAGACACCGTGTCATCACCGAAGTTGGTGACCCACATGTGGCTGCCATCAAACGCGACACCATCGGGGTCATTACCGACGGGGACGGTGGCTGTCACCGCATTCGTAGCGACATTGATCTTTGACACCGTGCCAGCATTGTTGTTGGCGACCCACATGTTGCTGCCATCAAACGCCACACCTGTAGGGGCATTACCGACGTTGACAGTAGCGGTCACCGCATTCGTAGACACATTGATCTTAGACACCGTGTCATCACCGAAGTTGGTGACCCACATGTTGCTGCCATCAAAGCCCACACCATCGGGGTCATTACCGACGGGGACGGTGGCTGTCACCGCATTCGTAGACACATTGATCTTAGACACCGTGTTATCACCGTAGTTGGTGACCCACATGTGGCTGCCATCAAACCCCACACCATAGGGGCCATGCCCGACGGTGACGGTGGCTGTCACCGCATTCGTAGCGACATTGATCTTTGACACCGTGTTATCACCGAAGTTGGTGACCCACATGTGGCTGCCATCAAACGCGACACCATAGGGGTTATTCCCGACGGTGACGGTGGCAGTTACCGCATTCGTAGCGACATTGATCTTTGACACCGTGCCAGCATCTACGTTGGCGACCCACATGTTGCTGCCATCAAACGCGACACCAATGGGGCCATGCCCGACGGTGACGGTGGCTGTCACCGCATTCGTAGTCACATTGATCTTTGACACCGTGTTATCACCGTAGTTGGTGACCCACATGTGGCTGCCATCAAACCCCACATAACAAGGGAGAGAACCAACGTTGACGGTGGCGGCTTGGCATTCATAGAGATCCCAGCGAAGCGTCGCACCGCAGGCAGCAGAAGATCCCCCTTCACCCTGTTCACCCTGTTCACCCTGAGGTCCTTGAGCGCCATCAGTACCGGCTGGCCCCTGCGGACCCTGAGCGCCATCAGTACCGGCTGGCCCCTGCGGACCCTGAGTTCCATCAGCCCCAGCCGGACCCTGCGGACCCTGAGCGCCATCAGTACCGGCTGGCCCCTGCGGACCCTGGGTGCCTTGAACTCCATCAGTACCAGTAGACCCTTGTTCACCCTGTACTCCATCAGCTCCAGCAGTTCCTTCATCGGTTAGTGACGGAGTTTCATTTGCTGCTGCTTCAAGCGCAACTATCCGATCTTCCAAGTCGTCATTGCTACCGCAGCCAAACAACGGAAGACAGGCCACAACAACGGCACACAACAACAAACGACGCATGATTAAAGATAATCATAACCTGACCTTGTAGACAAAATGAGACAGCAAGAAGATTCCTTACAAATACTGGTCTCTAGGGTCGTCTAGGGTCCCACACATGTAACCACTAAACCAAAACACAGCTCAGACACATAACATAACTAGTTATGGGGGGTGGCACGGCACATCACCCCACTATCAGCGCTACATAATGCTATTAAAGGAGTGGATAGGGGTCTTGTAAAACACAGTAAGACCCACCCCGGTAGGGTTTATTTCTTTTCTGGTGTGTCCCTGTGGTGTCCCTGAAGGAAATTAGACCTACCCCTACTCTAAGAATCAAAGAAGAATAACTCTCTGAACAGGGACTTTAAGTGTGGAGCTGGCGGGAATCGAACCCGCGACCCCCTGCTTGCAAAGCAGGTGCTCTAGCCAACTGAGCTACAGCCCCGAAGCCGTTATCTTATCCGTAGATCTAGAAATTAACGCGCTTTAAGAAACCACCATCAACTGTGAGGTTCACTCCGTTGATATGTTTCGCTGCATCACTGGAAAGGAACGCTACCGCATTTGCGACATCTCCCGGTAGTCCTAGGTCACCTTGAGGATGTGTTTTTTGAGTTGCTTCATAAAACTCTGGCATGCCTTGTTTAATACCATCCCAGTCTCCTCCTTCGACCATGATCGGGCCGGGAGAAACAACATTGCAGCGGACCCCTTGTGCGCCAAGTACCTGAGCTTGACCTAAAGTCCAATTGGTTACTGCCGCCTTAAAGGCACTGTAACTTCCTGATCCAGATGCAAAATGTTCCGCTGTCGCCGTAGTCCCAATACTTATCAATGATCCGCCACCATCAGCTAGCGCTTCCTGGGCTGCCCCTACTCCACCGACAAGTGACATAAGGTCAATGTTGAAGTTGTTAATCCATCCTTCAAGTTTGCGCTGCGGTTTACCAGAAGTGTTATGCACGTAGATGTCGATTCCACCGAGCTGGTCACAAGATGAATTGATCCACCCTGTGAGAGATTCGAGATCAGCTGCGTCGACAGCTGCCCCACATACTTCGCCTTGGCTGCTTAATTCTGAAACGGCAGCTTCTACACCTTCAGCGTCTCGCGCGCAGATAGCGACTGAAGCGCCTTCAGCTAATAGAGTTTCCGCTATCGCCCGGCCGAGGCCTTTTGTAGCGCCAGTGACAAGCGCTTTCTTTCCTGTAAGTCCTAAATCCATTTCATATCCTCTCTTCGGGAATTGTAGAAATGTAGCGCACGATTTATCAATTGTCCTAAGTGAAAGAATTTTTGTTCACTGCCGAGAGTGCCCCCCACATGTAAATCAGCCACATGTGCCACTGCGAAAAATTCACTGAAGGTATTTTTTGATGACCTGATGCCACTTGTTAGCCGGCAAGTCGGGGTGGAGAACAGCAAGCATGGTGCAGTATTTACTGATCCGCGTTGGCCGGTTCCCGTTTTCCCATAACCATTTATCAAAGGGGCTGGGCTGGCCCGATGATTTAGTTTCGACAATACACATGGGAAATAAAATGCTTTGTTTTTCCCAGTCTGTACAGGTTAAGTATTCGTCGAAGGTGATACGGGTACTGGTCCCTGAATCAACGACTGTGGTTCGTTGATAGTGGGAAGTGAGCGTCACACGAAGGTGATGCGATACTCCCTGCTCCCCTATGACGTTATCTATGAAAGTCTTCCCGGCTGTGGTTAGTTGGTCAACATCGTTGACATCGTATGGCGTTCTTTTCTTTACTGTTTTCCCACGACCATCTTTTGTTTTTACCTCAAGCATGGCTGTATTGGTTTGTTGGTAGAACCTTGTTCGTGCTTTAAATCTAGGTCTTCTTTTGTAAGCAGCGTCTTTATAGAGATCTAAGTTCGGCGTATCAAAATAAATAGATTGGTATATGGTGCTTCGCATCCCATCAATATCGAGAACTCTTCCTTGAACCTGCACCTCTTCTATTAGGCGGTTGCACATTTCTGCATTAATGATGTATTTGCGGTCTACGCGCGTTTGTAAAGCAGCGAATTCGTTAATTTCTTCCAACGTGATTGGTGAAATATTTTGCGTCCGTATTGCTGATTCTTTGATGGGAAGAGGTCCCATTTTAAGCGTCTGGGGAGATCTCGGGGTTTCGGGTGAATCGCACATCTACCACCGTGCTGTTATTGACAAGGTCAACTCTTCGAACTTGTAATCTTCGGATCTTAGCACCCAGCATTTTTTCGAGATCTCCCTTCAAAAGGCTTTCATCCGTATATGCGCTATCGAGACGCATAACCTGGTTTCTGCTCTTGGCGAAAAGTTGTGGATGGTCGCCGATAAAGATTGCTACAAGTATCGCACCCATCAACACAGGGGAGATCCATGAATCCACGTTTACACCTCCGATTAATCCAAGTGCGAGCGAACAGAAGTAATACGCTATTTCTTGCTGCCCTAGTTCGTTTGAGCGAAGACGAATAATGGAAAGCACACCGAAAAGCCCTAAACCTAATCCGGCACTAACCGCTGCGTCAGCAAGAGTAAATGACACTCCAAGGACACCGATATTGATCGCAAATAAGGAAATAATCATGTCTTTGCGTCCATGTCGAGGGAAATACAGACAAAAAACCATAATCAAGACCGCTATTGCATCGAAAAGTACTAATAGTCCATCTGACATTGTGCCTTCTCCATTTTTCTCTCTAGTACGTAAGTGTAATTGGTAAGTGTTTTGAAAGGGTTATTCGTTCTTATTTCGGGCATATTCGAGCTCTTCCTTGAAGTTCTCAACTGTCCTTCTCCATTCCTCTACGGATGGTTGATCATCATGTACTGCGTGGGCTTGAGCGACAGAGCTTTCAATTTGGGCCGCCCACGTATCAAGAAGCTCTTCAACGATCTCTTTCGAAAATGGGCCTTGAATGAAATCATCTAATAGTTGTTGATGTTCGTTTTCAAAACTTGCCCATGTTCCAATAATTTTGTCGCAAGCAGCGGAAATTTGGGCCAACCCCCACCCTCCGTAGACGAAGGGTTTACAGTCATTGGTTTTTTCTCCCCATCCGTCTTTGATCGGTATAACTGGATTTCTTTCATCCTTGATGACCTCAAAGGCGTTATCTAGATCCCATGGAATAAGGTGCATCGTTTTTTCTGTCGGATCTTCATACCAATAGTAATTATGAGGATTACATGCCTCTACAGGAATGTCCTCGTCACCGCCGCGCCCTAATAGGCTGCTCTCTCCCCCGAAACAATACCAATGAAAGACGCCATCATCGTTTCTGATAGTTCTATCCACGACTGCGTAGGCCAGTACTTCGTCCATATTCATCCACTGTTGAACGACCTGAATCCGTTCATCTTCTGTGGCACTACCCATCTCACTTGCAAAGGAACGAATGATTTCAAATGATGGGTCTTCATCTTCATTTGTTTTTAAAGCGTACGCGTATTCGCCGTCACTTCTCGGTTCGCCATTTGACCGAATAGGCCATATTTCTTTGTAGAGGTTTCCAGTTCCATCTTGGAAGTTTTCTCTGGTGAATCTTCCATCGATCTGTTCCGTTAAAGCAAAGATTCCGGTGTATTGACCATTGATAAAGAGCCGGGCGTGGACTGATCGCGGGGCTGGAACACCCATTTCTCTAAATAGCCAGTATCCGAGGCGTTCATGCATTTTAGTTGGGTCAAGGTTTTGGGAATGGAACTGTAATTTCTTTACGCCATAAAATGTGTCGTCGGAATCTTCCCAATTTATTTTGACTTTCGTGGAAAGTTTGGAGCATGTCTTTTCTCCTTCTGCCTCGAAAAAATCGCCGGAAAGACAACCAACCCATGCCCCTACAGATCCTTTATATCGAATACCAACAGGCATTGAATCGCCTTCAAAAGTTAACGTCCCTGGGACGTATTCTTCAAGACCAGGGGCACTATCAAGATAAGCGAGGTCTTGTTCTGAGAGAGTTAATTCAAAAGTGTGGAGCTTTGCTTGATCAAAAATATATGAAGCTTCTCCGTTTTTGTAATTAATTCTTTCTTCGTCTTCAGGAGACGGACTTTCTTGCGGCGATGGCTCTGGCTTCGCTTCGGGTGTTTCCTCAGGTGGCTGCTGTTCTTCAATCTCGGTTGCCTGGGGTTCTCCGGTGGATTGTTGTTTATCTTCTGTATTAGCGGAAGAACAGGAAATAGCAGCGACAACGAGACAGGATGACACTAGAGAAAAAAAGACTTTTCGAACCCACACGAACTTTATTGTACCGGAGCAAAATCTTCCTCAAGTTAACGCGTACATGTTCCAGTATTTCAAATGTAAGTTTTTTGTTTGCTGTAGTAGGTTGAGCTCGTGAATTTACGTTCTCAATGGGCTGACGCCGTTGATCATTTGCTTCCCCTCCCTGAATATCCAAGACCACAATTGGTTCGCGAACAATGGGTAAATCTCAATGGGAAATGGGATGCGTGCGTCCACTCGCCCGAAACGGAACCAGATTTCTCTGATTCTATTCTCGTCCCCTTCCCCCTAGGGTCAACGTTAAGCGGCTTCGACCACATTCTTCAACCGGATGAAGTTTTAACTATGAGAACATACTTCAAAAGCCCTCTCTCTAATCCGTCAGAACGGTTACGTCTCCATTTCGGAGCAGTTGATTGGGATTGTCACATCTGGATTAATGATGTCCTCGTAGGATCTCACACTGGCGGGTTCGACCCGTTTTATATGGATATAACTGATGCTTTGATCGATGAATCTTCTCAGAAACTCGTTATTTCCATTACCGACCCTACTGACACGGGGAGTCAGCCATTGGGAAAACAGACTCTTAACCCTTTCGCTATTCAATACACTGCCGTAGCTGGAATCTGGCAGACAGTCTGGCTCGAACCGGTTCCAGCAACATGCATTGAAAGCGTATTCGCTGAAACTGACCTTTCAACAAAGACCGTTACTATCCACTGTTTACTACATAATGTGGAACCTGGGATACAAACGAAAATAACTGCACATGACGGAGAGAAGGCTGTAAGTCAAGGAAGCGCAGTATTCAAAAATAACTCTGTATCGGTGTGTCTCGATTTTGAAGATCTTCGTTTATGGAGCCCAGATGACCCATTTCTGTATTCCCTTTCAATTGAAGTTAACGATGCAGAGGGAATATTTATAGATCGTGCTGAAAGCTATTTCGGAGCGAGAGAAATCTCATGCCAACCTGATGAATCTGGGCATATGCGGCTCCTTCTCAATGGATCTCCGGTATTCCATTTAGGTCTACTTGATCAGGGCTGGTGGCCGGAAGGTTTATACACTGCCCCCACCGATGAAGCTTTAAAGTTTGATATTGAGGCAACTTTAGCGATGGGGTTTAATACCATCCGTAAACATGTCAAAGTTGAACCTGCCAGATGGTATTGGCACGCTGATCGTCTCGGCGTTCTTGTTTGGCAAGATATGCCAAGCACTGTATTTAACATGGTTGCATTCGGGGAACAACTGAAAGACGGAATCAAGCCAGAAGAAATGGATTGGCAGAAAATAAGTCCAGCTAACGACCCGCAAGGATTCCGGAAAGAACTAGATGCAATGATTCATTCGCTTCGTTCATTCCCGTCGATAGTGGTATGGGTGCCATTTAACGAGGCATGGGGACAACATGATACTGACGCTATTCTTGCCCATGTCATGGGAGGAGATCGGACCCGACTTGTTGATGGGCCGAGTGGGTGGACTGATACTGGGACCGGACATTTACGGGACCATCATCTTTACGAAAACCCTGAAATATTTCCCGAACATGAAGCTGGTCGAGTGACCGTCTATGGGGAATTCGGCGGCATTAGCCTATATGTAGACGGGCATACCAGCCATGAAAAAGGCTGGGGGTATTCGAAAGCAGTAGATAGCGATGATTTCCTTGATTCCTACTCTGCATTGATGGCCGTAATCGCTGATCTCGTTCCGCAAGGACTCGCAGGTGTTATCTATACACAAACAACTGATGTTGAATCAGAGATAAACGGTTTACTAACATACGACCGGAAGTACAAAGTAGCTCCCGAAACGTTACAAGCCGTTCACAAACAAATGTTCAGCCAATGATATGGGCCTTTGTGCGGTAGTACTTCATGCCCTAGAATTTCTCCATGTCTGATAAACAAGTACGTTCTATGCTCAGTGACTTAGATGGGTTCGTCTTTGATGAGGTTCCTTGGACGACACCAAAACCGTTAAATGAAAGCCGTGTCGCTATCGTCACGACGGCGGGATTACGAATAGAAGGAAGCGCTGACTGGGATCCGGGCGATCAAGGATTCACGATAATTCCTCATGATGCTGAGGAGTTAACTCTCGCCCATTTCAGTCCGAACTTTGACCGAACGGGATGGGTGCTAGATAAGAACGTTGTTTTTCCGATCGATCGCCTACGAGAAATGGCTGATGAGGGGATTATCGGATCGCTTGCGGAGACTCACGTGTCGTTCATGGGCGCACAAATAGATCACACGCTTGAGACGATCCGCCTTGATAGTGGGCCGGCAGCTGCGAAAGCATTGCATGCTGACGATGTTGATCTAGTCCTGCTTACTCCTATCTGACCGTTATGTACGCGTACCGTGGGTACGCTCGCGTCAGTGCTTGAGCAGTCAGGTTTCGCCACTGTTGCCTTGTCAAGTATTCGTGGACAGATAGAAACGACGTCACCTCCACGTGCCCTGCACTGCGAATTCCCGTTGGGACGGCCATTGGGGAAACCTAACGACCCTGAATTTCAAAGAGTCGTCATCGAGAAAGCATTTTCCCTACTTGATGAACCTGCCGGTCCCGTACTCGTTGACTATCCAGTACAGATTGAAGATGACGCTGATCAACCACTGGCCTGCGTTATTCCTCCAGCAGATACCAGTGATAGAAATCCAGCTGCTGCTGAAGCATTGGGGTTACTTCCCGCATGGCGGCGAACTCGAGAGAAATATGGACGTTCCACCGTAGGGAAAGTGATCTCAGCCGAACAAGTTCCCGACATGCTTGACCTCTTCAAACGAATTGCTGACGGTGAGGGGTGGAAGGATGTAGGGCTACCGGGTGACCCGACGAGGATCGGCGCCGATATTAAAAACTTTTATGAGGAGGCATCTATCTCGTTGATTGATGCACCTCCATCTGCCCGGAGTGCAGAAACTTGGTTTGTGAAAGAAACCCAAGCAGGGAAGGTTCTCCAAGCAGCAAGGATCAATATGAAAGAAGATGGAGCCAAATTCTATTTCTGGTACTATCTGCTTCCTTTGACCCAGCACCATGATCCGGAAACACCCTGATCCATGCCGCGATCAGTTTTCGTCCATGAAACCGTAGATATTGTTGGGCAGGGGCAATACGACTATATGGAGAAGGTCAATCGTGAACCGGCCCAACATATGCCCGACATGACAAAACTTCAAGGAACGTTTTACATACTTGGTTTCGGAGGGGGGCGTTGGCCTCAAGTGATTAATATCTGGGACTGTGGAGGGGACGGCTGGGATGGATGGGGCCGGAACTTGGACCGTTTGAACCTTAAGAGAAGAAAGGCATTCTACGGCGACTGGTGGGATGAAGCGGCACAATGGCGAACTGGTGGGTTTGACAGAGTCTGTGCTGGGATTCCAGAATCTCCAACAACACAACAAATCAAAGAACGAGGAATAAAAGGCTCGCTCTTTGTGAATGAAGTCATTTCAGTGAAACCGGGGAAACAAATTGAATATCTGAATCTTGTAGCTGAGAAACGAGTTCCGATGATGGAAGATCATGGGATTACTGCTACTGGCTTATGGGAAGTCGTAAACAACAACCATGAAATCGTCATGATCTGGGCGACAACAGTTGATGCGTGGGTTCAATACCAAAAGAATCAGGATGCAAGCTGCGGACTTGACGATATTGGCGATGTTGATGAACGACTTCCCCAGTGGGAAAATACAGCTGCTTCTTTTACGGTCAGTGGAGATACACACATTATGACCCCGTTACCAGGTACCGTCTATGGTCCTGATGACTGGGAAGAAGCTGACCTTTCTTCATGGTTGTCAGAGGACGCACCTGAGGCATATTGGTCTCAGCGGCCAACGGGAAACATTATTAGCGAAGATGGAAAGAAAAATTGATTATGGAATTTTCAACAATGAACTATGAAATAAGAAAGAACGTCGGATATATACATTTTTCCCGACCAGAAGGAGCGAACGCTGTAAATCCTGCCTTCTGTAAGGATTTAAAGAACGTAATGCTAGAAATTGAATCTGATATGAATGTCCGGTCTGTTGCTGTAACAGCAGAGGGTAAGGTTTTTTGCGCTGGAGGTGATTTGAAAGAATTCAATGCCGCTGGAGATGACCTTCCCAAGGTCGTAGCTGACATGCTTGAAGACCTGCACGATGCTATTTACAAAATGAATCAGATACCGAAACCTTTTGTTGCTGGTGTCCAAGGTGCCGCTGGAGGCGCGGGGATGTCACTAGTGAGCGCTTTTGATCTAGTTGTCTCTGGTGAGTCAGCAAAGTTTACGATGGCATACACAAAGGTCGGGCTTACCCCTGATGGCACATCGAGTTTTTTCTTAGCTCGCCATATCGGTTTACGTAGGATGCTCGACCTAACTTTAACGAATCGTGTGCTTTCAGCTTCTGAAGCAGAGTCATGGGGCTTAGTGAACCGAGTTGTCCCTGATGAAGATATATCTTCGGCAGCTTCCGCTTTAGCGCAAGACTTAGCTGATGGAGCTCCAGGTGCTGCCGGAACTGCGAAAACCGTCATCTATCGAGGGTATGAAAGCGCTTTGGAAGAAGCAGGAGATTTTGAAGCACAAAACATTGTCCGGGCAGCTGGAACAAATGACGGAAAAGAGGGAATCGCGGCCTTCATTGAACGCCGCGATCCAAAGTGGACTGGAACCTGATCAAGTTTCTACTGGTTCGTAATCTACGAGTTTCGGCCCTTCCATTTCTTTTCGGAATCTCGAGAATGGAAATGGCCATGCGAAAGGAACGCCATTGTTATCGAGATACCAGCTGTTACACCCTGTAGCCCATACTGTCCCTTTCGCAGCTTCATATCGTTCAGTATCGAAACGTTCATATGCTTCCTGACTTATCACTGCTACATCAAGGTCGCCTTGATTGACATGATCAACAATCTTTAAGACATAATCGAATTGCATTTCTGCTGTCTGAATGAGAGAGAAATTACCAACTGGGCTGTTGGGGCCGTTCAGCATAAAAAAATTCGGAAAATCTGGAACCGCTATTGAGAGGTACGCTGAGGGCCAATCTTTCCAGACTTCATCAAGAACTACTCCATTCCGGCCAACAATATTCATTGGCCTCATAAAAGCATCTACATGAAAACCGGTAGCAAGTACGAGTACATCAAGTTCATACAATTGTCCGCCTGCTCGGACTCCGTTTTTTTCTATCCGTTCAATATCCGCTGTCACAATATCGACGTTGGGTCGTTGCACAGCATCATAGAAATTGTGGGAGACAACAAGTCTTTTGCAGGCAGCTTTGTAGGTAGGACGAAGTTTTTCCTTCAATTCAGGGTCTTGCACTGTATCGAGAGCTTCAAGGCAGCGATTTTGAATATCGTCGAGCAGATCAGAGTTTCCATCAATAACTGATGTGGCGAATCCATCATTAAATGCCGAAGACATCTCATCATGGAGGTTTCTAAGCAAGTCAGCGTCTGTTCGAAATGCTTCTTTTTCTTCTTCGGTGTATATAACTCGTTCATTGGGCACAATCCATTGTGCGGTTCTTTGGAAGACACGAAGAGTCTCTACTTCAGGGGCAACCGCAGCCGTAATTTGCACACCACTAGAGCCTGTACCAATAAGACCGACTTTCTTTCCTTCAATAGAGACATCATGATCCCAACGGGCTGTGTGAAACATCGGCCCTTCAAAATCATCTACCCCTTCTATGTTTGGATATTTCGGGTGGTGAAGAATTCCGGTAGCGGCGATCACCCATCGGAACCGTTCAACATTCCCCTTTTCTGTTTCTAATTCCCATTCATCACCCATCCAGGTACATCGGATTACTGCCTCATTAAATCGAATGTGGGGGTCTATGCCATAACGTTGAGAAACCTTTTCGAAGTATTCTTGAACCTCTGAACCGGGTGAGGTGAATTCGCTCCAGTCAGGATTCAATTCAAACGAGTAGCTATAAATATGGGAAGGGACATCGCATGCAATACCCGGATACGTATTTTCTCTCCAGGTTCCTCCAACTCTGTCAGCTTTTTCAAAAATCTGAAAAGAGTATCCGGCTTTCATAAGTTTAATTCCGGCTAGAACCCCCGACATGCCCGCTCCAATAACGGCAAATGTGTTGTTGTTTCCTGTCTCGTTACCCATATGTTTTTTAGCGTAGCCGGTTTTTGTCAAGTGCCTTAATTCCGGGGGACGTCCCGAAAAGGAATACTCTTATCAACTGATGGTTCTCTTGGAAGTCCTAGAACACGTTCTCCGATAATGTTTCGTTGAATCTCGTCCGTTCCTCCTGCTATTGATTTCGCAGGTGTCGAGATGAGGATCTCAGCAATAACTTCATTGAACTCATCTTGGGTATAAGTAAGCATTCCCTTCGCACCAGCGAGAAGAGTATGAACTTTATTTGCCTGACGAGCAACGTTACTACTCATCAATTTACCTATTGAACCTTCAGCTCCTGGTGCGCGTCCAAGTTTGCGCCCAGCTCGTGCCCGCGCCATCGTCCATTGGCCTATGCGGTGCAACATAATTGCGCGAACTATTTCTTGGCGAATGACCTTATCCGTGTTTTGATTGTTTCTTTCTGCATGTTCCCTGATGAGATCAATTCGACCGGCACGTTGCGGATACCATGAATAGACTTTGAAATGCTCTTCGGATTCTGCTTTTGCCTCTTCGATCACCCGGCTGTTAGATACGGCGTATTGCGGTTTTTTCAAACTAGTGAATCCGCGTTCAAAAGCTAATGTTGTGAGAGCCCCTGCCCAGCCATCTCCAGCTGATCCTATGATGTGATCTTTGGGTATCCGAGCTTCATCTAAAAAGACTTCATTAAAGGAACTATGCCGGTTCATCTGCATCAGCGGCCGGATTTCAACTCCATGTTGATTCATAGGAAGAACGAAATATGTTAATCCCCTGTGTTTTGGCACATCCCAGTCGGTTCGAGCAACTAATAGACCAAGGTCTGCGTGGTGGGCGCTCGTATTCCATACTTTTTGACCTGATACAACCCATTCATCGCCGTCAAGTTCAGCGTGCGTCGTCAAGCCGGCGAGATCAGATCCTGCACCTGGTTCGCTAAAAAGCTGGCACCATGATTCTTGACCAGTCAAGGCTGGTTCAAGGAATCGTTTTTTTTGGCTTTCTCCACCGTGTTTTAAAATTGTTGGGGCTGCGAGGTTCATGCCGGCTCCTATTGGAGTCGATACTGCTCCAGTTTGGAGAATCTCAAAGCGAACTATTTCGTCTGCCCATACGGGGTACTCACGTCCATACCAAGCTTCCGGCCATGAAGGAACCGCCCATCGTCCTTCAACGAGACGCTTTCGCCATTCCAAAAGGGATAGGTCGGGGTCCCAGCTTCGTTCTAACCATTCCCGAACTGGATCACGTATCTTATTTTCTTGCATCTCCGACATGAACCCCTTTAGTGGAAAGAACCATATCTTCCTTCCCTGCGCTCCGCTACTTCTGTCTTTGAACCAATTTGTGATTTAAGAGGCATAGTTTGTTCTTTTCGGCGAAACTACATCTAAAGCAATTAAGGGAGGGCGATGTCAGGACAGTTAGAGAATAGAGTCGCTATTGTTACTGGAGCTGGAGAAGGTATAGGGAGAGGTATTGCTAACGCCTTCATTAAACAAGGGGCACAAGTTGTCATCGCTGAAATCAATGAAGACCTTGGGAAAGCTGCAGAGAAAGAATTGGGTGAGAATGCTCTTTTCGTCAAAACGGATGTTTCGATAAAGAGCGACAATGAGCGAATGGTTACTGCTGCGGTTGACCGGTGGGGGAAACTCGATATTTTGGTGAACAATGCATGGAGTGGGGGTTTAATTTCTCGCATTGAATCGAAATCTCCAGAGTTGATGGAGCGAAGCTTGAACGTAGGTTTTCTTGGCCCTCTCTGGGCGATGATTGCAGCCCATCCGGTAATGAAAACCCAGAAATATGGAAGGATCGTGAATTTGTGTTCATTAAATGGGGTGAACGCCCATATGGGAACCGTTGAATATAACTCTGCGAAGGAAGCTCTTCGAAGCGCAACTAGGACCGCGGCTAGAGAATGGGCGCCCTTAGGTATAACGGCGAATATTATTTGTCCTGCAGCGAAATCAGCATCGTTTTTTCGGGTGATGAAGGAATTTCCTGAACTCATCGCTGCAGCTGACGCTGCGAATCCTATGGGGAGGATGGGCGACTGTGAAGAAGATATAGGTCCAGTAGCTGTTTTCTTAGCTAGTGAAGGTTCAAGTTATGTCACAGGCAATACTTTATTTGTAGACGGCGGATCCCATATTAATGGGTCTTCATGGGCACCGGATTTAGGTGACTAGTCGAAAGCTTTCTTTATAGATTCGTAAGGGTTCTTTCGAGCTTCTTTGACTGATTCCTGGTATGCCGCTAAAGCTTGGAGTTCTTGCGCAGCCCGTATGGCTGTCCGTCCTCCTAGTACTTCAAAGGACCTATGGACGGACCTTTTGTTTACCTGTTGCAGGTCGGATGGCACTCTGGCAACGGTCTCAGCCATTGCGAGAACTTCAGCTTCCAATTTTTCCGCCGGGTATGCTCGATTGGCGAAGCCGACTTGAACTGCCTCATCGGCAGAATATGTATTACCGGTTAACATCATTTCCATTGAAGCTCGTAATCCGAGGAGGGGCGTGTGAAATTGCCAATCGGGGGTACTCATTACACGAACAACTGGATATCCAATGGTTGCGTTTTCAGCGATGTAAACGAGATCACATGCCGAAGCGAGTTCTGTTCCTCCTGCCATGGCATACCCGTGGATTTGAGCGATAACTGGTTTGGCGAGATCCCAGATACTGAACCAGCTGTCGGTTGCTTGACGGGTCCACTGGCCATCTCCGGGCGCACTGTAAATAGGAGCATTCTCCATCAGTCCTCCACTGGTGAGGTCGTACCCGGATGAGAAACAATCTCCCGCACCGCAAATGATCGTTACTCGAACTTCTTCATCTACGTCGTGAGATTGTAGGGCATTGAAAATCTCTGCCCGCATTGGAGTGCTTATCGCGTTACGCTTCTCTGGTTTGTTAAGAACAATTCGGCGAACAGTAGGCGCTGGTGCTTCAATCAGAATATTTTCGTAATCTGGCATGTCTTCCTTCTTTCCTCTTCTTTGTTTGTAGAACGATTACCTGTATTTCGCAAAACACTGAGCTTTGTGACAAAGTATCCAAAGAAGAACAGTGACATTGGAGAAAAAAATGGGTGAACAGCTAACTCGGCCTGGAGAAACTAGCGGATGGCCAAAATTAAAAGTTTCATATAGAACTGATGCCGAGAAGATAGCGGCCCTTCTTCCACCTGGACTTGAACCGAGTGGAGATCCTATCGTTCAAATCAACGTGTATTGTGTCCCTATTCTTGGTGAACCCGAATATGGAGTAAGTACGAAAGTAGGCGCATCTTACGATGGTATGGATGGATTGTTTTGTGTTGGGATGGGAATTGATCAAGAAGCCGCTATTTTCATTAGCCAAGAATTGAATGGGCAGCCCAAATTTCCATGTAATATTTCGTTTTACCGGATCGACGACTATGTAGAAGCTGTGTGTGAACATCAGGGATACACATTCATGGAATTCAGAGGGCATTCCAATGGGAATGTCGAACCGAGCGGAATCGAAGTTGAAGAGAATGAATGGTGGATCAAATCTTCGCGACAGATCGGCGGAGCTGAGGGAGAGTATGATTTCCCACCTCATGTTGTCCGCGTGCATAGTGTGAGCGAACCTGTAGAGATCGAAGACCTCAATGGCGATCTTGTCCTCCGGGAAAGTCCGTGGGATCCCTACACGGAACTGCTTCCTATGCGCGAGCAGGTATCTGCCCAACTTGTCCGATCTGCATTCAAGAGCCGTGAAATAACCAACGCGGGCCCATTAGACCCAGAGAGTTTCTGGCCATTTGCGGACACAATCGGAGGATCACGGTGGCCAGGTGAACGCGGCGGCCCGAAGAACTGGCGTTCCTAGAAACTTATTCCGGCCATCCGGGAAGTAACTCTCGGCGTTTGGCTTCTCGTTGCGCGTTCACTATTGTCCCACCGTATTCTTCTGGAGCTAGAGGATCTTCAACTAGCCATGCAATTGCGGCTCCGATCGCTTCCGAAGGCGCACTCGGGAAGGCGATATATTCTTTCTCTTTGCGTTTCGCTATCTGCCGTTCTGTAATTACATGCCCCGGGTCAATGTTGTAAGAGATAATGCCTTTCTCTCCATGCTCAACCATAAGTAGTGGCGCTATTCGTTCAAAAGCTGATTTCGACATTGCATAACCTACCCCCCATCCACCTGAACCTATTTTCCCAGGGGGGGTTGTGAACGCAGTCGCAGAAATCATGTTTACAATTGTGGCCCCTCCTTGCTGAAGAAAAGTCGGAAGTAAATATTGTATGAGGGCGAGTTGAGCAAAAACGTTCCCTTCGAAAAGCTGGTTGAGGGAGGTATCGTCAAGTTCTTCTATGGTCAACATTGCCCCTGGACCCTGATAGATGGCGTTATTGACGAGCACATCGATTCGTCCGAAATGCTTCAATGCTTCATCGGCTGCATGAAAGACAGATTGTCGATCTAGGAGGTCCATTTCAATAGGGTGCCCTTCTTGGCCTGCTGCCTGTATCTGAGCAACGGTTGTATCAAGTCCACCTGGGACTGGAGTTATACCATCATCAAGAAAAGCTGTACCGTCGATCATGGTTCGTGCTGAAACTGCAACGTCATAGCCGGCGTGAGCTAATGCCACAGCGGATGCTCTCCCTATCCCTCTGCTGGCACCAGTTACAAAAGCGACTTTTCTTGTGTTCACCTTTTCTCCCTCTTATTCAAACTCTAGGGTGATGTTGTGCTGCTTTTATAGCTATCACACTAATAAAGATTTTTCTCACCGTTTTGGAGCGCAATGTGACAACTTCTTTAGATACTGGCCTTTTCCTACCGGACCCTGAACCGAGTGAAATTTCATACACCATCATTTCTGTCGACGATCATGTCGTGGAGCCACCACACCTCTTCAAAGAATACATGCAGCCTCAGTTACGTGATCTTGGCCCCCAATTAATTGAAACTGACCAAGGTCATCAGGTATGGGAATTTGAAGGAGCAACGTATAGCCAAGTTGGTATGAATGCTGTGGCTGGTCGGAAACCAGAAACAGTAAAGGTTGAACCTTTCCGGTTTGAACAAATGCGACCTGGTTGTTATGACATTGATGCCCGAGTAAAGGACATGGATATTGGTGGTATTTGGGCGATGTTGAATTTCCCTTCTCAAATTACTGGGTTCTGTGGAACGGTTTTTGCAAAAGCCGAGAATCATGAAGTTGGTATTGATGCTGTCAGAGCGTGGAATGACTGGATCTTTACTGAATGGTATTCCAAATACCCTGAGCGGGTCATCCCTGGTGGTATCACATACCTTGGTGATAGCGATGAAGCGGTTCGTGAGATTCATCGGAATGCGGAGCGCGGTTTTGTTTCGGTGACGCTTCCAGAAATGCCTCATAACGTCGGCTTCCCCAACCTTTGGGATAAACAATTCTGGGATCCCATAATTCAAGCATGTGCTGACACTGAGACTGTTATTTCTCTTCATGTCGGGAGTGGAGGGATGACCCCTTTTACACCTGGAGCCCCAGCCATGCAGATCGGAGCTACCCTCTTTGGGCAACTTTCACTGGGTGCTTGCGCCCACTGGTTATGGAGCGAATATCCTCTTCGGTTCCCTAATCTGAAGATTGCAATGTCTGAAGGTGGTATCGGTTGGGTTGCGATGCTCATTGACCGCCTCGACAATATTATTGACCGTTCAGGATATGGATTGGGCTGGGATGACAGGCCTGCTGATGTGCTGCGCCGTAATTTCTGGTTCTGTACTCTAGATGACCCGTCAACAATTGATACCCGTGATGTCATCGGAGTAGAGAATATATGTGTCGAGACAGATTACCCACATGGTGATGGAACCTGGCCAAATACGCAAGATGTGATTAGAGAAGCCTGGGGTCATATCCCAGTCGATGAGCTACGAATGATGTGCTGCGAAAATGCTGCGAATTTGTACCGGCACCCTTTGCCAGATGTTGTCCTGCCAACGACATGAGATCTTAGGATATGAATGACGAATCAAACTCCTGACAATGTCCCTGACATTAATGATTGGAATCTTCTCTTAGAAGGGAAAGTTGTCGTTATTTCTGGTGGTGGTAGCGGTATTGGACGAAGCATTAGCGAATTATTCGCTGCCCATGGCGCCGTGGTAGAAATCGCAGAAATTGATGCCGGGATTGCCGAGGCCGCTGTGGATGGAATCATGAACGCTGGAGGGAAAGTTCGAGCCCATATTGTTGATGTGTGCGACGAAGACAACGTTGCCGATTTCCGAAAGGACGTCTTGGAAACGCATGGACATATTGATGTTCTTGTAAATAATGTCGGAGATTATCGTCCTTTAGTACGGTTCCTTGATTCTTCTCCTGCCTCATGGAAAGAGATGTATGACATTAATTTGCACCACGTCTTTTTGGTAACGCACGCTTTTTTGCAATCTATGGTTGATCACGGTGGTGGAGCCATTATCAATATCCATTCTGTAGAAGGAATGCGGGGCTACCCAGGTGATCCGATATATGGTGCGATGAAAGCAGCTGTAGCCCATTTCTCTACCTGTCTCGCCGCTGAATTTGGAAGAAAGGGTATTCGTGTAAATGGGATGGGAGTTGACCTAACCCAAACATCACAGGTTGATTACATTTCAGGGTATGAGGATGTTGACCACCTATGGGAAGCATGGGCACCGGTAGGTAGGCTTGGCTGGCCTGAAGATCAGGCAAGAGTTGCCCTTTTCCTCGCAAGCGATTTATCAGCTTTCGTAACTGGGCACAATATTCCTGTTGACGGCGGAAGCCATGCTGGCGGCGGATGGTTCTTCTCACCAGAAGCAAAGCGTTTTGTGAATAGACCTAAAACACTTTAGCTATGAAGGCGAAGCGATTAACCCTCCATCTATTTTGAGAACAGCCCCAGTAGTAAAAGAACTTGCGTCACTAGCAAAATAGAGGGCTGCCCCCACTATTTCACTTGGATGGCCCCCTCTTCCTAACGGCAATGCCTCTAGAGATTTATGGGTAGCTTCAGACCATGCATCACTGATATCTGTAAGAAATGGACCTGGCATAATGCAATTAACTCGAACGTGGGGGGCATATGCACGAGAAAATGATTGTGTTAAAGACTGTAAGCCGGCTTTTGCTGCACCATATGGAATTTCGTGCGGGCTGGCTTGAGCAGCTGCAACTGAGCTGATGTTAATAATGGAACCACTGCCGGCCTTGACCATTTGTTCCCCGAATCGAGCAGAAAGCCGGAATGGACCGCGAAGGTTGACATTGAGGACCTTATCGAACAACTCCTCAGAGACATCTGATAGGGACTTATACAATGGAGACATTCCTGCATTGTTTATAAGAACATCACATTTTCCGAAATGGCCTTGGACTTTTTCGAATAATGCATCACAGTGATCCCATTCTCCGACATGGCATTCAACGGGGAGCGCTTCTTGCCCTGTTGTTTTCGTTATATGTGCAGCCAACTCTTCGCAGTTCTCTTTCTTTCTGCTCGCAATAACGACATGAGCTCCGAGACGAGAAAAGGCGAGGGCCATTTCCTTCCCTAAGCCTCGACTTCCTCCGGTGATAGTAATTACCTTCTCAGTAAGATCAGTGAACATTTCATGAGGACTTGCCATTAATTCATCCTTTCTATGAATTCTTAAACTGGGCCCCAATATTCAAAGGAGTGACATCGAGAGGGTGAAGGACCCCGGCGGGAGCAGCGCAAACAGCTGGAATTGCATTAACAATCCGGTTCGCTGCCGTTCCATTTCCGCCGCCTGCGGCGCCTCGTTCACCGTGTTCTTCGCCATGGACAGTAACGGAAAGGTTCGGCTTTCCAGTGATTTCAACTTGATGAACCCCTTGCCCTGAAGATGGATAGGGCCAATCGGGTGCGCAATCGTCGTCGATTCGAGTGACATGTTCCATGACTAACATAGGTTTTCCATTTACGATGCCTTGAATTTCAAATCGAAGCGCTCCGATAGTTCCTTCATCGAAGTCCCCCATTCCTTCAACGGTAACTGTTTTTTCTAAAGCGCGTTTTTCTACATGTGTTCGGATCTCTTCGAGTTCAACTCCAAGTCCGTCAGCTAGGATCCGTATCTCTGGCCCCCAAACCATCTGCATTGAAAAATCTAGAACCATGGGCGGAGTTTGATCCATTGGCATACCGAAGCCTACGAGATTACGAACAGCTTCAGGCTGGTCATAGAGTGCATAGTTCATTAGTTCTCTTGAGCGGATTTCAGTAATGTCAGCGCTGACTCCGGCTAGGAGTAATGGGAGGATGTCACAAGTCCATCCTGGGTCAATTCCGGATGCGAAAATTGAAGCATTCCCCTCATTGCAAGCACTGGAAAATCGCTCTGCTAAATCCTCGGGCATGGATGGCGGATGGTACAGCGGGTAGAAACTTGTAGTGACAACATTCTTTCCATTTCGAAGAAGGTTCTCTACTTCATCAAGGGATTCCATAGGTCGAAAGTCAGCATTAACCGTGTAAACAACCGCATCAATCTCGTTGTCCAGGGCAATTGAAATATCATCTGTAGCTGTGATTCCTGTGTTCTCAATTCCGGCAAGGTCGCCAGCGTCTTTCCCAATTTTTTCTGGATTTTGCACTAGCACGCCAACTAGATCAAGATCTTTATTTGCTACGACGGAACGGATAGCCGGACGGCCAACATTTCCCGTTCCCCAAACAACAACATTTTTTCCCATCGTTCTCTCCTTAGTCCTGCAGTAACGATATGTGACATTAGGACAGAGATCTAACTGAAAAAAAATATCCGCTGACGTGCTCCTTTCTTGCGATGTGTAGATTCAGATAGGCGAATACGAAAAGATGCGCGAGAATAGTATGTAGGCGCAAAGAAAGTAGATCTATATGCAAGGACTTATTCTTGAAGGAACCACAGAAGATAGCATCCGGTTATCTGACAATATTGAACTTGTAGCTGATTTGTCACCTAGACAAGTTCGCGTGGAAGTCCATGCTGCTGGCGTTTGTGGTTCAGATTTAAGTTGTGTCCACGGAAAATACTATATGCCTACACCATTGGTGCCGGGTCATGAAGCAGCTGGCAAAGTCGTTGAGGTCGGATCAGCTGTCACATACTGCCAGAAAGGTGACCATGTGATTCTTTCAACTTTCGGTAATTGCGGTTATTGCCCAGAATGTGAAGACGGTCACCCTGGGAACTGCAGGAATGGGGGCATGGGAGGACTTACCCAGCCTTACCGAGAAGACGATCAGCTTCTTTATAATTTTGCAAATATAGGTGCGTTTGTTCAAGAAACAATTGTGAATGAGAACCAATGTATTCCCATTCCGAAAGAAATGCCGCTGGCTTCTGCCTCTCTTATTGGTTGCGGCGTGATCACCGGTACTGGCGCTGTATTTAATCGTGCCAATGTACAGATCGGCGACAGTGTTGTTGTGATTGGTGCTGGAGGTGTTGGGTTAAATGTTATTCAAGCAGCGAATCTAGTCGGAGCTAGTCAGATAGTAGCTATTGATCGAGTTCCGGAGAAAGAATCTCTCGCCAGAGAATTCGGAGCTACAGATTTCATAGTTTCCGAAGGAGAAGATTTTGATGCTGTAGCAGCTGTTAAGGAAGTACTTCCGTTGGGGGCACATCATGCATTCGAAGTTGTTGGCCATACAGGCTTACTAAGTGATGCGATTACTATGACTCGGCCTGGTGGAAATATATGCGCAGTAGGGGTACCTGATCTAACCGCAACAGTTACGTATGGGTTTCAAAGCTTGCATCAGAATAAACAATTGATGGGAATTCGTGCGGGCGGGGCTAAACCTCGAAAAGATTTTCCTATGTTGGCTGACCTATACATGCGAGGAAAATTAAAGTTGGATGAAATGATTTCAAATACTTCAGGTCTAGAAGGTATACAGGGAGCCTTTGATGCTATGAAAATAGGGACGGAAGCTCGCACGGTGCTTCTCCCTCACGGATAAGAAACACGTAAAGATACTTAGGATGTTTGACTATCTCATTAAAGGCGGAACCATCGTTGATGGAACTGGAGCGGAAGCGTTTCAGGCAGATATTGCCATTACCGGTGATCGCATTGTTGCTATTGGAGAGTTGGGTGGAGAAGCGAATGAGGTCATTGATGCAAGTGGGTTAGTGGTCTCGCCAGGGTTTGTAGATCCCCACACTCACTATGATGCACAGCTTTTTTGGGACCCAAGAGGAACACCATCGAATTTACATGGTGTTACTAGTGCAGTTATGGGAAATTGTGGCTTCACATTAGCTCCCGTCAATAATGAAGAAGATGCGGATTATTTACGCAAGATGATGGTGAAAGTGGAAGGAATGCCGCTTGAAGCTTTAGAAACAGGAGTTAGCTGGGATTGGAATAGTTATGGAGAGTATCTATCAAAACTAGATGGAAATATCGGATTAAATGTTGCGACAATGGTTGGTCATTGTGCTCTCCGTCTAGCTGTGATGGGAGCTGACGCTACAAAAGAGCTTGCTACTCCTGACCAAATTAACGAAATGAAAGCCCTATTAGCAAAATGCATCGAAGAGGGAGGTCTTGGGTTCTCAACTACGAGGGCTTTTACCCATAGTGATGGGAACGGCGATCCAGTGCCGTCTCGAGTCGCATCTGAAGAAGAACTTCTCGCTCTCTGTTCTGTAGTCGCTGATCATGAGGGAACGACACTTGAATGGGCTAGTGACGGTTGCTTAAATGGTTTCACCGAAGATGAAGTTGAATTAATGGCAAATATGTCTCTGGTCGGGCACAGGCCATTGAATTGGAATGTCTTGACTGTTGATTCCGCACGGCCCGCTGATTACAAGAATCAGTTGAAGGCGCTGGAAACGTGCACGAATAAAGGGGCGCGGGTTGTTGCACTCACTATGCCGGTGCTTGTCGGTATGAATATGAGTTTTCTTACCTATTGCGGGTTAAATATGATGCCTGATTGGGGTCCGATTCTCGGGCTTCCAGTTTCGGAGCGGATGGAGAAATTACGTGACCCTGAAGTCCGGAAATTTATGGAAGAACGAGCTGCATCTCCAGATGCGGGAGTTTTTAGCCGTCTTACAGGATGGAATCTTTATGTTATTGGCGATACCTACTCCGAAGCCAATGAAGGACTGAAGGGTCGATCAGTAGGAGAGATCGCTCTTGAGAGAGGCGTCAGAGACTTTTACTGTCTTTTAGATATCGTCTTAGAAGATGACCTGCGAACTGTTCTATGGCCTGGGCCTACTGATGATGATCCAGCGAGTTGGCATATGCGAACAGAAGCTTGGCGGCATCCAGATGTAATGATTGGTGGGTCAGATGCAGGAGCGCATTTGGACCGTATGTCTGGTGCCCCATATACGACAAGTTGGTTACATGATTGTCTTCATGGTAAATCTCTTATTTCACTCGAAGATACGATCCGGCACATCACTCAAGTTCCTGCCGAACTGTTCGGCCTTCGCGACCGTGGTGTTCTCAAGGAGGGATGGTTTGCTGACATAGTTATTTTTGATCCTGAAACTGTTAACGCTGGTGAAGTTATCCTTGTTAATGACCTCCCCGGAGGAGAGGGCCGTCTATACGCCGATGTTTCGGGAATGCATAGAGTTTTTGTTAACGGGATCCCTACAGTGATTGATAATGAACCTACAGACCATCTCCCGGGAACAGTTTTAAAGAGCGGGCGTGATACATACACCGTTGATATTCCCGCGAATGGATAAATCAGTATGGTGGTGAGGTGCTGACACTAAAAAGATTTATTCGAAAGGTTCAAGTTTTTACCAGTAAAAGGTGGTGGAGAACACTTGAAGCAATAGTTTTTGGCGCGGCTTTTATCGCTGTCGGTATTAACCATTTTCTTGATCCAGAGTTCTTCGAAGCGATTGTTCCAAGATGGTTCTGGAGTCCTTCATTTGCTAATGAAGTATCCGGTGCGGCAGAAATCTTCTTAGGAGCTGCGTTAATTCCAATTTGGTCACGCCGTTACGCGGCTTACGGTTTACTTATCCTCCTCGTTCTCGTGTATCCAGCAAACATTGATATGTTCATCAATGACGTAGATGTTGTCACGAACGAGTTCGGAAAGTCCGTACGTGTTGAAAATGCATCAGGAGTCTTTGCTCGAAACCTGATCCGGTTACCTTTCCAGTTTCTTTTCGCTTGGCTTCTTTGGCGCCATACAAAAGTAAATCCGGAGAAAAAGTAATTTTCTAACGAAGTACCTTAATTACTACTCCACAACTTGAAGAGCTGTTCCGGCCAAAAAATTCTTTAATTCTTCCTATGGCAATAATCAACGAAAATTGAAATCCGTACTTTTCTCTGATGGCGCTCTGCACTTCTTCGAACTCTTCACCAAAAACTAAGTGGGCTTCACCAGAAATAATTTCTGATCCTTTAATAGGTACTCCGCGCGCATTGCTAGCTACTAGTTCCACGCTCGGCGTATTGGAAATTCTTTTCGCCTTCCATGATGTCGATTCAGTCGTGAATCCAACTACTCTTTCCCCAAGGGGAGCTATCCAAATTGGGCAATTCTTTCGCCTACGATCTCTAGTGAAAGTAGTTAATGCAACATAACGATTATCGCTTATATCCATACCTATCCAATCGATCCTTCACCATACGATAACCAATGCAATAAGCAAATAGCGCTACTTAGTATGTACTGGCTGAACATAAATGAGGAATGTACATGACAGAACATCGTGTCCCTCATCAAAGAGTTCGACTTTAATCGAACCTGAATCAGGATCACCTATCCATTCAGCTGAAGTTGTTAAAGGGCCTGTTCTCCCCCCAATTAAGTATCGGGCATCTAGTCCTGTGATGATGCAAGGAGCTTCGTAGTGTTCTTCAGCAAATATTTGTGCACTCACCTCACCGATGAGTGTCATAATTGCCCCTTGGACAAATCCTCCTGGGCGTCGAACGGAGTCATCAGGGTTTACTACCACTCTCCCAGAAGATGCATCTTGGACGACTATCCCTGCAAGATTATCTATGGGTTCTTCGAGAGGAGGAATATCGTTTGTCGCCATTCTTTCTCTAATCCCTCGTATATCTGGTTTCGTTTCTCCCTCGCGTAATGGTGTTCGAAGAAACGTTATTTGCGAGCAGCCAACCTCGTTGCCTTCGCTATTCCAGTATTTAACTTCTTCGATGAACATTCTCTTTCCATGACGCAAAATCCGGCTTTCAGCATGCACAGACTTTCCTTCAGAAGCGTTGCTTCGACGAAATGAAAAGTCCGTAGTGAATGTCCAATCTTCTATAAGGGATTCCAATTGCATTCCTACCACCATGTCAGCCAGCAGCATTAAAGGAGCTACACGAACAATCCCGTGAGCTTTAAGCCCGTCGCTAATAGATAAAGTTCCTTTGTTCGGAGCATCTCGATCAGGCTTTGCGCCCATACGCGCCATAACAGTGAGGAAATCTGGATTATATGAATCTATTGCCATCAGAAATCAAACATAGGCTTCTATAGGAAGAAATGGCACGTTTTCTAGTTCCGTAGTTAAGGAAATTATTTCTGCTCCATCATATGGTGTTTCAGAAAAACTGTTTTCTAGTTGAGAAAAGTTTTGGAACAACCTGGTTCTTCATTTTCGGTGGGTCGATTCTCATTCTGGGCGTCTAAGGGCTACGACTGTTACCGTTATTCCCATTCCCATAAGTACGAGTACCGCTGCTACCTGTATAGGCGTAATACTCGAACCCACAAAAGGAAGCTCGTCGTCGTCTTCATCGTCAGTAAAACCAGGATCTTCAGGAGTAGGTGAAGGTGTAGGGGTAGCAGTAGGGGTAGCAGTAGGAGTAGGTGTGGGAGCCGCTATGACTTCAACTTCGGGTCTCGTTACATTCACGTTCTGCCCAAAGGCCAGCATGAGGTCTTGGCTGTCGTTATTGCCAACACCGAGATAGGCGATACCTGGAGCTTCAAAGTCTAAGTCGGTTGCTCCATCAGGCCACGCCACATACCCGTTGGCGTCGGTGACAGCAGTACTATCATCACTGAACGTAACGGTCTCTCCATAGATGGGTCCAACAGCACCAGTAATGACGATGCCTGAGTAATCCGCTGAGTCTGCCACTGTCCATGGACCTTGCTTGGCGGTAGCTTCTATTTCTAGATCTAAGATGGCTTGGTTCGCAGCAGCCATGAGAGCCACTGGGTCATCCGCATAGAGGTAAGGACCGCCTAAGTTGTCGTACCCGAGATTGAGGTAGTCGTCTATTGGTTTGTCTGGATGCCAGTTGTTAGTTACCGTATCTACGCTAAAGCCCGTGTTAGCGTCACTTACCGCTTCGGTAGTGTTGAATCCATCCCATACGTCAGTACCATTCGCGTCGGAAACCCATTTCCAAATAAGCGACTGGGCAGCAGCGAAAACAGGGGCGGTGTTTCCATTCGCAGCCGAGAACAACGACAGTATGCCTCCCATGTTGTCGTTAATGCCTCCGTGATAGTCGTTGCTGTACTTCCACGCCAAATACTCAGCCTTCTTATCGAAGGTGTGCGCACCCCAAGGAGAACCAAAGATGTTAATAGGGGTGTCAGCTTGGACACAGTACCCTAACTTACGACAGTACGGGTCTTGACCTTCGGTAACAGGAGTTCCCTCTTTACAGTCATCGTTAGCTCCGATGATGATAAGCGCGCCTATGTCCTGCGCACAGTCGTCGTTCAAACAGGTTCTAATGGTCGTTCCAGCTATGGTCTCACCAGAGAATAAGTCGGCATAGAAGTTGAGGTTCGGGTTTGCCACAAACGGGTTTAAGTCCGTTGTTGTAATGACGCTTTGCTGAGTCACGTTATAGGTCTGTGCGTTCGCGGGCGAGGCGGTAGAGGTCAATAAAACTACAGGGGTAGCTGTTAAAAGAACCGCTACAAACGTCGCTAGTAGTTTTTGTACTGACATAGTGCTTGGGAGCAGCTTAGTTCTTCATTTTCGGTGGGTCGATTCTCATCCCAGGAGTCCACGAAACAGGAAGGTGTTTGATCCCCCCAATAAAGTTGGAGCGTAATCTGGAGGGTTCTCCTGCAAGTTGCATATCAGGCATACGAGTTACAACTTCCTTGAAGATCAAGCGAAGTTCAGCACGAGCTAAATTAGCACCCAAACAATAATGCGCTCCACCTCCTCCAAACGCTATGTGATCATTTGGATTTCGGGTGATATCAAAAACAAATGGATCTTCAAAAACTTCTTCATCTCGGTTCGCGGAGATGTACCAAATAACGACGCGGCTACCTACATCGATTTCGGTACCAAGAAGTTCCGTTGGCGCTGTGGTTGTTCTTCGAAAATGCAAAACCGGAGAAGCCCAGCGAATGATTTCATCAACGGCACTATCAAGATATTTATCAACGTCGCTTTGAAGAAGGTGAAGTTGTTCTGGATGCGATAAAAGCGCATACATACCGTGGGCAGTAGCGTTACGGGTTGTCTCATTACCAGCAACAGCAAGAAGCAACATAAAGACATCAACTTCAAGGTCCGTGAGGCGATCACCATCAATCTCTGCATTAATAAGCTTAGTAATGATGTCATCTTGCGGGTTTATCCCACGAGCAATAGCAAGTTCATGCGCATAGGCATATAACTCCATAGCAGCTACACCTGGATCACCTTCATATTCAGGGTCATCAATTCCGATAAGATCATTAGACCATTTGAAAAGAAGATGCCGATCTTCTTGAGGGACCCCCATAATTTCAGCGATTGCTTGGAGGGGAAGTTCTGCAGCCAGATCTTCTACAAAATCCGCTGACCCAGTTTCAATGACATTATCAACAATTAACGTTGTGCGATGAGCAAGAAACTGTTCAAGCAAGCCGATCATCCGAGGAGTAAATCCTTTGCTCACTAACCGACGGTACCGAGTATGTTTCGGCGGGTCGGTATAGAGCATATTGAGACCGCGTTGATCTACAAAGGCACCATCATCACGATCAATACGGGGATTAGCAATACTAATGCCTCCAACTTCACTCGAATAAAGTTCGTTGTCCCTATTGACGTTACGTACATCCCTGTGGCGAACGACATTCCAAAACCCTCCCCCATCAGGGTGATCATGCCAAAACAAAGGAGCTTCCTCCCGAAGGACCCGAAACATTTCATGATGCTCCATGCGAACAAACCGATCAGCATCTAACAGGTCTATGTCTTTAAGGTCCATTCAGATTCCTATCGCACACGATGGAGATTAACTTTTGCCTTGTGACTTCCTAGTGGGGTTTATAGAAGTCATGTGATTTCAATCTCTATTCTGCTCAAAAGCAACTTTTACATTCTGAAGAACAGCACTAAAGTTTATTAGTAGAGTATTTAATGAAATACATTAACTTAGATTTATCTGTTTAGCAATAGGAGAAAATAAGATGGCTCAGCAAATCAACACAAGTAACGATCCATATATCATTGTTTCTTCCGATTCTCATGCTGGGCTGCAATGTGAAGAGTACCGGCCGTATCTAGACTCTTCCGTGCATAAGGAATTCGATGAATACGTTAATGAACGACACGAAAACCGAAGACTTACAGAAGAAATAAACGGAGAATACGTCGAAGAATGGGAAAGCACGAATGCCGAAGGGCTGCGAGGGGCATATGACCCGGAGGTACGAGACAAGGAATTAGATGCAGATGGCATATCAGGAGAAATCATTTTCGCGGATGGTGATGCAGTAACAGGAATGGAGTCCCCCCCATTTGGAGCTGGGCTCGCAGCTGGTCAAATTACCGACCCTCGGCTAGCTTTCGCTGGGGCCAAAGCCCACAATCGGTGGCTAGAAGAATTTTGTGCTACGAGTCCAGCCCGACGTGCCGGAGTAGCTTTACTCCCAATAACTCATGGAGTAGATGAAGCTGTAAAAGAAGTTGAAACTCTAGCGGGCAAACCAGGAATAAAAGGCGTGATGATCCCAACTCTTTGGCACGAAGCCGCCCCGTATGGAAGTGACCATTATGACAAATTTTGGGCAGCGTGCGCAGAAACTGGTCTAGTCGTCCATACACATTCTGGCGAAGCTGACTTTCCTAGCTACGGTGAGAATATAGCTATGTACGTTTCTGAAGTTGCCTTTTGGACTCATCGTGCCCTATGGCAACTTCTATTTAGCGGCAAGTTTGATAAATTCCCAGGACTAAAATATTGCGTTGTCGAATGTGGAAGTTGGTGGGTTGGTGACCTTCTATGGAAAGCAGACGTGAACTTCGGTGCTAGCTGGAAAATAAAGAAAATGAGCAGCAGAATGAAAGGCCTACTAACAAAACTTCCCTCTGAGTACTTCGGTGAGAGCGTATTTATCGGTGCTTCTACTATGAGCAGATACGAAATACGGGAAAGAGACCGAAATGGAATCGATGCACTTATGTGGGGAACAGACTACCCACATCCAGAAGGTTCATGGCCAAATACTGCTGAACGTTTAGAAACTGACTTCCAAAATGTTTCCATTGAAGATACCCGCCGGCTCCTCGGACTAAACGCCATTACCTGTTACAACCTTGATACCGACGGATTGAGAGAGGTAGCGGACAGGATAGGTCCAACGCCTGAAGGTTTGAATCAAAATTCTGAGCTTCGAACTAGCCCTACAGCTAAACGTGATGGCCGTTGGTGGTTTGATGAGTACGGAATCGAATGGAAAGGTTCTGAAAGCGGACACTAATGCTCCAGCTCTTCATCGACAAAAGACAAAGGATAGAAATATGACGATAGATGCTCCGAAAACCGATCATCATATTGTTATCTCTGCAGATAGCCATTGTGGGGCTGACTTGCGAGATTACAAACCATACCTTGAAAAGAAATACCATAACGATTTCGAAGAATGGGCAGATGCCTCAGAAGAAGCCGCTGCAAAACAAGAGGCTTTATTCTCTGGCGCTGGAAGATCACCTCGTAACGTAGGAATAGATGGAGACCCTGAATTAGATGCCGATAGAAATTTTTCTTCTGAACGTAGATTGCAAGAACAACAGGAAGATGGGGTCGTTGGCTTTGTGCTTTTCCCAAATACTCAACCTCCTTTCGCCCCTCAGGCAGCTACCCAATTTGAAGCTCCTCCGTACAGCGACAATTTTGAGCACCGTTGGGCTGGACTAAAAGCACACAACCGGTGGTTGAAAGACTTTGTTGATCAATCACCAACACAACGTGCGGGAATAGCCCAAATCTTTCTAGGAGATGTACAAGGATCAGTTGAAGAAATTGAATGGGCAGCAGAAAATGGGCTTCGTGGTGGCATCCTAGTTCCAGGGGCACCTCCTGATTCGCCTTTCGAACCTCTCTACTCTTCAAGCTATGAACCAATTTGGGCCGCCGCCGCCGCAAACAATATGACATTGAACCATCATGCTGGGGGTGCAACTCCTAATTTCGGCAATCATTTCCCATCATCGTTAGCGGTCTTCATGCTTGAAGTCTCTTGGTGGTCTCAAAGGGCATTATGGCATCTAATATTTTCTGGAGTATTTGAACGCCACCCTTCGCTCCAGTGGATTAATACTGAAACTGGTACAGCTTGGGTGCCAGACACATTAAAGAAACTTGATTCGTTCTATCACCGTATGAAATATTCAAAATATGGATCTGAGTCGATCTTTGGGGGGATGGCAGTAGAACATTTAAGCTTAACGCCAAGCGAATATTGGAAACGCCAGTGCCATGTTGGCGCTAGCTTTCTTCGTCCAGCTGAAGCACCATTATGTGAAAGCATCGGCATAGATAACATTCTTTGGGGATCTGATTATCCACATATAGAAGGGTCCCACCCCCATACACGCGAGCACCTACGACTTACTTTCTCTGATATGCCTCAAGACCATATTGTGAAATTATTGACAACAAATGTCGCGAGAGTATACGGATTCGACCTTGACGCACTCAAACCTTTAGCAGAACAGTTTTGTCCCACGAAAAAGGAAGTCTCAACTTATATTCCTTATTCTGAAATTCCAGAAACAGCTAAAGGCTGCCCGGGAATGAATCCGCTAAATCAAATCCAAGAGGTTGCATAATGGAAAAAACTTTGGAAACTATCAATATTGAGGGCTCATTAGCCGTTGTGACAGGAGGAGCGAACGGCATTGGAAAGGGAATTGTGAAAGCGCTGCTTTCTCGTGGAGCATCTGTAGTGATCGCCGATATCGAAGAGCCAATTCTAGCTGAGACAGTAAACGAGCTTTCTCCACTTGGCCCCGTAGATAGTTTCGTTACTGACGTATCTGATGAAACTTCAGTTGAAGCCCTATCACAATATGTTTTCGATACTCATGGGAAATGTAATCTCTTGTTCAATAATGCTGGTGTTGGATCAGGAGGAGGTGGCAAAGCTTGGCAAAATGAACCAAATGACTGGAAATGGTGTTTTGGTGTCAATGTTTTTGGAACAGCGCATGGAGTTATATCGTTTGTTCCGAAAATGATCGAATCTGGAGAACCCGGCCATGTAATTAATACTTCTTCGGGAGATGGTGGCTTCGCTCCAGTACCTATGGCTTCAGTATATGCTTCAAGCAAAGCAGCGGTAAGTTGTTTCACTGAGGCTTTAAATCATCAACTGATGAGCGAAACAGAAAATATGGGAGCTTCTGTTTTCTATCCATCTGGTGGGCTTATGAACACAGGCCTTTTCACTTCGCAACGTAATCGGCCTGAGGAACTTCAAAGGGTAAGAGGTGGAACAGGTCGAAAATCTATGTCTTTTGATGAGCTGAAGGACTTACTCGAAAAGGCAGGTCGTGATATCAAAGTAGCTGACCTTGATGAACTCGGCGCCTTTGTCGTTCAGGCGGTGCATGAACGCAGATTTATCATTGGACGAGACCTTGATGATACGGTCGACCTTCTCCATAGACGCGCTGACGCTATTGCTGACTTTCAATGTCCGCCACACCATGACATGGGCTTGTAAGTTCTCTACAAATTTACTCTGTAGGAATATCGCCCGAAGAAGCAGAAGTATCTACAGCGATCGGTGTCTCCCTTTTCAAAGGTTGTGTTACCAACGGTCGGCCTTTAAAGCCAATTGCCCAACCAATCCAACCTAGAATCGCTCCAACAAAGATATCTAGCCACCAGTGATTCGCTGTTACGACAACAACAATTGTGGTTATTACCGGATGCAAAATAATGAGCCAGCGATACCGGTTCTTCGCGATAGATAACACTGCAAGAGCAAGTAAGAGCGCCCATCCAACATGCAATGAAGGCATCGCTGCAAATTGGTTCGCTGCTTTGGCTATTCCCAGCCTGTAAGGATCCGGTCCGAATACTTTTGCAGTATCAACAAATCCTGGAATTTCCGTAAGTCTAGGCGGCGCAAGTGGAAACGCGAGATGAATGATAAGCCCAATAGCTGTTGTACTTATCAAAGCAAATCTAATTTTGGCCATCCATTCTCGTTTTCTGAACATCGCCCAGAGAAGAAAAATAATCATCGAAGGAAAATGCATCGCAAAATAGAAAACATTTGCTACTTGAACGACCCAATCAACATCAAGTATTTGTTTTTGGAGAACTGACTCGCTGGGAAGCCCTATCCGTTCCTGAAAATCAACCACTTTGACAGCGTTATCTTGGGCGAGTTGAAAGGACCCAGAAGTTAGTCGACGGACCGCCGAATAGCCCAGCCAAAGCAATCCGAATGCAACGACATTAAAGAAAATAGACATACGTAAACTCGGGCGTCTACATAAAGTTACTATCTTATTTATTTTTGGTATTACTGCTTCCATAAACTGGCCCATCGATAGCCCCCCGGCGACCTTGTTTTTATTCTAAATCATCGCGCCCGAAAAATGAACCTAGTAAAGAAGAATGTAAGGAATGGTATATCTTGCTGACCACAACTAATCTTTGGTTGAGATCGACCATGTCATTCACTCCAAACCTTTCCCATATCCATGAAGATGACGATGAAATTAGGAGAATCCTCAGTGCTTCAGGGACGGAACTGCCTCCACTTCTCCCCGCTCTTGCTTATGCATTAGGTGATTTAACTTTGCTGGTTGAAGATCTCTGGCTTGACCCTGCTAAGTCACTTGAAGAGCAAGGAGGGTGGACTTTAGAACAACAGGAACTTTGCCGAGAAATTGCTTTGGAAGGAATTAGACGTCTTCGAGCAGGAGAATCTAGACACTCTGATTTCACCGATAAAGACCTTCACACGATTATGTCTTGGGCTTGCGGAACAACACTTGATGGAGCATATTTAGAAATGTTGCGTGAAGAACTCTCCCCTGAGAATAGAGACTTGAGAGCTCCGAACTGGTCTAGAAAAGATTTCTCAACGAATCGAGATTTCACAGTAGCGATAATCGGCGCAGGCATGTCTGGAATCCTTGCTGCCTACAGGCTCAAACAAGCTGGAATAGATTTTGTCATCTTCGAAAAAAATTCTGGCATCGGAGGAACATGGTTAGAAAATACGTATCCGGGTTGTCGCGTAGATGTATCAAACCATGTGTACTGCTACTCCTTTATGCAAAAGCACGACTGGCCTCACTTTCATTCAACTCAGGAAGTTCTTCTCCAGTACTTCAATGAATGCGCCGACCACTTTAATATTCGAGACAATATACGTTTTTCAACAGAAGTTTCATCAGCTGTGTGGGAAGAGGCTTCAGGACAATGGGCCTTAGAACTTGAATCTGAAGACGGGGAAGAAGTTTTTCATTGCAACAGTATTATTAGCGCCGTAGGCCAACTCAACCGTCCGGCTTACCCTAAAATAGCTGGTAGGGAGTTATTTCAAGGACCTTCTTGGCACTCTGCCCGATGGAACCATGAAGAAAAACTCGAAGATAAAAATATTGCGGTAATCGGGACTGGTTGCAGCGCTATCCAATTCATTCCGCGTGTCGCTGAACAAGCATCATCAACAACAATATTTCAGCGAACACCTAACTGGTTGATGCCTAGGCCCCAGTATCAACAAGAGCTTCCAGAAAACTTGCTTTGGTGCTTTGACCACATTCCCTTCTACAACAACTGGTTCCGACTTCATCTATTCTGGAGGAGCCATGAAGGACTATTGCCTCGTCTTGAAATTGATCCAGGGTGGGATGGCAGTGAGGATAATTCAATAAGCGCGAGTAACCATGAATTAGGTTTTATGCTGCGTCTTTATTTAGAAAGCGAATTTAGCGATACCCCAGAACTTTTAGAAAAAGTAATTCCCGATTACACAATGGGGGCTAAGCGATTTGTAATTGATGATGGCTTATGGGCCACTACTCTAAAACGACCAGACGTTGACTTGTGCACTGATCAAATAGCAGAAATCACTGAAGAAGGAATAGTCACAGAGAACGGTAATTTACATAAAGTAGACGCGATCATATACGGGACCGGATTTAAAGCATCCGAATTTTTAACTCCAATGAAAATAGTGGGACGACAAGGGTTAGATCTCCATGAACAGTGGGATGGCATAGCCCAGGCATACCTCGGGATCGTTAGCCCAAATTTTCCAAACCTTTTCTTTATGTATGGCCCAAATACAAATATCGTAATTAATGGGAGCATAATTTATTTTTCTGAATGCGAAGCCCACTACATTACGCGCTACATCCGCTATCTCTTAGAGCATGACATCGCAGCTCTTGATGTGAAGAAAGAAGTCCACGATGAATATAACGTACGTCTCGATGAAGGCAACGCCCAAATGGCGTGGGGGGCCTCATCAGTAAATAGTTGGTACAAAAATGCTGATGGAAAAATAACACAGAATTGGCCGTTCTCTCTTTTGGAATATTGGGAGCAAACTCGAGAAATTAACCCCAACGACTACATCGAGTTACAATAACGCTCAACGTCGGTTGCCAATAGGTATCAAAATCCAGAGAGGTTCCCATGAATGCAAATCACATAAATATAGATTTCATAGCTAAAGGGACAGGGTTACCTATTGTTTATACCCATGGGTGGGCTGATGACAGGACAGCGTGGGATGGCGTTATCGAATCGCTAGGTAACGATAATAGAAGCATCGCTTGGAGTATCCGGGGGCATGGTGATTCGGACGCTCCTCCGCCGGGAAACTACACCAGAACACATACGCTGGGTGATTTATCCAAAATCGTTGACATGGAAGATGACCAAGCGGTATTAGTAGGTCACTCTCTAGGCGGTTACCTTTCTTTGGCTTTTTGCCTTCTGTACCCCGACCGAGTTAAAGCACTGGTTTTAGTAGCTGCTGGGCCCGGTTTTAGGAAAGAAGAAACACGAGAGCAATGGAATTCGTCTGTTCGAGATTCAGCAAAAAAAATGGATATCCCTGAAGGAAGTGAAGAGGCCGCCCTACACGTGGACTCTTGGGTTCTTGACTCTCTCGGGGAAATAGCTGTTCCCGTGTTGGTGATCGTAGGGGAAAAAGACAAACGATTTTCTGCATCAATGGCAGTATTTGAAAAATACTTAGATGTCCGGTCATCAGTTGTTGTTCCGGAAGCTGGACATTCCGTTCACCGAAAAGATCCAACTGCAGTCGCAAAAGCTATTCAAGACTTTCTCTCTGATATCAGCTAGCAAGTTATAACTCTTCGAGCTGGTTTCATCAAATATCTCCTTGTAAGGTCTCGCATATATAGAAATTTCTGATAATTGGAGGAAGTGTGGCTGGGCCGTTAGAAGGAATCAAAATAATTGATGTGTCAGCAGTGATTTCAGGGCCTATGGCGTGTCAGGTATTGGCTGACCTCGGTGCTGATGTAATAAAGATCGAACCATTGGAAATAGGGGACATCACGAGAATCGGCGGGTATCGGGTTGGAGATATTTCAGCGATCTTTGCTTCTGCGAATCGTGGGAAACGTTCCGTGGCCCTTGACCTCTCGCAAGAAGAAGGCGTATCAGTTTTTAAAGAAATCGCTGCTACTGCCGATGTTCTTGTGCAAAACTTTCGGCCCGGAGCTGTTGATCGAATGGGAATAGGCCCAGACGAAATACTCAAATTAAACCCTGAACTTATCTATGTTTCTATCTCCGGATTTGGGCCAGATGGGCCTTATAGAGACTGGCGGGTCTATGACCCCATTATTCAATCGATTTCTGGTGTCGTTTCAATTCAACAAAGTCAAGATGTCCCTATCCCTGATTTAGTTCGAACAATCGTATGTGACAAGACAACTGCACTGACTGCAGCGAATGCAATTAGCGCTGCCTTATTTGCGAGAGAAACTGGTAAAGCCACTGGGCAACATATTGAGATTCCAATGCTTGATGCCGCAATTTACTGGATGTGGCCTGACGTATTTATGGGGCACACGCTCTTTGATGAGGACGTGACCCCAGGGGCTCTTATTTATCAGATCTACCGGCTACAGCAAACGGCTGATGGCCATCTTGTATATTTTTTCGCAACAAATAAAGAATTTGAAGGTTTGTGTCGAGCCTTGAACCATCCCGAGTGGGCTACAGATGCTCGTTTTTCTGAGCCCGCGACGCGTCTAGAGTCAGAAAATTATGCTGCTTTAGGCGAATTATTACATAGCGCCTTTCTTGAATTCTCAACCGATGACATTATGGACCGACTTCACAATGAGGAAGTTCCTGCAGCTCAAGTAAATAGTGTGGATGATGTGTTTACTGACCCTCAAGTAGTGAATAACGAAATTATCGTTGAGTGGGAACACCCAGATGCTGGAGTAATGAAGATGGCAAAGCCTCCTATCAGATGGGGGACAACGAAACCCGAACCTGTTTGGTCAGCGGATCATCTAGGCCAAAGCACTGAAGAAGTATTAGAGGAATTCGGTTTCAGCCAAGAACAAATTAAACAGCTAAGAGAAAAGAACGTGATCCTAGAAAGAGAAATCTAAGATTGTTCTTCTGATTCAGTAGTCAAGCTATCATTTTGTGACGATGGTTCATCACGTAAACCGGCTTTGAATTCGTTAAGGGACCTGCCCAAGGAGCGAGCTATACCTGGTATCTTCTTCCCTCCAAAGAGCGCGAGAAGCACAACCAGAATGATAATGATTTCAGCTGTTCCGAGACTTCCCATTTTTGTCCTTTGATCGACTTACTTTCTCCTACTTTAGGATACCCCATAGTGTGAAAGCACTCACTTTCTTGGAATTTTCAAATTTGTGTCCCTCTACTGAGAGCTTCATCAATGATCTCCATTGGGTGTTTAATATTCACTCCCACTTGTTGAAGATGAAGCATGCATCCAGGGTTTGCACTCGCAACCACATCATGAGATTGTGCTCTAATTCCGGCGACTTTTCGTTCACGTGCTTGAGAAGCTAGCGCCGGTTGAAAGAGAGAGAAAGCGCCTCCAGCACCACAGCATAAGCCATCATCGTTAAGGTCTATCAGAGTTTCAACAAATGGTTCAAGTACCAGTCGGACTGCTTCATGTGACTCTTGAACATGCCTGAGATGGCAAGGGTCTTGAACAATGACACTAATTGGTAATTTGGCAGGAGATTGAAGAACATCAAGGTGTTCGGCAACCCATTCATGAATGTCAAAAACTCTTGCACTAAACCTATTGGCTTCGTCTGTACCCAAAAGATGCCCATATTCTTTGAGGGCGGCACCACACCCTGCTGAATCGACAAGTATCGGAAGTTCATTCTCTGACAATGACCGAATAACTTTTTGTGATATATCTTTGGCAGATTGCATAAGTCCTGCATGGTCATGCAATGCGCCACAACATGGAATCCGATCACCTGTAGGAATCACACCAAACCCTAAATGCTCAAGAACTCTTTTTGATGACCGGTGCGTTTCCCTCTGCCAAGCATCCATTACACAACCGGTGAAGAGGTATACATCATTGCCTGATTCCCTTAATGGCTTATCCCAGATAGGAATATTTTCTGGCATAGCGAACCGGTTAGGAAGTAAATGTATTTTCTTAGCTACTACAAGCAACCGCGTGAAAAATCGGAGCAGCCGGGGTCGTGTAAGAAAGAAAAATGGAATTTGTTGCCATTTTGGTAGAAGATATTTCTTCTCAACAAGAGTTGATTTAGTCTGCTCAATTAATGACCCGTATGGCACACCGCTAGGGCATGCAGGTTCACATCCGCGACATTGAATGCAAGTATCAAAGGAATCAACTGCTTCTTTTGTAATCGGTCGATCATTCATTTGAATTTCTTGCATTAACCGGATTCTCCCGCGTGGAGACATAGCTTCTTCTCCGGTAATACGAAATGTTGGGCAATGGGGAAGACACAACCCGCACTGGACACATGTATTTAGTTCTTCTATTCCTATTTTCAAGTCCACCATTAGCTCCAGTTGCCCACTTTACGGCCAGGACTTAGCCTATTTTCTGGATCAAATTGTTGTTTAAGCCGATTCTCTATAATTAATTTTCCTTTATCCGGCGGCCCCTTTTTTTGAGGAAGGTCTGCCCATACTGTCCCAACCCCAATGGAAGCAACAAAGTTTCCTATATCAGACGTATCGAGCTGATATAGATCTGCTGGCGGCAAAGACCAACGGTTCGCAGGAAGTTCTGGACCATGTGCAACTTCATCCAAAGTCCCAAACTTCCCTAGTGTCTTTTTTTGAGCGGTTATATCTGGTAAGTGCCCTTCTAGATGGACCCATGTAGTTTGTCCATCCCACAGGATAGCTGAAGGCCTAAGTAGCTTATCGAAAACTAACTTAGGGTCAATCATTGTTTTCACCCATGATTGAGCAGGTGGAATAGGGTTCGTTCTCAATGTTGCCTCAGCAATTAATCCTAGAGTTCCAAATGAACCAACCATAAGCTTATGAAGGTTGAAACCTGTCACATTCTTTACTACAGGGCCGCCGCAGGTAATGATTTGACCTTCGGAAGATATATACCGGAGCCGTAAAACAGCATCCCGAACAGATCCCTTTCCCAGACGTTGTATATCATTGTGCCCTACTGCGATTGCTCCTCCAACAGTCCCCCCTCGGTCAGGGAGACTGGTTCGCTGTTTATGCACTGCAAGACATTCATCCAAGTCTTTAATTGTGGTTCCCGCACGGACCGTTACGATCATTTCTTCTGGCCTATAGTCTACAATTCCTGAAGGAGCAGAGATTACTGTCGTTCCGGAGTTTAAAGTTCCACTAAGCTCCCAACAAGTTCTATTCCCTGCAATAGCGATCGGCTGAGTAGGGCCTACCTCATAGGCAAAATCATTTAGAACAGGGTCAGGGTTTTTGTGGTCTACTACCCCCATATGCCCTCCGGTACCTTTTTTAAAGCTTGAATATCCGCGCATGAGTGGCCAGCGGGAAGCACTTTCCCCGGATTAGATCGGCAGTCAGGATCAAAAGCGTACCGTAATCTATTTTGATGATTTAGATCTTCGTCGGTAAAGAGTTCATTCATATACGCTTGTTTTTCAATACCTATTCCATGCTCTCCTGAGAGGACTCCTCCTGCATCGAGAGATATACGCATAATTTCTGCTCCAGCCGCATGGACTTTTTCTAACATCCCTTCTTCACGAGCATCAAAGAGTAGTAACGGATGTAGGTTTCCATCACCAGCATGAAAAACATTCATCACTATTAGTTCATAACGTTCAGCTACTTCATCTATTTTTTCAAGCACATCAGCAAGGGAAGATCGCGGAACCACAGTGTCGTGAAGGTAGTAATCTGGAGCGATTTGTGCAATAGCGCCAAACGCTGTTTTCCGCCCTTTCCAGAGAAGTTCGCGTTCTTGTTCACTATCCGCAACGCGTATATTTGTTGCTCCGTGTTTGAATCCGATCTCCCTGATGTGGGAGGCCTCTATTTCTGTTCCGTCAATTAATCCTTCTACTTCAACTAGAAGGACAGCTGCTGCATCAATGGGGTAACCAGCGCCGACAAAACTTTCAACAGCATTTGTGATACGTTGATCCATTACCTCCATAGCGGCAGGGACAATACCTGCGGCAATGACAGCACTTACTGTTTGGGCCGCATCACGCATTGAAGAGAAGGAAAGTAGCAAAGTTCGAACGTCAGGAGGGGTTTTAGTAATACGAACACCGATCTTTGTAGTAATACCTAACGTTCCTTCGCTTCCAACAAAAGCCCCACGTAAATCTAGTCCTTCGGGTTCAGGTTCAAGCCCTCCAATAACGGCCATTTCCCCATCAGGGAGAATAACTTCTAGAGCAAGCACGTGCGCATCAGTTACTCCATATGCAAGGCAATGAGGACCTCCTGAGTTATTTGCGACATTGCCTCCAATGGTGCAGACCTGTTGGCTTGAAGGGTCGGGAGCAAAATGATATCCATATTGCTGCAAGTGAATACTTAGGTCAAGATTGATAACGCCAGGTTCGACCCAAGCAACTCTATTATCGATATCGATTTCTAAAATTTTGTTCATTTTTGTCATTGCAATAACTGCTGGCTCTCCTAAAGGAATTGCTCCACCTGCAAGTCCCGTTCCTGCGCCTCGAGCAACAACGGGACGACTATATTGTTGTGCAATCTGCATAATTTCTTGAACTTCTTGAGTAGTGATAGGGAAACATACTGGTCCTGCGTTTCCATCATCAAAAACTGAAGCATCATGAGAGTGGAGAAATCGTTGGGTTGCATCAAAATGAACTCTTTCCGCTGAAAGTGCCTCGATAAGATCAGCGACAAATGGATCTTGAGAAGTTGTTCGTCCTATAGCTTTTTTAAATCTGTCAATAAAAGACATAGCTTCCTTTATATTTCTCCTCTTTTAGGGTAACCATCTTGTGGTGTCGAGAGTCGCTTTAATGGAAACCTGACCTAGATTTGCCCATTCTTATTCAAGAGGGAAGACTTGGAGATTATTCCTTAAGGTTCTGTTCTGATTGGATTTCATATGGATATTCCGTTAATGCCGTCTTCAATAACTACCGAATGGTTAACGCAAGCGCTTCAAGAAACAGAACCCTTCGGAGGGGCAACGATTACGAACGTTGGGGTAACCGACATTGGTGAGGGCACTGGAATCTTTGGTGAAATAGCTATGTTATCTCTTACATTCGCTGAAGAAGGAACAGCTCCAACATCATTAGTCGTAAAGATGCCGTGCATAGAACCTGAAAATCTCATGGTTGCGCAAGCTTTAGGTATATATGAACGCGAACTGAACTTCTTTGAACACATCGCTCCGTCAACTAGT
>PVBE011439492.1_pt1 | contig 40803 bp, 25 predicted proteins | sample 1631181 | NCBI WGS metagenome assembly PVBE01 (sample SAMN08397723, study PRJNA350692) | Marine metagenome, whole genome shotgun sequencing project. | isolation source: water | place: Pacific Ocean | collected 2012-04 | reverse complement strand
GGACGGGGAGACGGACTTTGGTCAGAACCTGCTCGGGACACCCATGGTCCTGTTCTACGTGCCCGGTGACGTCGGCCTTTCGGGGACGGTGAACAGTGAGCAGCTGGACATCCTGCATGATCACATGGTGAACACCCTCGGGGGGACGCTCTGTGAGCTGTGGAATACTGATCCGGGTACCGCTCACGAATGGAACACACTGGATGAGACCCAGGCCTGTGACTACCTGGCCGCCAAGAGCCTGAGCGAGCCCGTGGCGGTTACCACGACCACCACCGCCGACCGGGACGCCCGCTGGTATGACATGGATGTCACCCAAACAGCGGCCGAGGCCTTCACCCGTTGGACTTGGCATCTGGACCCCGGCGATCCTCTGGATGACGATAGCCAGCAGTGGTTTGCCCTTTCAGAGACGAGCAACCTGGAACAACTGCAACTCCATTCCGCGGCCGCCGGTTTTGATACCGAGTCCGGTGCCCGGGAAATCAAGATCACGCTCTTCAAGGGTTCTGGCGATGATCCGGTTGAATCCGACGAGATCGTGTTGACGGGCTTTGCCGTGGAACCGGCTGTGGACATCTCCGGAAACGAGACACCGATCTTCGGCGTGGACTACGACTTCGATCCCGTCAGCGGTCGGCTTACGCTGTATCGCCACGCCTGGCCCGGCGATGGTTTGATCGATTGGCTCATTGCGCCCTAGTTGTCTTCGCCCGTGGCCTTGGGTCTCCCGCGTGGCGCCGCTGACTTGCTGGCGAGGCGCGGAACGCCGCGCACTACCGCGCAGGTGACGCGGCCTCCTGACCTCTCCCCGGGGCATGTACGGCGCCAGGGAGCATGGAAGACTGGGCGCCGCCGCGTGGTGGGGCGGCTTCCCGCGCCAGCATCCAATCACTCCTGACTAGCCAGGCGCCAAAACTGGCGCAGCGTGCGCGGCGGCCAGGCGTGCGCCGCGGCCATGGATACAGAGTGGGCCGGCAGTCTTGCAGCTGCCGGCCCGAGGAGGTTATGGAGCCGCCGGGTTCTCGCTCGGGATCATGGCTTGCGCACATGACCCGCACCCGGCGGTCCTTCCTTGATTCTAGGGGGAGGCCGGAAAACTGGGAAGGCAAAACGCGCCAGGCGCGTTGATGGTGTTCCGTTGCCCCGGCATCACCTGGCCGCCCCGGTTGGCCGCCCCGGTGTGCCCGTGAGGAGCGCGGGCAAAAAAAGTGGGTCGACAGCCTTTGCAGGACTGCCGACCCGAGAGAGGAGAAACCATCAGGAGCTTGGTGCACGAGTACGCTTGCTAAATACTCGTACGCTTCCTGATGGAGCGTGGATTATAGGTAGGCCGCCAGCGGGGGGGGAAGGGCGTGGGCGGGTTTTTTGCCCCGGGGTCAGGGGCGCGGGGAACGGGCGGGGAGCCCCATTGTGGCGTACTTTTACCCGTGGGCGGGCCGCACTGCCCCCCACCCCTATGGAACGCCGTTCACGGGGCCGGCACTGGTGCCGAATCCACCGGGTGCCCGGGGTGTGGGCATAAAAAGAGGGGCAACAGCTCTGCAAAACTGTTGCCCCAGGGAGAGAGGAGAGTCCTCCGGGCTTCCCAGTGCGGTACCGCTCGCAAAAGTAACCGCACTTTCCCGAAGGACGCAGGCAGTCTACGGGGCCGTCCGGCGCTGGCAAGAAAAATCCGTCAATAAACGGTTAGAGCGCACGCCCAGATCCTCCAGCGTGCCCGGCGGCGTACGGGCTGCCTCCTGCCAGGCATTTCGGTGCATCTTGGCGCCTTGGATGGCCCGGGGGTGGCCGAGTGCGGGCACAAAAGAGGGGCAACAGCTCTGCAAAACTGTTGCCCCAGGGAGAGAGGATAGTTCGCCAAGCTTCCCGGGCGCGGAACCGCTCGCAAAAGTAGCCGCGCCTTCTTGGCGAACAGGCGTATTGTAGTCCACCAGGGGGTGAGATGGAGTTGAAAGTCGCAAAAAGAAGCCGCCGCAGGCATGTGCCTGGGGCACGGGGAGGTGCGGTGCGTGCGGTCAGTCTGTGTCCGGCTGTGTACGGATCTGGAGGCTGCGGCCTGGGGCGCGCTGCCAGCTAGGAGGCGGCCGGCAGCGTCAGTTCGAAGCGCGTGCCACCGGATGCCAGTGATTGGCAGGTGATCTGGCCCTCCGCACGGGCCACACAGTCCCGCACCACAGCCAGACCCAGGCCGCTGCCTCCGGGTTTGCCGTGGCTGAAGCCGTCTCGAAAAATGTGTGCGCGAATCTCCCCGGGTATGCCGGGGCCGTTGTCCTGGATGCGCAGGCGCAGGCAGGCGCCGCTCTGCCGCTGGATGGTGCTCAGGTGAACGGTGACCGTGGGGGAGCGCCGCGCCGGGGACTGCACTGCAGCCGGCGGCCCAAAAGCTTCCCGAGCGTTGGTCAGCAGGTTGTGCATGATGCGCGACAGGTCCCCAGCCCGCAGCCGGGTGCGAGCCAGGCGTCGGGAGAGGTCCACGGTCAGCTCGAGTTCGATGCCCGCGGCTTCAAACAGAGGGCGTTCGGCGCTGACTGTCGACCGCACCGTGTGCATGGGCAGGGCACACTCCCGGGAGCCTCCGGTGGGGGCGTGCAGGCCGTCGGTGATCAGTTCCCCCGCTCGGCGGCATTCGTGATCCAAGATGGCGGCGAAGCGCTGGCGCTCCCCGGGGCCGAGGGGGCCGGCCCGGCCGGCGGCTAGCTCTCCGGCGGCCAGGATACCAGCCATCAGATTGCGCAGGTCGTGGCGTGCCCGGCGGGCGTCGTCGTCCAGGTCGTCAGCTCGCGGGGAGGGCGCGCTGAGTTCCCGTTGACCGTGGGAGTGGGGCAGGGCCGGGGCGGGGGTTTCCGTGAGGACGAAGAGGGCCAGCAGAGCTCGGAGGCCCGCGTCGCCCGGGGCGTGATCAGGGGCCCTCTGCTGGCCTTGGTGGCAATCCGGCGCAGATGTCCAGACCAATGCGGTGCGCCGGGGAGCGCGCCCCTGGAGCAAGATGCGCGCGCCGCGTCGGGTCCGGTCCGCCCCGGCGCCGCTCGGGGGGCGGGCCGGATTCGCCGCGGCTTCCACTTGGGCGGCAGGTGTTTCGGCGGGCAGAAGGTCAAGGGGAGCGGGCAAGGTCTCCGGATGCGGCTCCCCGGGACGGGAGAGGGAGTGCATCTCCGTCCAGGCACCGTCGCCCTGGCTCTCCGACCACAGGGCTGCACCTGTCACGCCCTCGAAGCCCAGGACCGCCTCCAGCAGAATGCGCCGCCGCAGGGAGACCTCGTGGCACTCGATGAGCAGCTCTACCCAGGGGGTCAAGGGCAGGTCCGGGGGCGCCGCAGGGCCTCCGTTTTCGGCGAGGCGGCCACCATTATTGCAGGGCACACCGCCGGGCTGTTCGGGTTCGCCCTGGTGCTGGGTTCGGGGTTCGGAGGACATGCTGGCGCGGTCCGGCGGCACCGGAGTTCCACGCCTCACCTATCGGCCAGGGCGGGCAGGGGGCTTGAGGCCCGTGCCCGGCCGGGGGGGCCTCCCGTTCGGCCCGCCTCCGCCACCGGTCCTCGCCCCGTACCGGAGCCGGGAACTTGACCGCGGGCTCCGTCGGGGATAACTTCCCTGCCCGCGTGTGGCATGCGGGTCCGGGGAGAGCCCCGGAGCATCCCAGGGCGGTGTAGCTCAGTTGGTTAGAGCAACGGAATCATAATCCGTGTGTCGGGGGTTCAAATCCCTCCACCGCTACCACCCTCCGGGAGTTCAGGGGCGGCTGCCCCCAGTTCCCGTCGTGTTGCCCTCCACGAGAGAGCCACGTTTTGCGCACTGTGCTAGAATCTGGCCCATGCGCGCCCCTGCCCCCCCCGCATTGGTTGGCATGTTCCTTTGCCTGCTTTGGGCGGAGAGTTCAGCTCAACAGCCCCTTCGGCCGACGCGGCCCGGCTGGGACATGGATGTTTACTCGGTGGACATCCGCGACTGGGACGGGCAGCTGCGCATCGAAACCACGGAGGTCAGCGGCGGGGGAGCGGATCTGTTCCTGAGGCGAGGCGCGCACCCGACTCCCTTCGAGTACGACGCCAGTGCGCGCACTCCCGGGACCAGCACCGAGAGCCTGGCCCTCAGCATCGACGATCTGCCCCCGCTCACCACGGGCACCTGGAAGATCGGCGTCTGGCGGCCGAATGGTACCGCCTATGACATCAGCTGGTACCGGGAGGGCTATCCGTCGAGCCGTCCCGGATTGGGCGCCATTCCATATAATGACGGTCCCGGGGGGGACGCGGGCACGACCTTCCGTGTCTGGGCTCCCAACGCCTTGGCCGTGCACCTGGCGGCGGACTTCAATGACTTCTCGGGACTCTCCACGCCCCTCAGCCTCGACGGCGACGGCAGCGCCGGAACCTGGTCCAGCGATGTGCGCGGCGTGGGGGACGGAACCGAGTACCGCTTCGTGATCACGACCCCCACGGGCAGCCTGTGGCGCAATGATCCGCGGGCCAAGGACCTGCTGAACTCCAGCGGGCCTTCGCTGGTGGTCGACCCCGAGCTGTTCGATTGGGGCAGCGACAACTACGCCACGCCGGACTGGAACGACCTGATCATCTACGAGCTGCACGTGGGCACCTTCTTCGATGCGGTGGGCGGCGCTCCCGGCGACTTCTCCACGGCCCTGCAGAAGCTCGACTACCTGGCTGACCTGGGTGTCAGCGCCATCGAGCTGATGCCCGTGTGCGAGTTCCCGGCGGACTACTCCTGGGGCTACAACTACAGCCATCCCTTCGCCGTGGAATCCATCTACGGTCACCTGGTCGGCCTCAAGGAGTTCGTCAGGCAGGCTCACGGGCGTGGTATCGCCGTGCTGCTCGATGTGCTCTACAACCACTGGGGGCCGACGGACATGGATCTCTGGCAGTTCGACGGCTGGAGCAGTGCTGGCTGGGGCGGGATCTACTTCTACAACGATGACCGGGCCCAGACCGCCTGGGGGGACACGCGTCCGGACTACAACCGGCCGGAGGTGCGCCAGTACATCCGCGACAATGCCATGTACTGGCTGGAGGACGTGCGCCTCGACGGACTGCGCTGGGACTCCACCTCAACCATGCGCCTGGGGCCCTGGGGGGATCTGCCCGAGGGCTGGTCGCTGATGCAGTGGTGCAACGATGAAGTGGACGCCTACCAGGGCTGGAAGATCAACATCGCCGAGGACATGTACGGGGCGCCCAACGACTGGATAACCAAGGACACGGGGGCCGGCGGAGCGGGCTTTGACAGTCAGTGGGATGCCATGTTCGTGCACCCGCTGCGCGCGGCGCTCGTCAGCCCGGCGGATCCGGACCGCAGCATGTGGGATGTGCGCAACGCCATCCTGCAGAACTACAACGGCGACGCCTTCGAGCGCGTGATTTACACCGAGTCCCACGATGAGGTGGCCAATGGCCGCTCGCGGGTGCCCGAGGAAATCTGGCCAGGGAACGCGGATTCCTGGTACTCGAAGAAGCGCTCCACCCTGGGTGGCGTGGTGGTGCTCAGCTCGCCGGGTATTCCCATGCTCTTCCAGGGCCAGGAGCTCCTGGAGGATGGCTACTTCACGGACACGGATCCCATCGACTGGACCAAGGCGACGACCTTTGCCGGGATCCACGCCCTCTACCGGGACCTGATCGGCCTGCGGCGCAACAGCAGCGGGCTCACGGCGGGGCTCAAGGGCCAGCACACCAATGTCTTCCACGTGAATGATGGTGACAAGGTGCTGGCCTGGCATCGCTGGGACCAGGGGGGCGCCGGCGACGATGTGGTCGTGGTGGCCAACTTTGCCAATGTGTCCTGGCCCAGCTATCGCATCGGCCTGCCCGCCGGAGGCACCTGGTACCTGCGCTTCAACAGCGACTCAAGCGTCTACGACGCCAGCTACGGCGATCACCCCAGCACGGACATCAGCGCGAATGCGGGCGGCTACGACGGCCTGCCCTTCCACGCTGATCTGACCATTGCGCCCTACACGGCACTCATCTTCTCCCGTTGACGGGCCGTTCCCGCGCGGAGACCAAGCAAACCCAACGACAAACACCTGATAACACCATGAAAACCACAACGCTCCTCACCGCCACGGCGGCGCTCTTTAGCGGCGCCCTGCTGCAGGCCCAGACCACGACCATCGCCTACGAATCATTCGACTACGCCGACGGCAACCTGGGCGGCCAGGCCGGCGGCACCGGCTGGGCTGCTGCCTGGTGGTCCGGCAACAGCGGTGACAACGCCGTGGTCGCTTCCCCCGGCGTTGACGCCACCGGAGGCCTGTGCGCCCTGCAGTGGGTGGACCAGGGATCCTATCGCACCATCGATGCCTCTGGCTGGGGCTCGGATGTCTATGGCAACAACTTCGGCGTGGATAACTCCACCATCTGGATCAGGTTCGCCTCCCGGCGTGTACCCGGGGCCACGGATGTCTACGGCGGTCTGTCACTCTTCGAGCAGTGGGTGGGGGAGAAGGTCTTCCTCGGGTGTCCTTCCGGCGGCGACGAATGGGGTCTGCACGACAACCCCTGGGCCGGTGGACCCGCCGAGACGATTGTCGGGAGCTCCTGCGACAACCTGACACAACTCGTCTACCGCATTGACTTCCTGCCCGGTGACGAGCGCATTCGCCTATGGCTGAGCCCAGTCGACGACTATCCCGTGGGCGTGGCGGACCTCGACACGACCCTGGGCGATTTCATGTTCAATGAGATCCGCCTGCAGAGCGGCGATCCGGCGACCGTGATTGCCGGCTTCGAGTTCGATGGGCTGCACTTGGAAATGGAAACGGGCACGGTCTGCGACCGCATCCTGTACTGCGCCAGCAACGCCAACTCCACCGGCGCCGCGGCGACGCTTGATTTTGCCGGTAGCTGCGTGGTGGCTGACAATGACTTCGAGCTGAGCCTGGGCCAGGGCATCGCCAGCCAGCCGGCGCTCTTTATCTACGGAGCGGGCGAAAACTCCCTGCCCCTGGGCAACGGCGTGCTGTGTATTGGAGCACCAATTATTCGCCTCAACCCGCCGGTCATGCTCGACGCCAGCGGGGGAGGTGTGAAGACCATGGACCTCGCCAACCCGCCCGCCCCGACGGGTCTGATCACCGCCGGGTCCACCTGGAACTTCCAGGGCTGGTACCGCGATCCGGGCGTTGGCAGCGGCTACAACTTCACGGACGGTCTCAAGGTGCTCTTCTACTAGAGAGCGATCCAGCACAGCGGCGCCCGTGGACCTCTGCCTGACAGCAGGGAGGTTTGCGGGCGCCTGTTTTTTTACTGGCGATGGCGAGGGCTGGGGAACCCGCCGGCCGCCCCTTGGCGTCGCACTACCCCAGGCGTCGCTCCACACGGGCCTCCTGTCCTGGCAGGGGACCCGGTTCTCACCTTCCAGTCCGCCGCCCTGTCCCATACCATGGGGCCACGCCCTTCCGCCCGCCGCCTCACTTCCTCAGGAGATCCCCATGCGCCCCAGTCACATTCGTTTCATGGCACCCCTGTTCGCCGCAAGCGCCCTGTGGGCCGGTGACGTTCGGGCCCAAAGCCAGTGGTCCGTGCAGTACACACAAACGGGCAACATCTCCCTCGGCCTCGACGCCACGGATGCCAACCATTGCTGGATCGCCGGCGGTACCGACGGGATCGGCCCCCACGTGGGGCGCACTTCCGATGGCGGCCAGACCTGGGAATGGGTCTTCACGGATCCGAACATCGGCCTCCTGCTGCTCGATGTGGAAATGGTGAACAACAATGTGGGCTACATGGGCGGTGTGTCCGTCTTTGGTCCGGGCGCGGCCAAGACGACCGATGGGGGTGCCACCTGGACCGCCATGGATCCCATGCCGGGAGCCCAGTTCACTTCGGCCTGGAGTGACTTCTACGCTCTGGATGAACAGCGCCTGTGGGTGGCGGGCTTCGCCGGTGGCTTCGCCGGTTCGCCCGATGGCGTGGCGCTCAGCACGGATGGGGGCAGCAGTTTCCAGTTCGTGGAGTCCCAAAGCGGCGCCTGGGCCAAGTCGGTCTTCTTCGTAAACCAGAATGTGGGTTGGCTGGCCAGCGGTGACTTTCCGGATGACGACGGCACCGGGCAGTACCTGGGCGTGATCCAGAAGAGCACCGACGGCGGAGCCACCTGGACCACCCAGCACACGACCAACTACACCACCTACTGGATGCACTTCACCGATGCCCAGAACGGCTGGGTGGCAGCCGATGGCGACACCAACAGCATCATCTGCCACACCTCCGACGGCGGAGCAACCTGGGAAGAGCAGAGCCTGCCCAATGACACGGACCTGCACATGGCCTCCGTGCAGATGTTCAACAACAACCACGGCTGGGCCGTCGGCTGGCACCCGGGTGGCCTGAACCCGATCATCTCCCTCTACGAGACCTTCAATGGTGGCACGACCTGGGATCTCGATCCGTTCAGCGCCCCCTACGGTCCGGTGCAACTCGCCATGGTGGACGAGAATACTGGCTGGACCGTGGGCGCCAACAACATGCAGGTCGGGGCCATCATGAAGTACAGCGGTGGCTCCTCCTGTCCCGATCCCCTGGCCTACTGCACGGCGAGCAGCAACTCCACCGGCTCAGCTTCCGACATGGACTGGCTGGGCACGACCAGCGTGGCCGCCAACGACCTGACGCTCCAGGCCCACAACCTGCCCACCAGCCAGTTCGGCATCTTCTTCTACGGCGCCAATCAGGTGGCGGTGCCCTTCGGCAATGGAGCGCGTTGCGTGGGCGGCTCCCTCTACCGGCTGACACCGATCTCCACCGGTGGCAGCGGCGAGGCCCAGTTCGCCCTGGATATCACCAATCCGCCGGCACCCCTGGGACAAGTCGACCCTGGCGAGACCTGGAACTTCCAGTTCTGGTACCGGGATCCCCTGGCAGGGGGAGCGAACTTCAACCTGTCCGACGGGCTGGAAGTGACCTTCTGCCCTTGAGCGGCGTGTCAGCGCAAAGCGAGGCTGTCCAGGGACTGCCGGGGGCCACCTCCGGGGTTGGCCCTGAGCTGGGCGCCCTGCGCGAAGTGCCCTACATGGGGGTCATTCATGTGGTGGCCGAAGCAGCGCGGCTGGGCTTCTACAACGGCCACCCGGACTGGTGCAACCTGGGCCAGGGGCAGCCCGAGGTGGGGGAGTTGGAGGGAGCGCCGCCGCGCACGCTCGAAGTCAGGCTGGATCCGGCGGACTGCGCCTATGGGCCGCTGGAAGGCACGAACGAGCTGCGTTCCGCCATTGCCGAGCACTACAACCGCCTCTATCGCAAGGACAAGAGCAGCCAGTACACGGCGGCCAATGTGGCCGTGGCCTGCGGCGGGCGCCTGGCCCTGACGCGCGCCATGGCCGCCCTGGGCCCGGTCAATGTGGGCTATCAGCTGCCGGACTACACGGCCTACGAGGACATGTTCAACATGCACCTCGATCGCCTGCGGCCGGTTCCCATAGCCGGACCGGAGGAGGCGGGCTTCGCGGTCTCGGCGCAGCAGTTGGAAGGCGTGGCGGACAAGGAGGAGTTGGATGCCTATCTCTTCTCCAACCCCTGCAACCCCACCGGAAATGTCATCCGTGGAGAAGAGCTTGGGGCCCTGGTGGAACTGGCGCGCCAGCGTCCCTTGACGCTACTCAGCGATGAGTTCTACAGCCACTTCATCTACGACACCCCCGCCGGCGGCGGCGCGGCAGTGGCCGGCGCCGGGCCGGTCAGCGCGGCACCCTTTGTCGATGATGTGAATCGAGAACCGGTGGTGATCTTCGATGGGCTCACCAAGAGCTATCGCTATCCCGGTTGGCGCATGGGCTGGGCCATCGGGCCACCGGCCATGGTGGAGACCATGGCGCGCACGGCCAGCGCCATCGATGGCGGTCCCAGCCGCGTGGCCCAGGCCGCTGCGCTGACCGTGCTGGAGCCGGCCCGCGCTGACCAGGAGACAGACGCCCTGCGCCGGGCCTTCGCCGCCAAGCGCAATCTGATGGTGCGGCGCCTGAAGGAGATGGGTGTCACCTTCGCCCGTGAGCCCGAGAGCACCTTCTACTGCTTCGGTTCATTGGCTGAGTTGCCGGAGCCCTTCAGCGATGGCGTGGCCTTCTTCCAACGCGCCCTGCAGCACAAGGTCATGACCGTGCCCGGCGAGTACTTCGATGTGAATCCCGGGAAGCTGCGCAGGGGCCCGTCGCCCTGGAAACAGTGGATGCGTTTTTCCTTCGGTCCGCCCATGGACAACCTCGTCATGGGCCTCGACCGCCTGGAGGCCATGCTGGCCCAGGCGCGCTCCTGAATCGGGCGGCGACTAGCTCGTCGCGTCGAGTTGCGCCAGGGCTTCATCCAGGAGCGCCGCGTCCAGCCCCGCGCTGTTGGCGCGCAGGTCCTGGGCCAAGGTCTGGCCTTCAGTGTCGCAGTCCGCTTCGCCTAGCTGGTGCGCCACGCAGGCCGGATGCACCTTGACCGGATTGGTGCGCACCTGATTGCCGAACTCCACCATGCGGCCGAGGTTGACCCGCACGCTGCCCTCGGGAATGGGCTCGCCACAGGCCACACACTTGCTGCGACCGCTGGGGGAGAGCTCTGCCCAGGGAATCTCCTTGCGCTCCTTCTTCTTCTGATCCGCAACCTCGCGCAGCTTGGCCAGCTCGTCGAGGGAGGGAATCTCCGCGGGCACAACCTTGGCCTCCTTCCAGGCCTCGGCGGCGTAGGCTTCTTCCACATCCTCGAAGCGGCGCTTGGCGGCGCACTTCAGGTGATGCCACAGGTAGCCCGTGCCATAGGGGCCTTCGAGCAGGATACCCAGGCGCAGCACCTCCTTGTCGATCTTGCGACGGCAGGTCTTGCACTTGGAGCGGCTGGAGCGCGCGCCCTCGATCACAAAGGGGGCGAGCTCTTCTTCTTCGATCGGCTGGTCGGTTTCCATGATCTTGGGAGTTTACTCCCTGGCGCCGACTGCGACACTAGGGGCGATGGATACTGAATGGTCCGTGTACGTCCTCGTCTCGCCCTCCTCGGGGGCGACCTATGTGGGAGTGACGACGGACCTGGAGCGGCGCCTGGCCCAGCACAATGGGGACGTGCCGGGCGGCGCCCGGCGCACGCGCAGCGGCCGGCCCTGGGGGCTGGGTGCTGTCTACGGGCCCTTCCCGGACCGGGGCCGGGCCCAGAAGGCAGAGTACCAAGTACGCCGCCTGCGGGGTCCTGAGCGCCTCACCTGGGCCGTTCCCGACGACCTGGAGTAGTTTTCTGCGATCAGTTTCCCCGCTTTTCCCGGGGCTGCGGAAGGTGTGGTATGCGAATCCCCGGAGAAGAGCACCAGGAGGAGTCCCCGGCCCTGGTCCTGGAGCGCTGGAACGGCTGGGTGAAGGTCTATCTGCCCCAGTTGGAGGAGACGCGCTGGGTCAATCTGGACGAGGTGGCCCACCGGCCCTTGGCGGTCAACGCCCACGCGGACGCGGAAGACTCCCAAGCGGCCGATTCCTGACGAGACCGCCGCTGGCTGGCCAGGGACAAGAACCCGCTGCCTTGGCCCGGGCTAGTCGCAGATGTCGATGCGCAGGGCGTTCGAGAGGACCGCGCCGGCTCCGGCGGGGTTGCTGGGATCGCGGGCGAAGACCTGAACGAACCAGCTCTGGCCGGCGCTCACCGCGAGGTCATCCAGGATGCGCCAGGAGGCTACGCCCTGGGCATTCAGGCTGCGGGCGGCTCCCCTCGTCGGGCCACTCACCAGGAGCGTGCCGCCGAGCAAGGGCGCGTCCGTCGCGGCCGTGCCGTAGAAGAAGATGCAGAGCTGCCCGGCGAGGCCGCCGCTGACGTCGAGCTCCAGGTTGCCGCTGCCGTTTTCCTCGGCGCTGCCGGTGAAGTCCAGCTGGAACTGATCCCAGGCGCTGGTCACCATGGGGTCGCCGTAGGCCTCTGGTACGGCGCAACGCCAGCCGCTGATGGTGGACGCGGCCGTGTCGAGGCCGCGGGCGTTGTGGGCCGAGTCCTGGTTCGGGTGGGGGATGCCCAGGGTTTGGCCCTGGAAAGACTTGTCCGGCGTAGAGAAGTAGGGGATGCGGCTGCCGGGGGAGTAGGCCAGCACCGTGCGGAAGCTGTTGCTGGGCGTGCGATAGCCGAAGGAGTAGGCATAGGCGCCGTTCGACGCATTGTCCCGATCGTGGGCGCAACCCATGTTGTGGCCCAACTCGTGGCCGAACGTGTAGTAGCCCGTGGCGCAGATGTGGGAGGTCACGCTGAAGGCCCAGTTGCGGAAGGAGTGGCTGACGTTGGTCATCAAGTAGGCCTGTCCGCAGAGGTCCGTATCGCGCACGATGAGGGCCACCAGGTCCGCGCCGTATTCATCGCGCAGGGCGTGCACTTCGTCGTAGCGGCCGTCGTTCTGACCGCGCAGGTCAGAGAGGTTGTTTGAGAAGGTGGAGTCCTCGTCATCGGTCTGCACCATGTGCACCAGGCGCAGGCGCAGGTTGGTGCCGCTGTTGTCGTAGGCTTGATTGGATTCCGCCACGGCCAGCTCGATCAGCGCCTTGACCGCGTCGTGGCCGCCCCGGGCGCTGCGTGCCTGGGGGGAGTAGACCACCAGCACATCGGCGGTGTCCTCGGCCGCCGTGCGCGGCGTGTTGGGGGGCGGCGAGGTGGCGGCGTGGGAGCCGGTGCGCGGGCCTGTCTGGCCGGAGCCCGTGCCGCAGGTGGGGAAACGATCCTCCTGGTGGGCGCTGACCACATGGGCCCCGGGCCCGCCGTAACGCACGCGGAAGAGATCGGTGCCGCGCCGTATTGTGCCGGCCACGGCGTCGCCGAAACGCACGAAGGTCACGGGGGAGTCAGAGCGCCCCGCCAGCTGGCCGTACCAGAGGTCCGCTCCGGATGCCAGATGCTCGGTTCGCTCCACCTCGGCGATGGCGGAGGCGCCATCGGGTAGCGTCAGCGTGAGGCGGCGAGCCACCGGCTGATCCCCGTCCCGACCGAGCAAGGCGCCCTCCAGGGCCACGGTCAGGTGGGAAGTGATGGTCGGATCCTCGCCCAGTTCAATCGTGATGCGGGCCGGTGCGGGCAGCCAGAGGCTGGGCGGAGCCGGGGGGGCGAGGGCGGGTGCCTGGCCCGTGGGAAGGGAGCTGGCGGCTACCTGGAGGAAGGTGGCGAGGAGGGTCGTTGAGATGATCATTGGGACGAGGTGAGGGGGGTGGCGAGGGGGGGCTCCTGTTCTTGACGCAGGAGAGCCCCCGGAAGTTCACCAGTAGGAACGCAAGTGGTTCCCGGCACCCGACACCAGATTCCGATTGTTGACCAATCAGAAGTCAGAAGTCGCCAGAATCTGGCAGATTCTGGCGCCTCCGATCCGTCAGCGTGACTTGGCCAGCTCACCGTCGAACCACTCGCGCAGGCCGTCGGTGAAATCGATGGCCAGGTCCGTGGCCCGCTCAAGGGCGGTGGCCTGTTCGGAGCCTCGATCGAGGGCCTTCAGGGCCCGGGCCCGGGCCAGGTTGAGGAAGGCCTCGTCCACCGGCTCGCCCCCGTCTTCCCCGTGGGCGGCAATGGTGGCCAGACCCCGGTCCGCGTGAACCAGGCCCGCGGCCGGATCGCCGGCGGCGGTCATGACCAGGGCCAGCAGGTAATCGGCCCGCTCGTCTTCCATCCAGCCGCCGGCCTCCAGCCAGGCTTCCCGGGCCGCCTCGGCCAGGGACACCATGGCCCCGGTCTGTTCCGGCGTGCGTTCCCCGCCGTCCAGGAGGGCTGTGGACATATTGTTGGAGCACACGGCCAGGGTGCGCATGAGGCCGGCGGTGCTGACGCCGCCACGAATGGTGGCCAGGGCCTTCCCGTGCAGCTCCAGGGCCGCGGGCCAGGCACCGGTTCCGGCCTTGGCCTCGGCCACCAGGAGCTGCACCCGGGCCGGGATGGCGGCCTTGGGTTCCGGGGCCAGGGTCATGGCGCGTTCCACGGCGGCGCCGGCGGCTTCCTCCTCTCCGGCCATGCTGCGGGCCACCGCCACCTGCACCAGGACAAGGGCCAACTCGGGTGCCTCCGGCAGATCGCTCAGCAGGCCGTCCAGTTGATCGGCGGCCCCGGCCCAGTCGCCCAGCTCCGAGCCGACCAGGTGCAGGAAGACGCCAGAGAACTGCACCGCATCCATGGCGTCCTTGACCAGAGCCGTGTGCTCCCGCAGCAGGGCGGCCATGCCCCCGGGATCACTGTCGTGTCCGGCCCAGCACTTGTTGATGAGTTCGGGGAGTTCCATCGTGTCCGTGTCTTCCATGGTGGGCTCTACGGCGCCGGAGGTTGTGGCGCTGGGGGGCAGCGAGCGGCAACTGCTGGAGAGGACCAGCGAGCCGACAGCCAGGAAAGTGAAGTGTGCTCTCCGAGGGGCATGGCACCCAGCCTAGGAAGCCAGGCCTCGGATAGCGAACGCGCGCCTGCTCCCGGCCAATACCGGAGCATCAGTCCTCCACGGCACCCTTCTCTGTCCAACGCTCCCAGGTGCCGACTTCCTCGCCGCGCTCGTATGACCCCCGGGAGCGCAGGGTCCCGTTCTCATGCCAGAAGACCCAGGGGCCGTGGCGCAGGGCACCCCCGGTCTCTTCATCGAAGACGCGCGTCCCCCGGGAGAGCACCTGGCCGTTTTTGTGCCATTGGGTCCAGAGGCCCGTGCGCCTGCCGTCCGCGTACTCGCCGCGCTCGCGCACCTGGCCGTTCTCGTACCAATAGGTCCAGGTGCCCGTCTCCAGTTCCCCGGCCCGCTGGCCGGAGTGCCGCTTGGTTCCGCGCCCGGCGTAGTAGGCCGTGTCGTCCGTGGAGCAGGCGCCGAGCAGCAGGCCGAGGGCTAGCATGGCGACGCGCATGTTTCGCTGGCCGCCACCTTCCCGCCTGGACCCCATGGCTGTCCTGCTGGTCCGCGCCCTAGTGGACGAAGAGCAGTTCCCGGTACTTGGGCAGGGGCCAGATGTCGTCGTCCACCAGGCTCTCCAGGTGGTCCGCCTCGGCGCGCACGGCGTCCATGGCGGCGATCACATCCGCGCAGTACCAGGTCGCCAGGGCGCTGATTTCGAGTTCCTCTTCCTTGGCACTCGCCAGGTCACAGAGCACCGTCAGCTTGTCGCAGGATGCTTTCAGGCGACTGGTGGCTCCGGCCACCTCCTCCAGGTACTCGCGCTGGGTATCCAGCTGCACCTTGGGCGCGGCGCTCATGGTGGCGTTGATGGACTCCGCCAGGCTGCCCTGCCAGTTGATGGCCGTGGGCAATATCACGGTGCCCGCCAGCTCCTTGAGGGACAGGGCCTCGATGTGGATGCGCCCAATGTACTTTTCAAAGAGCACATTGCTGCGCGAGATGGTCTCACGCGGGCTGAAGACACCGTACTTATCAAAGAGCGCGGTGTTTTTGTCCCGGGCGAAGTAGGCCAGGGCCTGTGGCGTGGTCCGCAGGTTGAGCAGGCCGCGCTCTTCCGCCTCCGCTTCCCAATCACGGGAGTAGTTGTCGCCGGTGAAGAGCACGCGGCCGTGTTGCGACAGGGTCTCGCGCACGATCTCCTGGATCATGGACCCGCGGTCCTTGGCCTCGGAGCGCGCCTCGATCTGGCTGGCGATGTAATCGATGGACTCGGCCACGATGGTGTTCAGGATCGTGGACGGGTAGGAAACTGACTGGCTGGAGGCCACTGCGCGGAACTCGAACTTGTTGCCGGTGAAGGCAAAGGGCGAGGTGCGGTTTCTGTCCGTGGCGTCCCGGGGCAGATCCGGCAGGGCGCTGACGCCCAGGCGCAGATCGCCGCCGCTCTCGGACGCCTCCACGGCCGGCGCGCGCCCCTCCACCAGGCTGTCGACCACTTCCTGCAGGTTGTCGCCGATGAAGATGCTCATGATCGCCGGCGGCGCCTCGTTGGCGCCCAGGCGATGATCGTTGCCGGCCACGGCCACCGAGGCCCGCAGCAGATCCTGGTGCAGGTCCACGGCGCGGATGATGGCGCTCAGGAAGAGGATGAACTTCAGGTTGTCGTGGGGCGTCTTGCCCGGGTCGAGCAGGTTGTGACCCAGGTCGTCACTCAGGGACCAGTTCAGGTGCTTGCCAGAACCGTTGACACCGGCGAAGGGCTTCTCGTGCAGGAGCGCGGCCAGGCCGTGGCGTTCGGCCACATCCTGCAGCACCTCCATGGTCAGCATGTTGTGGTCGGCGGCCACGGAGATGTGCTCGAAGTAGGGGGCGAACTCGAACTGGGAGGGGGCCACTTCGTTGTGGCGCGTCTTGATGGGCACACCCAGTTTCCAGAGCTCCTGTTCGGCTTCCATCATGAAGGTCAAGACGCGATGGCTGATGGCACCGAAGTAGTGGTCGTCCAGTTCCTGGCCCTTGGGCGGCTTGGCGCCGACGAGCGTGCGGCCGGCGCTGACCAGATCCGGGCGCAGGAAGTAGAACTCGCGGTCGATCAGGAAGTACTCCTGCTCCGCACCGGCGGTGGGGTAGACGCGGCTGACGGCCTGTTCGCCGATCAGGTGCAGCAGGCGCACGGCTTGGGTGCCGATGGCTTCGCAGGAGCGCAAGAGGGGCGTCTTCTTGTCCAGGGCCTCGCCGGTCCACGAGCAGAAGGCGGTGGGGATGGTCAGCGTGGCGCCGTCGGCGGCCTCACGCAGGAAAGCCGGCGAGGTGGGGTCCCAGGCCGTGTAGCCGCGGGCTTCGAAGGTGGCGCGGATGCCGCCGGAGGGGAAGGAGGAGGCATCCGGTTCGCCGCGCACCAGCTCCTTGCCGGAGAAGGCCATCAGCGGCTCGCCGTTGCCACCGGGTGTCAGGAACGAGTCGTGCTTCTCGGCGGTCAGGCCGGTCATGGGCTGGAACCAGTGCGTGTAGTGCGTGGCGCCGCGTTCGATGGCCCACTCCTTCATGGCGCTGGCCACGGCGTCGGCGATCTCCAGGTCGAGCTCGGCGCCGCTCTCCACGGTGCGCCGCAGGGCCTGGTAGACGCTGCGCGGGAGCATCTGGCGCTGGACCGCGTCGTTGAAGACATTGATCCCGTAGAGCTCCTGGAGCTTCATCTCCTTGCTCGTGTGGACTTCGTCGAAGCCGGAGGAGTTGGACATATCCTTGGCCTTGGAAATGGTGCGCACCGCGCTCTTTCGAGTGGAAGCCATCATGTTGATAGGGGCAATGCCCGTCCCAGGAGGACGGGGCTTGGCAGGGGGGTAGGCAGCGGGGTTGAGATATTTAAGGAGGGGACCGGGCGCGGGCCGGCGCACGGGCTTCCTCACTTACCTGATGGGAAGATAGACACCCCCCGGATGGGGGACAAGGCGGTGCGGCAACAAACCCGCGGAATCCTCCCCGTCGGCCGCTGGGAAGCAGTGGGGGAGCGGGCGGGCCTTGCGGGCCGCGCAGATGGTAGAACTTCGCCATGGCTTCCCCCAGCGCGGTACAGGTGCGGGCCCTGGCCCGGCGCGACCCGGTCCTCGGCCGGGCCCTCCGGCGGCTCGCCCCGTTTCCGGGCTTTCCCGCCGCGCAGCAACGGCGCCTCAGCCACTACGAGTACCTGGCCCGGGCCATAGTCTTCCAGCAGCTGGCCGGGGCCGCCGCCCGGACCATCTGGGGGCGCGCCCGGGCCCTGACGCCGGGGCCGCGCTTCCCACGCCCGGAGGAGCTGCTCGCCATGTCCGCTGAGCGCCTCAGGGCCGCCAGCCTCTCGCGCCAGAAGTCCGCCGCCCTGCGCGATCTGGCGGCGCGGGTGGAGGACGGCCGCCTGGTACTCGGAAGCCTCGGGCGCCTCTCCGACGGGGCCATCGTCGAACGCCTGACGAGCGTGCGGGGCATCGGCGAGTGGAGTGCCCAGATGCTGCTGCTCTTCCGCCTCGGCCGGCTGGATGTGCTGCCCCACACGGATCTCGCCATCCAGGAAGGGCTGCGCCGCCTGGACGGCCTGGCAGAGCGGCCCCGTCCCCGGGAGGTTTTGGCCCGGGGCGAGCGCTGGCGCCCCCTGGCTTCGGTGGCCGCCTGGGCGCTCTGGCGCCTGAGTGAGGATTGAGCCGCCCACGGGGGACGGGCGCCTCTCAAACAGAGTGGCGGGTGAGGCGGGCAAGGGGCGGCGCCGGAGGCTAGACTGCCGGGGTCCAGCTGGGGGCGGGCCCCGCGCCGTTGCGGTTTCCTGAGAAGCACCCCTCGAACCTGATCCGGATCATGCCGGCGTAGGAAAGCCATGCACGACAAGCACACCGACGACACTCCCGTTCCCGCCGCCCACAAGCACTACCAGGTGGTGGAGCACAACGGCAGGCGCCTGGAGGTGCCCGTGCGCCGCGTGCATCTGGGCGGCGGCGAGGCGCCCCTGGATCTCTACGACACCACGGGCCCGGAGCCCGTGGCGGCCAGCGATGGGGAGGGCCGCTGTGCCACGACCCTCGAACCCCTGCGCTCTCCCTGGATCGCGGATCGGAAGCCGGGCCCCGACGGCCGCGCCACACAGCTCTACTACGCCAGGGCCGGAGTGATCACAGAGGAGATGGCCTTCGTGGCCGTCCGCGAGGGCGTCGAAGCGGAAACGGTGCGGGCCGAGTTGGCCGCCGGGCGCGCGGTCCTGCCCGCCAACCGCTGCCACCCGGAGAGCGAACCGATGATCATCGGCAAGCGCTTCCTGGTGAAGGTCAACGCCAACATCGGCAACAGCGCCATCAGTTCCTCCGTGGCGGAAGAGGTCGAGAAAATGCGTTGGTCCTGTCGCTGGGGCGCGGACACGGTCATGGATCTTTCCACCGGCCCGGATATCCACGAGACACGCGAGCGCATCCTGCGCGCCAGCCCGGTCCCCATCGGCACCGTGCCCCTCTACCAGGCCCTGGAGAAGGTGGGCGGCGAGATCGAGCAGCTCGACATCGAGCTCTTCCTCGAAACCCTGCGCGAGCAGTGTGAGCAGGGCGTGGACTACTTCACGATCCACGCCGGCGTTCTGCTCGCCCACATCCCCCTCACCCGGGAGCGCGTCACCGGCATTGTCTCGCGGGGCGGCTCGATCATGGCCCGCTGGTGCCAGGCCCACGGCGCGGAGAGCTTCCTCTACACGGAGTTCGAGCGCATCTGCGCACTGCTGCGCGAATACGATGTGGCCGTCAGCCTGGGTGACGGCCTGCGGCCCGGTTGCCAGGCGGATGCCAATGATGCGGCCCAGTTCGCCGAGCTCGATGTGCTCGGCGAGCTGACTGAGATCGCCTGGCGCCACGACGTGCAGGTCATCATCGAGGGCCCGGGCCACGTGCCCCTGCACAAGATCAAGGAGAACGTCACGCGCCAGGAAGAGGCCTGCCACGGGGCGCCCTTCTACACGCTCGGTCCCCTGACCACCGATGTGGCCCCGGGCTATGACCACATCACCTCCGCCATCGGCGCGGCGGTCATCGGCTGGCACGGCACGGCCATGCTCTGCTATGTGACACCCAAGGAACACCTGGGCCTGCCGAACGCGGAGGATGTCAAGCAGGGCATGCTCGCCTACAAGATCGCCGCCCACGCCGCGGATCTGGCCAAGGAGCACCCCGGCGCCCGGGCCTGGGACGACGCCATGAGCCGCGCCCGCTTCGGCTTCCGCTGGGAGGATCAGTTCGCCCTCTCCCTGGATCCGGAAACTGCCCGCACTTACCACGACGCCACGCTGCCGGGCGAGGGCGGCAAGAGCGCCCATTTCTGTTCCATGTGCGGCCCCCAGTTCTGTTCCATGCGTATCACCGAGGACCTGCGGGCCATGGACGCCCAGCCAGCGGAGAGTGCGCCCGCCCCGGCCTCGCCCGAACCCTCAGGCAGTTCCGCGTAGCGCAGAGCTCAGGCGCACCTCCAGCGCCCTGCCAAGAAAGGCCACTGGGACTGATAGAAGATCTCCGCCCCCCCATGTTCTAGGCTGCCGAGCGTGTTCGACCTCCTGCGGCGCAACCGGTCCTTCGCGGCCCTCCTGGTCACCCAGTTTCTGGGGGCCTTCAACGACAACGCCTTCAAGCAGCTCGTGCTGCTGGTGTCGCTCTCCGTGTCCCTCACCTGGGTGGCCGAGCTCGGCTGGGCGGCGGAGTCGGGCCAGGCCCTGGCCAGTGCGCTGTTCGCGATCCCCTTCGTGACCTTCGGGGCCCTGACGGGGACGCTGGCGGATCGTGTTTCAAAGTCGCGCATCATCGTCATCTCCAAGGTGCTTGAGGCGGCGGTCATGGCCCTGGCCCTGGTTGCGTTTTTGCTGGAGAGCTTCCCGGCGCTCTTAGGTGTCATCTTCCTGATGGGTCTGCAGAGCACCCTCTTCGGTCCGAGCAAGTACGGCTCGATCCCGGAGATGGTGGAGACGCGGGACCTCTCCCGGGCCAACGGCCTGATCCAGATGACGACCTTCCTGGCGATCATCTTCGGCGCGGCCGTGGGTGGCCAGCTCCTGGAGTCTTTCGAGGGACGCCTGTGGGTTCCGGCGCTTCTCTTCCTGGCCATCGCCGGCACTGGCACGGGAACCTCCATCCTCATCAAGCGCTTGCCGGCGGCGGACCCGGACAGACGCTTGACCTGGAATGTGTTCACGGAGATCCGTTCCCACTGGCGCGTGGCCGCAGCTGACCGGACGCTGATCCTGTGCCTGTTTGCCAGTGGCTTCTTCTTTCTGGTGGGGGGGACGCTGCTCCTCATCATCAACCAATACGGCACCTGGCTGGAGCTGGGCGGCGGCGACATCGGCCTGCTCCTGGCCCTGCTCTCATTGGGCATCGCCGCCGGCAGCCTGCTGGCGGTAAAAATCAGCGGCGACCGCATCGAGGGCGGTCTCGTGCCCCTGGGCCTCTTGGGTATCGCCCTCTCGCTGCTCGTCGTGCGCCTCGATCCGCACTCCATCAACCACCTGCGCCTGGCCCTGGTTGGCGCTGGCATCTGCGCCGGCCTCTTCACCGTGCCCATCCGCGCCCTGATCCAGCACCGCCCGCCCCGGGCGGAACGCGGCGCGGTCCTGGGCCTCTCGGAGGTCATGGACTTCACCGGTGTCCTGGCCTCCTCGGCGGTCTTCTACCTGCTCCACGGTGTGCTGCGCCTGGAGCCGGCGGACATGCTGCTGGTCGTGTCCCTGGGCACGGTTGTCTTCCTCTTTGGCACGCTGCTCTTCACGGCTGAGTTCGCCGTGCGCCTGGCCCTGCTCGGCCTGGTCCTGGGCCTCTACCGCATCCGCGCCCACGGCCGTCGGAACTTGCCCGAAGAAGGCGGCGGCCTGGTGGTCTGCAACCACCTCTCTTTCATCGACGGCTTCCTGGTTTCCGCCGCCTGCCCGCGGCCCATGCGCTTCTTGATGTACGCGCCCTACTTCAAGCTGCCGATCGTGGGCGCCTTCGCACGATTCATGGGTACCGTGTCGGTCAGCAGCGAGGACAGCCGCGAAGCCAAGGACGCCTCCATCGCCGCCGCCGCCGAGAAGGCCGCCTCCGGAGAACTCGTCTGCATCTTCGCCGAGGGCGCCATCAGCAGGAGCGGCGCGCTCCTGCCCTTCGCCACGGGCCTCGAGCGCATCGCCACCCGGGGCAACATCCCGATCATCCCGGCGGCCCTCGACCGCGTCTGGGGCAGCATCTTCTCCTTCGATCGCGGCAAGGCCTTCTTCAAACTGCCCCAGCGCTTTCCCTATCCGGTGGATGTCACCTTCGGAGAGCCCCTGCCTCCGGAAACACCGGCCTGGGAGGTGCGCAACCGCATCGCGGAGCTGATGGCTGAGACGCGTCGGGCGCGCGGCTCCCAGCGCGGTACGCTGGCCTATCGTCTGCTGCGCGGTGGACGCCTGGCCGTCGGCCACGGCCGACGCCCGGCGCTCATCGATGCCACCGGCTGCCTGAGCCACGGGCGCCTGCTCCAGGAGGCCCTGGCCCTGGGCGCGGCACTGCAGCGGCGCCTCCAGGGCAGCCTGGCACGCCCGGTGGGCATCGCCCTGCCCAAGGGGCGTGATGCCGTGCGCGCACGCCTGGCCTGCGTGTTGGAGGGCCTGGTGGCCGAGCCCCTGGATGCGAGCCTTGCCCCCGGCCAGTTGCGCACCCTGGGCCGCGAACACGGTCTGGCCGCTGTGATCACGGAGAGCGGCGCGGGCAGTGCGGGGCAGGAGGGGCTCGCGCCCGAGTCCAGCGGCAGCACGACCGGCGAGCAGCCGGGCACGCAGCTCGTCTCCATGGACGAGCTGCGCCGCGCCACGGGCGCCCGCGATCACCTGCGCGCCCACTGGATCAGGCTCCTGCCGGCGCGCCTCGGCATGCGCTTCACGCGCGCCGCCACCGACCCCACCGCCGCGGCGGAGATCCACACCACCCGCGGCCGCACGGGCCCGCCCAAGCGCGTGCTGCTCTCCCACGGTGCCCTGCTCGCCAATGCCCAGGCTCTGCAACAGATGTTCAGCCTGGGAGTGGCCGACCGCCTGCTCTCGCTGCTGCCCTTCCACTACGCCTTCGGCTCCACGGTCACGCTCTGGACGCCGCTCCTCGCCGGGGCCGGCGTGTTGCTGCCGCCGGTGCGCTCTGACGGCGGAGACGCTGGCCTGGCACGCCTGCTGCGCGCCCGGCCAGCCACGGTGCTGGTGGGCACGCCCCGGGACGCGGAGCTCTCCCTCAAGACCCTGGAGCCGCAGGATCTCCCGCAGCTGCGTCTGGCCCTGGTGGGCGGCTCGGCCCTGGATCCGGAGCTGCGCGACGCCTGGCGGGCTCGCTTTGGACAGGACCTGCTAGAGGGCTACGGCTGCACCGAGTGCGCGCCGGTCATCGCCGTCAATGTGCCGCCTCCCCGGGACCCGGTCGAGCGTCAGCCCGGCGCCCTGGTCGGCAGCCTGGGCCTCGTTCTGCCCGGCACCGCCGTGCGCGTCGTCGATCCAGAGACAGGCGCCAGCCTGCCGCCGGGAGAGCCGGGCCTGCTCGAGGTCAAGGGACCCCAGGTCATGCTCGGTTATCTGGCCCGGCACGCAGGCCGGCGAGAAGGCATCCAGGTAGATCGCGACGCAGACCGGGGAAACGCTGCGCACCAGGGAGCGGGGCAGGTCTCGGGGTTGGATGGGGATGGTTGGTTCGCCACCGGAGATCTCTGCACCCTCGGCCGGGACGGCTTCCTGCGCATGGGCTAGTTCGAGCCAGGTCAGTCGCAATGCGCTATTTGCGCCACGGGGCGCTCAGGCGAGGTGCGGCTCCGGCGCGCTGGCCGTGGCCGGAGCGCCAGCGAGGATCCACTCGGCGGCCATGCGGCCCACGGCCGGGGAGCAGGTCATGCCGTGGCCGCCGAGGGCGGCGACCCAGAAGAGGCCGGCCACATCCGGGTCGGGGCCGATGCGGAAGTGGTTGTCCGTGGCGAAGGTGCGCAGGGCACACCAGAAGCTGGCCACGCCGGCGTCGGCGAAGGCCGGCAGGTGGCGGGCGGCCTTGGCGGCGATCTGCTCCAGGACGGCGGGGTCGGTGGTGCAGTGGTCGGGGTGGATTGGGGTTTGGTCGCAGGCGCTGAGGAGCAGGCCACCGCTCTCGGGTTTGGCGTAGAAGCCGTCGCCGTCGGACCAGGCGACGGGCCAGGCGGGATCGACGCGGGCGTTGGGTTCGGTGACGAGCAGGTGGCGGCGCTTGGGCGTCAGGCAGAGGCGGGAGCCGGCGCTGGCTCCCAGGTAGCCCGCCCAGCCGCCGGCGGCCAGGACGACGGTTTCAGTTTCCAGGGTCTCACCGTCGGCCAGGACCAGGCCGGTGATGCGGCGCCGCGGCGGGGGCCTCTCGCCCGGGGAGCGGTGTCCGGGGAAGGCCGCTGGTGGCCCGGCGCTGGCGGTCGAAGCGGAGGCACGCACTTCCTCCGTGGTGAGCGAGGCGACCGCGGCCCGCGTGCGCAGGGTCACGCCGCCGGAGCGGGCGCTGCGTTCATAGGCGGCCATCAGGGCGGCGATGTCCAGGTGGCCTTCGTCGCTCACCTGCCAGGCGGCGCGCCCGCGCGTGTCGTAGTGGGGGAGCAGGGCGGCGCTGGCTTGGGGGTCGAGCAGCTGCGTGCGGTTGCGGGCGGCGAGCACTGCGTCGCAGCCGGGCTCGAAGAGCATCAGCCCGCAGGCGTTGATGAGCGGCCTGTCACAGAAGCCCGGCGGCGGGCTGCGGAAGAAAGCGGCGCTCTCCTCCGCCAGGGCGCGCGTGGCATCCTCGGGGATGGCCGTGCGCAGGATGCCGGCGTTCAGGCCACTGGAATGTCGGCCGGTTCCCGGCTCCTTCTCCAAGAGGGTCACGGGCACGCGCTCGGGAACGCCGCGCCGGGCGAGCTGATAGGCCGTGGCCAGGCCGGCCACGCCGCCGCCGATGATGTGGATGGGCCCGGTCGGGGACGGCGCACTTGCTCCAGCGGGGACAGGGCCGCTGGGAGCGTTCGAACAGTCCGCGGGTGCGGGCATGGATCAGGAGTCCTCAGCAGGTGCTGCGGGGGACTCGTCGGAGTGCGGCGGGAGCTGCGCTGCGCTGCGCGCCAACCACGCCTCCACTCCCGCCGCCAGCACGGGCAGCGTGACGGCGCCGCGGGAGAGCAGGTAGTCATGGAAGGCGGCCAGGTCGAAGTGCTGGCCGAGACGCTCTTCCGCCAGGTTGCGCAGGCGCCGGATCTCCAACTGTCCCACCTTGTAGGCCAGGGCCTGGCCGGGCCAGGCGATGTAACGGTCCACCTCGTTGGTGGCGTTCTCCCGGGTCAGGAAGGTGCTCTCCACCAGGATTTCGATGGCCCGCTCCCGGGACCAGCCGTAGTGGTGCAGGCCGGTGTCCACGACCAGGCGTGCGGCGCGCCAGGCGTCGAAGGAGAGCATGCCCAAGCGGTCGAGATCTCCGGTGTAGAGGCCGACTTCGTCGGCCAGGCGTTCCGTGTACAGGGCCCAGCCCTCGACGAAGGCGCTGGAGCCCCCGTGGCGCCGAACCAGCGGCAGCTCGTCCAACTCCTGGGCCAGGGCGATCTGCAGGTGGTGGCCGGGCAGCGCCTCGTGCCAGGCCAGGGCCTCGGCCTGGTAGCGCGGGCGCGTGGCTGCCTGGTAGGTGTTCAACATGTACTGGCCCGGGCGCGAGCCGTCCGGAGCCGGGGGCCGGTAGTAGGCGATGGTGCTCTCGGGGGCCTCGTGCTCCGGGATGGGCGCCACGCGGCAGGGGGCCGCGGGCAGGTGCCCGAAGAGCGTGGCGCAGGCGGCCTCGGCGCGCACGATTGAGTCCCGGGCGGTGGCCTCCAGTTCCTGGGCGCTGTCGAAGAACAGCGCCGCATCCGTGCGCAGGTGCTCGCCGAGGTCCGGGACCGTATCGAGGCCGAAGAGCTTTCCTCCCAGCACGGACATCTCGGCGTGGATGCGTTTGAGTTCCGCGCGGCCGGTCTGGTGCAGCAGGCGTGGTTTGATTGCGAGACCCGTGTGACGACGGATGAGCAGCGCATACCAGGCGGCTCCGTCGGCCACGTACTTCAGTCCCGGGCGCGTGTCCGGGCGAGCGCGGGGCAGGAGCTCGCGCTTGAGAAAGCGCCGGTAGCGGGCGAAGGCCGGCAGGATGCCCTCGCGTACCTCCACCAGGATCCGGTGCAGGAAGCGGCCGCGTTCTCCTGGACTCAGGAGGTCATCTGCGGCGGGGACGAAGACCTGGCGTTCCCGGGCCAGGGATTCTGGTGTCAGGCCTGGGTTGGCGCGCCACAGTTCGCTGGCCCGAGAGGAGTCTTCGAACTCGCGAGCGGCAAAGGCGGCCAGGGTCTCGCCCGGGGCCAGTTCCTCCCAACGGCCTCCGCCCAGGGCCACGGTGGAAAGAGGCGAGGCGCGCACGGGCGTGGCGAGGATGCGGTCCAGTTGGTCGATGACGCGCGTGATGGCCGTGTGGGAGGCGCGGCGGCCGGAGCTCAGGCCCCCGCGCAGGGCGGCGGTGTGGTGGTCAATGGAGGTGCCAAATGCCGACCAGCGTTCGAGGAGCTGTTCCCGTTCACGGGCGCTGGCAGTGGGTTGGACTCCCGCCAGGGCCAGGAACTCCACCTGGGGACCGGAGCGCGCGTCCAGGTTCCAGGTGTGGGGTTCGATGCCCAAGCCGGTTTCCTCGGCCTCGAGTTCGAGCTCGGTGCGGAGCAGGGCATAGGTTGTGGAGTCGGCGCCGGTGAGGTGAGACGTGCCGCCGGAGTCCATGGCGCGCAGGCGGCTGAGAAAGGCACCCAGGGATTCGCGCCGGCGAGCCCTGCCCGTGGGGGAGTTGTCCGCGAGCCTGCCGTGGTGGCGCGCGTCGCCCAGCCAGGTGGCCCAGGTGGGGGACTCGAGCAGGTTCTGCTCCCACAGGTCCGTGCAGAAGCTGGCCAGGGCCGGATCCTGCACGCCCCCGCCGGAGTCGGACCAGGGCGTCGGGCCGTCGAAGTGGAAGGGCAGGGCCGAGCAGGCGCCGAGCAGCAGGAGGGCGGGTAGGAAGCGGGTGCGGGGGGCTGCCATCTGGGCCATCCTAGCCTTGCCCCGTCTCCGGCGGGAGGGTCGGCGGCCCCGTGACGGGGGGAGGCGCGGGCAGGCGCCTCAGGTCGAGCACGCGTGCCAGGGCGGAGATGACCAGGGTGTGGCGAATGCTCCCGGTGGCGATGGCGGCCAGGAGCTCCTTCTCCGCAACCAGGGTGACTCCGATGTCCTCGCCGCTGTCCAGGTCCTGGGGAGCAGTCAGCTCGACGCCCTCCGCCAGGTAGTGGTGGCAGGTGTTGTCGAGGAAGGCGGGGTTTGGTTCGACGGAGCCCAGGTAGGTCCAGCGCCCACCCGTGTGGCCGGTCTCCTCGCGCAGTTCGCGCATGGCGGCGGTGCGCGGGTCCTCGCCGGGGTCGATCACGCCGCCGGGGATTTCGGCGCTGATGCGCTTGCTGCCGAAGCGGTATTGGTGCACCAGGACAAAGTCGCCGCCGCCCGTGCGCGCGACCACATTGACCCAGTCCGGTGTTTCCAGCACCAGGCGTCTCAGCGCGGCGCCCGAGCGCGGGTGCAAGAGGGTGTCCCAGCGGGGGGTGAAAAGCACCAGGGACTCCCCCGGTTCGCTGGCCGTGCGTTGCCAGGGTTCGGGGATGGGGGGCAGGGGCATGGCGGGATGGGATGGGCGCGGTGGTTGAGCGGTCCGGGGGCTTGGGTTGAGCCCAGTCTTGCGGAGGGCGCAGGAGGGGCGCCGCGGCGCGGGGAGCAGTCTCGCACAAGTGCTGGCGCCGGACCAGGGACGCTTGAGCCGCGCACTCATGGACCGTCCTGCCCCGCGAGCTTGCGCTCAGAACTGCAAATGCCGAGCTGTCCCGCCGAGTCCGCAGGCCGTGGTCCGGGGGCTCCAGGAGCGTGCCGGACGACAGGAGCGGGTGGCAAAAAAAGTGGGCGCGACCCCCGCGGAGGGGTCGGCCCGTTGCGGTGTTTCTCGCTGGGGGTTTGGTCGGCGCCGCCCGGCGGCAGTCGGGACTCCACGCGGGAGAACGGGAGCCTCCCCCCATCCTCTCGGACTGGATCCGGCGGCTGCCGGGCAACGGGTTCCTCACGCCCGCCGGAAGCCCGGGAGCGGCTGAACACCTAGTGTCCAGAGCATGAGCCTAGCAGGATGTTAGGAAGCCGCAATGGCTAAATGCCCCTTTGTATCGGTGGATTTGGATATGTTCTGCCAACTCCTGGCCCGCAACAGTGCAAGCGGGCCAGAGACGGCGAGCCGGTGACCACCGCGCCGGACCCGCTGCGCCGGACCCGCTGCGCCGGAACCGGTTCGCGGATAGCAGCGCTTTTCATGCTGCCCCCTCATTCGGGATTACCCATCATGCGGCCATGGCTAGCCAGCCCACAGCAGTTCGGCGGCGGGGAGGAGTCCCGGCCCTCTTCCTGGCCACGGCCCTTTGGGGTGTCACCTTCACGGTCATCGGTGGCGCTGTGCAGGGGCGGGACACCGGGGATCTGCTGATCTTTTTGACCCTGCGCTTCTCCCTGGCGACCCTGGCTTTCCTGCCCTGGCTGCCGGCCATCCTGCGCCAGGCCCGCGGGCGCGGGGCGGCTCCCTGGATCGATGCGGCCAAGGTGGGCGTGCTGCTCTTCGCTTCGTTTCTGCTGCAGACCCTGGGCCTGGTCCACACGACCCCCAGCCGCTCGGCCTTCGTGACTTCCCTGTCGGTGCTCTTCGTGCCCTTCATCGCCGCCTGGTTGGCGCGCCGCAAGCCCAGTCGCCTGCACCTCTACGCCAGCCTATTGGCCCTCGCTGGCCTCGCGGTTGTCCTGGCCCCGGACGGTCGCCCGGAACCCAATCTCGGCGACTGGCTGACCTTCGCCTGCGCGGTGGTCTTCGCCTTCGAGATCGTCGTACTCGAAGGGGCCGCCGCCCGCTCGCCACTCGGCATCCTGGCCCTGGGCCAGATCGCCACCGTGGCGCTGCTCGCCGGCCTGTGTCTGCCCTTCTGCGGAGTCGGTCTGGCGGACCTCGCCACGAGTGTGACCGGGGACGGCTGGCCGGAACTCCTGCCAGCTGTGGCCGTCACCGGCGTCCTCTGCACCACCGTCGCCCTGGGGCTTGTCACCTGGGGCCAGGCCCGCCTGCGGGCCGAGACCGTGGCCATCCTGTTCGCCCTCGAACCGCTCTGGGCCGCCCTCTTCGAATGGCTCTGGACCGGGAGCGGCCTGACCCCGATCCAATGGTTCGGCGGCGCCCTGGTGATCGTCGCGGTGTGCCTCGCCGCGCGCCCGTCGAGATAGGTCCCGGTCTGTTCTACCGACCGGGGAGATTACTCCGCCGGTGCCACGGACCCGATCCAGTTGTGGGCTGGACGCGTGTTGAACTCGGCGCGCCAGGTCCTGTGCTGCGCGTCCTCGGGGAAGGGCGTGTCCGGGCCGTAGGGATAGCCGGGCATGGCGTGGTGGGGGAGCGGCTCGACGAAGAGGGCTTCGACGGAGTTCGGATCGCGGTCCTTGGCCCAGCCGTCGAGGAACAGCAGGTAGTCCCGGCGCCAGCCTGCCGCCAGGGGCGGGAGGGCCGTGGCATCGAAGACCAGCGTCAGTGCATCGCCGGCGCCCATGATCACAAAGCGGTCGTCGATGGCTGTGACGAGCTCCAGCGTGTCGCCGTAGCGCGTGTAGTCCCCCGGGTGTTGGTTCCAGCGCGGCTGCGGGGCCAGGCGCTCCCAGTCAAAGCGCTCCGGCAGGTCGTCCCGTTCGGCGGCACTCGGCTCACTGAAGCCCCGGCGCCAGAGGTCGGCGGACTGGGGTTCGAGGGCCACCACGCGCAGCTCCGCATCGTCGTCATCCACGGCCAACACGATGCGGTCCCAGTACAGGCGCAGGGTGCTGAAGACGCGGATGCGCGGATCGGCCGGATCGATTTGACCGCTGACATCGATCACCATGGACTTCGTCTTGCCCGCGGGGAAACCCACCGGCGGGCCCAGGGGGCGCCAGGCCTCGGCGCCCTGGCCGCCGGGCACGGGCACGCTCAGGATGGGCGGCACGAAGTCCACGCCGGGGGTGCGGGCGGCGGCCATGTTGACGGAGGCATCGCTCCAGAAGAACCAGCCGGTGAAGACCAGGCGCAGCTTCGTCGCGCCGGCTATGGCCTGGCCGTCGAAGGTGAGGTCCAGGGTGTGGGGCGTGGCCAAACCCAGGAACTGGGGTGCCTGATTGGTGAAGGGCACCGCGTGCACATCATCCGCCGTGGACAGCTCCGCGGACCAGTCGCGGCCGTCGCTGCCCAGGGCGCTGCTGGGCGCCAGGGGCGCGCGCACACTGTGCGTGTGGGGCGCGGGGAAGGGCGGGAAGGTGAAGCGCTCGTCCGGGTAGATGGCCGTGTCCGCCGGGTGGTCGATCACATCCAAACGCACCCGGTCCAGGTAGGTCACCTCGCGCAGCTCCTCCGTGAACTGCAACCGCAGTTCCCCGTCCCGTTCCTTGAGTTGCTCGCCGGTCACGAGCACGAACTCGTCGTGGTCCGGCGGCACCAGGAGGCCCGGCGCCATGGGCAGGCCCAGGGGCGTGATGCCGAGCACGTCGCTGATGAAGGTGTAGGCCTCTCCGTTCCAGGCATAGAGGAACGGGCAGGAACCCACCAGCCCCGCCGCCTGGGTGAAGGGGCCGAGCAGCTCGCCGGTGTCATCGACGAAGGTCTGGCTGGAGAGTTCGAGATCCAGTTCCGTCTGAACCACTCCGTTGGGCCAGGTGACGCGCACCACATCCACCCACTCCCGATCCCCGACACCCACCACCGTGGCGTTCCCGTCCCAGAAGATGCGCCGATAGGCGGGACCGGCGCGCACCTCCACCACGGCCCCCACGGCGCGCTTGTTGTCCTTGAGACCCAGGTACTCCAGGCGGGCACCGCGGCCGGCGCTCTCGGTGCAGATCAGTAGCTCGCAGCCGGTTTGCGTGGGGCGCAGGCCGTCCAGGTCAAGATCCCCGTCGAGGTCCGCAAAGACCAGCGGTGCGCCGCGGCCCAGGGCCGCGCAGAGCTGCGCCCCTGTCCCGCCGACCCGCCCCGGGTCCGTGTCCACGCGCACGGCCCCCTGGCCGTCGCCGTGGACCAGGTCGCCGGTCCCGTCCAGATTGATATCCGCCAACAGGGACCAGGGCGCTGGCTGCCCTGTGCCCGCGGGCAAGACGCCGTCGCGTGTGAAGGCAGCCCCGCCGCTGCCCGGTACGCGCCGCCAGAGCAGCGGCGCCCCGCCCTCCGCCCGGGCAATGGCCAGGGCGGCCAGGGGGCGCGCCCCGAGGGCCGCCACCACGGGCTCGTTCACAAGCCAGGGGCCCAGTGTTGTGTTCTCGCTACCGAAGTTGAGCTCCCCGAGCAGCCGTGCTCCGTCGGCGAATTGCCCGGCCCGCTGGTTGTCCGCCAGGAAGAGCCCGGCCGGCCCGCCCAGCAGGAGATCCACGTCCTGGTCGCCGTCGAAGTCCTCGATCACGCACCAGTTGAAGGGGCGCCCGGTGGGCAGACCGGCTTCGGCGGTTACATCGGTAAAGCCGCCCGCCTGACCTGCGGCCGGGGCCTCGGAGTCTCCAGCGCCTGTCCCGCCGCTGTCTTCTCCGCCAGGGCCATCCCCGCCGGGCGTCTCCCCCCCCGCATGGTCCTCAACGGTCTTGCGGTCCACCGTCGCCGCGCCGTCGTTGCGCAGGAGACGCGCTCCGAAGGGGCCGGCCAGGAGCAGGTCCAGATCGCCGTCGTGGTCGAAGTCCACCGGGGCGATATCCCGCGGCGCGTCTGGCAGGCGGGCGAAGGTCAAGCGGCTGGGGGTCCACGAAAACCCATCGGCGATCAACAGGGACAGCTCGCCCCCGCGGGCCAGGATGAAGTCCAGGTCGTCGTCGTTGCCCAGGTCGAAGGCCCGCGCCAGGCTGACCCCCGGCGGCGCCAGGGTCAGCGCTTCCCACTGGCCTGGGCCGCCGGGCTCCGCGCGTCCGCGCCGCGCCACCGCCAGACCCACGGCACCGCCGCCGGCCACCAGGTCCGGTCGTCGGTCACCGTCGAGATCCCGGACGACGAGCTGGCGGGCGCCGGCGAGCTGCGGCAGCTCGATGGCCGTGCTCGTGTACGCGGGCAGTTCCCGCGCCACCGGCGCGGCCCCGTCCCTGACCGGCGGAGGCTCCACCCAGCCCAGGTTGCCACGCGTCAAGAGCACGCTGGCCGGAGCCGCCAGACCACGCTCTTCCAGGTTGCGCAGTTCCTTCAGCAGCGGTGCCGCCTGGGCGCCGCGGCCCTCCTCCAGTTGGATGCGTGACAGGCGATAGAGGGCCGAAATGTACCAGGAGCCGCCGTGCTCGATGCCGACCTCCATGATCTCCAGATAGAGGCTCTCGGCCTCCGGGCCGCGGCCCAGATCGTAGAGGGCGGCGGCCAGGTGCAGGGCCGTGGGCAGGTCCCCGGGCGCGCCGGCGCGGGCCACCTGCAGATCCGCCAGGGCCGCTTCCAGTTGACCGGTCTGCAGGGCCAGCTGGGCGCGCATGTAGCGCAGGGCCGGGTGAGCTGCGGCCCGGGCCAGGCCCCGCTCCAGAATCGGCGCCAGGGCGTCGAGGCGGCTGTCGGCCAGCTCGATGGCGGCGGCGCGCACCAGGTCCTCCAGCGCCGGTGTGGATCCGGCCAGGAGCGGCGCCAGGGCCGTGCGTGCCTGGGGCAGGCGGTTGCCGCGGAAGTGGGCGGCGACGCGTTCCCGGGCCAGGGTGTCCTCGGTGCTGGCCGGTGCGGCGAGGTCCGTGTCCGGTGACTTCTTGTCGCCGCAGGCAATCAGAGTGAAGCAAGGGACGATTGAAACAAGCAGCGCGCCCAAGGAGATCTTCATGGGCGGCATCCTAACACCGGTCCAGGGAGCAACTCCATCCCACCGGAGGCTCCATCCCACCGGAGGTTCGGGCGCGCAAGAGGATCGGCCTCGCCGGAGATTCCCGGAGGCTGCGCTTTTCGCGGCCATGCGTTTCCCGTAGAAGATGCGGTCATGAGCGGTTCAGCCATGGAAGGTGTGGCGCGGCCCGGGACCCGTGGCCCGCGGGGACAGCGCGCCTGGCTCCTGGCGCTCCTCCTGCCGCCGCTCCTCTGGCCCCTGTGCGTGGAGCGCAACGGACCCGGCGCAGCCTTGCCCCTGGACGCGCCGGCCCGGGAGTTCTCCGGCCACCGCGCCCGGGGGGAGCTGGAGACGCTGCTGGCCGGCGTCGGTCCCCATCCCGTGGGCACGCGGGGGGCGCAGACCGTGCGCGGGCGCATCGCGGCGCGCCTCGGGGAGCTGGGCCTCGCGCCGCACATCCAGGACACCTGGGTGCCCAACTCGCGCGGCTGGATCGCACGCGTGCGCAATGTGTGGGCCAGCTTGCCGGCCACGACCCTGTCCACCGGTCTGGAACCGGAGGCCGCCGCCGGCACGGAAAGCAGCCAAGCCAGGCGGGACGCCATCCTGCTGCTCTGCCACTATGACTCCGTGGGCGCGGGGCCCGGGGCCGGCGACGACGCTTCCGGTGTCGTCTGCCTGCTGGAGATCGCCCGGGCGCTTTTGGCCGCCCCCGGCGTTCGCGAGCGAGAGCTGATCTTCCTTTTCGACGAAGGTGAAGAGGCGGGCCTCTTCGGCGCCCGCGCCTTCCTGGACGAGCACCCGGCGGCGGAGCGCGTGGGGGTCGTCGTCAACCTCGAAGCCAGGGGCACGGACGGCGCCAGCATCATGTTCGAGACCAGTCGCGACAACGCCGGCCTGATCGAGCTCTACTCGAAAAGCGTGCCGCGCCCCTTCGCCACTTCCCTGACCGGAGAGGCCTACCGGCGCATGCCCAACAGCACGGACCTGCGCCTGTTCCTCGACCGCGGCTATCCCGGCTACAACTTCGCCTTCATCGGTGGCGGCCGACGCTATCACACGGACCGCGATGATCCGGAGCACCTGTCCACGGCCACCCTCCAACACCAGGGAGAAAGCGTGCTGGCGCTCGTGCGCGCCCTGTTGGCCGTGCCCGAGCTGGCTGGCATCACCGGCGCCGGAGAGCGGGAGCAGGGCCCTGTGGTCTACACCAGCATCCTGGGCTGCCTGCTCCTGGCCTGGCCCGAGGCCCTCTCCCCGTGGCTGGCGGTCCTGGCCCTGCTGCCGATCATCCTCGTGCTGCGGCGCGCCCGGGGCTGCGGCCTCTTCCGCTGGCGCGAGCTGTTGCTGGCGACGCCCGTCGGAGCGCTCATCCTGGCCCTGCCCCTGGTCGTGGGCTATGGCCTGTACCGGGCCCTCTTACTGCTGACGGACCTGCCCATCGTCGCCAGCGCCCACGGGCTCCTGGGCGCGGGACTGCCGCGCCTGCTGTTCGTGGCGACGGGCCTGCTGCCGCTGCTGGCCTGCGGCCCCTTCCTGGCGCGCCTGGCCCGTCCCCTGGCCCTCTGGGCCGTGCTGGCCCTGGGCACCGGCCTGGCCGCCCTCCTGAGCGGCATTTTCCTGCCGGCGATCTCCTTCCTTCCCCTGCTGCCGGCCTTCACGTTGGCTGTCTCGGGCCTGTTCATGGGTGCGCGCCGTGGCGGCCCAAGGACGCCGGGCGGAAGACCTGCGCCCACCTGTTCGCCCGGGCCAGCGGGGATCCCGAGCGGAATGTCAGTCGGGGCCTCGGCCGGCGCCGCCGACCTTCCAGCGGGCGGCGGCGGCGCACTCGGCGCCCCAGTCGTGATAGGTGCGAGCGGCGTCCTGCCCGTGGTCGCCGTCCTCTGCGTGCTCTGGATTCCCGCCAGCCTGTCGCTGGAGGAAGCCCTGGGCTTCGCCGGCGGCTTCGTCTGGAGCATCCCCGTCGCGCTCCTCAGCCTGGCCGTGGCGCCGCTCATGGTGGGAGCCGCGCGCCTGCCCCTGGCGGCCACGCGCCTCTGCACGGCCCTCCTGGCGGTGCTCGCCTTCCTGGCGTTCCTGCGCCTGCCGCACTTCTCCCCGGACATTCCCGCGCCCCTCAATCTGGCTTGCTACCACGACACGCAAGAGGCCCGTTGGCTGCTGCACGACTACGGCCTCGAACCCGGTCAAGACCTGGCACGGGCGGCGGGCGGCGACGGCCAGGGGGAGCTGTGGCTGCCCGGCGACGGCCACGCCTGGCAGCCCCGCTCCCGGGCGCCCTGGTCTCCGGGGGCACCGACCCTGGAGCTCCAATCCGAGGAGCTCCTGGACGACGCAGGCGGGGGCCAGAGGCGCCGCCTGCACCTGCTCTTGACCCCGGGCAGTGGCGGCGATGTGAGCGAGCTGCGCCTGGTCCTGGAAGGGGACACGCCCCTCTTGGCCATTTCAGTCGCCGGACATCCGCTGCGGCTCAACAGCGAGAGCCGCCGGAGACGCAACGGCTCCTTGCATGTCTACGGCATCCTGGGGTCCGGTGCAGAGCCCGTGGAGGTGGAGCTCCTGCTCCAGGGCAGCGGGGAGACGAGTATCTCGATTCTCGAACTCACCCTGGGCCTGCCCCCCTGCGGCGCCGACCTCCTGCGGGCAAGGGCGCCGGAGCGGGCGCCGCTCCAGGGCGGGGATCGCTCCATTGTCGCGGCCCATGTGACGATATGATCTAGCCCGTCCCCGCTAGCAGCCAGCGCCCCGCGTCCTGTCCCCCCGCAACTGGCTCGGCCGCTTCCGCCGCCGCCCGCGGCCGCCCACCCAGCCACGGCCCCGTCTCCCCCAGAGCATGTTCCTACCCCGCACGTCCCTCCTCATCATTTCCCTCGGCCTGGCCGCCTGTGGCGCGGAAGGGAGTGGTGATCCGTCCCATACATCGGCCTCCTCAGCTTCGCCGACGACACCCGAGGCAGCCGCGCCCGCGGCGGAGGAACAGGCGGCGGGCCCCGACCGACCCGCGGCCCCGCTGCCGACCAGCATCGAGATCGCCGAACCACTGCCGCGCATCCGTTTCCTCGAAACCGTGGAGGATCTCTCCGAGGAGGTCGCCGACAGCTTCCTGGATTTCTCGGCCTCGATCCAAAAGCGCGACTTCGCCGGGGCAGCGGAGTTCCTGGGCACGGACTTCGCGGCCACGGGCCTGGCGGAGCTCGAACTCGGCTCCAGTAGCGCCGGGCACCTCGGCACGTCCGACGATGTGTACTCCATTGACTCGGCGCGGATCGTCGGCGCGGCGGACTTCATGGCGGGTATTGAATCCTGGACCGGTCGCTGGGCGCGCATTGAGAATGTCCTCTGGAAAACCAAGGGCGCGGAGTTCCGCGCCGGAGAAGGGCCGCGTTGGGGACGCGTGCACCTCAAGGTCAGCATGCTCGGGGAAGACGGCGAGGGACGCCGCGAGGAGTTCAGCGCCTGGGCCTGGGCGCGCGTCGAACGCAGCGGGCGCGAGTGGTTTTTCACGCGCTTCGCCCTGGAGTCAGCGCACCTGCGCCGGGCCGCCGGCCCGCTCTTCACGGATGTCTCTGCCGAGGCCGGCGTGGCCCAGCGGGGCATCCGCTACGGCCAGGCCGGCAACGACACGGATCACTGGCAGGGCGTGGCCGCCGGGGATGTGGACGGCGACGGAATCTGGGACCTCTTCATGCCCGGGCGCGGGCGCAACTTCCTCTACCGGCGCAGTGCCGGGGGCGCCTTCCGGGAGCGGGCCGCGGCGGCCGGGTTGTCCGGCGAGGGCGTGCCCAGCGGCGGCACGGGGGCGGTCTTCTTCGACTTCGACAATGACGGCGACCAGGACCTGGCCGTGGCCCAGGTGGGCTGGCACGACGGGCGCGGGCGGCCGGCGGGGGAGACCCTGCGCCTGTTCGCCAACGACGGCCAGGGCGCGTTCTCGGATGTGACCGCCGCCAGCGGCCTGGACCTGGTGCGCGTGGGCTTCACGCTGACTGTCTTCGATTACGACGGTGACGGCTGGCTGGACCTGTTCCTGTGCGGCTACGGGCGCGTGGGAGCCGAGCACAACAACAGCTGGCGCGACGCCACCAACGGCGCGCCGAACACGCTGCTGCGCAACCTGGAAGGCCAGCGCTTTGAAGATGTGACCGCCGCGGCCGGGCTCGCCGATGCCCGCTGGAGCTACGCTTCGGCGGCGGCGGACTACGACTACGACGGCGACCTCGACCTGTATGTGGCCAACGACTACGGCACCAATGCCCTCTACCAAAACGACGGGAAGGGGACCTTCGTGGATGTGGCCGAGAAGCTCGGCCTGACGGATCGGGGCAACGGCATGGGCGTCGCCTGGGGCGACCTCGATCGCAACGGTTCCCTGGACCTGTATGTGTCCAACATGTCCTCGACGGCGGGCAACCGCATTCTGCGCCGCCTGTCCGACTCCATGGACGAGAGCCTGATGGGCGATCTGCTGAAGCTGGCCGCAGGCAACACGATCTTCACGCGCAACAAGGAGGGCGGCTTCGATGCCCTGCCGCGGAAGATGGGGGGCGTGGGGGCCAGTTGGGCCTGGTGCCCGGCCCTCGTCGACCTGGATCTCGACGGCTACCTCGATGTGTACTGCGCCAACGGATATGTGACCGGCGATCTGGCCCACGACACATGAAGCACCTACTGGCGCCACGTGGTGGCGTCGACGGTGAAAGAGGCCGAGGACGATGTGGGCAGCGAGTTGCTGCTGGAGGAGAGCGTGGGCAACGAGGGCTACACCGCGCGCCACTCGATTCAGATGTTCAAGGAGGGGCGCTCCTTCAGCGGCAACGAGCGCAACAAGGTCTTCTTCGGCCAGGCGGGCGGCGGCTTTGCGGATCTCTCTGCCCTCTCCGGCGCGGACTCGCCCATGGATGGGCGTTCCGTGGCCGCCTGTGATTTCGACGACGACGGCGATGTGGATCTCTTCGTGCACAACATCCAGCGCGAGCAGCACCTCTTGTTGCGCAATGACATCGGCGAGGCGCGGAACTTCGTAAAGGTGCGCCTGAGGGCCACCAGCGGGCAGTACGAGGCCATCGGCGCCCTGGTGACCGTGACGGCCACCGGTGGAGAAAAGAGCGCCGGTGGCGCCACTACGCAGGTGCTCTCGCGCGGGGCCGGTTTCCTCTCCTGCCAGGCTCCGGAGCTGATCTTCGGCCTGGGCGGAGCCCGCAGTGCGCGCCTCCGCGTGCGTTGGCCCGGCGCGGGCCTGGAGGACTTCGGCACCGTCGACGCCGGCCAGCTGCGCCTGCTGCTGGTGGAGGGCAGCGGCAAGCCCGCGCCCTTCCCGGCCCGGCCGGCGCCCCTGCCGGATCCCGGCCCCCGGGGGCTCAAGCTGTCCGAGGGCGACCCCCTGCCGGCGCTCGTCCTGCGCGACGGAGCCGGAGAGCCCGCGGGGTTCGATGTGGTCGCCTCCTCCGGCGGCGCCATGACCCTCGTCAACCTCTGGGGCAGCCGCTGCTCCGCCTGCGTCAAGGAGCTGCCAGATCTTGCGCGCCTGGGAAGAAAAGGCGAGCAGCGCGTGGTCCTGATCAACACCGATCCCCCGGCGGAGCGCGAGCGCGCCGAGCGCGTGCTGGCGCGCCACGGCGACGGCCTCTCAAGCTTCTACATCGAAACGGAGCCGGGGGCCGGAAAAACTGGCCTCACGCACATCGTGGACCTCGAACGCCTGCCCCTGCCCACCACGCTTATCGTGGCCCCGGACGGCCGCGTGGACACCATTGTCCGCGGCGCCCTGACCGTCGATTGAGGCGCTCGGTGCCCGCGCGAGAATGGGGACCAAAGGAGCCGCTCAGCTGCCGATAGAGCGCATGGCCCGCGGGCCGCTTCAGCCATGACAAACCCCTCCCCAGACATGCCCTGTGCCGGACGCGCCATCGTTGTGGGAGCCTCCTCCGGCATCGGCGCGGCGCTCGTCAGACAGCTGGCCGCCGAGGGCTGGGCGCTGGGCGCCCTGGCGCGCCGCCGGGATCTCCTGGAGCAGCTCTCCGCCGATGTCGGCGGTATCCTCTGCCGGGCCCACGATGTGCGCGACGCCCCCGCCGTGCCCGCCCTATTCGAGGAGCTGGTGAGCGAGCTCGGGGGGCTGGACCTCTTGATCTTCGCCGCCGCCGCCATGCCCGCCGTGGAGCGCGACGAGTACAACACGGAGAAGGACCTCGCCATGCTCACGGTCAACGTGGGCGGGGCCATCGCCTGGTGCAACGAGGCGGCGGGCTTCTTCAAGAGCCAGCGCGCGGGACACATCGTCGGCATCTCATCCATCGCCGCCGACCGCGGCCGCAAGGGGGCACCGGTCTACGGCACCACCAAGGCCGCCCTGGACCACTACCTGGAGGCCCTGCGCAATCGCCTGTCCGAAGCGAATGTCTCCGTGACCACCATCAAGCCCGGCTTCGTGGCCACGGACATGACCGCGGGCCTGGGGAAGCTGCCGTTTATCATCAGCGCCGAGAGCGCTGCGGAGCGCATCCTGCGCGCCGTGCGCCGGGGCGCCGAGACGCGCTATGTGCCCATGCGCTGGTGGCTGGTGGGGCGTCTTTTGCGCCTCGTTCCGTCGTTCATCTTCAAACGCCTGAATGTCTGAGGGCGGTGCGGTGATGGGCGGCACGCCGGGAGCGGGGAAGGCCTCGTGCGGCGAGCAGCGCGCCCCGCGCCACTTCGAGTATGTCGAAGGCTGGGGCATGGCCTGCGGCCACCACGGGCGCGTCTGGCGCCCGCAGAACGCCGAGCAGGTGGCGGGCGTGCTGGCCGCCGCTGCGGCCAGGGGCACCAGCCTGGCCCTGCGCGGAGCCGGCTGCAGCTACGGCGATGCCAGCATGAACAGCGCCGGGGAGGTGCTCGACCTGACCGCCATGAACCGCATCCTGTCCTTCGAGCCCGCCGCCGGCGCCGGCGGTCAGGCGGACGATCAAACGGGCGGCCAGGCGCACGGCGGCCAGGCGCACGGCGCGCGGGCGGATAGCAACGGAGGGACGGGCTACGGGAGAGTCAGCGCCGAGGGCGGCGTGACCATCGAGCAGCTCTGGCGCTTCCTGCTGCCCCGGGGCCACTGGCCGCGGGTGGTCTCCGGCACGGCGGCACCCACCCTGGCCGGCGCCGCCGCCATGAACATCCACGGCAAGAACAACTACAAGGTGGGCACCTTTGGCGACGCCGTGGAGGAGCTCGACATCGTGCTGCCCGGCGGCGAGCTGCGCACCGTGACGCGCGCCTCGGACCGCGAGCTCTTCCAGGCCGCCATCGGCGGCTTCGGGATGCTCGGCTGCATCACCCGCCTGACCCTCAAGACGCATCCGATCCACTCCGGCGATCTGGAGGTGGACGCCATCGCCACGCGCCGCCTGGGGGAAATGATGGAGGCCATGGAGGCGCGCCGGGAGAGCGCCGACTACCTCGTGGGTTGGATCGACGCCTTCGCCGGCGGAGACAACCTGGGCCGCGGCTTGATCCACACCGCCCGCTACCTGGAACCCGGCGAGGACAGCGACCCCGCCAGCACGCTTGCGCTCGCCCACCAGGAGCAACCTCCCAACATCTTCGGCGTCTATCCCAAGACCGAGATGTGGCGCCTCCTGCGCCCGGTCAACAACGCCCCGGGCATGCGCGCCGTCAACGCCGCCAAGTGCCTGGCCGGTCGCCTGGAAGCCATGGCCGGCCCCCGGCGCCAGTCCCACGCGGCCTTCGCCTTCCTGCTCGACTTCGTGCCCAACTGGAAGTTCGCCTACGGGCGCACCCCCGGCCAGGGCCTGATCCAGTACCAGTCCTTCGTGCCCGCCGCCGCCGCCCACGACTGCTTCGCCGATCTACTCAGCATGTGCCAGGCGGAGAACCGCGTGCCCCTCCTGGCGGTCTTCAAGCGCCACCGCCCGGACCCCTTCTGCCTGACCCACGTTCCGTCCCACCCCGCTGGAGCCTGGAGCCTGGCCCTGGACTTCAAGGTCACACCCCACAACCGTCCGGCGCTCTGGTCGCTCTGCGAACGCCTCACCGCCCGCGTCCTGGAAGCCTCGGGCCGCTTCTACTTCGCCAAGGACCTGACCATCTCCCCGGCCACGGTCAGCGCCATGTTCCCGGCGCACAAGCTCTCCGCCTTCCGCGCCCTCAAGCACAAGCTAGACCCAGACCTCACCCTCCAAACCGATCTCTGGCGGCGGTTGTTCGGCGGCTAGCTGCGGCGGAACTTTTCCGGCCGTCAGCTACACGCGCCCGGTGCTTCACGCCCAGCACCGGGGATCCAGTAGTCCGCCACTCGCCTGTGCCCGTTGAGGGTTCGGGTCCAGGTCCGCGGGCGGCCGTTGAGTTCGCTAGACAAAGTAAGTCAGCAATCGTTTGACGCAGGTACTTGGCCCACGTGCCTCCTAACATCGCGCTGCCTCCCCGGCGGCGCTTTTTTTTGCGGCGATTTTAGGCCGTGCCTGGGGCATTTCCTGGCAGGCCGCAGGCCCCTTCCCCCGGGGCCCTTGTCTGCCCGCGTTCTGCGGTCGGCCTTCGGCTTGGAATAACAGGCATGCACGGAGAATACAGGCGTGCTCCGCCCCCGCCGTAACGGCTTGCGCCCTCGGTGACATGACCCGGCTAGCTGAAGGCTTC
>PVBE011867886.1_pt1 | contig 40814 bp, 42 predicted proteins | sample 1631181 | NCBI WGS metagenome assembly PVBE01 (sample SAMN08397723, study PRJNA350692) | Marine metagenome, whole genome shotgun sequencing project. | isolation source: water | place: Pacific Ocean | collected 2012-04 | reverse complement strand
GGCGGCATCACCATCACCGCCTTCACCGGACGCGATGGAGGCAAACTGGCTTCCTTTCTGGGTGCTGAGGATATTGAACTGCGGGTGCCTTCTGACAATACCGCACGAATCCAGGAGGTGCACGCTATAATCATTCACTGCCTGTGTCGATTGATCGATAATCACTTCTGCGGATAATTTTCATGATCCACTCTCATCACGCCATCATTCCCAAACCTTTCAGGCATACTGTCCTAGCACTACTGATTGCCCTTCTCGTCAGTGGCTGCGGCATCATGGTGGCGACCACGGCTGCCGTGATTGCGGTCGATGTGGTACGAGACCGCCGCGGTGCCGGCGTCTATTGGGACGATAACAAAATGGAGTTTAGTATCGGTAAAGCGATCGGGAATCAGAAACAAATCCAGAATGAGAACGTGAGCGTGACGGTGTTCAACGGAATTGTGTTGCTGACGGGTGAAGTGCCGGACCAGAGAGACATCAACGCCACTCTTGATATCGCCAAAGCCCACGAAGGTGCACGACAGGTCATCAACCGACTGGAACTGGCTGGCAAGACCAATCTCACCAGTCGTGCGAATGACGGTTGGATCACCGCCCGGGTCAAGACTGCGATGGCCACGTCTGGGGCGCTCGATCCTACCCGGGTCAAAGTCGTCACTGAGCGGGCGAATGTTTACTTAATGGGTTTGGTAACCCATGAAGAAGCAGACGCAGCGGTCAATATCACCCGCTCGGTGCCCGGAGTCGTTCGCGTGATCAAAGTATTCGAATACCTCTGAGACCGGCCTGCTGTCTTCTGGGGTGAACAGCGCCCAAAAAATCTTCCGCAACGCCAAGGCTCTTGAGCAAGAGGTGAACTGCACCGCCAGGCCATTGGTCTTTACCAACGGCTGCTTCGATATCCTGCACCGCGGGCACGTAGCCTACCTGGAGGAAGCTGCCGGACTGGGTGCAACGCTGCTGGTAGCCCTGAATACCGATCACTCGATACACCAGTTGAACAAGGGTTCAAACCGACCGGTTAACCCGCTAGAGGACCGTATGGCGCTCGTGGCCGCACTCGCGTGTGTCGATCTGGTAACGGCCTTTGATGAAGCAACGCCACTGGAACTCATTCGCCGACTCCTGCCGGATCACCTGGTCAAAGGGGGCGATTGGCACCCGGAGGCGATTGTGGGAGCAGATCTTGTCACTGAGGCAGGCGGCAACGTCCACAGCCTGCCTTTTGAGTACGAGCGTTCAACCACGGAACTGATTAACCGACTGCGTGGTCCGCAACGATCCTGAATTAGAAATCTCAACTGTGTCTACAGTCTGCCTAGGCTGGCTCTAACAGAGGCTCCAGTTCGGACAATGCTTGCTGGTACACGGTGCGCTTGAACCGTACCACCTGCCGCGGCGGCAGCCAGTAATCAACCCACTGCCAGTAATCAAACTCGGGCGCATCACTGTGGTCCAGGCAGATCTGGTCATCCGCCACAAGCATCCGCATTAAAAACCAGACCTGCTTTTGACCTCGGAAAGTAGTCCTGCGTGAACGCAACTTGCCCGGCACATCGTAACGCAGCCAATGACGTGTCCGGCCGACCACCTCTACATTCTGTGGTCTTAGCCCAACCTCTTCGAATAGTTCCCGATAGGCCGCCTGCTCAACAGTCTCACCCTGTTCGATACCCCCCTGGGGGAACTGCCAGCCATCGTGGCGTGCCCGCCGCGCCCACAGCACCTGCCCTTTGCCATTGAACAGCACAATGCCCACATTCGGTCTATAGCCGTCAGCGTCAGACACAATCTGTAAGTCTTCCCACATGAATTGTTAACCCGGATGGGTTTAGCAGTGTACCAACACGGATTCTTTCATGTTTTCTGCCACCCAGGCAACGCACACGGCGCCAACTGTGATCGCGGTGTGCCTGGCCATCAGCCTCCCTCTTGCGATGAATCCGGCTGTAGCGCCTGATAACGGTGGCAAAAGAGGTTTTCGAGTTGGTCGATAGTGGCATCAGCTGTGATCCCCTGCAACACATGCCGGGCCATCAAAGAAGACGCCTCATTGAGCAACCTGTTACGATCAAGCATGGGGTAAGAATGTGACAAACGCCGGATCGCGCTGACTACGCTTTCGTTGTCGGGTCGGGGAATCACGACCACCTCGGACTCGGGGGGCACCTCTGGCGACGGCTGGCACGACAAGAGGTGCTCGGCGAAATCCAGCAGGTTGGCGCGGTGTTCAACGGTCAGTTGGTCAAGCAGGGTCTGCAAGCGCTTTTGTTGCGAATCCACTATGGTCTGCCGGTTGCCAATGGGCTAGCCTACTGGCGGTCGCACTGGCTTACTTAACTACCTGCTTGGCTACACAATGCGTTTCAGTGAAATCCAGAAACTCATCCATTGCCCGCAGACGGAACTTCTGGCGCTGGTAAACAATCGAAAAGGGTCTTGTCAGCGGTGGATCGAGACTGACCTTGGCCAACATTTTCAGTTCCAGTTCTTTGTCCAGAGTTGCAATCGAGAGGATCGAAATACCCAGGCCAGCTGCAACGGCACTTTTGATTGATTCCGGGCTACCAAATTCCATGGTCAGATTGAGCTCTGAAATATCGTGACCGGCGTGGCCGAGATAGTCGACAATGACTTCTCGCGTTCCAGATCCTTCTTCTCGGCTGATAAAAGGATATTCAAGAACTTGTGAAATACCGACAACTGATGAGCCGGTCAGCGGATGTTCCGGCGGGGTAACGATAACCAGCTCATCGTCCCAGCATACCCGGGATATCAGATTCTTATTGCTTACCGGCCCCTCGACAATCCCGATGTCGATTTCGTTATTCTCGACCATATGGATGATGCCTTCGGTATTGGCAACGTGCAGGCGAACCGCGACATCAGGAAACTTCGCCTGATATTCACCCAGAATGCTCGGAATTACGTATTCACCGATGGTGGTACTGGCTCCCAGCACTAACGGTCCCAGCACGTCGCCGGTCAGTTTGCGCACTTCATTGTCCATCTCGCTATATAGTGAGATGACCTGGTCTGCATAGGTCTTAACCAGCTCCCCGGCCGTGGTCAGGCTTATGCGGTTGTGGGTCCGGTCGAACAGGCGGGTGTTAAAGTAATCCTCTAGCTGGCGAATCTGAAAAGTGACCGCCGGCTGGGTCATGTGTAACGCCTCGGCCGCCTTGGTGAAACTCAGTAGGCGCGCCACCGTGGTAAACACCTGCAATCGTCTATCGGCCATCGTGTGGACACCTCACTTGAGTGGGAGCCGGTTATCCCGGTTTCCTGATCCGAACGCACACCCTGAGGCGAGCACACGCTTTTATAAGGTAATTTTATGGCGTCCCGGCCAGAATTGATAGCGATGGCATCGGGCCTACGAATACATAGTAAAGACAGGCTTTGGCATGAACGAAGTTTTTAGCGTGATCACCGGAACGGCCTTTAGAACACGCGCCATTTATCCGGCAGGACACCCGTGATCAGGATCGCACCTCTTTATCAACCGTTAGAAAATCGTTATACGTTGGCCAATCGCCCCACTGTCAGGCATCACGAACGCCCGTGTCCAACACGAAACGACGAAAGGCCTTTGCTGTTACCGACAACCGCTTGCCCCGACGGTGCGCAATGTACCAGCGACGCATGATCGGCAGACCCTGTACCTTAAGTGCAACCAGCCGCTTGAGCGTAAGTTCCTGCTCGACAGTATGGGCCGACACGATCGCCAGCCCCAGGCCCGCCTCGACACCCTGTTTGACCGCCTCGTTACCCGTAAGTTCCATGCCTTTTCGATACTCAAAACTTTGCTCAGAAAAAAACCGCTCCATGGCAGCCCGGGTGCCCGACCCGGACTCTCGAACCAGAAAATGCTCCTGGGCAAGATCGGCCAACGTGATCTCGCGCTGCTTCACCATAGGATGGTCCGGAGCCGCTATCATGATCAGCGGGTTATCCATAAAGGACTCAGAAACCAGATCCATATCCACCGGGGGCTTACCCATCAGTACCAGATCGGGGATGTTGTCCTCGAGCCGGCTCAGGAGTGATTCACGATTGGTGACATCTAGAAAGATTTCTACAGCTGGATGCTCACGGGCAAACGTCGCCAGCAACTGAGTCGCGAAGTAGTTGACAGTTGAAGCAATAGCGATCCGCAAACGCCCTGAGTCTACACCGCGAAGGTCGTTCATCTCCTCGGCAGCGCTGGCCAGATGCTGCATGATGGTCCGGGCATGCACCAACATGACATCCCCTGCCTGCGTCAGGTAAATCTTCTTACCCATCTGCTCAAACAGCGGCAACCCGACCGACCCTTCAAGTTGTTTGACCTGCATCGAGACTGCGGGCTGAGTCAAATGCAACTCTTCTGCCGCCCGGGTATAACTCAGGCGTCGAGCCACCGCCTCAAAAACCTGTAACTGCCTGATCGTAATGTGCATAGACCCTTCGCCGGGGCTTGTGTGCCCATGTCGCCCATCTACTAAAAGGTAAGGATAAGTATAACCTTATTTATAAAATAAAATAAATTTGCTTAAACTGATGCTCCATCTCCCTTATAGTCAATGGCACTCATTCTTTTTTACCTGTTGCTAAACGCTTTTTCAGATGGCGCAGGGGAGAAACGCTTATGTCCACTCGACACCCCGTGATTGCCGTGACCGGCTCCTCCGGTGCCGGCACCAGCACCGTCAAGACTGCGCTAGAGCATATCTTTCTGCGCGAAAGTCTTAGATCCTGCGTTGTCGAGGGCGACAGTTTCCATAGATATGATCGCTACCAGATGCGAGAGGAAGTAGCCAAGGCCCAGGCTGCCGGCAGCAACCTGAGTCACTTCGGCCCTGATGGTAACCACTTCGATAAGCTCGAAACACTTTTCCGGAATTACAGCGAGAACGGCTCCGGGAAGATTCGTTACTACCTGCATAACGAAGAGGAAGCGGCACCCTACAAGCAGAAACCCGGAACCTTCACCCCTTGGGAAGATACCAACGAGAACACCGACATGCTCTTTTACGAGGGCCTGCACGGTGGCGTAGTGAACGGCAAAATCAATATCGCCCAACACGTAGACCTGCTGGTCGGTGTCGTGCCAATCGTGAACCTGGAATGGATCCAAAAGATTCACCGTGACACCGAAAGCCGCGGCTACGAACCACAAGCCGTAACCGAAACCATCCTGAGACGTATGTACGACTACGTACACTACATCGCGCCTCAATTCTCCCGCACCGACATCAACTTCCAGCGGGTGCCCACGGTCGATACCTCAAACCCGTTTATCGCACGTGATATTCCGACACCCGATGAGAGTTTCGTGGTAATCCGGTTTCGCGATCCGACGAAATTTGGAATCGATTTCCCCTACCTGTTGGCGATGCTGCACGACTCTTTCATTTCACGCCGCAACACAATCGTGGTTCCCGGCGGAAAAATGGGTCTGGCGATGGAAATCATCCTATCGCCTATTGTCGATTCGATGATGGAGAACAAAAGAGGCCTGGAACGAAGCGCCCGACGCACGGATTACTGAGTCGCTGCCTCAAAACGCCGTGCAGCTTCGCCGCTATCGAGCACAGAACGCGCCTTCGCTGAGGCTGTTGTGGGGTCGGTCTCCCGGCCGAGTTGCGACAAGCACAGCGCCGCTGCATAAACGAGGCTGTCCCGGGTCGGGCCATGGACGCCAGCTAATGCCTGTACCCCAGCTTCTGTCGCCGAAGCCGCCAGCGTGTCAGCATCCCACGTCATCATGATATCGCCATCCCCACGGCGGGCAGAGGCTGCCGACGGAATCGGCACGCTGCGCACTGCTGCATGAATCCCGTAATCCGCAGGCTCCAACCGCACTTCACGATCCGGCTCGACATCCTGGCAGGAAAAAAGTTTCGAGGGCTGGTTAAGTGAGGGAGTAACCCCGCCTTCGACCCCACGCACAATGATGGCCGAGGCGTAACCCGATTCTCGGGCGAGCGCCGCATAGACCGGCGGATACGGCTTGTGCACATACCCGGTTAAAAGATGAGTCCGGCTGGTACCCCGCACAGGTCCCAGCAGCACTTCCAGAGTTGTCAGGCAGGGTCTTTTGACAATGCGGGTACGCAACTCTGCCAGATCATGAAGCGGCGGACAGGAAAAACGCTGATCCACGTAGGCCCAACCGATCGCGGGATCCGCCAGTTGCTCTGCTGCCTGTGACGGCGTGAGGTCGACTGCAACACCAGCACTGCGCAGCACCTTACAGTGAGTTGCACCAAACTTAGGGCCGATCGATTCGGCACCATTGCTCACCGTAGCGACACCGCATGCAGCGAGCACAGCAGGCAGAAAAGGTGCCGCCGGCAATCCGCGGGTAAAGCCGTCGAAGGGATCGGACAGATCAAGCACTTCGTCCACCGATGTACGGGCCTGATGAGCATGCGCCAATAGCGCATCAAGTACCCCCTGGTATTCCGCCATCGTTTCGCGCTTCATCCGCAGCGCAATCAGGAAGATTCCTGCCTGCACGGGATCAGCGCCAGACAAGATCTCAGTCATGGCGCTATACGCTTCCTCACGGGAGAGGTCCTTGCTGAGTTGCGGACCGGTGGCAATTTTCTGGAGATATTGGCGCATGTTCTTAATACCAAACGTTATCGGGATTGCAGTTTGATGTACTGATCTGTCATTGAGCAAAGCGTAGTCTATGTCGGGCGTACGGGCTGCTCCATACCCAATTGGGTAGTGTTATCAGACAGCTCAACTGCTACCCTTTGCAACCCATAAGGTCACATTTCAGCCATACCTCTCGCCCATTATGAATGACACCCAAGATGCGGCAATGCAGTTGGCCAGCGGCATTGCCGCTTTTGAAGCCAAACATTTCTCCCAGGCCATGAAGTTGCTCAGCCCGTTGGCTGAGACAGGCACCGCCGAGGCGCAATATCGCGCAGCCATTATGTTTCAGAACGGTCTTGGCCTGGTCCGCAACGAACTGCTGGCCTATCAGTGGATGAAGCGTGCTGCTGCGCAGCAATATGGCCCTGCCTTACACGGCCTGGGCTTCATGTACATGGACGGGGACTGCGTTGAGCAGGATGATGCTCGTGCGGTGAAGTGGTTCGAGGCTGCGGCAGACCAGGGGCTGGCCGGCGCCATGGTAGCGTTAGCACAGATGCTGGAGCAGGGGCGGGGGATTGAGCGTGACCTGGCACGCGCCAAAATACTCTACAACAAGGCAGGCTTCTAGGCGGGGCTGTCAATTGAGTTGAATGCGCTCACCCCAGGGCACTTGCCCGGGGCCCTTGACTAACCACAGTACCGGGAACGGCGGCGCGCTGGGGGGAAACCGCCCCTGGGCGTCGGTAAAATAGACAAGCAACTCAGGGAGCGCGCCCTGGGTGCCGGCCCAGTCAAATACCGGCGAAAAATCTGTCCCACCACCACCGCTGATCCCCTCTGGTAGCGATAATGACTCCCAGGGCTCAAAAACCCATGGTGAATCGGGAGACAACTGGGCATCGCAGGCCAGGAGCGTAATTCGGGCAGACACCTGCCCTTTTAATGCATCAATTTCACTGACAAACTGAGTGATCTCCGGTGCACAGATCGAGCCGCTGGTATCCACCGCAACAAACACATCGATCGCGCTGCTCCGCAAAGAGGGCAGGATTGCGTCCCCTTCGCGACGTGCCGGGCGTGCATAGTGAAAATCATCGCGTGCCTGCATGCTCATGTACCGCGCCAGCAGGCTCCGCCAGGGGATTGCCGGGGCCAACAACTCATCCACCATCCGGGCCAAAGAACCGCTGAGACGACCAGCCTGCCATGCCTGCTGTGCCGCACTGGCCAGGCGCTCACGCCATTGCTGCTCAAGGTGGGCTCGTTCTGTCGCGCTGAGCGGGTGCGGTGGCGATACCGGTCCCGCGGACACCTCCGAAGGATCGACAGTACCCGGCGGGGATGGGTGCCGGCCCTGCTGATCAGCCGGATCACTATCATACAGATGTTTATCGTGAGGTTGCTGGTCGGCGGTGTCTTTCAGTAACGGGTAAATCTCCTCGGCACTCAAACCCGCGTAATCCGCCAGGTAGAGCACATCAGGCGGTGGTGACAGGCCGTCTTCGATCAACAATGGGTTGATCGCGAAATCACAGGCGATATCCCAGCGGTGCTGATCGCGATGGCGGCGTCGGGCAAAGTGTGCCAGCGCGCAATGCAGTGCTTCATGGGCAAGCGCAAACTCGATCTGAGAGAGCGATAACCCCTCAAGATAGGCAGGGTTGAAATACAGTTTGCGGGCATCCGTCGCGGTAGTCGGACACCATGTTGCCTCGGTGACCTGCAAAGGCAGGCGCAATACCAGTGAACCCAGAAAGGGCCGATCAAGAATCAGGCGTGCCCGGGCAGCACTGACGCGTGAAGGGACAGTCTGGCCCTGCACGTTCTCATGGCGCATCCAGTCAATCCTGTGCCAGCATCACATCGGCCACATGTCTGGCCCAGCCCGGAAAACCCGGCACTGCAAAAATGTCACTCCCCACTGCCCGATGCAGGTCGGAGACCAACATAACGCCCATTTCCTTTTGTGGGAACCGGCCCGCGTAATCGAGCACCCGTGAGTACAGTGTCGGAGCATCATCCCCCTCACCTACCCGGGCAACCCGACCCACCAGCGCGGCAGCCACAGCGTACTGCAGATCAAGATCCTCGGGCACCGGGGCTTCCCCCCCTGCCAGAATCACATCGATATCAGGCAATTGATCAAGGTTGCGAATGAAAGCATGCAATTCAATACCCGCTGCCGGGCCGACGCAGGCCTGCAAGGCGCCGCTCAACAGTTCGTGCTCAGCGGAAAACTTCTGGAGAGCGCGGTGCGCAAACTCCCAGGAGCGCGGTGATGGAAACGCAACCGGACTATGGGCCGGATCAAAATCGAACAGCAAGTCTGGACGAAAGCGCAAAAATCCAATGATGCGCTCATCAAGCCCGACTCCATAAGCCCACAGGGCCCAGTCATCCAGATTGACATCAACCTCGTAATGACTGAAACGATTCGCCAGGGGCGCCGGCATGGTATAGGTGACACCCCGATCACCTTGCCGATTGCCGGCGGCAATAATCGCCCAGCCCGATGGCACCTCGTAATCACCCAGGCGTCTATCCAGTATCAACTGATACGCAGCGGCAGAAACGCTAGGGGGTGCCGAGGTAATCTCGTCCAGAAAGAGCACCCCTTGCGAACCATGGCGATCAGGGTCAGGAAGCATTGCCGGTACAGCCCACTCAACACGCTCATTGACCCGGAACGGAATCCCCCGCAGGTCACTGGGTTCAAGTTGGGAGAGACGTACATCAATCAAAGGTAATACGTGCTCATTGGCGACCTGTGCTACCAACTGGGATTTTCCGACACCGGGCGGTCCCCAGAGCATCACCGGCGTGTGATTACCTGTACTGAGACTGGCTATTTCCGAACGAAGGACTCTAAGTAACTGAACTGGACGCATTGCACAAAACCCGATTTTCCTGTTTACCGCTTCAGCCTAAAGTCTATATCAGGATTGGCAAAAACGTTGCAATACTCACAAAGCAAAAGTCATTGGCCTGTATCGCTATCTGGGTATAGCCCCAAACTGAAGTAACGACCACAATGGAGGCTCCCGTAATAGACTCTGACCTATGGACACTCTGCCGATCTTTCTGAAAGTACGCGGCACACCCTGTCTGGTCGTAGGGGGCGGCCAGGTTGCCGCACGCAAGGTTGACCTGCTGCTGCGGGCCGGGGCGCAACTTACTGTTGTTGCACCAGAATTGGACGACACATTGCGAACCCATTGGGCGTCGGGCGCACTCGAGTGGATACAGGGGCGCTTTGACCCAGCGCAACTTGAGCAGGCCCTGATCGTGGTCGCTGCCACAAACGACCCGGACGTTAATAATGCCGTATCCCAGGCGGCACAGCAAAAACAGATTCCGGTGAATGTGGTAGACCAACCGCACCTATGCACCTTTACCGTACCGTCGATCGTTGACCGATCACCGATCATGATTGCTATCGGCACTGGGGGGACCTCGCCCGTGCTCGCCCGATTGCTCAGAGCACGTCTGGAGACCTTGATTCCGGCGGCGTATGGCCGTCTGGCCAGTCTTGCCGGCCAGTTTCGCAGCCAGGTTAAGACCGCACTCGGTGGAACCGATACCCGGCGCGCCTTTTGGGAAGAAGTCTTTCAAGGTCGCGTTGCCGAACTGATCTTCGCCGGAAAAGAACGTCAGGCACGAAAAGAACTGGATCGCATGATCGAGACCTCGACTGACAGCCATTACCGACGCGGTGAGGTCTATCTGGTCGGTGCTGGTCCGGGTGATCCTGACCTGCTGACCTTTCGCGCCCTGCGCCTAATGCAACGGGCTGACGTAGTGCTGTACGACCGGCTGGTCGCCCCCGCTATCGTTGACCTGGTGCGTCGCGATGCACAGCGCATATTTGTAGGGAAAGAAAAATCCCATCATGTGGTGCCACAACGCGACATCAACCGACTGCTGCTGGAGCTGGCACGCCAGGGCAACCGGGTACTGCGCCTGAAAGGGGGAGATCCCTTCATTTTCGGTCGCGGTGGTGAGGAAATCGAGGATCTCGTATCCCATGATATCCCGTTTCAGGTGATACCCGGCATTACCGCGGCCGCAGGCTGCGCCTCCTATGCCGGGATCCCCCTGACCCACCGTGATCACGCACAAGCCTGCCTTTTTGTGACCGGTCATCTGAAAGACGGCAGCGTTGATCTCAACTGGGAATCTCTGTGCCAGCCGGAGCAGACTGTCGTCGTCTACATGGGACTGACAGGCCTGGAGATCATCTGCCGTGAGATGATCAACCATGGGCTCACCCCCGAGACCCCTGCAGCACTGATCCAACAGGGAACCACAGTGAACCAGAAGGTCATCAGCGGCACGCTCGGCACGCTGGCCGGAAAAGTGGCACAGGTGAAGGTCCAGGCGCCAACGCTACTTATCGTAGGTAGTGTGGTACGACTTCATGATCAACTGGCATGGTTTGTACCTGAGGCGCTCTTAGAGGAGAAATCGGTGCTCAACGAACCTGGTCGGGGTACTAATGATGGCCTCTGAAGATCACCCGCTGAGCAAAGGCTCATGGCGGGACGCGGGAACGCTGGACGCCCTCCCAGCGGGCCAGATGCGCCGAATCGAGCTCGCAGGTCAGCAGATTCTGATCGCCAATGTAGCCGGTACCCTATTGGCTGTAGCCGATACCTGCACCCACGAAGATGCCTCGCTATCAATGGGGGCACTCGATGGAGAAAACGTGCGCTGCCCGCTGCATGGCAGCCGGTTCTGTCTTCGGGACGGCAGAGCCCTGGAAGAACCTGCTGAAATTGGCCTGGCCTGCTTTGCCGTTCGCGTCAATCAGAATCAGTTGCAACTGTATCTGCCAGATACAACCTCAACCGAGATCAACGAGGGAGGTCAACATGAGCGATGACTTGTATCAGGGACAGCATAGATCAAGCAGCGCAGAATTCAAGTTGATTACAAACGCTTCACTCACGCCGGACTTGGGCGTGAGACCTGATGACATGAAACTCTTGCTCACCGAGTTGAATAGCCTGATCCACGACCAACTCGAGATCCACTACGTGGCCTTTCTGGAATCACTGACACAACTGGATGAGGAGGCGACACGCAAGACCTTTTGTGATTTCTCACAGACGCTGGACCATCATCGGTTGTTTGAGGACACCAGTATTTTGCCACTACTGATACCCGGCACTGATATTGATGCTGCTGAACTTGCGCGTATATCGGGAGATCACACGATTATTGAGCGTACCCTGGCGCGCGTGACCAATATCGTCGATGCCATATTTACTGCCAAGAACCAGCGGCGCACTCTGGTGCAACAACTATCCGGGCTGGTAAGAATGCAGGGGTTGTTAGAGCACCATACCGAACGTGAAACTCAGTTTTTTTATCCCATACTCGACCAGACGCTTTCGCAAAATCAGAAAAACTCGCTCGCCCAGAGCCTGCGTGAAGCAATTGACCAAACCCCTAGTGGGTCAGAGTAGTCTCCTGTGTCTCAGCAATAGTACCGAACTCACACAGGGCAGTCAGCAGTGCCAGACGATCCTCGATCACGACTGCCTCAATCAATCCCTGCTTTTCTTCAGGGGAAAACGGCAGGCTGCCAGCCAGAGTATCCACAAGTTCTGGCATCGCCAGGCTATCCAACGCGCTCCAATCGACTGAAAGCTTGTGACACTCGATAAAACGTCGCGCTGAAACCAGAAGTGACGCCTGATCCATATCCGTATCGTCGCTGGCCAGATCGTGGGCAAAGCGATCCCATGACACTCGCACAGATCGATATCCCCCGCAAGGCTCACACTCTTCAAGAATATCGAAACGACAAACGCCGGCAAGAATAATCAGCAAGCGATTATCACGAGTCTCACTCAAACTGACGATACGCCCGGCGCAACCGGTGTCGTGCAATTGCGGGTCTGCCACATTACCCTCTTCCCGGGGCTGAACCATGCCGATCAGCCTAGGACCTGCCAGCGCATCGAACGCCATATTCAGGTAACGTTCCTCAAAGATATTGAGCGGTAACTGACCATTAGGCAGAATCACCGCACCGGTCAGCGGAAATACCGGTAACACGTCAGGCAATTCATCGAAGGAGGGAGTGAACCGGTTTCGCATTTTCTAGCATTCAATCGACTGGAAAAATTCTAATTCAAGACTCAAAGTTACGACCTCGGGATTTATGCCTCAAACACCATACTATGAGTATCTGCTCAAATTCGTCAACTCAAAATAAAATCCTGTGGATCAACACAGGTCACGTCGGTTAAGACATGGCCCGATTCGCCGTCATTGGCTTTGGCTCTTTGATCTGGGATCTAGACGATCTTGCGCCATATGTGGCGAGCAATTGGCAGATGTACGAAGGCCCAGTGCTACCTCTGGAATTCTCCCTGGTTTCCCAAAAACGCCAACATGCCCTGGCGCTGGTGATCGATCATGCCGATGGCCTACCCTGCCCGACCTGCGTGATCGACAGCACTCGAAACTCCCTGGATGAAACGGTGACCGATCTGGCAGCACGGGAGCGAACCACTATCAATAATATCGGCTATGTCGACCGTACCAAAGGTGACTCACATTCAGCTCACGAAATCACTCGCGAAACACTGTGGGATTGGATTGGAGCCACCGACTATGATGGTGCCGTCTGGACCGATGGAACACGCAATTTCGAGGCGCTAACCGGCCAGCCGTTTGGCCTGCAGGCGGCACTGGACCATCTGTGGGCCCTGACAGGTGATTCGCTTACTGAGGCCCAGCGCTACATTCGCAATACGCCAGCCCGAGTAGATACGCCGCTGCGCCGTGCCCTGGCGGATTCGCCGTGGTGGCATCATGCCTCCAACGACTGACCCCCAAAATTCTCGGCATGGCACTGGCCATAACGTGCCGACCCGTTACGTCGGCCGCTTTGCCCCCTCACCGACTGGCCAGTTGCACTTTGGCTCACTCGTCGCAGCTGTCGCGAGTTTTGCCGATGCCCGATCTCACAACGGAGTCTGGTTGCTTCGCAATGATGATGTCGACCAAAGCCGCACCGTTGTGGGATCAGCCCAGGACATCATGGCAACACTACGGGCTTTTGGCTTTAGCTGGGATGGGCCAGTTCACCACCAATCACAACGCCAGAACCACTACGCCGATGCCATTGATAAACTCCGTCAACGAGACCTGGTGTACCCCTGCCGCTGTTCGCGCCGGCAGGTTGAGGCCGCTGGACGACGAGGGGCCGATGGCATCATTTACCCAGGTACCTGTCTCAACTGGAACGGGATCGGGACAGAACGGGTATCCGTACGCCTGCGTACCAGTGATCAACAAATCAGGATTAACGATCAAATCTGCGGCTGTGTTCACCAAAATCTGGCGCGCGAATGCGGGGATTTTGTAATCCAACGGGCGGATGGCTTTACTGCCTACCAGCTCGCCGTCGTGGTCGATGATTTTATTGACGGTATCACGCACGTGGTTCGCGGTGCAGACTTACTTTCGTCAACACCCCGCCAAGTCTTTCTGCAGCAACAGCTAAACTACCCCAACCCTGTCTATGCCCATATACCCCTGGCACGTGACCATGATGGCAACAAGCTCAGTAAGTACGATGACGCTCACCCAGTCAACCCTGCCCAACCCCTGGGGGCGCTGCATATGGCCTGGGAATTTCTCGGCCAGCCTCCATTGCCCAATCCCTGCGACAATGTGGACCAATTTTGGATGATGGCTATTCCAGCATGGTCGATAAAAAGGATAGAACAGTTTAAATCTTTGCCCGACTAGAGTTCTGTGAGAATAAGCACGATGGACGCCGATGAAATATTGAACTTCTGGTTTGCAGATTCTCGCACCTCAGTTGAAGCCCTCCCCCGTCACCAGGCCCGCTGGTTCACCCCTGACACAGAATTGGACAATGAGATCAGAGTCCGATTTGGCGCGCTGCCCGATCAGGCTCTGACCAGAGAACTTGAGCACCCTCAAGAAGATCCGAACAATCTATTGGCGATCGTACTGGTACTGGATCAGTTTCCGCGCAATCTGTATCGCAATACCGCACGGGCTTTTGCCTATGATCACGCCGCACTGAAAATTGCAAACCAGCTTGTGGGCGAAATTACGTTCCGTGATCTGCATCCGGTTGAACAGGCCTTTGCGCTTTTGCCCTTTGAGCACTCCGAAATGCTAGACGACCAGGTTCGCGCGGTAAAACTTTATGAGGTTCTCGCCGCGCAAACGCCTGGGCCCTACCAGCCCTTTCTGCGAAATGCACTGGATTTTGCTAACCGCCATTACCAGATCATCGAGCGCTTTGGCCGGTTTCCTCACCGCAATGCCATTCTTGGCAGAGCATCGTCGGCCGGGGAGAAAAAATTTCTCGAGGCCGGGGGCGATACCTTCGGTGTAGCACTGCCTAAAGCGTAGTTCGCGCCACGATACTACCGCGCGCAAGAGAAGTCATACCGGAAGCGGGCCCCGGCTGATGAAATGGATCACCCCATCGCCGTCAGAATAGATCCCACCCGAGCAATCGCACTCTATAGAATGCGCGGCTATGAACGCTAAGGCAGATCAATTCAAGGGGGTCGCATACTGTCTGGGGGGAATCATCCTGTTGAGCCCCGACAGCCTATTACTTAGGCTGATTAATACAGACGTTTGGACCCTGGTCTTCTGGCGCGGCAGCCTTTCCGCGCTGGGCCTGCTAATCATTGCATCAGTCCTGGAGCGCCCCGGGGGCTGGAGGCGTCTCTTTAAGATTGGTTGGCACGGGATAACGGTAGCCGTGCTTTTCGCCGGTGGCTCACTGGCTTTTGTTTTCGCCATCATGAATACGGCTGTAGCCAATGCACTGGTCATCATGAGCGTATCGCCTTTGATCGCCGCTCTGCTCAGCCATTTCTTCTTTCACGAACGTATCACGCAGAGAATCTGGCTGGCGACATTAGCAATTATCATCGGCCTGCTGTTGGTTTTTTCGGGCAGCATGAAAAGCGGGGGTACTGCCGGTGACCTTGCGGCCCTGGTGGTGAGTTTTGTCCTTGCCTTTAATTTCGTTGTGATTCGAAAACACCGGGCAGTGAGCATGGTTCCCGCTATGGCTTGGAGCGGGGCATTGGCCTCCCTGTTTGCACTGCCTTTCGCAACCCCAACAAATCTCGATGGTCACGCGCTGATGTATATGCTGGTGCTGGGCCTCATCATCGTACCGGTCAGCATAGCCTTGATTACCTCGGCCCCACGATACATTTCTGCGCCACAGGTTAGCCTCATAATGCGTCTGGAGGCCTTACTTGCACCACTGTGGGTCTGGCTGGTACTGGGTGAAGTTCCAAGCGAGCAGACACTGATCGGTGGGGTTATCATTATTTCTACCCTGGTCGTGCTATCACTGGCGGCGCTTTATCCTCGTACAGGACGTGCACCGTGAAAAGTAACGCCCTTGGGGAGGTACGGGACTTTTCCGAACGCTACGCAGTATTACTGATTGCCGGCAGCAGCCTCCTGATTTCCGTTAACGGCTTCATGCTGCGCAGTATCGACACCGCCAGCGCATGGCAGGTGATTTTTGGACGTCAGGCCTTCTTTACGCCGGCGGTACTCATACTGCTGGCCGTGCGTTATCGCGGACAACTGGTGCGACTGTTTCTGGATGCAGGGTGGGTGGGCCTGGGGGGTGGAATCTGCCTGGGTCTGGCCAACCCTACCGTGATCCTGGCCATGACGCATACCACGGTGGCCAACGCACTTTTTACCTTGAGCGCGTGCCCATTGATCACCGCGGTACTGGCCTGGGTGCTTTTGCGCGAACCCCTGTCACGCACAACATTGACCGCCATCGCGGTCGCAATGGTTGGCATCGGCATCATGGTCGCCGACGGGCTGGGCGGTGGCTCCTTGCTGGGCAATGCCCTAGCCCTGTTATGCGCCCTGCTTTTTTCAATGTTTGTCATCTTCCTGCGCCTGGGCAAAGACCGAAATATGCTGCCCACGAGCGTGATCGGTGGCGCCATCAGCGCCCTGGTGGGTCTTGTTGGTGCGGGTTTTGACTATCACCTGACACTGCATGATGGCCTGATCTGCCTGTTCTGGGGCGGCATCATCGTGACCACGGTACATTTCTTTTTTATACAGGGGTCACGTTATGTCCCCGGCGCCGAGATTATGCTGATTACGCTTATCGAATTTATCCTGGGACCCATGTGGGTCTGGCTGGGCTTTGGAGAGCGGCCCACCTACACAGCCCTGGCTGGTGGAGCACTGGTACTGGCAGCGGTAGCGGGGCGGGCTTTGGTAATGGTGCGGCGGTAGCAAAGATCACCGTCAAGAGCCTAGTCTCTAACAAGATCTGTTGCGCCCATAAATCGTTTCCTAACTAGACCTGGGTTCCTTCGGCCTGTTTGGGAAAATAGTCATCGCACGATCCTTCGCGCAACACGTCTGCCGTTGCACAGTGCAGACCACCGCCGAAAGGATAGGCATCGCGAAAGGCCAGCGGCAGAACTTCAAAACCCAGTTTATCAAGCTGCTCGATCTGGTTGACCTCGCTGGCCTCGACAATCACTGTCTTGTGATCCAGTATCAGTACGTTCATTGACAGCCAGACGCTGGAATAACACAGCGGAGGCGGCGCATCATTTGATGGCTGTGCCGCATTGATAATCTCCCAACCATTGGATTCGAAGATCTTGCGCTGCGCCTCGGGCAACTTGCGGTTAGGGTTATTCATGATCAACCCCGGGCGCAACGGAACAAAGGTTGCATCAATATGAATCGGGTAGGGATCACCTGGGAAATTCACTGCGTGTACCCGGTGATCCGGATAGTGGCGCTGCAGCCACTGCATACCGCGACGGTTGGTGGTCAATCCATGCTGACAAAAAAGATCCTTACCTATCCGCAATACATCGGCCGCATCAAACAGGGGTTCGTTCTCGGTAGTCACAAAATCTAATGCAGCCGTGCGTTTTAGTCGCTCCTCTATCGTGATTTCATCAAAGTAACCGGCCTGATAAGCCTCATCGGTCAGTCGTGGCCGCGGCGCCTGCTCCCAGCGAAAATGCGGATCTTCATCAAAGTAACACTGCATCAAGGAGTGATAAGCCAGAAACTCCCAGTAACGGCAACGAAATGACATCGGGGCAGAAAGAATCTCCTTGCCGACCGTCAGCAACACATCGCGAGGCGGCATGCAGCCGAACATCGAACCGGTCGTAAAGTCAGGTGTAATCACAGCCTGGTTCCACTGAATTGGCTCAGGTCGATCGACTCGAACACCACGACTCTCAAGCAGATTAACCAGGTTATCGAGTTGTTCATTGGCCTGCTCCACCGTACGCAAGGGTCGTGGCCCCCACATCCCGCGCATATCACTGTCCTCGGGCACCTTGGCTTCGGTCGCCGGCTCTGATGGAGGAATGCAGGTGAAATCTGCCCGCCCGACTATGACGTGCTTTAAGGGATCAAAATCGTTCCATGAACTGACAACAGTGGGTCGCATTACTTGTCTCCGATAGTTTTCTTTTGTTTTTTCGCATTTGTCCTGGCAATCTGTCGCTATCACATAATGGAAGAATTGAACTTACTGGACTCGTGCAACCGAGTTGCTCAAGTATGTAGAGCCTGTGGGAGTGCGTCACCCACTATCTGACGCGAATTGTATACTGTCAGTCTGTGGCAGCGAGTACTGCCACTTCTGCCAATAAGGAAGGTTAACGATGGGAGCACCGGAGCCCGTACAGTCGGCATGTATTCCCGTGCCGCATCCCAAGAAGGGGCGCAGTTTGACTAAGCCTAAATGGCAAGCAGCCCTCACCGGGGCCTGTTTTCTCTTGGCCCTGTGCACTACGGCGGGCGGATCAGAGCAGTTGACTCTGGAGGTTCCGACCGGATTCGACAAAAAATTTGAAGAATCGACTGAAGTTTCGGAGATTCACGAATGGGTCCCAAAAGGCGAGACCGTCCAGGATTGGACACAGATGATTACCCTGACGGTTGCATACGACCTGATCAACTTCGATCCGCTGAAGTTTTTTGACGAAATTGCCCGGAACTGGGAAGAAGATTGTCCTGACTACGCCGGCATGCTACTTCATGAGGGCCTAGAGAATAATTATCCAGTTGCAGTCTGGTTTCTGCGTTGCCCTAAGAATCCAATGACCGGAAGGCCTGAATTCACCTACTTTAAAGGCATCTCAGGAAAAGACGGGTTTTATACCGTGCAAAAAGCCTACGCAGCACACTACAAAGAAATCGATGAACGAGAGATAAACATCTCGATGAAGTTTTTAAAGCAAGCGCGTCTGTGTCATACCCTGGATCTTGCCGATCACCCCTGCGTCTCGCAATATGACCAGAATTTTCTTAGCGTCGTCAGAAAACTGCTTGATCGTTTAGATAAATCGTTATGGGAGAATTCCAGTGAATGCTTGACTCAAAAAGTGGATCTGTTTCCGATGACAGTCAAGAAGATATTTCTCGTGCATTCGGATAATCCTGAAGAGTCTGTGATAGCGGAACACATTAACGAAGTCGCACCAGATACGTTGGATGAGGTATATGCCGTTTTTGCAAGCTGCGGGATTGAGTGACCTGCGATCTTTCTCTGCATCATTGCTGTAATTCAAATCTTAGATAATTAAATCATACGATTTAATTTACGAAAGCGAGCGAGATTAAACAAACAATATGGATCAGAAAATCAACCAGCGAAATTGATTGGCCCTGCCTTAAGACAAAGGGGTAGTTATCGTGTCGTGCATCGCCTGCAATACCTTGGCCCGGCGTGAGAGCCACCAGCCGTATTGTGCCGGCCATTGCGCCCACTCAGGATCAGCCCCCAGTGCGAGCGCAGCATGCAGTGGCCAATTGGGATCGTTGAGTGCCTCGCGGCCAATAGCCACCAGGTCAGCCTGGCCTTTCTCTACAATTTGTTGCGCCTGCTGTGGCGTCAGCACCAAGCCAACTGCCTGAGTCAGTAAGTTCGCGCCTTCTTTAACCGCCTGTGCGTAAGGAACCTGGAAGCCCGGTTGCGGCGGCGGACCTTTGGCCGCGGTTGCCGAACCCAGGATGCCTCCTGAAGAACAATCAATCACATCCACGCCCAGACCCTTGAGATCCTTTGCCAATGCAACGGTGTCTTCGAGTGACCACCCCTTCGGCGCACCATCCACTGCAGATACCCGCACGAACAGAGGCTTGCCCTCCGGCCAGGCGGCCCGTACAGCCTCGACAGTCTCAAGCAGCATGCGGGAGCGACCTGACCGGTCACCTCCATAGGCATCGCTGCGATGATTGCTGACTGGGGAGAGAAAACTTGCTGCCAAATAACCATGGGCAGCATGCACCTCAGCAATACCAAAACCTGCCGTATTGGCTCTACGCGCAGCGGCCGCAAAATCTTCAACCACCTGGGCAATATCACTGCAGGTCATCTCAGATGGCACCAGCCAACCCTCCCCCAAGGGGTCGGATGAGGGGGCAATAACCTCCCAGGGCACTTCCCCTCGAGCCTGATCACGCTCATCAAGCGGTCCGTTACCATGCCAAGGTCGCTGCATGGATGCCTTGCGCCCCGCGTGGGCCAACTGAATTGCCGGTATCGAACCCATGCTGTGGATAAAACCCGTAATGGATGACAACGCCTGAGCATGCGCATCAGACCAGATACCCAGATCGCCGTGGGTAATCCGGCCACGGCGCTGCACCGCAACCGCTTCGGTAAACACCACGCCAGCGCCCCCCTGGGCCAGCTTTCCCAGGTGCACCAGGTGCCAGTCATTCGCCAACCCATCGCCCGCGCTGTATTGACACATCGGTGCGATCACCAGGCGATTGGGCAGACTCAGATCACGAATCTGCAACGGCTGGAATAGTTTAGATTCGAAAGTCATTTTCTTGGCATCGATCCGGGTCTTGGTCTGAGCGCGCAATCATATCGGTCAGGTCCGCCAGATACCAGAAGAAATACCATACCCACTCTGACCGAATATGCCTTGCGCTAGGCTCTACTTGCAGATAACGTGGCATTTTTCTGGGGGACCTATCAATGTCGAATCCAAAACTTGCAGCCGAGTTGCTGCACCAGGCTCGTCGGCCCGGTAAAGCAATAGCCGCATTGCCCGAGGCGGCGCTGCCACGGAACCTGACCGAGGCCTACGCAGCCCAAGCAGCATTGGTCAAACTCCTGGGCGACCAAGACGGCGCGCCCCTGGGATACAAAGTCGGTTGTACCAACGTCAGCGCACGACAGATGCTCCAGATCGACTCGCCATTCAGTGGTCGTTGTCTTGCGCATCAGGTGACCCCTTCTCCCAGTCAGCTTGATGCCAGCGCACTGCATATGATCGGGGTCGAACCCGAAATTGCGGTTCGAATCTGCCAGAACCTGGAACCTGGGCCACGATGGAACGCAGACAGCGTGATCGGGCATGTAGATCAAGTGATGCCCGCGATCGAAATCGTAGAGAGTCGTTTTTCCACCTGGCCGACGATGGGCTTTCTCAGTGCCATTGCGGATAACGCCGTGCATCGGCAACTGGTGCTGGGCGCCCCGATTGATGACTGGGCGCGCCAGCAGGTAGAAAAAACCCGAGTCACACTGACAGCCAACGGCCAGGTTGTACGCGAGGGCGTGGCGGCCAACGTCGATGGGGGGCCTTTTGGGGTTATTGCCTGGCTCGCCAATCATCTGAACGCGATGGGCATTGCCCTGATGGCCGGGGAAATCGTGACCACCGGTGTGATGACCGATATCTACGACAGCGCGCCGGGAGAAGACCTGGTGGCAGAATATGACCTGCCCGGAGAAGTACGCGTGAGCGTTACCTGACCATGGTACATGAACTGATTCCGTTACCCGCACGGGCGGTGCGCACGCTACTGAAAAAACAAGAGGTAAGCCCGCTTGAACTGCTCGATGTATTGGAACAGCGCATCGAGGATGTAGATGAGGCTGTCAACGCCTTGCCGACGCTGTGCTTTGACCGGGCCCGATCACGCGCCCGCTCACAGGATTTCTCGACGCTGCCCCTGGCGGGCATACCTGTCGCGATCAAAGACCTGACTGAGGTTGCAGGAGTACGTACCACTATGGGCTCAATGGCCTACCAGGATCATGTGCCTGAATCATCGGATCTGCTGGTCGAACGGATCGAGGCTGCTGGCGGGATCGTCTACGGTAAAACAAACACCCCCGAGTTCGGCGCCGGCGCCAACACCTTCAACGATGTGTTTGGTTATACCCGCAACCCCTGGGACACAGCGCTTTCTGCAGCAGGTTCATCCGGCGGATCAGCCGTCGCCCTGGCTACCGGTATGGCATGGCTGGCAACGGGCTCAGACCTTGGGGGGTCGCTACGTAACCCTGCCAGTTTCTGTGGTATAGCCGGCTTGCGGCCAAGCCAGGGACGCGTCCCCTCAGATCCAGGTGAACTCGCCTTTAACCGGTTGAGCACCGATGGGCCCATGGCCCGCAACGTCAGTGATCTCGCCATGCTGCTGGATGTGATGGCCGGCTATGATTCACGCGACCCGATGTCGCTGGATGATCCTGTCATTTCCTTTGAGGCATCTGCCTTGCGAAAAGAAGTGCCCAGGCGCATCGCCTTTTCTGCAGACCTGGGTGTGACTCCCGTGGATTCAGAAGTTGCCCAGATTTGCGAAGAGGCAGCGATGCGATTTGCGGAACTGGGTACAGTAATCGAACATGATCATCCGGACTTCTCAGGACTGCAGGAGGTCTTTCAGGTACATCGCGCCTTGTCTTTCGCTACCCACCTGGGGCCTGAACTCGAAGCAAACCGCTGCGTCTTTAAGCCGGAGATCGTATGGAACGTGGAGAAAGGACTCGCACTCAGCACTAAGGAAATTATGGATGCCATGGTGGGTCGCTCGGTGATCTATCAGCGGACACAACGTTTCTTTTCGCAATATGACCTGATCCTGACCCCGGCTACGGTGGTACCGCCGTACCCGATCGAGCAACGTTTTGTCGAGCGTATTGGTGATCATGTATTCTCAAACTATATCGAGTGGTGCTCTATTGCCTATGCCTTTACTGTCATTGGTGCACCGGCCCTGTCAATCCCCTGTGGCTTCACCCAAAGTGGACTGCCCGTGGGCTTACAGATCGTGGCGCCACCCCGTCAGGAAGGCCGACTTCTTTCGGCAGCCCTCGCTTATGAAGCCTTGGCACAGATGACCCACCAGATCCCTATCGACCCCAAAGGGTAAGCCGATGACACATTACAGCGTATGCCCGCATGACTGCCCTTCGACCTGTGCCCTGGAGGTCGAAAAAATTGATGAATTCACCATTGGCAAAGTCCGCGGCGCGACAGCGAATACGTATACCGCCGGGGTCATCTGCAGCAAGGTGGCCCGATACCGTGAGCGAATCCATCATCCTGACCGTCTGATTCAACCCTTACGGCGCAAGGGCAGCAAAGGCAGCGGCAATTTTGAACCCATCGACTGGGAAGATGCACTGGACGAAGTTGCGCAGAACCTGCTGCGCGTTGAGCAGCACTACGGGCCAGAAGCAGTGTGGCCCTACTGGTACGCCGGCACCATGGGGCTGGTCATGCGAGACGGCATCAACCGGCTGCGCCACGTGAAGGGTTATTCGGGAAGGTATTCGACCATTTGTGTTACCCCGGCGTGGAATGGTTTTATTGCCGGCACCGGGCGTCTGGCCGGAGTGGACCCAAGAGAAATGGCGCAGTCTGATCTTGTCATCATCTGGGGCACCAATGCGGCCAGCACCCAGATCAACGTTATGACCCATGCGCTCAAGGCACGGCGGGAGCGGGGGGCAAAAATTGTCGTCATCGACACTTATCGCAACGCCACTGCGAAACAGGCTGATCTTTTTCTCTGTGTACGGCCTGGCACCGATGGCGCACTGGCCTGCGCCCTGATGCATACGCTCTTTCGGGATGGCAATGCCGACCACGAGTATCTAAAAGAATTCAGCGATTGCCCGGATGAGCTTAAAGCGCATCTCGCCTCGCGTGATCCTGCCTGGGCTGAAGCCATCAGTGGTATCCCGGCCGGACAGATTGAGACTCTGGGCGCGATGATTGGCGCGACTCCCCGGACCTTCTTTCGCCTGGGTTACGGGTTTACCCGACAGCGCAATGGTACCGCTAACATGCACGCCGCATTATCGGTAGCAACCGTCGCGGGTAGTTGGCGTCACGAAGGTGGCGGCGCATTTTGCAATAATGACGCAATCTACCACTGGGATAAAACGGTCCTTGAGGGACTCGACCACCTTGATCCCAACGTACGAATGCTCGATCAATCCCGAATTGGCGCCATACTGACAGGCGACCCCGAGGCACTTAATCATGGCCCTCCGGTCTCGGCATTGCTGATACAGAACACCAACCCGATGTCGGTTGCACCAGATCTTAACCGGGTTCATCAAGGCTTTGCCCGGGAGGATTTGTTTGTCTGCGTACATGAACAATTCATGACCGAGACGGCACAAATGGCTGATATCGTGCTACCCGCAACGATGTTTCTGGAGCATGACGATGTCTACCAGGCTGGCGGCCAGCAGCATATCACCCTGGGGCCTAAGATCATTAACGCCCCGCCCTTGTGTCGATCCAATCACGAGGTTATCTGCGCCCTGGCCAAGCGCCTGGGTGCCGACCACCTGGGTTTTGAATTGAGTCCGCGTGAAATGATTGACCAGACACTGCGTGATTCAGGCTGGGGAGACCTCGAGCACCTTGAGCGTGAACACTGGATTGACTGCCAGCCAGAGTTTCGTGATGCCCATTATCTGAACGGCTTTGCTCATACAAACGGCCGCTTTCATTTTTCACCTGACTGGGATGCGCTGGTGCCGCATGGCTTTGGTCCATCTGATACGGTGATGCCCGCATTACCTGACCACTGGAATGTGATCGAAGAAGCCGACTCCGAAATGCCCTACCGACTGGTGACGGCACCTGCACGTCACTACCTTAACTCGACTTTTACTGAAACCCCCACCTCTATCCGTCGCCAGAGACAGCCAAATATCATGCTACACCCCGACGACGCCAACGAACTGGGAGTTGCCTGTGGAGATCAGGTCCGAGTCGGCAACACACGCGGAGAACTAGCCCTGATGGCACAGGTTTTCGATGGCGTACAACGGGGCGTTGTGATCGTAGAGAGTATTTGGCCAAACCGGGCCTTTCCCGGCGGCAAAGGGATTAACGTGCTGACCGGCGCTGACCCGGTTGCCCCCGTGGGGGGCGCTGCCTTTCATGACAACCGGGTATGGATTGCACCTGTGACGTGAGCATCTGCCATTGAACCTGAATTTGTGGGACTTCCAGAAAAAAGCGGGCCATTGGGCCCGCTTTTTACCTGATGCCGATCAGGACCAGAACCCACTCCCTATTGCACCCGCGGCGGCGTCTCAAAAGTATGATAGGGCGGTGGGGAAGGCAAACTCGCGAACATCACGCCCGGTAGGCAATCCGATTAGAATGACCAACCAGAGGAGATAAGCATGGAAATAGGCCTAGGTGGGAGTTTGTTAGCCATTGTCGTTCTTATCGGAGGATGGCTGATATGGACCTATAACCGGTTCATCCGGCGAAAGAACAACGTGCGCGAAGCGTGGAGCGGGATCGATGTGCAATTGAAGCGTCGGCACAACCTGATCCCGAATCTGATCGAGACCGTCAAAGGATACCTTGGCCATGAACAGGATACCCTGGATACGCTGACCCGGATTCGTACCGGTACTGGTGACGAGAGTAGCGTTGCGCAGGTGGTGCAACAGGAGAACATGCTCTCCAAGGCGTTGGGCAATGTGCTGGCCGTGGCCGAGGGTTACCCCGATCTGAAAGCCAGTACAAATTTTCTTGACCTGCAGCAGAAACTGCATGAGACAGAAGATCAGGTGCAATTGTCCCGACGCTACTACAACGGGACGGTTCGCGACTGGAATATCATGGTCGAGTCTTTTCCGAGCAACCTGATAGCCAGTGCGTTCGGGTTTCGCATCGCAGAATTTTTCGAAATCGAACTCGCCACGGAACGAGCAGTCCCCAAAGTCGAATTCTGATGGCCCATATTTGGTACCGGCTGTTTTGTGTTGCCACATTGGCAACACTGCTGACCCCCACCATCACGGCTGCCCAAGAACGCATCCGGTCTTTCGACAGCAGGGTTCAGGTTCACCACAGTGGTGAACTGACAGTCACGGAAACCATCACGGTAATAGCCCAGGGCAAGAAGATCAAACGTGGCATCTATCGTGATTTCCCGACAGAGTACCAGGATCATGAAAACCGTAAACACCGTGTCAGTTTTTCTCTGCTAGGGGTGACCCGCAACGGCAATCCCGAGGCTCATCACATCAAGGAACTCGCGAACGGGATCCGCATTTATATTGGAAGAAAGGACAAGGTCCTTGCCAAAGGTCTGTATACCTATGCGCTGACTTATCGTACCGACCGGCAGTTGGGGTTTTTTGATGATCACGATGAACTGTACTGGAATGCAACCGGCCATGACTGGGCTTTCCCAATAGACAGAACGCGGGTCACGGTAAAACTGCCCGAGGGCGTCCCAGCCCATCTTATCCAGACCACCGCCTATACCGGTCCGGCCGGTTCGACCGACCGGGCCTACGAATCGCAGATCATGAGTGATGCCTCGGTACAGTTCAGCGCCACATCAACTCTGCCAGCCGGATCTGGCATTACGGTAGTGGTTGGTTGGCCAAAAGGCTACGTGAGCGAACCCGAGTTTTCTTCCGAATTTGGATTTTTCCTTAAAGACAACCTCGTATTGTTGATCGGCCTTACAGGCTCAGCACTGGTGTTGCTGTATTTTCTGCTCGCATGGCATCGGGTAGGGCGTGATCCACCCGGTGACACCGTGATCCCCCGCTTTAAACCCCCAACCGGACTTTCCCCGGCAGCGGCGCGTTACATCCTTAAAATGGGCTTTGATGGCAAAGTCTTCTCCTGTGCCCTTATCAGCATGGCCGTCAAGAAACGGATCCGGATCGTTGAACAACCCGATGGGGCCACCATCATTGAACGGGACGACGCCGGCAACGACAGTATGTTGTCTTTTGGTGAGAAAGCCCTATATCACAAATTATTGGGTCACTCAGGCCAACTGGAACTCGACAATGCGAATCACCAGCAGATCGGTGCCGCGCGAGACACACTCAAATCACGCCTTGCCGACGAATACCACAGCCACTACTTTTTCAAAAATCTCAAATGGCTCGTACCAGGCATAGCGCTTTCTATACTGACCATTGTAGGCCTGGCCATCACCGACTTTGAGCCTGTTATGTTTTCCGGGATACCTATCCTGATCACCAGCGTATTCGCTGTTGTTGCCACTCGTATCTGGCGCCAGGGTAGACGCTTGTTTGCCATTGTGTTTGTTGGGATTGCCGCAACTGTCAGCCTGGGTAACCTGGGTGTGATGATGATCACTACCGAAGCCGGCTTGGCGATGATTCTGACTCTGGCGTTTCTCGTAGGCATCAATTGCCTGTTTTACTTTCTGCTCAAGGCGCCGACCCGACTGGGACGCACGATGATGGATGAGATTGAGGGATTTGAGAAATACCTCAGCACCGCGGAACAGAACCGACTGGATACCCTCGCCTCTCTCGATGAAAACCTGGCTCTATTTGAGAAGTATCTACCCTATGCGCTCGCCCTTGATGTGGCCCAGGCCTGGTCTGAAAAATTCAGCGAAACACTGGCGCGAGCAGCCCATAATCCCGAACAAGGTTACCGGCCCCACTGGTACCAGGGTAGTTCATGGGACGCCGCAAATCCGGTGGATTTCGCCGAAGGTTTGGGTAAAACACTGTCTTCTACCGTTACCGCAGCAGGCATTAGCCCGGGATCTTCCTCAGGTTTTAGCGGCGGGTCTTCTGGGGGGGGTGGCGGTGGAGGTGGAGGGGGTGGCTGGTAGCCCACCTGAACTGTTATCCATTTGACACGGTCCAGCGGGGTGCACGATATCCACCGGTTATGCCTCCGACAGAAAGCACCAACTGCCACAAGTGATTCTCGCGAGAACGAAATGAGCCCGCGCAGACCAACAGATAGTAGTTGAACATCCGCTTGAAACGCTCGCCATAATGATCCTTCAATGTCGGCCAGGCGTCGTTGAAGTTTTGATACCAGGCCATCAGTGTTGGATCATAGTCGGCGCCGAAATTATGCCAGTCTTCTATCGAAAAAAATACAACCGCATGTTCTGCCAATGTCGGAGCAGGTGGCAGCACACCATTGGGGAAAATATATTTTTCTATCCACCGATCGGTTGCAAATCCGCCTCGGCCCGCACCGATCGTATGCAACAGGAAAAGTCCTTGGTCCTTGAGTAAGGATCGGGTCTTGCCAAAAAAGGTTCGATAGTTGCGCGGCCCGACATGTTCGAACATACCCACTGACACGATCCGATCAAACTGGCCCTCAAGTTCACGGTAATCCCGGATCTCGATGGTAACTGGCAGACCGGCACAGCGCTCGCGGGCCAGCTGGGCCTGTTCATTTGAAACTGTCACCCCGGTAACATTGACCCCATGGTGCTGCGCCATCCAGCAAGCCAGACCACCCCAGCCACAGCCGATATCCAGAACCTGCATTTTAGGCTCGAGTCTTAACTTGGCACAGATCATCTGCATCTTGGCGATCTGGGCCTCCTCCAGCGTTTGCGCACCATCCCAGAAAGCGCAGCTGTAATTCATATGGGGATCGAGCATGCTTTCAAAGACATCATTGCCGATATCGTAGTGCTGCTCTGCAACCTGAAATGCCCGGCCCCGACTTTGACGATTCACCAGTCGAGAACCAACAAGGTACAGCCAGAACCGCAGGTTGTTGCGCACTTTATCCTCAAGGCCGGCACGAAACCCGCGGGTGATCATTTCATCTAACGCTTCACAATCCCACCAGCCATCGATATAAGCATCGCCAAGACCCAAGGTGCCATGCCGTGCGATACGCGAAAAAAGCGCATTATTGTGTACCTGCACATCCCAGGGATCCGACCCGTTGAGACGAATGCCGGCCGGTTCGAGTATCTGCTCAAAACGTTTGATCATTCTTTTCACGCCAACCCCCTTTGACCCCTGTCCGCTTGAATCCCATTTCGGGCAGGATTACTGCTCTAGTGTCAACGACCCTGGTGTTTTCACAGCACCCGCTCATTGCCCCCGTCAATCGGTACCTGGGCTCCGGTGGTACAGCGAAAAGTGGGCCCTGCCATAGCGCACACCATAGCAGCCACGTCACGAGAGGTGATCTCCTGATTTAGCAGATTATGCTTACGATACGCCTCCACGCTCATGCCATAGTGTGCCGCCCGGCTTTCTAATACCTCATCAGTCCAGATTGCCGTATCAAAAACCGCATTGGGATGAACGGTATTGACGCGGATACCGTCTGTTGCGAGCTCCAACGCGAGTACACGTGCCAATTGGGTCAGGCCAGCCTTGGCCACGGAGTAGGCTCCAGCACCGGGGCCGGGCGCCGGTACATTCTTTGAACCCATGATGATCACGGCCGGCTCCCAGCCCAATCTCAGGTAGGGTATGCTCTGGCGCACAACATGCATGGCACCAGTGAGATTGATATCCAGTGAGCGCTGCCATTCTTCATCCGGCATATCACCCACCATATTACTGGCGCAGAATATCCCGGCATTACTGACCACGATATCCAGTCCACCGGTGCTTGCAACCGCACTATCTATAGCCTGACGTACCGCTTCGGGGTCGGTGACATCACAGATAATACCGCTAACAGCTGGTGAGTCGAATGCCAGACTAACGGCAGGATCCAGATCCAGAACGGTAACCTGCGCACCCTGTTCTCCAAGCGCTGTAGCACAGGCATGACCAATGCCGTTGGCGCCACCGGTCACCACGGCGCACCGTCCCTGCAGGGGCGGCACTGCCGCTGCCTTACCCAGTTTGGCCTGTTCCAATTCCCAGTATTCAACAGCGAAGATGTCCGCGGCTGGCAGGGCGCACCAACCCCCTAGCCTTTCAGCATCTTCAATTGCGCCTATCGTCTGGGTCACGATATCACCAACCACCTTTAGCTCTGCCGGCTGTGAACCAAAGGCCACAGTTCCCTTGCCCGGCCAGATTGCCCAGCGCGGGGCACAGTCCAGCATGGTCAACGCACCATCGGTGTGCTGTTCAAAATACGCCTGATATTCCCGGACGTAAGCATCCACCAGCGATGCAGGCTCACCATCGACAACCAGCGGTAGGCGCTTGGTCCGGATTACGTGATCGGGGGTCAGGGGGCCACGGCTCGCAATATCGGCAACGTCATCGCGACTGGCAAAAGCCAGACTCTCAGGCGCCCCGTCGAAACGCGCCAGCATAGCCCTGCCAACCACCCGGCAGATTTCACGGCGCAGGGATGCCAGTACCAACGGTGACACTATGCCTTTCTGGACGGGTGGTGATGGGCGCTGCCCCAGTACCTGCTCAGCCTGGGTGACAAAACGAATCATACGCTGGTAACTCTCCCGGGCATCGTCGGCAAAACTGAAGATCCCGTGATTCATCAGTACCATCCCCTTAAGCATCGACCAGTCCACTTGTGCCACGAGTTCAACCACTTTTTTTGCCAATGCAAAACCGGGCATCACGTAAGGCACGATCAGCACGCTTTCTCCGTAGAGGGAACGGAGCTGCTGCTCACCTTGTGGCGTATTACTCAGCGTAACAATGGCATCGGCGTGGGTGTGCTCGATAAACCGGTAGGGAATCAGCGCATGCAGGATAGCCTCGACTGAGGGAGCCGGTGCAGTCTGGTCAAACCGGCTGGCACAGAGTTCATTCCGCATTACTTTATCTGGGATGGCATCGAGCGTCTGCAGTGATTGCAATCGCTGCAGATCGACTGCCACGTGATCTTGAGGTTCAATCGTAGCCAAGTCAAAACCGGACGCCTTGATGAAAAGTGCTGGTACCAGCTCACCAAATACATCCCGAAAATGGCCCTTAACGGAGGTATTACCGCCACCATGCAGTACCAGGGAGGGCTCTGCACCCAGCAGCCGTCCTGAGTAGCTGCACAGAATGAGCTCGTGCGGGCAGTCCTCGCCATAACACGATAACAAGGCTTGGGCATCGCGATCAGACCAGCGGTCTTTCATTAGCCGCCAGCAGTCGTGGATCGCAGATAAGGTGGTAAATACTTCGATTCAAAAGTCATTTTAGGGATTGAGAATCCTGCTGATCACGGATTTCAAGATAATAATCATAGGCCTCCTGCACCCTCGCATTCTCATGTACTACCTTGCGCACCGCCTGAATCATGGCCAGCGGGCATTCAGACTGAAAGATGTTTCGACCCATATCCACTCCACAAGCGCCCTGATCCACCGCGTTGAAAGCAAGCTCCAGTGCTTCGCGCTCGGGCAATTTTTTACCACCGGCGATGACGATGGGAACCGGACAAGATGCAACTACCGTATCAAACCCTTGCTCCACAAAATAGGTCTTAACGTACGTTGCACCAAGTTCTGCACAGATCCGGGTTGCAAGTCGCATGTAATTCGCATCACGCACCATATCGCGACCAACGGCAGTTACTCCCAATGTAGCGATACCGTGTTGATTGCCCAGATCAATCAGGCGGGTCAGGTTGTGGATCGACTTGGTTTCGTATTCTCCCCCGACAAATACCTGCACCGCCATGGCTGCAGCGTTCAGCCGAATGGCCTCATCGATGCTGATAGCGATCTCCTCGTTGGATAACTCCTTCAAAATACTGGGGCCGCCACTCGATCTTAAAACGATACCCCCGGTATACGTAGGTGGGATCGAGGTTCGCAAGATACCCCGTGTCAGCATCAGGGTATCGGCATATGGCGTGAGCGGCACAATATTGAGGTCAATGCGCTCAAGCCCGCTGGTCGGGCCAAGAAAATAACCGTGATCAAACGCAAGCATCACGGTGCGACCTGACCTGGGATTAAAAATCTGCGACAGGCGATTTTGCAGTCCCCAGTCAAGATGGTTTGAACCTTTAAGGAAAAAGGGTTCATTCCGCGCAGGAACTCCCACCTGATAATTTCTTGCGCTTTCTGTATCTTTATCAGCCACGTCTTTGCTCTCCCTGATCTGCTGGGGGTGTGGATAGCGGTGCCACCTTATGAGTTCAGTGTAGCCAGTAGAGCAATTCCTGTAAACGCGAACCCTGATACCAAACCGTTTTCCTCAGACTTTCCACTTGGCAACAAGACTCGGGAAGCAGTTTGTATTGCGGGCTGGCATTAACGATTTCACCGGGTCAGGTCTTGCACCTGGTGATTCACCTTTATACGGCCGCTGCCTGGCAGGTGAGACAAGAATCTATCGCCTCGGCGGGTGTCGAGGCGATAATGAGCATGTCGCGATTCTGCTGCTTCAGAAATTGCGCCGCCGCCACCTCATCCAGAAACCCGATCAACTGGTTGTAGTAACCTGCCACATTCAAGAGCACATAAGGCTTTTTGTGCAAGCCAAGTTGTGCCCAGGTCCAGATCTCAAATAATTCCTCCAGTGTCCCGATCCCACCCGGCAATGCGATAAAGCCATCCGACAGATCTGTCATCAATGCCTTTCGCTCGTGCATGCTGCCAACCACATGCATATGCGTCAGATCAGGATGGGCAATCTCCATGTCCACCAGTGACCCAGGAATCACACCGATCACGTCGCCGCCCGCCTGCAATGCGGCATCGGCAATCACTCCCATCAATCCTACCGAGGCCCCACCGTAAACCAGGCCGATCTGCTGTCTGGCCAACATGCATCCCAGTTCGGCCGCCGCCTCAGCATAGGCCGGATTATCGCCGGGCTTTGACCCGCAAAATATACACAGACGCATCAGGCTGGCCGGCCGGTACCGGATCGGGTTACTTTATTCATCAGAGCAATTTTTAACTTTTTCCAAGCGCGCTATGGTCTTTTGATTAGCCTATGTTAAGTTCATATGCTGAACTAATTCAATGGCGACAAGGCAATGGCAAGTGGACTGCGCGCCGGTTTGAGTACAGATTCCATGGGGTTGAAAAAGCACTTTCTGCCTAATCTGTCCAGCTGAATGTCGCTAATCGAATCTGAACTCTCTCATCTATCGGCCATTACCCCGCGGACACCCCGTTTATTTCCAAGCCGATTCGCATAGACTGTACCCTGTAATCCTATCCGTAGTCTGAAAAACCTATAAGGAGTAAAACTGATGACCCTGAAACGAATTCAGATCGGCGAACGTATGAGCCAGGTAGTCGTGCATGGTAATACCGTCTATACGGCGGGCCAGGTCGCACAGGGTGCTCCGGGTGCGAGCGCCTCAGACCAGACCCGCGATATCCTGTCTCGAATCGATGCCCTGTTATCTGAGGCTGGCACCGACAAGTCGCAGTTGATCTCGGCAACAATCTGGCTCTCAGACATAAGCACCTTCAATGAGATGAATGAGATCTGGGATGCGTGGGTCACCCCGGATGCGACTCCTGCCCGGGCCTGCGTTGAGGCCAAGTTGGCGGCGCCTCAGTTTACCGTTGAGATTGCGGTGATCGCAGCGCTGGGCTGAGCACCAGATAGTACTGATGCGAATCGCAGTTCTGGGGGCAGGCCTTGCAGGGATCACCAGTGCCTGGGAGTGTTTGCGCGACGGACACGAGGTTGTTGTGCTGGACCGCGCCGACAAACCAGCCGATTTCACATCCAAGGCCAACGCCGGGCTGATTGCACCGGGCCATGCCTTCGCCTGGGCATCGCCCAAAGTACCGGGCATCATGCTGCGCTCACTATGGCGGAATGATCAGGCGATTCGCTACCGGCCTAGCCTTAACCTGCGCCAATGGCGCTGGCTGGGGCAGTTCCTGCGCCAATGCACGGCAGAACGGGCGAAGATCAACACCCGGCGGAAAACGCGCCTGTGCCAATATTCCCAGTCGCGTCTGCAGACAGTCTCGGCTGAGACCGCCTTTGATTATGACCACAATACCGGCGGACTGATCTATTTCTACCGCTCGAGCCGATCCTTTGAGGCCGCCGCAATCAAGAGTGAAATACTTTCCAGCGAAGGGGTGGGTATCGAAACACTGGACCGGGATCAGGTCATCGCACGTGACCCCGGCCTTGCGGATGCGTACCCTGTCATCAGTGGCGCCCTGTTCGTACCGTCGGATGAGAGTGGTGATCCTTACGTCTTTACTGATTCGCTGGCACGGCGCTGCGTAGAACGTGGTGCCCAACTGCAGATGCAAACCGAGGTCACTGGCATCCAGACTGAAAGTGACCGGGTTGTTGCGATACAAACCAGCCAAGGTCGTGTGGTCGCTGATGCTTTCGTGCTGGCGCTGGGAGTATTCAGCCCGGACCTGCTACACCACCTCGGCGTCCAGGTGCCGATCTATCCGGTCAAGGGGTATTCTGTCACGCTGCCTGCACGAGCCAATCATTGCCTTCCCAAGCTTGGCGGTGTTGATGAAGATAACCTGCTGGCCTACTGCCCGATGGGTAACCGCCTTCGTATCACGGCAACCGCCGAGATTGGCAATTACAATACCGCGCACACGCCAGATGATTTTCGGGTCATGTTGCCCAAGGCCCGGGCTTTGATGCCCCGCGCAGCAGACTTCTCGGCCCCGGATTACTGGGCCGGCCTGCGGCCTATGACGCCGACCGGGCTGCCCTTGATCGGACGCTCACGCTGGTCCAATCTCTGGCTCAATACCGGGCATGGTCACATGGGTTGGACTATGTCCTGCGGATCGGCCCGCATACTGGCAGACCTGATCATTAAAAAGCCGCCGGAAATACCACTTGAGGGAATCGACCCAACCACCATGGGGGTGATGTGATGCAAACACAGCAAAAAACCGATCAGGGTTTCATCAACCTGACGCATATCCCATTTACAGTGGATGAGGGCATTGCCGCAAGGGCACGGATCGGCCTGGTCGTGCTGGCGACCGATCACACCGTTGAGTATGAGTTCAGACAAGTCGTCGATATTCCGGGCGTGGCGGTCTATCAGTCGCGTATTCCCAATTCACCGACCATCACACCCGAAAACCTGCGGGCCATGGAACCTCATATCACGGACCGGACTGACATCATCCTGCCCGGGGTCCCACTGGATGTGGTCGCCTATGGCTGCACATCGGCATCGATGATCATTGGGGAAGACCGGGTCTTTGAACTTATGCACGCAGCCCGGCCCGAGGCTAAAGCGACCACCCCGATCACGGCTGCCTTTGCCGCTTTCCGGGCGACCGGATGCCAGCGCATCGGCATACTCACGCCCTACTCTGACGAGGTAAACCAGTTCATCCGAAACTATATCGAGTCCCGCGGCTTCGAAGTACCGGTGTTTGGCTCATTCAATCAGGATAATGACAATACGGTCGCCTGCATCTCTGCTGAGAGTATGCGGGATGCTGCTCTTCAGATCGGACGTCATGACAATGTCGATGGCGTGTTTGTATCGTGCACCAGTTTGCGGCTCGCCCATTGTGTGGCCGATATCGAGCGCGTGCTGAACAAGCCTGTCACCTCGTCAAATCACGCGCTGATCTGGCACAGCCTGAGACTGGCAGGCATCAGCGAACCCATTGATGGCTTCGGCCGACTGTTTCACCTGCCGGCTTAACACGAGCCAGAGACGAGACGTTTATGACCAATAAGATTGTGCTGGTTGATCACCATCATGAACCTCCCGACAATCTGGTCTCAACGCTGCTCAGCGATCGGGGCTTTGCACTTGAATGGCAACGCCCGTTCGCCGGAGATACCCTCGAACCACCGGATACAGATATGGCGGGCGTAGTGGTTCTTGGTGGCGCACCCAATATCGATCAAATGGACCAGTTCGAATTCCTGCATGACGAGGCCCTTTGGGTGGAGCAATGCCTGAAGCAGGAGGTACCGGTTCTGGGCCTGTGCCTGGGCGGTCAGCTCCTGGCACATGTGTTGGGGGCTGCGGTCACACCCCATCCCGAGGGCTTAGAGGAGTTCGGTCTTTATCCGATCCACCCGGTTGGCCCAGGCCCCGCGTTTGTGCCCGAAAACTTTCATGTGGTTCAATTTCACAGTCGGGGTTTTGATATCCCTGACGGCGCTACCGCCCTGGCCGGGGGCGAACTTTTCCCAAACCAGGCTTTTGGCTACGGCACCAGAGCGGTAGGCCTGCAGTTTCACCCGGAATGCACCCTGACAATTCTGCGCCGATGGCAGGCGCTCGATAACCTGCCGTGGCACAACCCCGGTGCACAATCTATCGACAGGCAGAATCAGCTGGCAGAACAACATCTGGCGGCCGTTGCAAGCTGGTTCGAGGAATTTCTGGATGGTTTCTTCGGTTCACCCGTGACCCCTTCTTTCTAACCCTAGAGTGTTAAGCATGCCCCTCCCTGCAGTTTCTATCAGTCAAGCACAGCAAAATCATGCTGCGCTTGCAGGCCAACCCTGTCCCGATCATGTCACAGACGTACTGGCACCGGAGCGCTGCGCCCTTGCCCGCAAGAACATCTCCCGCTGGAGCAGTTACCAGCCCACAGCCCTGTATCCTCTTGGAGGATTGGCGGGTGAGATCGGCATTGGTTCACTTTTTTATAAGGACGAGAGTACCCGTTTTGGCCTGGGCAGCTTCAAGGCTCTTGGTGGTGCCTATGCCGTACAACAGGCACTGCAACAGGCATTGGATGCCCAACTGGCTGACACGACTGTCACCCTGGACGACATTCACCACAAACGTTACCCCGAACTTGCCGGCGACATGACGGTGGTTACAGCCACCGATGGCAACCACGGGCGGTCGGTGGCCTGGGGCGCACAACGCTTCGGCTGCCAATGCATGATCTACATGCATGAGCATGTAAGCCTAGCGCGCCGGGAAGCGGTAGAGGCATATGGGGCCCAGGTCGTGCGGGTCGCAGGTAATTATGACGACTCGGTACGCCAGGCTGACCAGGATGCCAAAGACAATGGCTGGCAGATCGTATCTGATACCTCCTACCCCGGATACATGGAAATACCGCGCGATGTAATGGCTGGCTATACGTTAATGACCACAGAAACAATGGATCAGCTACCGGGGGATATCGTACCCACACATATCTTCATTCAAGGCGGCTGCGGTGGCCTGGCCGGTGCCGTTTGTGCAGACTTTTGGTTCCGTTATGGCGTCGATATGCCACACCTGATTGTCGTCGAACCGGTACCCGCAGCCTGCCTCTACGAAAGTGCGCGGGCGGGCGAACCCCAACTGGTGAATATCGTTAACGAAAGCCTGATGGCGGGCTTGTCCTGCGGGGAAGTGTCGCTGTTGGGCTGGCAGATTCTCAAGGCAGGTGCCCGGCATTTCCTTACCATCTCGGACGCTCCCGTGGCACCGCTGATGCAGGAGATGGCCAACGGTGCCAGGGGTGACCCCGCAATCGTTGCCGGTGAGTCTGCCATTGCCGGTCTGGCGGGCCTGATCGGTGCAATGCAAGATCCCGCACTTTGCAAAGACCTAGGGCTCAACGAAAGAAGCCAGGTCCTGGTGTTTGGCACCGAAGGCGCGACTGATCCGGCTCTGTATCGGGAACTGACTGGGACTGATGCCAAAAACGTCACCACCTCAAGTAACGGATCATGAATACCATGGTGCAACGGGGATTTGAAACTGGCGAATTTGAGCAGCGCACTCACCAGATTCAACGGGTAATGCGCGACGCACGCTTTGATGCCATCGTCGTCACCACGGAGGCCGAGATCCGCTATTTCAGCGGCTTTCACACCCAGTTCTTTGAGAGCCCGACGCGCCCGTGGTTCCTGGTGGTGCCGGCGGCAGGTAAACCCATCGCGGTCATCCCGCAGATCGGTCAAGGCGGTATGGCCGGCACCTGGATAGATGACATTCATACCTGGCCCTCCCCCAGGCCAGCCGACGACGGTATTTCTCTGTTAAAAAAAGTGATCACTGCCCTGCCGACCCGCTTCGGACGTCTCGGCATGCCAATGGGGCCCGAGAGTATTCTGCGGATGCCAGCCGGGGACGCCAAACGCCTGATGCAGAACATCCCGCTTGAAACAGCCGATTGCGCTGAACTACTGCTACGCCAGCGCTTTATCAAATCACCCGCCGAGATAGAAAAAATCCGTCAGGTCTGCCAGATTACCTCTGGCGCCTTCGAAGCGCTGCCAGATCATACCCAGCTCGGTGACTCCGAAATCGAGATCACCCGACGGTTGCGAATCGATCTGCTTGAACGCGGTGCAGATAATACGCCCTTTATGGTTGCCGGATCCGGTGCGGGAGGCTACGACAGCATTATCATGGGCCCCACGCAACGGACCCCCCAGGACGGCGATGTGCTGATTATCGATACCGGCACCGTTTTTGATGGATATTTTTGTGATTTTGACCGTAACTTCGGCTTTGGCCACGTAGCTGACGATACCCGTCGTGCCAACACGGCTGTTCACCAGGCGGTAGATGCCGGTTTTGCCGCGGCACGACCGGGCGTGCGCATGCGCGAAGTCTGGGCTGCGATGTGGCAGGTGCTGGAAGACTATGGCGCGCTGGGTAACAGTATCGGCCGGATGGGACATGGCCTGGGAATGCTGCTCACGGAATGGCCCTCAGTGCACCCCGAGGATGAAAATACCCTCGAAGCGGGCGTGGTGATGACCCTTGAACCTGGCATGACCTTCGCACCCGGCCGACAACTGGTACACGAGGAGAATATTGTCATCACCCAGGACGGTGCCGAGTACCTGACACGCAGGGCCCCACCTGACATCCCGCTCATCCAATAGCGTGCCACTCTCGCACAACGGGCTTTAGTCTGATACGGTCTCGCCCGTGCGCAGCACGATTATCCTGGCAAACCCCAATGCCGGCCGTGGTCGGGCCGGCGTGCTCGCCCAGCAACTGATCTCGGGCTGCGAATCTTTCTCGAACACACAACTGCTGCAGTGCGCTGATGCAGTCCAGGCCCGTGCCCAACTCGATCAACTGCTAACTGCGCGCTGCGAGCACCTGATTGTGGTGGGCGGTGACGGCACACTGAATCTTGCCGCGCACGCGGTCCTGGATAAACGCCTGGGTCACAAAATCCGTTTCAGCCTGCTGCCCGCAGGAACTGGCAGCGATTTTGCGCGCACGCTGGCACAGTGCCCCACAGTTGCAACCCTTCGGCGGGCGCCGCGCGAACCCCAATCGCGACCCGTCGACGTATTGCGGGTCGACTGGCCCGATGGCCAATACCGCTACGGCATCAACACCGTGTCGGCCGGCATTGCCGGTGCAGTCAATACCGCCATGACAGCATCACCCGGACACGGGTCCGGTGCCTACCTGCGTGCTACGGTTAAAGCCTTCTTTCATTATCGTCCGGGCCTTTGCACCCTGGCATTGAATGGACAACACTGGCACCATGGTGACCTCACCCTACTGGCTATCACCAATGGCAGTCATTTTGGGCAAGGCATGCGGGTAGCGCCCAGGGCTGCGGTAGATGACGGCCAGGCTGAGGTAGTCGCGGTTACAGGCATGTCCCGGGGGTGGTTGCTGTTACGTCTGGTACGGATTTACCTCGGCAACCACCTGACTGCTCCCTATGTGCGTTACCGTCGGGCGAGGGAGATCACCGTAGAGCAGACCTCAGGGACGCTCGGATTGGATATCGATGGCGAAAGTGCGCCTGGCGGGCGTTTCACTGTCCGGGTCATTCCGGGGGCGCTACGATTCTCGTGCTAGCCTGTGCCTTTCTAATTCGCCAGGGCGCCAGAGAAAAAATCGATCAGGGCCGTTTCGTAACGCCGGGGCTCGAGCAGCAGACCCTCAGTGTGATCCGCCTGCTCAAAGGTGTGCAGCACCACCTTCGCGCCTGTCGTCTCAGCTGAGGCCACAAGATCAATCGCATTCTGGTACGCCACTCTGGAGTCGGCAGTACCATGCAACACCTGCACGGGTCGCTCGCCCAAGCGTGCGAGACCATCGGCGGGTGTCACCGCCATCAGGTCCTTGCCACGAACCCGCGCCGCCCAGTAGGCCGCGCGCCAGAGAAACCCGGGGAAACCCTGGTACTCAACCTCATGCGTCGCTGCCTTGTTGAAATCAAACACCGGCGCCTCCAGGCTGAACGCCGCAATTTCTGGATTCTTTGCGGCCGCAATGAGGGCCGCCAGCGCGCCGCCGGAAACGCCATGTACGCCGACCTGAGACAGTGGAACCGCCTTGGCGCTTTTCAACCAGTAGGCCGCCGTCACGATGTCGTCTGATTCATCCTGACCGGCAGAATGACGGCTATCTTCACAAGTGGTTTCACCCTGATCGCGAAGATCTATCAGCAGGATGTTAAATCCAGCCCGGGCCAGCATGGCGGCCGGCATCAGGGTATCAAAGTTGTGCCGTGAACTATTGATCCCATGGGCCACAATAATAGTCGCCTTGGAATCAGGAAAGGTCGGAGTAATCCACCAGCCGGATATCGTGACGGACCGTTGCGGATCACGAATCCGCACGGTCTCGACCGGGAGGTCGGGAATCCACCAACTCGACAGATCGTGGCCAACCCAGCGATCCCAACCGACGCCTTTAAACGGCCCCTGACCCACACCCGGGGTTTCAAAATGGGCGGGCGTGTTTCCGGCGTGATAAGGGTGGATACCGCAAAAAACTGCAGTACCCGTACGGTAGACATAATCACCCACCCCGAGCATACCGAGCCCTGCCAGCAGGGCCAGTACTATGCCTGTTTTCAGCAATAACCTGACTGTTCGCATCTGCGCTGATCTTTGTTGCCACAACGGATCGTTGCCCGGGCGCGCAGTGTACTCCAGTCCCCTGGATAACGGCCGGGATCAACCGTTTCTGGGTCCAGGAGCGAAACTGGCCAAGACCCCCAAAGGAATGGAAAATTGACCCGTTCGCCGAAAAAAGATGCCCCTGAGACATCTTCATAACGGCGCACTTAGCCAAAGAGAGGAACCAAGGAGACACTATGCGTAACTCAATTTTTTCATCTGCAGTCGCGGGAATCCTCGCCACTGCCGTCCTGGCATCTCCAGCCGGGGCATTTCAGGGTAACAGCGTATCTGCAAAAGATTGCAGTTACGGCGGCAAGATCAAATCGATCGAAGCGGTTGATGCCCTGACCGTACGCTTTTCCATGTGCAAGCCGGATCCGGCTTTCATGGCTAAAGCCGCTTTCACGCCGTTTGGTATTCAGGC
>PVBE010044057.1_pt1 | contig 40816 bp, 34 predicted proteins | sample 1631181 | NCBI WGS metagenome assembly PVBE01 (sample SAMN08397723, study PRJNA350692) | Marine metagenome, whole genome shotgun sequencing project. | isolation source: water | place: Pacific Ocean | collected 2012-04 | reverse complement strand
TGGTCTGGCGTGAGGTAGTAGCTGCCGTAGCTGTTGGCCCCGGTGTGGGCCTTGACCTGGGTGCAGCCGTCGATACCGCTGACCATCAGCGTGGTGCTGGTACCCGATGTGTCCACGAAGATGATATATCGCTCGCCGGCCTTGGTGGTGATGCTGTAAGGCGTGACCTTGGTCTTGCCCAGGGGCTTGACCGCCATGGACTTGGTTATGCCGCAGAGCACGGTTCGGTCCTGGCTGGAGGAGCCGGGCCGCAGGTAGAAGTTGTAGCTGCCGCCAGACAGCTTGACCCAGTATATGGAGTAGGTGGTGTTCTGGTTCTGGGCCACCGAAGTGGCTGCTCCCGAGGTGGTGTCGGCCAGGGTGTAGTTGTACCCCCCCGCGGAGTAGGCCCATAGCAGCGCGGTCTTCTTGTCCGGGGCCATGGAGTAGCTCACCGACGAGCCGGAGATGAGGCTTTTGACGCTGCCCGGGCTGGAGCGATAGAGGTAATAGGTGTAGGTGCTCGAGGAGTTGCAGCGGAAGAGAGTGGCGCTGTTGGACACCTTGGTGATGGAGGCCGAGGAGGTGCATGTGGCCAGCGTGGTGGGGCTCGACGAACTGTAGGACACCCGCTGCACCTTGTAGGAGCTGGAGCTCTTGCGGGCGGAGTAGATCATCTCCGAGGCAAGCGGCACGTAGGACCAGTTGTTGTAGTAGCTGCCCATGTCGGAGACGTGGGTCTGGTTGCTGGTCCCCATATTGCTGATGCTGCTCAGCCGGTAGACAGACGAGCTGTAAGGACGCACCACGTAGATCAACCGCTTGCCGTTGGGGGAGTACTGCAGGTAGCGCACGTAGCGCGCGTCGGAGTAGACGCTCTTGGCCGAGGAGCCGTCGGTGGGGTAGATCTTCACGTAGCGGTGGTTCGAGCTGTTGTACTGGTAGGTCTCCAGAGCCACGCCGCTGCCGTCCGGGGCGAGCACGATGTTGCCGTACCAGGTGTTGCTGGAGTAGGCCCACAGCTCGGGCAACTTGACCACCTTGCCGCCGGCCATGGGCGCCACGCGGAAGCGGCGCCACGAATCGCTGCTCTTCTTGCCGGACTCGGAGACCAACACGTGCTCCTTGGTGCCGAAGCGCGAAATGGAGGCGGTCATGTTGGACACAGGCCAGTCCAGGTCCATCAGCTTGATCTTTTTGCCCAGGGTGAGCTCCACGCTGCGAACCTCGCCCTTGCTCTTGCCCTTGGTCTTGACGAAGTAGTAGGCGTGCTTGTGGTCTGCCGAGATGCCCACGGAGTTGCTGCTGCTGCAGGCGCTGGTGGAGGAGGTTATGGAGGTTCCGCAAAAGGAGACGGTCTTGTCCACGTCCAGTGACACGGGTTTGCCACCATCTGTGGGCAACGAGTAGAGCCCCTCGGCGGCGTAAATGATGATGCGTTTGGACTTGGAGAGGCTACCCGACCACTTCTTGTAGCTCTCGGTCACCTTGTGCACAGTCTTGCCGTCGGGGGAGGCGAAATACAGCGTGTCGTCCTTGGTGTGCACCAGCAGCCACCCGTCGGTCTTGGCGAACCAGTAGCCGCCGACCTTGGAGGCCACCTTCACCGGCGTGGTGCCGCCCAGGGCGGTGATGTACAGGTCCCCCAGGGCGTCCAGGTGCAGCAGGTGCTTCTTGCTGTTGATCAGCTTGGCGGTCTTGACGGCGGTGCCCACGATGGTGGACTTGCTCTTGGCCACAGTGGAGCGCTGGCGCAGGGTGCCGGCGATGTCGATCCACGCGATGTGCTTGTCGCCGTCGCCGAGCCCGGCCCACTTGACGTTGAGGTCGATCTGTTCCGAACGGAGCAGGATCAGGTCGGACACCTTGAAGGTGGCGTTGGGGATCACGGTGATGTTTTTGAAGGTGGCGGACTGATACAGCGAATAGGTGGCGGTCAGGTCGTAGATGCCGGTCTTGACGCTGGAGAGGGTGAACGCGCCGCTGGCGTCTGTCTTGGTGGTGTAGGTGGAGCCGCCGAGGGAGACCACGATGCCCGCGCTGGAGGCCAGACCGAACAGCGAGGCCTTGCCCGTGACTTTGCCGGGCTCGCCGGTGAAGGTCTTCTTGCAGGTGGCCGGGCACTTGTCGCCGTCCTTGGTGTTGCCATCGTCACAGTCCTCGATGCCCTTCCAGATATAGGTGTCACCGCAACGCGCCAGCCGACAGTTGCTGATGCAGACGTCGGTGTTGTCGGTGTTGGCGTCGTCACACTCCTCCTTGCCCTGGAAGACGTACCCGTCGCCGCAGGTGTTCTTCTTACAGGTGCTAAGGCAGGCGTCGTTGTCGTTTTTGTTGCCGTCGTCGCAAGCTTCGCTGCCCTCCAGCTTGCCGTTGCCGCAGGAGTGGGGGCCGGACGGACCGTCGCCGCTACCACCGCCGCCGTCGTCCTTGACGCCGCTGTCCGGCTTCTTGGTCTTGTCGGGTACGCACACTCCGTCCTCATCGTGGGTGCCGTCCCCGCAGGTGGTGTCGTCGCCGCAGCCTGAACCGATCAGGGTCAGGGTAAGCAGAAGGGACATCGCTGCCGTTTTCAGACGCATTTCCTTCCTCCAGTTCCTTCCGGTGAGGCTACAACTGTAGCCGAATCCGTCTCCGAATCCGAGCGTCAATGCAGGCATCCGCAGTGGTCTTCGGCCCCCACGTGGGGTGGACCGGCCACAGGCCGATGCGCTCAAGCGCCCGAAAACACTGGGCCGCGCCCCTGGTATCCATCTTGCGTTTAGAGGGCGTATGAGAGCTCCCGCAATCAGCGTCGTGTGGATCCTGGTCTTGACCTCAGCCCCTGCGTGGGCCAAGCCGTCCTGCGGCAAGGGCGGGCCCACCGGTGAAACCACCGGCAGCGCGGGCGCGGGCAGCTACATCATCAGCGTGCCCTCGGCCTATTCGCCGGCCAAGGCCATGCCGCTGCTCATTGCGTTGCACGGCGACGAGGGCAAGCCGGACTACATCCACTGGTCATTTCGCGGCCTCCAGCAGACCACCAACGGCGCCTTCATCCTGGTATCGCCCAGGGCCCCCTTCGGCGGCGGGAGCTGGTACAAGTCCACCAGCAACCACCGCGACTTCGTGGACGCCGTGATCCAGAAGGTGCTGTCGAGCTACAACGTCGACCAGGACCGCATCTGGATCACCGGCTGGTCCGGGGGCGCCACCTTCATCGGCGACTACGCCGTCAAGCGTCAGAACGTCCTGGCGAGCGTGACCTTCTACATGGGCGGCGGCGTCAACAGCTACAACTACGCGCCGCCGGCGGGCAGTTGTAAGATCCCGGCCCGCATCGTCATCGGCACCAAGGACTTCCTCTACAAGATGGCCAGCAAGTCCCGGGACGTCCTCAAGGCCCAGGGGCACGAGGTGGCCTGGGTCACGCTGCCTGGTGTGGGGCACAAGTTCCAGAAGAGCACGCTGTCCGCCACCTGGGCCTGGATCTCCAAGCGCACCCTGTGCGGCAAGACCACGCCCGGCTCCTGCGGTCCCAACGGCCCGGGTCCCGCGCCCAAGCAGGACAGCGGCCCGGCCCCGGCCCCCGCGCCCGGTAGTGACATCGGCCTGCCCTTCCCCGCCCTGCCCGACAGCTACACGCCCGCGCCCGACGGCGGCGTCCCGGCCGAGCCCGATGCCCTCTACATTCAGCGGTCCCACGAGCAGAATCAGATGCTGGAGGGCGGCTGCAGCGTGGGCGGTGGCGGGCGCGAAGTTTGGCTGCTGGTGCTGATGGTGCTGGGTACGTGCCTGCGCCGGCGGGTGAGAAATAAAAAATAAAGAACAAGAAATTCGAAATGCGAAATGGGGCGGCCCGTTGACGCGTGAGCGCCAGGTCGACGGCTTCGAGCGGTGTCGGTATTGTTGGCCTCCCCGTCCTACATATCGGCGTTGTCTCCACGGACCTCGGCGCGGGTTCCTACAAGCTGCCCTCCAGCGAAGACCCGGGCTGGGGTGGGGCAAGCTGCAGACCAGTCCAACCATCCCGGGGTGCACCCCTCCGGCCGATCCCTGGTTCAGCCACGTGGATGGGAAGACCAACATCCCCGCGCCTCGTAATCGTTCACGGGGGGCGTTGCGCCGGAGCTCCGCGAGGTACAGGGCCGCGCATGAACAACCTGCAAGCTGAAATCGATGCACGAATCAACAGCTCACAGGAGCGGTTAGTTAGGAGCGTTCAGCTCCACCGCGGCCTGCGACCGCTCTTTGATGGTACGAACCTCTGGCAGCACATCCCTGAGGAATAGCACTTGGCGCCACGTTCCTACCGGCTCTGGGCCGTTTGTTCTTCTGGCTCGGCAGAACGAGTTGCTTCCTGCTCGAGGAAAAAAGTCGCCTTCGGAGTAACCGGAATGCGAGTTACTACCGGATTTCGGTAGTAACTTGGTCTTGACTGCTCCCAAGCCCAAGAAACTTCCGCCAAGAGGAAGTTTCTTGGATTCCGACCTGGCCGAATCGAAGTTCCTTCCGCTGCGCGGAAGATACTCGTGCTCCAGGCTCGCCGGGATGGAAATTCTTCCCCTGTCCTGCCGTCAGAGCCCCAGCACGACCGTGTGGCCCGCCCGGACGTTTGCCCGTCCAGAAGCCGGCCTGGTTTCGCCCGGACCATCGACCGTCCAGTAGCCAGGGCCAGCCCTTCCCCTTGTCAGCCCAATAGCACCGCCACGGCTACACCCGGCGTCCAGAAGCCCCCGCAAGCCGCGCCACCCAATGCCTGCGCACGCACACCAGAGTTACTTGCCTGCGGTCGACAGCTTCTTCTGCAGCGCATCCGTGGTGGCGAACATGGCCTCGTAGGCCTTCCTCACCACGGCGTCCAGATCAGCGTTGGAGGGCTTGCCGTCCATGAGCTTCTTGCGCGTGTCCTCGGCCTCCTTGGTGAAGCGCTTCTGGTCCTCCTCGCTCACGCGCTTGGCGTTGACCTCGAGGTTGTGGCTGACCGTGAAGTGCGCGCTCTCCACACCTTCGAGGTGCTGCAGCGGCACGCTCACCGGCGCCATGGCCCTTTCCTTGGCCGCGTTGTCGCTCGCCTTGTCGTACTCCGGCTTGGCGCTCTTCCAGCGCTGCCGCAGCAGCTTGACGTGGTGTGGATACGTCTTCTCCAGCTTGGTCAGGCTCTTGTCCATGTCCGCCGCCGAGTGTCTCAGCTCGCGCTCCTTGATCTCGGAGCTCTTGAACAGGGGGCAGCCTGCCGAGAGCATCACGGCCAAAACGAGAATGGTGACGGTGATCGGATTGCGGTGTGCCATCGCTGGTCTCCTTGGTGGCGAGTTGCTTTGCTCAGCCCTCAGTAGTATTTAACCTCACGGTCAAACCTTTCGGTCAAACGATGTCCCAAGCCTGTCCTGGTACGGGCCTGCTGACAGGACTCCCCCCCTTTTCGGGGCTCGAGTCGGGTGAGGTCGTGATGAAGCACCGGGACAGGGATCATCAGCAAGCGCCTCCACCCGCGCCGCTGTTCACTCTCCACAAGCCAGCCCGCCCATTCCTCATCTTGAATTTCTTGTTTTTTTCCCCTACCCCGTATACCGCCTCAAACCTTCAACGGGCTTGAGGTTGGCGGCCAGCATGGAGGGGTAGAGGGTGGCCACGAAGGCCAGCGCTTCGGCCGAGGCGGCCACGATGAGGATGTCCCGGGCGTTCATCTTCACCGGCAGCTCGGAGATGTAGTAGACCTCGGGGTCCAGGGGCAGTCCCACGTAGGCCAGAAACAGGCAGATGCCCACCCCGGTGAGCACACCCACGAGCATGCCGATGGTGCCGATGTAGAGACCTGCGTAGAGGAACACGCGCAGCACGGTGCGGTTGGCCGCGCCCATGGCCTTGAGCGCGGCGATCTCCCGCTTCTTCTCCAGCACCACCATGATCAACGTGGTGATGATGCAGAAGGAGGCCACCAGCACGATGAAGGTCAACACGATGAACATCACGACCCGCTCCAGCTTGAGCGCGGAGAACAGCCCGCTGTTGCGCTGCTTCCAGTCCTGCACGTCGTAGCCCTTGGCCTTGCCGCCCAGGGCCTGCCGGATCTTGTTGGCCAGGGGGGTGGCCATGGCCAGCTTCTCCACCTTGATTTCGACGCCGGTGATCACGTCATCGAAGCCGAGGAACTTCTGCGCCGCCGGGATGGTGACGTAGGCGAACTTGGTGTCGTACTCGTACATGCCGGAGAAGAAGATGCCGGCCACACGGAACGGCTTGGACTTCGGGATCGGCCCCGCCGGGCTCATGCCGCCGAGGGGCGCCACCATGTTCACGTCGTCGCCCACGGACAGGCGCAGGTTCTTGGCCAGCTCCTGGCCGATGATGATGGCAGGGTAGACCGGCCGTGGGCGCTCGGCGTCCTCGTCTCCGGACTCCTCGATGTCCCACAACAGGTCCGTCTCGATCTTCGGCTCCTTGAGCGGCGCCTGCTTCTTTGCGGGCTCACCATCCTTCTTCGGGTCCGGCTTCAGCGGTTTGGCCTTCTTGGTGTCGGCGCCCAGAGGATCGGTGACCAGGGGGCGGAAGCGGTGGCGCGGCAACCGGGCCAGCTTGGCCGGGTTTTGTAGGTACTCCAGCGCCTTTGTGGAGCCGCCCGCCTTGAGGTAGCGGTGCAGGTCGGTGACCTTGCCGATGGTCTTCGGGTCGATGCCCTTGAGCAGCACGCCGGAGAGGTTGGTCTGGCTGGTGATCATCACCTCACTCTCGATGAGCGGCATGAGCCCCTTGACCTCCTCGAACTTGGACACCTTCTTCACCACGTGGCGGTAGTCGGTGAAGGCCCGCTTGTACCGCGCGATGGTCACGTGGGCCGTGGCCCCGAGAATTTTCTGGCGCAGGTCGTGCTCGAACCCCCCCATGACCGACAGCACCACCACCAGCGCGGCCGTGCCGAGGAACACGCCGAGGATGGAGATCGATGTAAAGAGCGAGAAGTTGAGCAGCAGGATTCCCATGAAGGTTAGTAGGTAGCAGAGCATGGCGAGCACCAGCGCCGTGGCCTGAATGCCGCGGATTGTGGCCGCGCCGCCGGGCAGGTGGCGGATCAGCTCGGTGTTGGTGATCACCAGGGAGGTCACGTAACAGAGCAGCGCGACGCCGCCCACGGAGAGGCCCACAAAGAGCATCGCCCTCGACCGGCGCGTGATCTCCCGTAGGTAGCGCCAGGCCAAAAACCACTCCACGGTCTGGTGGGTGGCGCGCTTGAAGAGGGTCACGGCCATGCCGATGGCGCTCAGGCCCCCGCCGGCGGAGATGTTGATCACCGCCGCTGGCTGGACCCATGGCGCGGCGGATTTGTAGACGTACAACAGGTAGAGGCCCACGCCGAACTGCATCAGGCCGACCACCGCCACCAGCACCGGCATCACCATGTGAACGCTGGTTGTGCCGTCCCCGCCTCCCCTGTCCTTGTGCTCGACCATATGTTCCTACGCCTCGGGGCGCATGTGGGGGAACAGGATCACGTCGCGGATGCTCGGCTGGTCGCACAGCAGCATCACCAGGCGGTCGATGCCGATGCCCTCGCCTGCCGCCGGCGGCATACCGTACTCCAGGGCCCGGCAGTAGTCCTCGTCGTACTCCATGGCCTCGTCGTCGCCGCCAGCCCGGGCTGCGATCTGGTCCTTGAAGCGGCCGCGCTGATCCGCCGGATCGTTGAGCTCCGAGAAGGCGTTGGCGATCTCCCGCTGCAGGATGAACAGCTCGAAGCGGTCCACCAGCTCGGGCCGATCGTCCTTGCGCCTCGACAGCGGCGACGTGGCCGCGGGGTAGTCGATGACGAACACCGGCCGGTCCTTGGGCAGGTGCTCCTCGCCCAGCTGGTCGAACAGCGCGCCGATCCATTTGCCGTGCTAGTCGGTGCTGCGCAGCAGCTTGCCCAGCTCGTCTTCCCGGGCGCGCAGGCCCGAGGCCTCCAGCCACTGCGCCGTGGCCTCGGGATCGGCCAGGATCTCCAGCGTCGGCGCCGGGGTCACGCCGGTCTCGACGCAGGCGTTGACCACAGCCTCGGCCACCGGGATGCGGGGCCAGGGCGACGACATGTCGATGGCCTGCCCCTCCCAGCTGATCTGCAGGTCGCCGCAGACCTCCTTGGTCAGCCCCACCAGCAGCTCCTCGGTCAGGTCCATCAGCGTGTCGTACGTGGCGTAGGCCATGTAGAACTCGCACATGGTGAACTCGGGGTTGTGCTTGCGCGAGAGCCCCTCGTTGCGGAAGGTGCGCCCGATCTCGTAGACCCGGTCGTAGCCGCCCACCAGCAGCCGCTTCAGATACAGCTCCGGCGCGATGCGCAGCTTCAGATCCATGTCCAGGGCGTTGTGGTGTGTCTCGAACGGCTTGGCCGCCGCGCCGCCCATGACCGCATGCAGCATCGGCGTCTCCACCTCGAGGAAGTCCCGCCCGTCAAGGAACTCGCGGATGTGCCGCACCACCTGGCTGCGCTTGCGGAAGACCTCGGCCACGTCGGGGTTGGCCACCAGATCCACGTAGCGCTGGCGGTAGCGGGTCTCGCGATCCTTGAGCCCGCTCCACTTGGCCGGCGGCGGACGCACAGTCTTGGTCAGCAGCCGGATCTCTTCGGCCATGATGGTCAGCTCGCCGGTACGCGTGAAGAAGGCGAACCCCTTGGCGCCGAGGAAATCCCAGGCCTCGGCCTTCTTGAAGACCTTGAAGACCTCCTCGCCCACGATGTCCTTGCGCACGTAGACCTGTAGCTTGCCCGAGCGGTCGGCCAGCTTGATGAAGGCCGCCTTGCCGAAGCTGCGGAAGTCCACCGCGCGGCCGGCCACGCTGAAGCGGTCGTCGCTGAGGGGCTGGGGCTCGCGGCTCGGCTCCTCGGAGGGCTCGGCGTCAGCGAACAGGGCCAGCACCTCACCGGCAGTATGGGTCGGCGAAAACCCGTTGGCGTAGGGGTTGACGCCCGCCTCACGCAGGGCCTCCACCTTCTGCTGACGCTGCTGCATCAGGCGGTTGACGTCCACCACCTCTTCTTCGGCGGGCTTACCCTTCTTTTTACTCATTGGTTCCCTCCTCCCTCGGCCAGTAGGTATTTCTGGATGAACTGGTCCAGGTCGCCGTCGAGCACCGCGTCCACGTTGCCCACCTTGAGCTCCGTACGGTGATCCGTGACCTGGCGATAAGGGGCCAGGACGTAGGAGCGGATCTGGCTGCCCCACTCGATGGCCTTCTTCTGGGCGTTGAGCTCGGAAAGCTCCTCCTCCTTCTTCTTCATCTCGTGCTCGTAGAGGCGGGCCTTGAGCACGCGCATGGCCTGGGCCTTGTTCTTGTGCTGGGAGCGCTCGTTCTGGCACTGCACCACGATGCCAGACTCCAGGTGGGTCAGTCGCACCGCCGACTCGGTCTTGTTGACGTGCTGGCCACCGGCGCCGCCGGCCCGGTAGTAGTCGATGCGCAGGTCTTCATCGCGCACCTCCACGTCCACCTCCTCCTCGACGTCTGGGTAGACCGCTGCCGAGGCGAACGAGGTATGGCGCCGCGCCGCTGCGTCGAAGGGCGAGATGCGCACCAGGCGGTGCACACCGACCTCGGCGCGCAGGTAGCCGAAGGCGTGGTCCCCCTCCACGGAGATGGTGGCCGACTTGATGCCGGCCTCCTCGCCGGGGAGCCGGTCGATGAGCTGCACCTTGTAGTCCTTGCGCTCGCACCAGCGGATGTACATCCGCAGCAGCATGTCGGCCCAGTCCTGGCTCTCGGTGCCGCCGGCGCCCGAGTTGATGCTCACCAGCGCGCCGTAGTGGTCGTTGGGCCCCGAGAGCATGCGCGCGAACTCCATGGCGTCCACCTGGTCCGCCATGCCGTCGGCCATGCTCCGCGCCTCGTCCGCGCTCTCGTCGTCGCCTTCTTCCAGAGCCAACTCGAGCATGGCCTCGGCGTCGTCCAGGTCCCCGCCGGCCCGATCCCACTGCTCGACGATGTTCTTGGCGCGAGTCTGTTCTTTCAGGACGGCCTGCGCGGCCTCCTGGTCGTTCCAAAAATCGGGGGCGGCAGCCTTTTTCTCGAGGTCGGCCGCGTTCTTGCGGTTGCCCTCGATGTCAAAGATGCCCCCTTAGGGCCACAAGTCGGCCCCGCAACTGTTCGATGAGATCCGTGATCTCGGAATACGCCATAGCACACCTCCAAACCGCGGTCAGTCTCTATCATATTCGTGGGTTGTGTGCCAGGAGTTGCGTGCGGCGGGGGCGGGTTCGTTGCTCGAGCTACTTCTTCTTGATCCCCTCCACAGCCACGATCATGTGCAGCTTCTCACCCACGGCGCCCTTCATCTTGGCGATACCGAAGTTGCTGCGCTTGACCACGAAGCTGCCCTCGAAGCCGATGCGGTTGTTGCCCCAGGCGTCCTTGCCCTTGCCCACCAGCAGCATGCGCACGGTGATCGGCTTCGTCACGCCGTGCAGCGTCAGCTTGCCCTGGACCTTCAGCTCCTTGCCCGACTTGCGGACCTTTGTGCTGCGAAAGCTGATCTTGGGGAACTGCTTGACGTTGAGGAAGTCGGGGCCGCGCAGGTGCTTGTCCCGCTTCTTGTTCGCGGTGAACACGCTGGCGGCGTCGACGTCGATGCTCACCGAGCTGCGCGCCGGCTTGCCCTCGTCCACCACCAGGGTGCCGGAGACCTTGCGGAAGCTGCCGTACTGGAAGCCCACACCGAAGTGCTTGACCTTGAAGATCACGGTGGAGTGCGTCGGGTCGACATTGTAGTTGTCCGCGGCGCGGGCCACCGCGGGCAGGGCCAGCAGGGCGCCGAGGGCGAGCAGGGTGATGGTCATTCTGTTGTGGGTCTTCATGGTTATTCCTCCAGAAACATTGGTTGAGGTACAGGTTTTGAGTTCGTCATTCGTAGCCGTAGTCGTCGTCATCGTCTCCAGCGGTATCCGCGGCGGGGTCCGCGGCGCCGTCGCTGGCCGTCGACGGCGGGTCGCCGAAGTACTGGCTGGCCGAGGTGGCCAGCGCGCCGCCCAGGGGCACCATCAGCAGCAGCAGCCGCACGGCCGCCACCAGCAGATCGTGCCTCGACAGCCGGGGCAGCAGCAGCACCAGGGGTGCGGCACAGAGCAGGCCGAGGGTCACCGGCTTCATCTCGCCATAGAGCAGCGCGGCGCTCCAGTGGGCCACCAGCAACAGCGCCAGGGGCGCCGCCGCCCCGCGCAACACCGCGCCGCCTGGGCGCCGCCAGGCCACCAGCCCAAAGACCGCCAGGGGCACGGCCAGGCTACCCGCCAGCTGCCCAATGGTGGCCAGCCCCGACAGCAGCACCGCCGCCGCGCCTGCCCCGGCGAGGGCCGCCAGCAGAGCGAAGACCGTGGGGCCGCCGTCGGCCTCGGCCAGCCGGGAGAGGGCGCCCCAGACCACCAGCGCCGCCGCCGCCAGCGCAGCCACCATTGCCGCCGCCTGGGCCGCGCTCCAGCCCGACGGCTGCAACAGGGGCCCCAACAGGAGCCAGGCCGCCAGGGCGGAGGCGGCGCGCGCAGACACCAGCGCGCGGCGACGGGCGCCTTCCAGGCGCTCTCCAGCGCGCCGAGCACTCCGCCCAGGGCTGCAATCATGACCAGCCGCACCTCGGGGCCTCCCGTGAGGCCGGTGAGCCCCCAGCTGGTCAGGCCGTGGGCCAGGGCCACTGCCAGCGCCGCCGCCACGGCGGGCAGGCGGGGATTGCCTGCCAACCGCGCCCCCAGCAGCGCGGCCACCCCGGCCACCACCGCGGGCGCCACCCCGGCCCAGATGATCACCTGGCCCATCATCGCCCGTCGCCCTCCGCGGGCAGGTGGTCCCGGCCGTGGGGCCGCTCGAGGTCCAGCGCGGGCCCCAGCGGCACCACCCGGGTGGGGTTGATGCTGGTATGGCTCCAGTAGTAGTGGGTGCGGATCTGGTCCAGGTCCACGGTGTCGGCCACGCCCGGGCGCTGGTAGAGCTCGCGGGTGAGCCCCCACAGGTGGGGGTAGTCCACCAGCCGGCGCAGGTTGCACTTGAAGTGACCGTGGTAGACGGCGTCGAAGCGGATCAGCGTGGTGAACAGGCGCCAGTCGGCCTCGGTCAGCCGCGACCCCACCAGGTAGCGCTGCTGCGAGAGGCGCTTCTCCAGGTGGTCCAAAGCGTCGAACAGCTCACCCACGGCCTCGTCGTAGGCCTCCTGGGTCGTGGCGAAGCCGGCGCGGTACACGCCGTTGTTCACGCGGTGATAGACCAGCTCGTTGACCTCGTCGATCTGCTGTCGCAGCGCCTCGGGGTAGAAGTCCTGGCGGTCGCCGGTGAGCCCGTCGAAGGCGCCATTGAACGAGCGGATGATGTCCACCGACTCGTTGCTGACGATGGTCTCGCGCCGGCGGTCCCACAGCACCGGCACCGTGACGCGCCCGCTGTAGGTGGCGTCGGCCCGGGTGTAGACCTCGTGGAGGCGGCGGCTGCGGTGTACGCCGTCAGCGAAGGTCTCGCCGGAGAACGTCCAGCCCTCGTCGCCCATGCGCGGGTCGACCACCGACAGCGGCACCAGCTCGGCGAGGCCCTTGATTCGCCGGTAGATCAACGTCCGATGGGCCCAGGGGCAGGCAATGGAGACGTAGAGGTGGTAGCGCCCCGCCTCGGGGGAAAAGCCCGATGAGCCGTCGGCGGTGACGCGACCGCGAAACGAGGACGGCTTGCGCACAAAGCGCCCTTCGGTCTTGCTGGTGTCGTACCAGCGGTCTTTCCAGACTCCCTCGATCAGCAGTCCCATGATCAGCTCCTCGTGTTGGCTCCTCAAAGTGTGGCCCGCCGTTTACATTTGACAATGCAGCATGAATTCAAAACACTGTTGCACAGGAGGAAACAATGGCAGCCCAGGACAACCTGCGCCGCATGGCGGTCTTCGCCGCCGTGGTGGAGGCCAACAGCTTCAGCGGCGCGGCCCGGCAGCTGGGCCTGACCCGCTCGGCGGTGAGCCGGCAGGTCTCTTTGCTGGAGGACAGCCTCGGCGTGCGGCTGCTCAACCGCACCACGCGGGTGCTCAGCCTCACCGAGCCGGGGCAGGTGTACTACGACAGCTGCGCGCGCATCGTGGCCGAGGCGGAGCTGGCCCATGTCAACGTGCGGCAGCTCCAGGCCCGCCCCCGCGGGCGCCTGACGGTCAACGGGCCAGTCATCGGCCACGAGCTGTTGGTGGCGGTCGTCGCCGAGCTGGGCCGCCGCTACCCCGAGATCACCGTGGACCTGACCCTGGACGACGCCTACGTCAACCTGGTGGAGCAGGGTATCGACGTGGCCGTGCGCATCGGGCACCCGGCCGACTCGTCCCTGGTGGCCCGCAGGCTGGCCCCGGTGCGCCAGATCATCTGCGCCTCGCCGGCCTACCTGGAGCGCGCGGGCGAGCCGGAGGCCCCCGGCGACCTCACCGAGCACCAGTGGATTGTCTACAGCTTGCTGCCCTCACCGGAGCGCTTCGTCTTTACCCGGCGGGGCAAGCGCCAGACCGTAAGGGTCAGCGGGCGCCTGCGCTCCAACGGCGGCCCGGCCATTCGCGACGCCCTGCTGGCCGGCCTGGGCCTGACCCTGATCCCTCAGTTCTACGTTGCGGCGGACCTGCGAGAGGGTCGGCTGCGCGAGGTGCTGGCGGGCCACGAGGTCAAGCGCTCGGACCTCTACGCGGTCTACCCCTCCCGGGAGCACCTGCCCCGCAAGGTGCGGGTCTTCGTGGACCTGCTGGCCGAGATGGCAGAGAGGCTGATGGACGCGTGACCGGCCTCACGGCTCAGTCTTTGCCCAGCCAAAGAGCTCCGACATCAGCTTGATGCCGTCCATCATGCACCACGTCACCAGCGTCGCCAGCACCCTGCTCTCCACGGGGGGCGTCTTGCCCATCTTCGGTATGGAGATGGAGGTGCCGGGGACGGTCTCCACCCCGGTCTTGGCCACCATGCGGAGCTTGAGCTGCTTGCCGGCATCCAGCGCCGCCTGTCGATCCTTGAGCTTGCACGCGGCCAGGCCGACGTTGAGCCACTCCAGCGCGTCCATCGGCACCGGTCGCCCGTTGGTGGAGACCAGGATGTCGAGGTATGAGCTGACCGCGGACGTGTCTGGCTGCTCCGCGCCCGGTCGGTAGCGGCTGACCGCCAGGAGGTTGGCCTCCAGCCTGGCCAGCAGCTTGCGCTTGACCGGCAGCTCCGCCCGCAGCTTGCGGATTTTCTTTTCCAGCGACGGGATCTCGAACACCTTTTGGCTCGTGGCCCTCTTGGCCAGGCTCAGAGAGCGACTGCGGCGGTAGTGGTCGTACCACAGCAGCCCAATCAGGATCAGCGCCGAGACCAGCGCCGAGGCCATGACCAGGAGCCTGACTCGCCGCCTTCGCGCCCAGCGGCGGGAGGTGGCGGCCTCCCCCGAGATGAGCCGCCACGCCTCGTCCGCGGCCTGGCCGCGGGCCTCCAGGGCTGCCTCCAGGCGCTCCACCTCCCGGCCCGCGTCTCGGCTCTGCGCCTTCACTTGAGCTTCCTGCCACACAGCAACTTCAGCCGCTCTTTTTGCCCGTCGGTCATCTGCCGCAAGTGGGCGGCCAGCTTGCCGGTCTGACCGCGGCGGCAGGCCCACCCGCCCATGAGCACTTTGGCGCTGTTGGCGTCGCGGTGATCCATGCTGAGAAACGCCGGGCCGAGACGCACGGGCTCCTGCTCCCTGGCCAGCGGGCTGCCAGTCTTCGCGCTGTTTCTTCTCCTCCGGTGTTGGATCACGAGGATCAAGCCCGCCCTGGTCGCCTGCGACTTGCGCCTGGTCTCGAGGCTGGTGCGATCATTCAAGAGCGTCAGGTGCTCGATGTTCAGTCGCTTGTACCGGGCCAGCCTGTCGGCGTTGGTCCGCTGCAGTTTGTCGAGGGTGGCCTCGTGATCGATGGCCGCGGGCCGGTGGAAGACGAGCAGCCAGCCCACCACCACGAGCAGGGGCAGCGTCGCCGCCAGCACAATCCACTTGCGGGTCTCGCCCCGGGGGACCCAGCCCGCCTCTCGCAGCTGCTGCTTCCCCTCGGCCAGGCGTCCGTCGAGCCCTTCCAGCTGTTTGGTAAGCACCTCCACGCGAGCCTGGAGCGCGATGTCGTCATCCCGGAACATGGGCTATCTGAGGACGAAGGGGTACTTCACCGTCACGGGCGGGCCGGAGAAGACGGGGAAGCGGCAGCTGCCGCGCACCATGGCCAGCACGCACTGGCCCACGGGGGTGCCCGCGAAGGAGCCCGCGGTCGTGGCCCTGGTGACGCGGCCGGTGTTGCCGATGGTGGCGCGCACCGTGACCACGCCCACCTGCTGGAAGCGCTTGCGGCAGCCGCTCACGCCGCGGTTGGCCATGCGCATGCCACGGGAGACCTGGCCGCGGGTCAGCCCCTTGGGCGCGGCAGGCGCGGCCGGCGGCGGCGTGGCCTTTTTCTTCCTCGGGGCCGCCTTCTTCCCCTCGGCGGCGGCGATGAGGGCGTCCAGTTCGTCGTCGGAGGCCTTCGGTTTCTTCTTCTTCGCCGGCGCCGGGCGGGCAGGCGGCGAGTCCGCGGCCATGGGATCCATCTGCTTGTCCGGGTCCACCACCGCGATGCCGGGATCCTCGCTGACCGGCGCCGGTTTGCGGGGCGCCGGTGTGGGCCGCGCCGCCGGCTTGCGGGCTGCCGGGCGTCTGCGCCGCCCCCGGGTCCTGCGCCGCGGCGGCTTGCGGGCGGCCGTGCGGACCGCCACCTTCACCGGCGCAGGGGGCTCGGCGGGGGCCTCGATATCCGGCGCCTGCGCCACGCCCGCGTCGGGGTCAGCGGCGCTGGCCACGGCGGCCGCGTCGGGTGTCGACTCGGGCTCTTCCCCGGTCTCGCCGGCCTTGGCGCTGGCCGCCGGCTCGGACACGGGCTCCGTCTCCTTGCTGGTCTTTTCGTCCTCCGGCTGTTCGTCCGGCTCGTCCGTGGTGGCCACCGCCGCCCGAGGGGCCTGCTTGCCGTCGAGCACCAGCGCCAGAAGCTGGGGCTTGGCCGCCAGCACCAGGGCGACCACCAGGGCCGCCCCCACGAGGATGCCGAGCAGCCCCACCAAAAAGACCACGCCCAGGCCGATGCGCCGGCCCTCGGACGGCGGCGGCGCCATGACCAGCGGCGCGGCCGCGGCCCCGGCGGCCACCATGGGCTTGATGTCGAACAGCGAGCTGTTGTCCTCGCGCAGGGGTGGTGCCTCGTGGTCCGCCCGGATCTGGGCCCGCTCCTCGGGCTTGACGTCGGCCAGGTTCTGCAGGTGCTTGAGGGAAAAAAGCACCGACTCCTCCCGGCGCTGGCCTCGCATGTGGCGGTCCCAGGCGCCGGACTCGGCGGACGGCGGCTCGGGCTGCGTCGGCTCGGGCTGCGCGGCCTCGGGCCGCTGCTCCAGGACGCTCTCATCGGGGTAGCCGTAAGGCTCCTCCTGCCCCGCGTCGGCGCGGTGGTGGTCCTCGGTGACCTGCTCGTCGGGCTTGGCGTCGAAGATGGCCGCCAGCTCGTCGTCGGGCTCCTCGGCCTCCAGGCCGGCCAGCGGATCCTGCTCCTTGTAATGGATGGCGGTGAGCCCGTCGTCCACCGGCGCCTGCCCCGGATCCGTCTCCTCCAGATCGTCACCCGGCCGATAGTTGGTCACCTGCTTGCTCTCGGAGACCTCCTGGGCCGGCCGGTACGCGGTCTGGACCGCGCTGTCGGTGCCCCCGTCCGCGGGCAGGTAGGCCGTCTGGATCCCCTCCTCGGAGTCGTCCGCCGCCGGGCGGTAGGCCGTCTGCACCGCGCTGTCCGAGGGCGCCAGCGCCGGGTGGAAGGCCGTCTGCACCGCGCTGTCAGCGGTGGGCTCCGAGTCGGCCATCAGGCTGGCCGCCACCGCCGCGGGCGCCTGTCGGGTGGGCTCGTCGAACAGCTCCATGTGGTGCTGGTTGGTGGCGCTGCCGTTGGCCAGGTCGGCGAACTCCGGGACCTTCGAGAGGCGCTCCCACTGGTCGTAGCCCTGGCGCCAGGTGTAGGTGCGCAGCTTGATCTGCCCCTCCTCGTGCTGCTGCCGGATCTCCTGCTCCGAGAAGGGGCCGATGCGCTTGCGCCGCACGACGGTGAACCAGACCTTTCCCTCGCCCCGGCGGGCGAGGGGCTCGGTCTTCGCGTCCTTGTTGGCCACCCGGATCAGGTCGTTGCATTTTTTGCAGCGGATCTTGATCACGCGGCCCAGGATGCGATCCGAGGGGATGCCGTACCGCGCGCCGCAGGCCTCACACTCGATGCGCACCAGGGTGCGCTCCTGGGCGGGCTCCGGCTCCATGTCCAGGGTGCGCTGATCGGTGTTGGCGCCGCCCTGGTTGCCCCGGGCCTCGGACACCGCCAGCCGGCACTGAGAGCAGGCCAGCAGGTGCTTGGTCACCCCCTCGGAGACCACCTCCTCCATGGTGCCGGAGACGTAGCGGTCGATTTCGGAGCCGGTCAAGCAGCGCATGGGTAAATAGCTTTCAGCGTTCAGCTTTCTGCTGTCAGCTTTGGGCTTTCAGCTTCAGCTTTCGGCCTCTCCACCTGGTAGCCAGTGCACAATGATACAGCAAGTTTCCCCCGCGCGGCCCACAAAAGCGACCGCGCCCCTGATGTCGAGGATATGACACCGGCGCTGGCGTTATGGTTGGGTTTTGCTGAAAAAAGCTGACCGCTCAGCTGTGACCGTGAACGCTGGCTAGAGGTTCTCGGCCAGCTGGTCGAAGGCCACCTTCAGGCCGGCGTGGACCGCCTTGACGTCGTCCTCTTTCCAGTCCGCGCGGTCGTCATGGATGAAGGAGGTCTTGTCCACGCGGTTGTCGAAGCGGCCGATGGGCAGCTTGTAGGTCTTGCCGTGGGACTCCACGAGCACCGTGTTCGGCCTGTCGGACTGGGAGATCAGGTGGTCGATGTCGTCGCAACCGTAGTCGCCGAGCATGACCTCCATGGGCACGCCGTGGTGCAGAATGGAGCCCGGATCGTCGGGATCGGCCCTGGCGTCGTTCTTGCGACGGGACTCCTCGGGGGTGACCCAGATGTAGAGGATCGCCGAGCGGTCGAGGATGTGCTCCGACAGCTGGCTCAGGGAGAACTGGTAGCCCATGGGCGAGGGCAGCGGCATGGTGGATCCATCGGGGCCGCCGCGGGCGAACTCGATGACGATGGTCTTGCCCTCGAGAGACTCGGGGATGTTGTCGTGCTGCTCCTGGACCATCTCCCGTGCCTCGTCGGCCAGGGCGGCGGCCATCTTGCCCCGGACGTCGGCGTCCAGGGTGGACAGGCAGGGCTCACCACCGCACCGCTGGCGGGCGGCGTCGACGCGCTGGAACAGGTGCTCGGCCGGGTCCTCGGGCATCGGCGGCGCCTTGCACGTGTTGAGCACCTCGTAGTCCTCGTTGACCAGCTGGATCAGGGTGCCCCAGTCGATGGGGTCCTGGAAGGGGCGGTCGCCGGCCTTGAAGAAGAGGCGCGACGCGCCCGCCTTGACCGCCTCGTCGTCGATACGGCGCATCAGGTGGACATAGGGGAAGTCGTCCAGCTGGACGGTGTGGCCGCTGTGGAATTCGTCCCGGCACTGGTCGGGTGACAGGCCGTCGAGGTACTTGCGCACTTCGGACTTGCCCGAGGCGGGCAGGGCCAACAACAACAGGGTATCAACGAGCTTGCTCATTCAGTTTTCTCCTTTTTCATACGCTCCCCCCTACGGATTTGTATCAGCTCCGCGGCGATGCTCACCGCGATCTCTTCGGGTGACTCGGCGCCGATGGGCAGGCCCATGGGCGTGTGCAGCTCGGCCAGGCGCTCCTCGGCGACGCCCCGCTCCAGCAGCAGGCGCCCCACGGCCCGTCGCTTGGTCTTGCTGCCGATCATGCCGACGTACCGGGGATGGTGGTCGAACAGCGCGGTGACCACCACGGTGTCGCTGGCGTGGCCCTTGGTGGCCACCACGCAGTAGGTGTTCTGATCGAAGATCAGGCCCTCCCAGTTTGCGGTGTCGTAGCTGTGGATGAAGGCGGCGCAGCCCGGGAACCGCTCGGCCGTGGCCAGGTGCTGCCGTTCGTCCAGCACCGTGATCTGAAAGCCGAGCTCGGCGGCCAGCGGATAGAGCGCCTTGCCCAGGTGCCCGGCGCCAAAGAGGTACAGGCGGCTGCACGCACCGTGGGGCTCGAGGAAGACCTTGGCGCGCCCGCCGCATAACATGCCGAGGTCGGGCTTGAGATTGTAGGACAGCAGGCGGCTCTGCCCCGTACGCAGGGCCTCGGCGGCCTCCTTCAACACCGCCGCCTCCAGTGAGCCGCCGCCGATGGTGCCCAGGGCGTCGCCGCCCTGGAAGATCAACATCTTGGCCCCGGTCTGCCGGGGAGCCGACCCGTCCACCTGCACCACGGTGGCCAGTACGCAGGGCGTCTGCTCGGCCAGGGAGCGCGCCAGGGCGTCGATGATGGATTCCGGCATGGGCCAAACCATACATCACCGAAAGGCAGGTAGCAACAGTGTGAAAACATTGAATTACCGTTGGAACGCGGTATAGTTCTGGCCATGCGGGACAAGAGAGGATGGGACGCCGTGGTCATCTCTGAAGGCGAGATGGCCTCCCGCCGGCCCCACCGGGCGCAGGTGCAGCAGGGCGACCACCAGGCCCCGCTTCAGCTCTCGGCGCCCGTGCCCTTCAACATGCGGCCTGCCGGCGAAGTACGCCCCCATCGTACGCTGTGCATCGCGCGGCGGCCCGACTCGGCGGAATCGCAGCAGTATCGTCTGCTTAGGTACCGGCTCAAGGAGACCTCAAACCCGCGGATCATCGGCATCTCCAGCCCCATGCCCGACGAGGGAAAGACCACGGTGGCGGCCAACCTGGCCCTGGCCCTGGCCGAGGGGAGGCGCGTGAAGATCGCCCTGCTGGACCTGAACCTGCGCAAGCCTGCCCTGGGGACCCTCTTCGGCCTCTCGGTGCCCGGATCGGTGGCGGAGCAGCTGCGCACCAAGCGCGGTAACCCCGACGCCTACTGGGACGTGCTGGAGCTTGGCAGCCGCCTCCACATCATGGGCGGATCGGCCAAGGTGGATAACCCCGCGCCGCTGCTCAACTCGCCGGAGCTGTCCCTGCTGCTGCAGGATCTGGCCGAGTTTTACGACTACGTGGTGGTGGACCTGCCCGCGGTGCTCAAGGCGGCAGACGTCAAGAGCATCCAGTCGGAGCTCGACGCGCTGGTGCTGGTCTGTCGCGCCGGCAAGACCACCAAGTGGTCCCTGGCCCAGGCCGTGGATCAGCTGGGCGCGGGCAAGATCCACGGCGCCCTGATGCTCGCGGTCAACGACCGGCACATCACCGGCTGAGCGCTAAAAAACCCGCCCGTGAAAACTGGCTTTTGAGAGGACGATCCAGCTATAGTGATGCTGATCTGCTGGAGCAAACCATGGAAATCGAAAACGAACTAAAGGAGTACATCATCGACAACTTCATGTTCGCCGATGATGACGGTTCATTGACCAGCGACGCGTCCCTCTTCGACAACGGGATCATCGACTCCACCGGGGTCCTCGACCTGGTGAGCTTCATCGAGGAGACCTACGAGATCCAGGTGGACGACACCGATCTCGTGCCGGAGAACTTCGACTCTCTGTCCAACATCAAAAAGTACATCGAGAGCCGACTGGCCTAGCCGGAGGCTCTCTCCTCTGAAGGCTACCGGCCGTCCCGCCTGGTGCGGGCAAGCAGGACCAGGAACAGAATCAGGACGAAGGCGGGGCCGGGCCCGTGGTTCGCGCTGCAGGTGCAGCCGCTTTTGTCCACCGTCACGTCGCCGCCGAGGTCGACCACCGCGTCGCCGGTGCCGTCGGGGGTCTGGTCCGGTCCGAGGTCCACGGGCTTGGTGCCGGGGCAGGCCTTGGCGTGCTTGCCGGCAGGATCCGCTGTGCCCGACGTGCCGCAGTCGTAGAGTTGGCCGTTGGGCAGCCAGCCGCAGCGCGGGTTGAGCTTGCAGGCCAGGGTCTTGAGCTTGCCGTCCTCGCAGTACTTGAGCGTGTTTCCGTCGCAGCAGCCCTCCCGCTTGATGCCCTGACAGCCGCCGCCGTCGGCGCCCGGACCGTCGGTGGTTGGCAGGCCGGCGTCGCCGGCGAGGGCCGCGCACTGCATGAAGCTTACCCCCGTCGGGTCCGCGGTGCCGGTGGTGTCGCAGTCGTAGATCTTGGAGTTGCTCCAGCCGCATTTGGGCGCACCGGCGCAGCTCTTGTGCTGCAGCCCACTCGCGACGCACCACCAGAGGGTCTCGCCGTCGCAGCAGCCCGTGGCGGTGATCTTGCCGCAGCTCGAGCCGCCGTCCGGCGAGGCGGTGACGTCGGGGGCGCCCTTGTCGGAGCTGGCCGCGCGGGTGGTGCTCCTCGGCTCCAGCACCGAGCAGCCGGAGACCGCCAGCAGCAGCCCCAGGGCGGCAAGCCACCGGCCACCTGCCAGTCCTCGCCGGCCGCCGCCGCTCATGGGCCTCTCCTCCGGCGCGTGAGCAGCAGCAACCCGAGCAGCAGCATCACCCCCGGCCACCTCCCCTGCCCTGTCCCCGCCGCGCAGCTGCACCCCTCGGTGTCCGCGTCGCCGGTGGAGGCGTCGGGGCGGGACGGCTCCAGACCCACCGGATCCAGGCCCGGCGGCCCCTCAGCCGGCGCGTCGCCCGCGGAGTTGTCATCGGCGGGACCGTCGGTCGTGCCACCAGTGTCGGCGGCGATATCCGCTTCGGCGTCGTCAGACGGGGCGTCCGCCGCGGAGGTGTCGCCCGGGGAGAGGTCGGCGCCGAGGTCCACCAGGCCCACGTCCAGGGCCAGGCCCGCGTCCCCGATGACGGCGCTGCAGGAGCGGGGGTGCTTGCCCGCGGGATCGGGCTTGCCGTCCGTGCCGCAGTCGTAGTAGCCGCCCGTGGCGTTCCAGCCACAGTGCAGATTGGACTGGCAGTCCAGGGCCAGCACCTTGCCCCCCGAGCAGAAGTAGAGCTTCTGCTTGACGCAGCAGCCGGCAAAGGACAGCGGCCCGCAGCCGATGGCGTCCGGGGCGACGGCCTTGTCCTGGGCCGGGCTCTGGTCCCCGGGAGGGACCGGGGTGGCGTCGCCGAGCGCGTCCACGGCGGCGTCGGCGCCGGCGCACGCCCTGGGGTGCTTGCCCGAGGGGTCCGCGCCCGCCGACGTGCCGCAGCCGTAGAGGCCGTAGGCCGCGCTCCACCCGCAGCGGAGGTAGGCCGCGCAGACCTTGGTCTTTACCTTGCCTGCCGCGCAGTAGCGCAGGGTGTCGCCAGCGCAGCAGCCGGCGGCGGTGACCGCGCCGCAGGACGAGACGCTGTCCGCCAGGGCGGCGTCCGCGGCGGCCAGGGAGTGGGCCCTCGCGGCGCGCGGTGCCGTCGGCTCCACGCAGGCCTGCAGGGGCAGGAGCGTGGCGACGACGAGCAGCGCGGCGGTGATCTTCGACATGGTCGAAACGATTATCCTGCCCGGCGCCGGGCAGGTCAAACGCGGGGACGACAAACGTTGACATGCCGGCACGCCGTGACATCATCGGGCGGTCGATAATGAATGAAGGGGGGCCGGACAACGTCTGGTCCGGTGAAAAGGAGATACGCTCCATGAACGTGAAGACGTCTGCTCTGCTCGTGGCCGCCGTGCTCTTGCTCTCCACCGCCGCCGCCGCCGAATCGAAGAAGGCCTGGACCTTCAAGCCGGACAAGGGGTTCGTGGACGACCCCATGGCCTTCGACGCCAAGGACGCCCACTTCGCCTACGTGCACACCGACATGGCCTCGTTCCTCAAGGTGGTGGTGATCAAGACCGCCGGGTTCAAGCCCCACAAGGAGCTGGCGATCAAGGACACCAACATCAAGCCGCTGCAGGTGCTCTTTACCGACGACAGCAAGCGGCTGGTGCTGATCTTCAAGGACGCCAGGGGCACCCGCGGCGCCATGGTCTGGGACCTGGGCAAGGGCAAGCTGCTCAAGCGCCTCGGGCCCTACGATCGGGTGGAGTCGGTGCGCCACAAGGGCGCCCAGTGCCTGTCGTTGACCAGGATCCGGCAGGACAGACGCGGCAACAAGCACCACACCGTGGAGGTGCTCCGCACCGCCAACCTGAAGCGCGCGGGGCGGGCCAGGCTCACGGTGCAGGCCGGCGGCACCCTCAAGCGGCCCCAGATGCGGGTGCGCTACTTCGAGCGGGGGCACCTCACGCTGATCGGCACCCGCCAGGGCAAGTACGACAAGAAGCGCGACATCCGCCTGCCCGACGTGGCCATCCGCTACGACCTGCTGACCAAAAAAGAGACCTGGAAATATACGCCGCAGAAGCTGATGGACTGGTCCCTGACCATGAACACCCTGCGCCCCTCCAACCGCCGCAGCTTCCGCTTCCTGGCGGTGAGCGACGACCTGAAGAAGCTCTACTACGTGGACCGCAACAACGCGCTGAACACCGCGACCCTGCCGGTGAAGTGGGTGCTCTACGAGCACACCTCGCTGAAGCACGCCGAGACCTGGGACGGCGAGAAGCTCTACTTCTCCATGACCATCGACCCGGTGAACAAGCCCGCCGTGAAGCGGAAGAAGGCGGACATCGAGCGCGTGGACCTCTACCGCCTGGACGCGGGCCCCAAGGCCACGCCCGTGGGCAAGGTGATCACCGGCCGCAAGCGCGGCGAGACCACGGCCCGGCGCTTCACCTGGCAGGTGGGCCAGGGGTACTTCTCCTACCTCTACAAGCTCAAGGGGTTCGGCCGCGGCGGCAGCCGCGTGACCATCTTCAAGATGGACTGAGCTACTTGTTGATCGTGCCCACCCCGAGCATCTCGAGGATGCCCACCTGATACAGCAGCACCAGGGCCACGCCCAGGGGCACCACGTAGCGCACCAACGTCAGCCAGGCTGTGTAGACGCCGCCCCAGGGGGTGCCGCGGGTGAACTCTTCGAAGCGCTCGTCCTCCTTGACGCGCCAGCCGACGAAGAGCGCGATGATCATGCCGCCCAGGGGCAGCATCCAGTTGGATGAGAGGTTCTCCATGTTGTCGAAGAAGGAGCGGCCGGTCAGCCCCGTCAGCCCCTTGCCGAAGAAGCCGTCGCCGAAGGACAGCGCCGACGGCACGCCCACGAGGAAGATGACCAGCCCCGAGGCCAGCGCCACCTTGCGCCTGCCCCAGCCGTACAGATCGATGAAGCTGGAGGTCACCACCTCCTGCAGGGAGATGGTGGAGGTCAGCGCGGCGAAGGCCAGCAGCGTGAAGAAGACCACCGAGAGGAACTGCCCCGCGGGCAGGTTGGAGAAGGCGATGGGCAGGGACTTGAAGACCAGGCCCTTGCCGCCGGCGGCGGGCAGGTTGTTGGAGAAGACGATGGGGAAGATCACCGAGCCGGAGATGATGGCGATGGCGGTGTCCAGCAGCGCCACCCACAGCGACGCCTTGACGATGCCGGTGTCACGGTCGAGGTATGAGCCGTAGGTCAGCATGGCGCCCATGCCGAGGCTCAGCGAGAAGAACGCCTGGCCCATGGCCTCCAGCACCGCCACGGCGGAGAAGTTGTCGACCCTGGGGGAGAAGATGAAGGTCATGGCGGCGCCGAAGCCGTCGAGGGTCATGGAGTAGCCGAGCAGCAGCAGCAGGGAGATGAGCAGCGCCGGCATGAGCACCCGGGCGGTGCGCTCGATACCAGTCTGCACGCCGCCGGCCACCACGGCCACGGTCACGGCCATGAACATGGCGTGGCAGCCGAGGCTGGCGCCGGGGTTGGAGACCAGGGCGCCGAACAGGTTGTTGATGTCGTCGGCGCTCTTTGCCACCAGCTCCCCCGTGAGGGAGAGGTAGATGTACATCAGGGTCCAGCCCGCCACCACGCTGTAGAAGGAGAGGATCATGAAGCCCGCGGCCACGCCCATCCAGCCCGTGGCGACCCAGGGGCTGCGCCCGCCGGCCAGCTTGCGGAAGGCCACCACCGGTGAGGCCTGGGTCGCGCGGCCCAGCAGCACCTCGGCCATCATGATCGGCAGGCCGACCAGCACCACGCAGACCAGGTAGACCATCACGAAGAGGCCGCCGCCGTTGCGCCCGGTGACGTAGGGGAACTTCCAGATGTTCCCCAGGCCGACGGCGCTGCCCGCGGCCGCCAGAATGAACCCCAGCTTGGATGCCCAGTTTCCCCGTTTCTCGCTCATGCGCAAAAGGATAACTCAGCCGAAGCTGAGAGAACAGGAGGTTGGGCTTTGCGGGGTTGTTGTGCCCGCCGAGCCTATTGCCCCGACGGTGACCCTGGGATTATGATGAAGCCTCATTGCATTGGAGCGTGGGCGTGGAGCAGCAGTCGAGGAACCTCGCCAGGGCGTGCATCAGGGGGGTCCTGGTGGTCAGCGCGCTGGTCACGGCGGCGGCGCCGCTGGGCGGCTGCATTCGGGTCCATCAGGGCAGGCCCACCGTCCGTCGGCAAACCTCGAGGCGGGTGGTCCCCGTATCGCAGCTTCAGGACAGCAAGCGCACCATGCACCTCAAGCAGACCAGGGTCGGCGTCTGGGTCTGGATCCGCAGCTACACGACCTGCGTGCGGAAGGTCAGCGTGACCACGACGACGGTCACCAGGACGAACAAGCGCATCAGGGGCTCGTTGATCCTCGGCTACTCGATCGGCGGGGGCGTCATCGCCACCGCGGGGGTCGCGACGCTGGTCAGCACAGCGAAGAGTACCCGGGGGCGCTCTTCGCTGTGCTGGCCCTGCCGGGGCTGATCTACACCAGCTACGTCGTGGCCCAGCACATCCGCAGCGCCAACAGCGAAAAGAGCGCCGAGAGCACCAAACACACCCTCAAGCGCAGGATCTGCAAGCAGCAGCGGCTGCGCGACGTGGAGGTGGAGGGCACGGGGTTCGTCCATCGCCCGGGGAAGCGCCGGCCGACCAAGAACGGCGCGGTCTTCTTCCGCTACCCCGGCGTCGAGGCCATCGCGCGGCAAGAGCTCGCCGGCAAGGCGGTGCCGACCACGGTGACCTTCAAGCACCGGAAGCTGAAGCAGACCATCGACGTGGGCTCGGACGCGGGGGTCGTCGCCCTGCGCAAGCGGGCGCGAAAGTCCGCCTGGCGCCAGCTCGCCATCTGCCTGGCCAAAAAGGCGAAGGTGCCCGGCACCAGGTGCAACGAAGAGGTCTACATGCGCTACCCGATGGTCGAGTGGGAGCGCAGGCTCTACGTCATGGTGTCCGACAAGCGGCCCGACGTGGTCCGCGGCGCGGTGCTCTTCGGCCTCAACAGCGGCGTCTCGGAGATTCGCGCCGCGGTGTGCAAAAAGGTGCACCGCGGGATGCTGGCCAACGACCGGCTGCTGAGGGACCTGATCCGCGGGGCGGCCAACCACCCTGACCCCTACACCAGGCTCGCGTGCGCCAGGGTGCTGCAGGGTGTGCCCGGCAGGCGGGCGCGATGATGCCCGCGGCACCGGGGAAGGCGCCGCCCATGCCGAGCCACCTCCGACTGAGGGAGCGGATCTTCGAGGTCCCGCACCATGACGCCGCCGCGCCGCCGCTGGCCTACCTGCCGCTGTCCGGGGTGCTGCTGGAGCTCGACGCCGCGGGCCTGGCCCTGCTCGGGCGCCTGGAGGCCGGCGTCGACGCCGCGCAGCTTGCGCCGGAGGAGCGCCGGGTCGTGGAGCAGGTGGCGGAGATGGAGCTGCTGCGCCTCGACGACCAGCGGGCGCTGGCCCTGGAGCCCGAGCCCGGCGAGGACGGGCCGTTCCGCCCCTGCCACGTCACCCTCTTTTTGACGGCGCGCTGCAACCTTCGCTGCGGCTACTGCTACGCCCACGGCGGCAGCAGCTCCGGGTCCATGAGCTGGGAGGTGGCGCGGTCCGCGCTGGACACCGTCATCGGCAACGCCGTGGCCACCGGCGAGCGCGAGGTGTCGATCATCTTCCACGGGGGCGGAGAGCCGACCCTGGCCATGCCGATGATGGAGCGCTGCGTGGACTATGCGCGGCAGCGGTGCGCCGAGGAGCGTCTGGAGCCCGTGTTTTCGCTGGGCACCAACGGCGTCGTCCCCGCCGGCAGCGAGGAGTGGCTGGTGCGGCAGATGTCGAGCGTGACCCTCAGCATCGACGGGACGCCGCAGATCCAGGAGGGGCAGCGCCCACGGCGCGACGGCCAGCCCGGCTCCGCGGCCGCGGTGCTCGGCACCGTGGAACGCTTCGACGCGCTGGGGGCAGAGTACGGCCTGCGGGTGACCGTCACGCGCCAGACCGAGGACAGGGTGCCCGAGCTCGTGGAGTACCTCTGCGACATCAGCCGCGCCAGCATGATCCAGCTCGAGCCGGTGGAGCTGTCAGGCCGGGCCCTGAGCGCGGGGTACGAGCCCGTGAACGTGCAGCGGTTCGTCGACGGATACATCGAGGCCATGACAACGGCGGCGGAGCACGGCGTCGAGCTGCGGTTCGGCGGGACCGACCCGGACCGGCTGACGGACCAGTACTGCAGCATCGGCAAGGGCGGCTTCGTCGTGACCGAGCTGGGCGCGGTGGGCTCGTGCTACGAGACGGCGTCGCCCCGGGATCCTCGCAACGACCACTTCAGCCTCGGCCAGTTCGTGGACGGAAAGGTCGAGCTTTGGCCGGCGTCCGCGCGCCGGCTGCGCAACGAGGCCCTGGAGGTCAAGCAGGCTTGCCGGGGGTGCTGGGCGCGTTACAGCTGCGCGGGAGACTGCCACGCCAAGATGGCGCGCCTGGGCCAGCCGTGGACCGTGGTGGATCCGCACCGCTGCTACGCCATCCGCGAGATCGCGCGGGCCAAGCTGCTGGACCACTACGGGTTCGGCCTGCCGCAGACCCCGTCCTGTCGCTTCACGGCGACCGCTGCAACAGGATCAGGTGAGGAGTCCGATGAGCAAGAGTAAGGAGACGCGAGGGGACAACCCCCGGGCGCCCACCCTCAAGCGGGCCGGCGTCAGGGGCTTCGGCCTGGTCCCCACGGAGGACCTCGCGCTGCTGGACCGCGGGGACTCCCCCCGCGAGGATGACGGCCCCACGGTCTACGCGCTCCGCCGCTCCGGCGGCGCGGCGGGAGACGAAGGCGACGCGGGGGTAACCTCCCGGCGGCAGGTGCTCAAGGGCGCCCTCGCCGCGGCGTCGCTGGCCACCGTGACCACCACGGGTGAGGGCACCGCCGACGCCCGGAGCAGACGGGGCAAGACTTACGGTGAAGCCTGCGTGTACACCGAGCTGCGCGCCTTCAAGCACAAGGTGGAGGCCATCTATCCCTTCGAGGACGGCAAGCACCTGGCCGCGGTGGACCACATGGAGTGGATGAACGTCTGGAGGCTGGACCGGCCCAACAAGCCGAAGCTGGCCAAGGCGATCCCCGGGGTGAGGTACGTGGCCACCGGCAAGAAGGAGTTTTTCTGGCTGACGCGCGACCGGATCCACGGCCGCCTGCTCAGGCGACCCACCCGGGACATCTTCAAGGTCAAGATCGATGGGGTGGACCACATCGCCTGGGACCAGAAGGCGAGCAAGGTCGTCGCGCTGAGCAGAGGCGGCCAGGTCACGCGCTACGACCTCAAGACTCGCAAGCCGGTGGCCGAGACGCTCCCCGGTGCGCCGCAGGTGGTGTCCGAGCCGCACCAGGTTCTGGTCACGCCCGACAGCAGCCTGTGGCTGCGGTGCCGGGGCACGGTCTACCGTCTCACCCTGGGCGCGACGCCGAAGTGGGAGAAGGTGTTCGACGAGCCCCGGGCGAAGGCCGGCATGCTCGATCCGCTGGCCCAGCGGCTGGTGGTGGTGGTGGACAGGCGGATCAAGGTCTACAGGCTGCCCTCGGGCAAGCCGCTGCACAGCCCGGTCGCGCTGACCATGCGGCGGCGGAGCGTGTACTTCGAGTCGTGGCTGCGCAGCGCAGCGCAGCTGATCAACCGCAGGGATCCCCAGCTTTGGCTCTGCTCACTCGACGGCGGCACGACCAACGCCCCGCGGAGGATATCCCTCGGCACCGCCGAGCCCACGGTCATCGCGGGCCTGCCCCTACGCCGGGGGTACGCCTGGGGCGACGGTGACGGGCGGCTGGCCTACTTCGACCTGGACACCAGCGGCAAGCTGATCAAAACGCCCCTGGCCAGCAAGGCCGCCACGACCCACGGCGTGGAGAACAAGAGGTGCAAACACGGCCCCAGGCTGGGGTGGGCCTGCACCTGCGACACCGTCACCATCAGGCCCGGCAAGCGGATGCGGCTCTGGTCGGGCTGGGACGTCAAAAAGCGCGTGACCTATACAGGGACGCGGCGGCGCGCCGGCGCCCAGTGCGCCTGCAACTCTGTGATGATCGGCAGCCGTGACGTGGTGAAGGCCGCCTGCACCTGTCTCAGGGTCTGCACTTGCGACTCCATGTGCACCTGCCAGTCCCACTGTTCCTGTCAGTACACCTGTTCCTGCCAGTCCACGGGGGGACACTACTGGCGTTCCAACTGATCTCCTCGCTCCACCGCCTCGGCCAGATCACGGATCATCCGGGTCACCAGCCAGGAGCCGTTGGCGGTCAGATCGAGGCGTCCATGTGCGTCGGGCGGCCCCACCAGGGCCTGGTCTCGCCAGCGGGCCTCCAGTGAGCCGGCGTCCAGGCCGCGCAGCAGCCCGCGGGTCAGACTGTTGGTCATCAGCGCCACCACCCCCGGCCGCGCGCGTCGCTCCGCCGCGGTCTCGTGGACCACACCCTCCATGGGGGCCGTGGTGGCCTCGAGGTAGGCCGGGATCTCGGGCTTGCGGTAGTGGCAGGAGCCGAGCAGACCATCCGCCGTGGGCCCCAGCCCCAGCAGATCCTCTCCCCTCCGCTGGTGGGTGAAGTAGAGGTTTTCGTCCCGGGGCAGCGCGTAGTGCGTGAAGTGGTTCTTGCCGTAGCCTCGGCTGGCGAGGTGCTGGTCCGCGGCCTGGAACATGACGTAGGCCCGCGCGGGGTCCGCGCCCTGCTGGCCGATGCCGGCCAAAAACCGCCGATTGCGGCGGGTGGTCTGCAGCTGGTAGAGAGAGACCCCGTGGATGCCGAGGTCCGCGAGGCGCTGCAGGTCGTCGATCCAGCCTTGAAGCTGCTGACCGGGCAGGCCGAACACCATGTCCACCGAGACCACGAGGCCGCGCTCCAGGGCCCGGGCCAGCCGCCGCAGCGCGGTGCCGACCTCCTCCCGCCGGCCGATGCTCCGGCGCAGCGGCTGCTGCAGGGTCTGCAGGCCCACGTGCAGTCGGGTGTAGCCCAGCGCTCGCAGCCGGGCCAGGCCGGCCTCGTCGATGTCCCGGACGGTGCACTCCATGGCCCACTCCGTTTGCGCGGAGGCGGCCAGCGCCTCGGACAGGATCCGGGTCGTCTGCTCCAGGGCCTGCGGGTCCAGCGCGCCCGGGCTGCCCCCGCCCAGGTGCACCGTGGTGACCGGCCGCCCGAGGACGCCCGTCGTCTCCCAGCGGCGAAGCTCGGCCTGCAGCACGTCCAGGTATCGTCGCTGCCGCTGGCCGGCGCTGCTGGCCCCCAGGGCCACGGCGTGGCAATCGCAGAACCCGCACCGCCCGCGGCAGAACGGCACGTGGAGGTACACCGCCATGGCCCGGTCCGCGGGCCCACCGCGCGCGGCCTGCTCCAGGTCCGCCCACGCCTGTTCACCGCGGCGGTCGTACTGTCGCTCCGCCCACAGCGGCGGCGGCAGGCGCCTGGCCCGCAGCAAGGCGCGCTCCCCCGCAGCTGCCCACTGTCGCCGGATCGCCGCCCCGTCGATGACCGACGGCAGCCGGTCGACCAGGGCGTCCAGCCCGGTCTTTGGGCCGGCGCCCACCTCCCGGGCTGGCGTCGGGTCGTGGTCGACGCCCAGCGCGGTGTCGAGGATCCAGCGCTCGCCCAGCAGGCGCTGGACCTTGCAGCGAAAACCCTCGGGCTGCGTCTGCTGTTGTGTGACCACGCAGACCTCGGGGCAGTCCCGCGCGCAGTGGTAGATGTTGACGCAGCGGCGGCACCTGCGCGGCAGGCGGAGCGCCCGCCGCCTGTGCTCGGCGACACGTCGCTGGTCGACGTTGAAGGCCTCGCCGGCCTCGCCGGGGGAGCCCACCGTGAGGCCCGCCCCGGGCTGCCCGAGGCTGTCGCAGCTGAAAAAGCACGCCGTGGCCAGTCCGTCAGGGGTGAGGTGGAGCACGTCGTACAGCGCGCTGCAGTAGGGACCGTGCAGCTCGTCGAGGCGCGCTCCGGAGAACAGCAGCTCGGCGCCCAGGTTCAGGGCGTGCTCCTGGGCCAGCAGGAAATGCCGCGCGAACCGCTCCGCGTCCTGTGGGGTGAACCCCGCCGGGCCGCGCCCGCGCACCTGATAGACCGGCTCGAATCGGACCAGCCGGGCGCCGAGCTGGCGGCAGAGGTAGTCGACGATCTCGGGCTGGCGCGCCACGGTCTTTGGCGTGATGGTGGTCCGCACCTCGAGGATGGCCGCCCCCTCGCCGAGGATCCTGGCGGTCCGCTCCACCTGGGGGGAGGAGCGCGCCCCGGCGCGGGCCGGGCGTTGCTCGTCCTGTACGGCGGGTGGGCCGTCGCAGGAGAGGCCGACCCGCTCCACGTGGCCCGCCAGCCAGCGCGCCTGCCCGGTCGAGAGCAGTCCGTTGGTGGCCACGAAGCAGCGGACCTCGGCCCCGGCCTCGCGGCCCTCCCGGCGCGTGATGGCGACCAGCTCGCGGAGCAGATCCCAGTGCAGCGTGGGCTCGCCTCCTCCGTGGAGCAGGACCTCCAGCGGGCGGCCAGCCGCGGCGCAGCTGGCGGCGGCCAGGCGCGCGGCGGCGGTCACCACGCCGGGCTCGATGACCGGACCTTGCGGATCTTTGCCGTGGGACGCCGAGGTGAAGCAGTAGGCGCATCGCAGGTTGCACTGCCGAGGTAGACACAGAGGCGACGAGGCTCCAGGCCAGCGGCGGGCCAGCGCTGCCAGGCCTCCCTGCTGCGCCGGGCGCGGTCGACGACGACGCGGAGCCAGTCCATCCCCTCGAGGGCCCCGTCGTCCGTGCCGTCCAGCGCGGCGGCGACGCCCGGCAGCTCTCGCCGGTGAACCGCCGCGACGTGGCCGGGGGTGTAGATCACCGCGCGGTCGCCCCGGGTGAGGGCGAAGATCGGCAGCCGGGGGTGAAGGCGCCGGGCGGAGGAGCTCATCACCTGCCCCGCTGGCTGTGGGCGGCGTGGTAGTCGCGGCAGACGCTACAGGCGTGGCACCGCTGTCCGCAGACCTGGGTCTGCTCGTAGAACGCCCGCGAGATGTGCATCCCGGTGAGCACCGAGGCCGGCCCGCCCCCGATGGCGTCCGGGGTCAGCCGATGGCCGCGGAGGTACGCGCCGAGGACCCGCCGGTATTCCGCGGGGTCCTCGAGGGTCGCCCGCCCGGCCAGCTTCAGCTCGTCGATCACCGGCTCGAACAGGTCGAGGTGCTGGGGCAGGACCCAGGCCCCGGTGAGCCGGAGCCAAGGTTCGCGAGCGAGCATCTCGTCGCAGAGGGAGCGAGGGTGCCGCGCCCCGGAGGCCATCTCCTGGAAGTGCTGTACGCGACACGGGCAGCCCGGCAGGCAGGCCTCGTTGACCAGCAGCCGCAGTCGCCCGTCGAAGGCCTGGCGCAGCTGCCGCAGCGCGGGCAGGCTCCTCATCACGCGGCTCGAAGGCACGAGGCCGTCGAAGGTGTCGCCGAGCATCGGCACCTGCTGGGGGCTGCAGACGTCCATCAGGACCGACGCCGTCAACCGCAACCCGGGCAACCGCGCGCGGATGAGGGCTCCGAGGCGCACGTCGCTGACGGTGACGCCGGAGAGCCCATGCCGGGCGTGCATGCGCGCCAGGGCCTCGACGATGGGCCCGCCCACCTCCTCCACCGGGCCGGGGAGAGTGATCGGGTTGACCAGCACCGCCGGCGGCAAAGGGCGCCGGGCCAGGAACGCCTCCAGCTGTCGCGCCGGCCGCGGAGGACGCCCGGAGCCGGCCAGCTCCGGCAGCGGGAAGTAGACCTCCTTGAGCAGGTCCCCGTGCTCCTGGTGCAGCTCGCGCCAAAACGACGGGGGCTGGTCGATGTACGGGATGATCCAGCGCGCGCGCCTGCCGGTGGGCGTCGGACCGGCCGCGGGCGCTGGACTTGCCGCGGGCGCTGGACTTGCCGCGGGCGCTGGGCTGGCCGCGGGCGCTGGGCTGGCCGCGGGCGCTGGGTTGGCCGCGGGCGCTGGACTTGCCGCAGGCGCCGGACTTGCCGCAGGCGCTGGGGCAGCGCAAAGTCGGGCCGGCGCTCGCGCCTCGAACGGAGTCCGCCGCAGCCGCCCCATGGCGGCGGCCAGGCAACCGCCGAGGCATTCGCCGCGCTCCCGCAGCTCGCAGTCGTCGCAATGGCGGTAGACGCCCAGGCGCCGATAGGGCAGCAGGGCCTGCTCCAGGCGCCCCTGCAGGCTCTGCACCGTGGCCTCTGCGGTCAGCTCCTCTCTGGCCCCCGCCAGGGTGGCGAGGGGGTAGCACGGCACCACGGCTCCGTCCGGCAGCACGTCCGGCAGGGGGTTGCACCGCCGCCCCAGGGCGTCCGGCGTCACGCCCAGCGCCTCGGCCGCGCCGGCAGGGAACATACACGGCACGAACCCGCAGTCCAGCTCCAGCCGCACCCCCTGCGCCGCCGCGCGATCAGCGAACCGCAGCAGCCGTCTGCCCACCGCCGCAAAATGTTGTGGCGGCAAAAACTGGTTGTCCCTGGCCAGCCTGGGGTGGGCCAGGCCCAGGCGGACCCTGGGGCGCGCCCGGTGCTCCCGGTTGAGCTCCAGCAGGTATTCGGGGCCGACCCCCGGATGGGCGATGTTGAGCCCGAGCACCGACCGCGGGCCGAGCCGCTCCAGGGTCTGCCTCAGCTGGCGCTCGGCTGCGGGGGACGCCCCGGGCGGCTCGACGTTGATCAGCAGCTCCAGCTGGTCGCCGGGCACGCGCTCCAGGATCTCGAGCGCGGCCTCGGGAATCAGCCCATTGGTAAAAAGCTTCAGGCGCAGGCCCCGCTCGAGGACCATCTGCACCACGGACGAAAAGTCGGGATGGAGGGTCGGCTCTCCGCCCATCAGCCGCGCCTCGGTCACGCCCGAGCGCTCCAGCAGGTCCAGCGCGGCAGACAGCGTGGTCCGCGACATGACGCTCGCCTTGTGCTGCGGGGGGCCGGCGAAGCAGTAGCTGCAGCGGCGGTTGCAGGCGGTGGTGATGGAGATGTTAGCCATCGTCCGCCTCGTCCGAGGGCTCGACCAGCCCGAGCTCTGACCAGCGCCGGAGGCTGTCCTTGATGAGGCGCTCGGCGTCCTCTTCGCTCATGCGGCCGATGAGCGGCAGGAGGCGCGCCACGTGCTCCACGCTGCGCCCGCGGCCCAGCATGTCCCATATCGCCGCCTCGGGGTAGGGCAGCAGGTGGGACAGCAGCGGGGCGCCGCCGATGACGAGCACGCCCCCCTGCACCACGGCCCAGGAGACTCCCGGCGCGGTGCGGTAGCGGGTGCCCGCGAGGTCAGCCACGGCCGGGCTCCGGCAGTCTCAGCGTGTCGTCGGGGTGCTGGGCCAGGTCTCGCAGGGCCTGCCGGTCGGCGAGCAGCTCCTGCAGCAGCTCCTGGCAGCCCATGCCCTCCAGCAGCAGCGCCGCCGTGATGATGCGCGTCTGGGTACAGTAGCCGCCGTAGCCCTGGTCGACGCCGGGGTGGGAGTGGTCCACGTGGCAGCCGCCGGCGCAGGACCAGCGGGCGAAGCAGCGGCGGCAACGCGGCGGCTTGCGGGCCACCAGCTGGCGAACGTGCTCCACGGCGTCCTCGTCGAGGATCATCCCGGCGGCGGGATCCAGCCTCCCGAGGTTCAGCTCCATGCCCCGCTGGCGCCAGTGGGGCTCCGGCAGGTAGCAGGCGCTCACCCTTCCGCCGGGGGAGACCAGCAGCGTGTCGTCGCCCAGGGGGCAGCCGGTCAGGCGCGGGCGATCCAGCACCGCCGCGGCGTACACCGGCGTGACGCCGAGCGCCCGCACCGCGCCCATGGTCCTGACGCACTGGATCGCGAACTCGTAGGGGTCCGGGGCGGACACGGGCGAGGAGGCCGGCTCGGGCGTGCACTGGACGGTCTCGAAGTCGATGACCGCGGGCGAATAAGACTCGCAGAGCTGCCGCGCGATCTCCTCCATCCGCTCCACGGTGCCGTCCGTGACGCAGACGCGTAGGCACAGCTCGGCGGGGGCGTCGCCGAGGATCTGCGCCGAGCGCGAAACACGGGCGTGGCTGCCCCGGCCCGAGCGCGTCGGCCGCAAGCTGTTTTGGATCTCCTCCGGCCCGTCCAGCGACAGGACCACCGCGGCGAAGTGATCACCGAGGAAGCCGCACATGGTGTCGTCCATCAGCCCGTTGGTGGAGATCTCGAGGTGCGGCCGCAGACCATGTTCAGCGGCCGCCATGTTCGCCCTGTACACCGACAGCTCCAGGAGGTCGGGCGTGCGGGTCGGCTCGCCGCCGAAGAAGTGCACCTCCAGGGAGGGCCGCGCCAGCGCAACCATCCGCTCGGCCATCCAGTCTATGGCAGCCGCGGCGAGCTCCGGCGACATCTCCTCGCCGCTGGCCTCGGCGGCGCCGAAGCCGCAATAGCTAGGCCATGTTGCAGGAGCGCGTTGTGATCAACCCACAAAAACGTGGGGAGAGAGGGCCGCTGGCGGGCTCGGGCCGCGGCTGCGAGGCGGCCAGGCCCGCGCGTATTTCTGCCATGCGCCCGCCGCCGCCGTCTTCGCCCGCTCTCAGGTCGTCCACCGCGCGGCGGTTGACCAGCGCGCTGATCCCGCCGAGCGGGGCGTGCACGAGCCACCGGTCCAGGACCGGGAGCGCGTAGCAACTTTCCTCTCGCCGGGAAGCCAAGGCTCTTACTTTGGCGCGTTGATCGGGACGCAGATCGCGTGCCGGGCCAGGCCAACGAGCAGCTCCCTGGTCTGTTCGAAGGCAGCCTGCTCCGCGCAGCCCAGCGCCGCCGCCACCGCCGCGGCGACCTCCCTCACCGAGGCCCGCCCGTCGATGCGTTCGAAGATCACCGCCGCCGGCGAGCCCGCGGAGAACAGCTCCAGCTCGCCGCCCTGGGACCGCGCGCAAACCTTGGGCCCGTCGTTGAAGACCTCCCAGCCCTCTGCCACCTGGAAGATCAGCCCGGCGAGCCGCTCCGGAGGGAGGCGGTCCAGTTCGGACAGGCTGTACTGGACGACGCCCCGCGTCTCCTCCTCGTAGGAGGCGACCTCGCCCGCGAGCTTGCGGAAGAAGGATCTCCTGGACTGTGACGGCCGCACCATGGACTGGACCTCAAAGGACGTATCTCAAGGACTATACCAAAAGGCTGGGACCAACGCAGTTGCCGGCGCTGGCCCGAGGCCCTGCTACCGGGGCCGCGGTACGCTACGGCGTGCTCGTGTGGGGCCAGCCCGACCGCGGGTCCAGGCGGTAGAGGTGCACGTCCAGGGACATGCTCGGCTCCAGGGTGACGCGCAGCCCGAGGGAGATCCGCTGCGCGCCGGCGTCGGGCGACTCCCTGGCCACGTCCCACAAGACCAGCGCGCGGCGCCGGTGGGCCGGCTTCGTCGGCAGCAGGTCTGGCACGAGGAGCACGTCCATGAAGAGCAGGTCCGGCAGGGCGCGGCGGACCAGGACCATGGACTGCACGCCGCGGTAATCGCCGTCAGTGTAGACCAGCAGCCCGCGGCCGTCGGGGGGGGACTGTTCGCGTAGCGCCTGCACCAGCCTCGCCGCCTGGGCGTGCACGCCCTGCGGCTTCGGCGCCGAGGGGCGGCCGGCGTACTCGCAGCTGCCGCAGGTCAAGGCCGAGTCCAGCAGGTCGGAGAGGCGGGCGGGTTTCGGGTCGTCCCACAGGTCCTTGTGTACGTAGCACAGGGCACCGCAGTGGCGGGGCACCCTGGGCGGCGCCACCGTGGAGCAGGCGATCCAGGCCGCCACGGCCAGCAGGCCCACGGCCGCGGTGGCGCGATCACGCCAGGGCCGACCAAGCGAGCAGAGGCCCACGGCCAACACCAGGGCGGCCGCCGGCACCAGGGGAAAGATATAGCGCGGGTGACGCACGCTGAGCACCACGTGCAGCACCAGGGGCACCACCAGCCAGATCAGGATCAGCCAGGGGCGCCGGGCGCTGCGGAGGAAGGCTCGCAGCGCCAGCACAGTGGCCAGCGCCAGGGGCGCCGACAGCACCATGGGCAGGGCCTGGGCGTAGTGGATCAGCCCGCCGAAGAGGGTTATGTCGCCGGCGACCTCCAGCATGCCGTCGCCCGAGGTGTGGGCGCCCATGATGGAGGTCAGCTCACCCAGGCGGCCGAGCCACCATACGGCGGTGGTGGCCAGCACCGTGAGCACCGCCGCCGCGCCGCCCGCCAGGGGCCGCCAGAGCGCCGCGCCGCGGGCGAGGCGGCCCTGCCACAGGGCGCGGCCCAGCACCCAGGCGGCGGGCCAGATCAGAAACAGCGCGCTCTGGCCCTTGGCCAGCATGGCCAGGCCGGCGCAGACGCCAAAGACCATGGCCGCCCGCAGCGAGCGGAAGCCGTCCACCCGCGTCAGGGCCAACACGGCCAGGGCGGTCAGGCACATGACGGGGAAGTCCAGGCCGAAGCTGCGCATGCCGCCGTAGGCGGCGGGCGTGAGCGAGACCAGCGCCGCCGCCAGCAGCCCGGCCCGGCGGCCGTGGAGGCGACGCCCGATTTGGTAGACGCTCAGCAGCAGCACCACGAGGTACATCATGTTTGCCAGGCGGAAGACCTCCGGCGACGGCCCGAAGATCAGCCCCGCCACGGCGCGGGGGAGCTGGGCCACCAGCGGGTAGTTGCTGCCGAGCACGCGCATGCCGTTGAGCGTGCCGACCCACGGGTCCAGGGCCATGGCGGCGTGTAGGTTGGAGAGGCACCAGTAGTGGGCGAAGTCGTCGGGCACCCGCATCATGTCCGCCTGGTCCGTGTGGAGCCAGGCCAGCAGGGTGACCAGGTGCACTGCGACGATAAAGGACAGGATCAGCCCGTCCTGGTGGCGGCGCGCGAGGGCGAGGGCATGTGAGCCGGTGGCCATCGTCAGGTCCGCAGCGCCTCCAGCGAGGCTTTTGGGATCTGCTGCTTCCACCGCCGCAGGTGAGCGTGGCTCCCCGAGTAGTGGTGGTGCTCGTCCCACAGCAGATCATGGATCGGCTGGTAGGGGATGTCCGCGGGCAGGCCGTAGAGCTCCAACAGGCCGGCCCAGACTCGGCGCACGCGGCGACGTGACGCGTCGCCGTAGACCAGGGTGAAGGCGGCGAAGGTCAAGCCCATGAGCCGGCGGTCCTGCACGGTCAGCTCGTCGCGCAGCTCCACGCTCTGGATCATCTGGTAGGCGGCCACGGCGCGCAGGGCCTCCACGCTCATGTGGGCATAGAGATGGCTCACCTTCATCAGCTGCACCTGCTCGCCCTCGAGCAGCGCCGGCTCGAAGACCACCGGCAGCTCGTCGCCCGGAGGCGCCTGGCGGTAGCCAGCCCCCACCAGCCTCCCCTTCTTGTAACGCTGGGTCAGCTGGTTGTAGCCCACCGCGGTGTCCAGGATCATGGCCGCCAGGTGAACGGCCGTGCCGTCGAGGGTGTGCCACGGTCGATGGGGCGACCGGGGCGCGAACTCTCGCGCGGTATTTTCGTCCACGGCGAAGAGGTTGAAGCTGACCAGGCGGTCCAGCACGTCGGCCTGGCCATCGTGGTCGCTGTCCAGCACGCGCCGTCGAATGAGGGTGTGCGCCGGCGAGATGTAGTTGGTGCCGCCGGGCATCACGTGGTGGTAGCGATAGAGGATGGCGCGGTCGCGGATGTGCCGGTTGATCACGGTCCACGGGCGCCGCTGGCAGATGTCCTCCAGCAGCACCAGCAGCACGTTGAAGTTCTCCGAGGAGTTCATCCGCTTGCGCCCGCCCTCGGTCGCCACGGTGAAGTAGCTGGAGTTGAAGGTGGTCAGCAGCTGGGCCCCGGGGTAGCGCTCGCGCACGCGGTGCAGGTTGTCCTTGCCCGCGCAGAGGCCGTAGAAGATGAGCTTGGCGCCGGCGCCGTCCGGGGCGTTGCGCAGGGAGGCGGGGATGTTGCGCCCGATGTCGGAGTGGCCGTCGTAGCCCACCAGGTGCACGCCGGGCTCGTCCATGTCGTCGAAGATGGAGTGGTCGTTCTCCACCACCTTCACCCGCACCCGCACCTCGCCGCCCTCCCGGTCGGGGAAGGACTTGACGCAGACGCAGGGGCCGCGGCGGCCACCGTCGCCAATCTCGAAGCCCTTCCTGCGCAGCAGCTCCACGGTGCCGGCGTAGAACCCCTCGCTGCCCTGGCCGGTGGTCCAGGTGACGTCGAGGGTGCGGCTGTCCCCGGCGAACCAGGCGTCGTAGGGTGGGCTCAGGGGAGCCAGCTCGCGCATAAAGCGGTCCGAGACCTCGCGCCCGGCGGCGGACAGCGCCCCCTTGTGGGAGTGCAGGTTGAAGATCATCGAGTCGCGCAACACGGGGTGGGTCTCGGCCTCCAGGGCCTCGCGGTAGATCTTTAGCGCGTCGGCCTGGAAGCTGCGCTCCTCCTCGTCGTCCGCGTCGGCGACCAGCGCCAGCAGCACCGTGGCCGCCGATGAGCGTAGCTGCAGGGCCTGCCGCTGGTCGAGGCCTTCGGGGGGCGCGCCGCCCGCCGGCGCCAGGGCCAGGGCACCCTTCAGGTTGACCAGCGCCAGCCGCCGCAGCGCCAGGGGAAGCGGCGCCGCTGACAGCGGGCTCACGGTGGCGTCGTCCACCAGCCGCGCCATGCGGTAGAGGCCGTCGCCCAGGGCCCCCACGTCGGCGGGTTGCTGCTGTTGTTGGTCCGGGAGGAAGTGGCCCTCGGCCGAGAGGTAGACCGGCCAGCCGGCCGCGGTCTCTCCCAGGAGGTGGTGGGACGGAGTTTCGCTCATTGTGAAGACGTACCCCATCGCGGAGAAAATCCAAAACCAAAAATCAATCGCGGAGGCCGTGGTAGGGTGAGCAGCAGATGATCGACGCGAGACTGGCCGGCCGCGCGGCCCCGTTGTTGCTCCTGTTCGCCACGGCCTGCGGGGACGAGGTGCCCGCCATCGTCGGCGACTGGTTCCACTGCACCACCGTGGACTGCGGGGTGCTCGGCATCAAGGGCAGCCGCTTCGAGGCGGGCGGCGCGCTGCTGCACCTCTACCCGGAGAAGCCGGCGCTGGGCGACGCCGACGGCTACTGCCACACCACCAGCCCGGACCTGCGACGGACCTACGCCTACCAGGGTGAGGCGCTGACGGTCCACGAGCCGGCCGGCGGATCCTTCTCCTACGTCTTCGTCATCGAGGGTGACCAGGCCCGGGCCACCCGGGAGGGCAAGACTCAGTACCTCAAGCGCGTGGATCCGCCCCGGGACCGGGGCTCCTGCAGCGCGCGCTCCCCCTGGGTCTGTCCCAGGGGACAGAAGGACGGCACGGCCAGCACATGCCAGGCGCGCTGGACCTGCGACAACGGCCGCTTCGAGGTAAAGTGCGCCAAGAGCGGCGCCGCGCTGGCCTGCCGCTGCCTCGACGCCGGCGTCGAGAAAAAGACGTTCACCAGCAAGGGGCTCTGCAGCCTCTTCGACCTGTCGGCGCTGATCAGCGAGGTCAACGCGGGCTGCGGCTGGAAGCTGTCGCTGCCGCTCTAAAACGCTCAAAACCACAGTTCATGATTCGTGGTCATTTCACGCCGCAGGTGCAATGGCTCCGGGCTCCGGGCTCCGGGCTCCGGGCTACAAGGCTGGCCACATACATGCCACAGGTTGGCTATTCTCCGGCAGCCCCAGCCGACGCCGCCGTACGGTGACTTGTGACCGCAGGCTACCCCCGAATGCT